>WNFR01015077.1_pt1 | contig 12069 bp, 10 predicted proteins | sample 5400221 | NCBI WGS metagenome assembly WNFR01 (sample SAMN13153357, study PRJNA577476) | soil metagenome | isolation source: 40 cm soil under Madrone tree | place: USA:California | collected 2016-06-14 | reverse complement strand
AAATCGACAAGTAACTGACCGACGCGAACAATCTCGCCTTGTTTGAGCGCGCCTGGAACTTCCTTCAGCGGAATGTGCGTGGTGACGAGCGCGACTGTGATTTTGCCGCCGGTCAGACACATGGCGAAATTTTTCACGCCGCAGCGCTCGGCGAAGAATTCCGTTTGTCCGGGAAACTTGAAGCCGGCTTCATACATGCACGCCTTGTGCACTGGGCCGGTGACAACTGCATCGAGTTCATTGCGCCGCGTGCGCGTGACCGCTTCTTCCAGTGCGGCCGCAGCCGCACGGGCAGTTTCGAGGGTCGGTTTACCCAACGAGCAATCGGGATATTCGCCAATGAGCTTGTATTCAGCAGAATCGGGAAGGCGTCCCGACTTCATCGCAAGATCGACAATCTCCGGGCCGATACCGGCGCAATCACCGAGCGTAATGCCGATGCGAAGACTTGTGCTCATGCTCGTGCTCGTAATCGAATCTGACAGAAATCGAGCACGAGCGTTGTCGATCTTACGATCGACAATTTAAAAAGTCCGGATGTAAGCTTTCGACCGTAGACTGGCTAGCCAACGCTCCTGGAGGTGCTGCGCTTCCAGTTGGATCAGTTGTTTCTCGATCTCTGACCGAACTTCCGCGAGCGAGCGCGTCTGGCCGCCGCGTTTCTCATCGACTTTGAGGATATAATAATTGCCCGAAAATTCTATGATGTTGCTAATTCTTCCGATTGGCAGGTTGAACGCGATTTTTTCCAATGGAGGGGCCAGGGTCTTGCGCTCGATCCATCCCCAATCACCGCCCTGGTCGCGCGTGCTGTCCTCGGAATAAATCTGCGCGGTGCCGGCGAAGTCGGCGCCGGCCGCCAGCTTGCCAAGGACTTCCTCGACCATCGCTTTCTGCGCCGCGGAGTTACCGCTCTCGGCATGACTGGGGATCATGATCATGCGAAGCTTGATCTGCTCTTTGGAGGTAAATTGATCGCGGTGCGCTTTGTAATATTCTTCAACTTTCGTGGGCGAAACAATCGTGTTTCGCTTCACGTTCTTGCTTCGCATCGCCTGCACGATCATTCTCTCGGTCTCTAATCTTTTGAATTCGCCCAGAGTGTAATTTTGCGCTTCGAGCGTCTTGATAAAAGTATTGCGGTCGCCGCCAAATGATTCCTGGATGATTTCGTGCAGCCTCTCCTCTACATAGTGATCTGGAACCTGGTAGCTCTCTTTCTTAAACGCCTGGATGATCAGCTGACGATCGATCAGATCCTGGAGCGCGGCTTGCCGCGTTTCCTTGATCTTATTCACGAGCTCGTCACCGGAGTACTGGGAACGCAGCAACTTTTCGCGCGGTGTGGACAGGGCGCGGACTTCCGAGTATGTGATCGCCTCTCCATTCACGACCGCGGCAATGCCGTCGACAACTTCCGGCTCCGCGGCAAAGGCAGCGAGGCAAAGCGGCGACAGTGCCAGGCCAAAAATTGCCAGCGACGCGATGCCAAAACGACGGATTATCCGCTTCATAGTTTCTTGATCAGCTCCTGAATTTCCGGGAGACGCTGTTCGATTCTACCCGCTACTAAACGGGGAAATTTGCCACCCACAAGTATAAAATCCCCCCGCCGTGTCAGCATTACTTTGTCGTCGCGTACTTCCACGCGACTGATGCCGGCCTCGGCGGCAGCGAGCTTGATTTCGGTGAGAAGGAACAAATTGTCAACCGCGGGGGGAAATTGGCCAAACCGGTCGCGCCAGTCGCGTCTCAGGCGCTCCGCTTGGTCGCGCGCCGTTATTTCTGCGATGCGACGGTAGGCTTGGATGCGCAAACTGGCTTCGCCGATAAAATCAGCAGGGATGAATGCCGGCAGGCATGTTCCAGGCCCAAGGTGAACAAATTCCGCTTCATTCGTCGCCACAAAATTCAGGCGAAGATCGACATCGAGCCGGAGCCGCACTTTTTCACCTTTGCGTTGTGCCACGGCCTGTTTTAGCAACTGGCAGTAAAGGTCGAAACCGACAGCCATGATGTGGCCGCTTTGCGCTGTGCCAAGAATGCTGCCCGCGCCGCGAATTTCCAGGTCGCGCATTGCGATCCGGAATCCCGCGCCTAACGAGCTATATTGCTTGATCGCGTTGATCCGTTTGCGGGCGGCGCCGATTGTCATCATCTCGCGGGGGAGCAGCAAATAAGCGTAGGCCTTGTGCTCGGCCCGACCGACCCGGCCGCGCAATTGATAAAGGTCGGCCAGACCAAAGCGGTCGGCCCGATCGATGATGATGGTGTTGGCATTTGGGATATCGAGACCGCTTTCGATAATCGTCGTGCACACGAGCACGTCGGTCCTTCCGGCAACGAACCGCGCCATCACCGCCTCGAGTTCCTCCGCGTCCATCTGGCCGTGGCCGATCTCCACCCACGCGGCCGGGCAAAGATCGGCGATGCGGTCGCGCATCCGCCCGATGGTCTGCACGCGGTTGTGCAAAAAGAAAACCTGGCCTTGGCGCTCAAGTTCGCGATCGATCGCGCCGCGAATGATTCGCTCGTCGTAACCGCAGACCACTGTTTCCACCGGGAGCCGATTGAGCGGGGGCGTCTCAATTGTCGACATGTCTTTCACGCCGACGAGCGAAAGGTAGAGCGTGCGCGGAATTGGCGTCGCCGAAAGAGTCAGAACATCGACAACTCTGAAGAGCTCTTTGAATTTTTCCTTGTGCAAAACGCCGAAGCGCTGCTCTTCGTCGATCACGACAAGGCCAAGGTCTTTGAAGACGACGTCCCCGGAGATTAGCCGGTGGGTGCCGATCACGATATCGACGCCGCCTTTACGCAAAAGATCGAGAATCTTCTTTTGTTCGCCGTGCGATCGGAAACGGCTAAGCATTTCGATCCGCACGGGATAGTCGAGCATGCGCTGGCGAAAGACTTCGAAATGTTGCTGGGCGAGAACGGTAGTCGGCGCGAGCACCGCTACCTGTTTGCCGTCCATGACTGCCTTGAACGCGGCGCGAATGGCGACTTCGGTTTTGCCGAAGCCGACATCGCCGCAAATCAAGCGGTCCATCGGTCGCGGCTTTTCCATGTCGATCTTCGCGTCAACGATCGCTTTCATCTGATCGGGCGTTTCACGAAATGGAAACGAATGCTCAAACTCAGCCTGCCACTTGGTATCGGGACTGAAGGCGTGGCCGGGGTGCGTCTCGCGCTCGGCTTGCACGGCGAGCATTTTGCCGGCGTAATCGAAAATGGATGCGGCCGCGTTTTTCTTCGCGCGGGCCCACTTCGCGTCTCCGAGCGAGCTAAGTGGCGGCGATTTTTTCCCGACGCCGACGTAACGCGAAACAAGATAGGCCTGTTCGAGCGGCACATAAAGTTTCGCTTCGTCGGCAAATTCGAGGACGAGAACTTCTTGCGCTCGATGTTGTCGAGCAAGCGCATCGCTTGCTTGGCCAATAACATCAGGATCGGGTGGGCGAGACACTTGCTCGACAGACAATTTTTGAAGGCCAAGAAAACGTCCTACACCGTGCTCCAGATGCACGACCAGATCTCCCTCGATCAGTTCGCTGAAATCGATTTGGGCGCGATGGCGTTCGGCGCGTCGCAATCGTCGGCGGCCATGCGCAGCGAAGCGGCCGAATAATTCTGCGGCCGACAGGACGACAAAATTGCCAGCGGGAAAACAAAATCCGCGCGCTAGCGTGCCTTCGACAAGATCGACATCGTTAAGCCCGGCTTGCTCGCCCATGATTTCGCGAAAACGCTCGATCTCGCCTTCGGTCTGAAAATAGATGACGATCTTTGCCTTCTCCGCGCGCCATTCCTTTAACCGCGCGACAAACTGCGCGCGCTTTGCTTCGACCAGCATGAGATCGCCGATCGCGAACTCTCCGACTTCGCAATCCTGAAACGCGCCGCTGAAATCTTCGGGGCCGCTTTCAATCCAACTTTCGCTGATTTGGATGTGCGCGTCGGATATTTCCGCGGGTTCGATGTCGATCTTGAGATGATGGTCCGCGATGTAATCGCGCACCGTGCCATTTTGATCGTCCGCCGCTCCAACCAGAATATCGACCGAGTTTAGATCCTGGACCGAGGTCTGAGTATCGATATCGAACTCGCGCAGGGATTCGATTTCATCCCCGAAGAATTCGACTCGGATCGGCAGGGTCGCCTGCCACGAATAAAGATCGACAATCCCCCCGCGAACGGCGAATTGTCCGCGCGTCGTTACTTGAGCGACCCGCTCGTAGCTGGCGTCAACGAGCTTCTCAAGAACGCATTCCATTTTTTGCGTCGCGCTGCGCCGAAGTTGCATGGAAGCGGAAATGAGAGCGCCAGGTTTGGGCGCTGCTTGATCAAGACTGGCGCGGGTCGCGACGATGATATGCCGCCCGGCACCGCGCCCGAGCAAAGAAAACAACGCGAGACGTTCGGCTGCGATTTCTGGGTCCGGTAAAATGTTTTCGACCGCGGCGAATTCTGCTTCTGGCAGAAAAAGCGCGTCGGGCTGCCAGTTGAGCAAACTTTCGTGCAGCAATTCCTGCGAGTGAACGCTCGAGCAGAAGACCCAAATCGTTTTGTCGATCTTGCCTGCGAGCGAAGCGACGAGAAATGGCTGCGCTGGCTCCACGACATGCGAGAACGAAACCGGCCGTTTCCCATTCGTGATCTCGCGCAGTTTCTGCGCGATCGGCTCGGAATCAGCCGAAAGCGTCAGGAAATCGCGAGATTTTTCCACGGCGAATGTTCGCCGAAAGTTCTCGAACTTCAAAAAATCCGAGACCCAGACATTAGACCCAGCGCGTCGGCGAATCTAGTTGGTAATGGTGACCGGCGTTCCGGATGAAACAGATTTGAAAAAGTTTTCCGCCATGAACTCAGGCATGCGGATGCAGCCGTGTGAGGCGGGATAACCCGGCAAATAACCGGCGTGCATGCCGACGCCATCCACAATCCGCATAAAATAAGGCATCGGTGCGCCTTTAAAATGGGTGCCCGGTGGTTTTTTGTCGCCAATCGAAACATTCGGCTTCACCACATTGCCGGCGTCATCCACGAAATCGCCGTATTTGGTTGAGACGTGGTTGATATCTTTTTGGATAATCGAGAATTGACCGGTCGGCGTGATAAGTCCTTCGCGTCCGGTAGAGAGCTGCGAGATGCCGACGAGCAGTCCGCTCTTGTAAAAATAGGCGCGCTGCTGTCCGAGACTGATTTTCACTGAAGGTTTCCCTCCAATTCCATCGCCGTCCCAGTATGAGATCGTATCGCGCGGTGCACCTGTTGGGCCGAAGGCGGGGGCGCCTCCGAGATATTGAACCGGGGGCCCAGTTTCTTCACATGCACCGAGAAGCAGCACCGCAATCAAGCAGCAGAGACGCCGGAAAATGCCAGGAATTGAATAGGTCACAGTCGGAAAAATTTTGAACGAAGCACTTAATCTCCGTCTAGTTTGAAGTCAAGGAAGGGACGGGCGCGGCGAGAATAAATCATCGATTTGGTGAGAGATATTGCGCGCCCGCTCCGGCTTGAATTGTGCTCGCTTTCATGCAGACTTCGACCGTTTCTTTGCCGCCGATTTTTCTGCCGTCATGCCCACCTACGAATATTCCTGCGCGAAGTGCGGCAAAACCTTCGAGGCGTTTCAATCAATGCGCGATGAGCCGTTCCGTAAGTGCCCGGAGGAGCTTTGCCGCCTGCCCAAGTGGGGACATGGAAAAGTGAAGCGCCTTCTCGGCACTGGAGGTGGCCTGATTTTCAAAGGCTCTGGTTTCTACGCCACCGATTATCGAAGTAGCTCGTACAAAGAAGCTGCGAAAAAAGACGCGCCCGTGACGCCTGTCGCTTCCGGAGACAAATCGCCCGCCGTTAAGGAGACAAACGCCAAGCCGTTACCCGCAGCATCGACAAAAACGAATAAGGCAGGGAAAGAACCAACGGAATGACCAAGTTGGTTTGTTCCGAGTGCGGGCACGAGAATGAGCTGGAGCGCATTTACTGCCATAACTGCGGTGCGCGACTTGATCGTTCCGCGGTCATCGTTCCCAAGGAGCATCCCGACGAGACGCACAAACGCATGCGCGCGTTTTTCGATCCACAGCGCGCGAAGCTTCGCCACCTGTCTTTCAGGCTCGGTAAGTTGATCCTCGGCGCATTCGCGACAGCCGCAGTGGTTCAAATGATTTTGCCGCTGGATGTCCCTCCGCCGGTAAAAGTTTTGATCCTGGCGTCACAGATCAGCCTCGAACTGGAGAATGCGATTACTTATCACCGGCCGGCTCAACTTCAGTACACGGAGGAACAGGTAAACGCTTATTTCGGCTCCGCGCTCAAGAGTAAGCAGAAGTCCTTAAACAAGCCGTTGCTCGAGTTTGGGCGCGCGATGATCGGGTTCGGCGAAGGTAGCGTTACAATTATTGCCGAACGTTCGCTGTTTGGTTATCCGCTCTATAGTAGCTGCTCTTTTGCGATCAATTTAAAGGAAGGGAAAATCGCCGCGTCGAACAAAGGTGGCACCATCGGGCGGCTCCCCATTCATCCAGCGATCATGAAATTGATAGATTTCATTTTTGCCGATCTCTGGTCTGCACTCGAGCGGGAGCGCAAATTAGTCGCAAAGATGAGCGCAATCGAATTTCACGAAAAGAGCGTTCTGCTGACCTCTCCATCGCAATAGAGCAACCGGCGGACCCTCCCTTTCACCCTGCGGGCCCGCCGGTCAACCAACCGAAAGATCGATCGTAGAATCAGTCAAGTCTGAGCGTCGTGAGAAACTAGTAGCGATAGCGATCGGTCATGCCGTACGCGCGCTGATTGTGGGTGCCTTCGTAGGCGCGCAACGCGCGTCGCGTTGCCGGTCCCATGATTCCATCAATCGCACCATGGTAGTACCCTGCGCGAGCCAGCCGGCGCTGAAGCTCCACCACCGAAGATCCTCCGCGGTAACGATTGCTGTAGCCGTATCCTTGATCTCCATAGCCATAGCCTTGATCACCGTATCCGTATCCGTAAGCGGACCCGCCATAATAATCGTAGCCGTAGGGGTCATAGCCGTATCCGTACCCGTAATAATCATACGGGTAGTACCCGTAATAAGGATACCCGTAGAAGAACGGGAAACCAAATCCATCGCTGAAAAAGAATCGGTCACGAGAGAATCGATGACGCCGCCAATCGCCACTCCAATTTTGACCGCTCCAGTTCCGGCCACTCCAATTCCGGTATGTTCCGGAGGTTCCGCTGCGGGTAATCGCCGGCCCGCTTCGAACCGACATCGAGCCAGCGTGGCCGCGGCCGCCACCGCGGTGCTGAGCAGTTGCAACTGAAACGGGCAACGCCAACGCGACAGCGCAGCTTAGTAAAATCATGTGTTTTGCATTCATAGATATTTGGGTTTCTACCAATTATACACGCTCGAGCAGCGAAAGTTGCATTTTTTACGGACAATGCTGGCCGCGCCGCCTGAACGCAGCGTAAGTCCGTCGCGACAATTCATCGTTTATGGCGCCGATGCGAAGTTGCGTGGCGCAGTTTCCGATCTCGCCGAAGCGACTAAGGCCAATATCCTCGCGCTCCTCCAAAAACCGGACGGATGGAAAACTCCCATCGTCGTCAATTTGCAGCCCGCGCAGGCGAACCTGCCGGAAATGCCGCCGGCTGCGTTGCGTTTCAGCCAGACCGGGTTTGGCCTGAAATTGCAGCTCGATCTAACCATCGCATCAAGTTTCGATGCTTCATTAGTCGAGCGTGAACTGTTGCGCGCGATTTTACTGGAAATGATTTATCGCAAACAGCCGGACCTCGCTCCCGGTACGGCCTACGTGGGGCCGCCGGAGTGGTTGCTCGACGGAGTGCTGGCGCTCACGCCCGGCCGGGGCCGTGGGCTACTCGTGGAGACCGTTCTTCTGTCCGACAAAATCGTGCCGCTTCAAGAATTTCTCCGGCAGCGCCCTTCCTTGCTCGATTCGCCGGCGCGCCTTCTTTATCGCGCTTACTCGCTCGCGCTTGTGCAGTTGATCGTCGATGGAACCGATGGGCGTTCGAGGCTGGCGCGCTATATTGATAATCTGGCGGGCGCCTCCAACGATTCATTCGCCGATTTGAAGGCACAGTTTCCAATATTGGGCGACGATGCAGAGAAGACCTGGCGATCAAGTGTCGCGGAACTGAACGCCGCTCAGAATTATCAATTACTCAGTTTCATTGAAACCGAGCGCCGTCTTGACGAACTATTGCGCGGTAAAAGTTCGAAGGCCGGTCCGCCAAGCGACGCCATTCAGCTCGAAGAGCTTTGGAAGCGAAAGATTTCACCCGCCGAGCGTCCGGCGCTCAATCGATTGAATCAGAACTTGCTGTTGCTCGCCGCGCGGGCGAACCCGGTTATGCGGCCGATTGTGCAGGAATATCAACAAACCGCGGTGCTCATCGCGGCTGGTAAACAAAAACGTCTGGCCGAGCGATTCGCGCGCTTGAAAACAACCCGCGCCGAGATTGCCGCACGGATGAGCGATGTCGACGATTACATGAACTGGTTCGAGGCAACGCAATCGAAGACGATGAGCGGCTTGTTCGTCGATTATTTGAAAGCGGCGGACCAGCCGCAAACGCCAGGGCCGCGGCGACGCGATGCGCTTTCCGTATATCTCGATGCGATCGAGGAACTGACAGCGCCTTGAATTGACAGATCGATTGTCGATTTTGCGAATAGTTGCTCGCGCGAAGCTTGCTGTTTATCATACGCGGCGCGCTACTGTTTACCCACATGCAAAAGATAGGATTTACTGAAGCTCTTGATTCGATTGTGGCGAGCGACCCGCGCTATCAGCGTGAGGCATATGTCTTTTTGCGCGACGCGCTTGATTTCACTACGAAACAACAGAAGAAAATCAAAGGCGCGACGGTGCGTCATGTGGCCGGGCCCGAGTTGCTCGATGGGGTGCGGCAATACGCGCTCAAAGAGTTTGGGCCGATGGTAATCACGGTGTTTGACTCGTGGGGGATCCATTCCTGCGAAGATATTGGCCACATGGTGTTCAACCTGATCGACGCCGGCATTTTCGGGAAGACGGAGGAAGATTCGATGGAGGACTTCAAGAGCGTTTATGATTTTGAAGAGGTCTTCGTGAAACCATTCGCGCCCACGAAGCCCATTGCCGCAAAGCCGCCGCCGGCTCTGCCCTCGCCAAAATCGTTATGAGGCGATTCGCGCCGCATCTGGCGTTTATCGTCGCAATTATGTTTAGCCCTTCCAATTTGAAAGCCGCGCCCAGCGAGGATGCGGGAGTCATTACATTTCCGCCGGCCTCCGCGAAAAAATGGGTCCTGCCCGACGGCCTCACCGTGATCGTGCAGGAAGATCACAGCGCGCCGGTGGCGAGCGTGCAGGCTTGGTGTGCCACAGGGAGCATCGACGAGGACGAGCATATCGGCGCGGGCCTGTCGCACATTCTCGAACACATGCTCTTCAAAGGAACGAAGACGCGAACGACCAATGCGATCGCGCAAAAAATTCAGGATGTGGGCGGTTATATCAATGCCTACACGTCATTCGATCGCACAGTTTTCTGGATCGATCTTCCGAAAGATGGCGTTGCCACGGCGTTAGACGTTCTGTCCGATGCGATGATGAATTCAACTCTTCCTCCCGAGGAATATTTGAAAGAGCAGGAGGTGATTCGCCGTGAGTTCGCGATGAATCTCGACGATCCCGACCGAATGACCGGGCTGCTTCTGTTCGCAACCGCCTACCAGAAACATCCCTATCGGCTGCCAGTCATCGGGCAGATGGAAATTTATAACCAGCTCACCCAGGAGCAGGTGATGCAATATTACAAGACGCGCTACGTTCCAAACAATCTCACTTTCGTCGTGACGGGAGATGTCGATCCAGAAAAGGTGCATCAGCAGTTGGCTGATTTTTTCAAAGCCTATCCCGAAAAATCGCTCAAACCGGTTTTCATTCCGGTGGAGCCGCCGCAGCTGGGCCGGCGCGAGGTGCACAATGAATTTGCTACAGAGCTGACGCGGCTTTCGCTGGCGTGGCACATTCCGGAAATCACGCATCCAGATGTTCCCGCGCTCGATTTGCTTTCGACGATCTTGGGCGATGGACGCAGCTCGCGTCTGTACCGGCGCGTGCGCGAAGAAGCCGGGCTGGCCTTTGCCGTTTCAGCTTTCTCCTACACGCCGGGCGACCCGGGATTACTCGGTGTCGATGCCACGGTCGATCCCAAAAAACGCGAGGCCGCGCAGCAATTGATTTTGCAGATCATTGGTGAAGTAAAGCAAGCCGGCGTGACAGCGGATGAGCTGATGAAGGCAAAGAAAATGTCGCTTAGTCATCATCTTGATGCGCTGGTCACGATGCGCGGCAAAGCCTCCGATATTGGAGGAAATTGGCTGCTCACGCGAAATCTGAATTTCAGTCGCGACTATCTTGCGGCCGTCCAAAAAGTGACGCTCGATGATATTCGACGGGTCGCGGCCAAGTATCTCGTCGATGCAAATCTGACTGTTGTTTCGCTCAATCCAAAAGGCTCATTGCTCGCGAAAGGGGAGGGCGCCCAGCCCATCAATGCCGGCGAAGTTCAAAAGTTCGAGCTTTCCACGCGCGCCTGCCGCTGGTCTCGATGATCGCCATCTTCCGAAGCGGAGTGCTCGCTGAAACGCCGCAAACTAACGGCATCACACGATTGATGGCCAAGACGTTGCTCAAAGGAACGAAAACGCGGACAGCGGAGCAGATCGCGAATCAGATCGAAGCTGTCGGGGGTTCGATGAGCAGTGAGGGGGCCAATAACAGTTTCAGCATTTCGGTCCATGTCACCAAGCTCGATTTAAAACTGGGCGTTGATTTGCTTTCCGACGTATTGCTCAACGCGACCATGCCGGAACAAGCGGTGGCGCGCGAAAAAGAAGTCCAGATGGCCGGCCTGAAAGAGGAGGACGAGCAGCCTGCGACAGTCGCCCGCAATATTTTGCGGGCCGCGCTCTTCGGCGAGCACCCTTATGCCCTGCGCGCGAGCGGCTCGCCCAATTCGGTGCCGCGTTTGACTCAAAAAAATCTGCTCGATTTTCGCGATCGTTATTTGGTTGCTAAAAACGGCGTCATTTCTGTCTTCGGAGACGTTAAAGCCGCGGAAGTGAAACAAGCCTTAGAGCAAGCACTGCACCCGATGAAGCCAGGCGCACTCGCGTTAACGGACGCGCAGCCGGCAGCGCCCCTGCGCCAAATGACGAATGTCGAGAGCCAAAAAGCGAAAGCGCAAGGTGTGATCATGGTCGGCTACCGCGGTGTCGACATGTTCAGCAAAGATCGGCATGCGTTGGAGTTGATCGACGAAGCGAGCAGCGATCTGGGCTCGCGCTTTTTCATTCGCATTCGCGAACAAATGGGCCTGGCGTATTATGTCGGCGCCAGTCAGATACCGGGGCTGGTGCCGGGAATTTTTTCCTTTTATCTCGGGACTGATCCGCAAAAGATTGAGCCGGTAAAAACAGCGCTGCTGGACGAAATCCGGAAACTGGCGAGCGATGGCCTGACGAGTGAAGAGCTGATCCGCGCGAAAAAGAAATTGATCGGCCAGCAGGAGATTGCCAATCAAAGCAACGATTCCTTTGGTTACCAATGTGCCTTGGATGAGCTCTACGGCCTCGGCTTCAATAATTATAAATCGCTCGAACACGACGTCGAAGCGGTGACGCTTGATGAGATCAAGCGCGTGGCTGGAAAATATTTTCGTGAGCAACCGTATGTTTTAGCAACGGTGCGACCGCCGGAGCCCGCCGCTCCTGCGAAGAAGAATTGAGCTATGGCTGAAGTCCAAACCAGCACCCAAAGCGGGGAACTTTCCCAGCGCTTCATCGAGTTTGTCATGATGCACGCACAGAATGCCGCGCTTTTTCTCGGGCAGATCCCAAATCCCAAGACTGGCGAAGGTGAAGTGAACCTGGAGCTGGCAAAAATGTTCATCGATCAGCTCGCTATGATTCAGGAAAAAACGCGCGGAAACCTGACCAGCGAAGAAGCGACTGTGCTGCGCAACGCGCTCTCAAATTTGCAGATGGTATATGTCGATG
>WNFR01037991.1_pt1 | contig 12070 bp, 6 predicted proteins | sample 5400221 | NCBI WGS metagenome assembly WNFR01 (sample SAMN13153357, study PRJNA577476) | soil metagenome | isolation source: 40 cm soil under Madrone tree | place: USA:California | collected 2016-06-14 | reverse complement strand
GACGCGGGTTACCAATCGCGACCTGGCTCAATTCATGGTTGCTGTGAGTGATAATGCCGCTGCGAACGTTCTCATGGATCGTGTCGGCAAAGATAACATAAACGCAATGCTCCATGGCCTGGGGCTGTCCAAGACGATGCTGTGCCGAAAAATGATGGACGTCGCGGCCGCCCGACGCGGCGATGAAAACGTCGCCACACCACAGGAAATGGTCCGATTGTCGGAAGCCATTTACAAGGAGAAGGCTCTAAACAAGCAATCGACCGCGGAGTTCATCAAACAGCTATCGACCTTGAAAGATAGCTATATTCCACGCTATCTGCCTGAGGGCGTTCAGATCGCGAACAAACCTGGAGAATTGGAAGGCGTGCGGACTGATTCAGGCATTGTTTTTGCACCGAACCGGCCGTTTGCCATAAGCGTGATGACCGCTTACGACCGCGACGAGAAAGCTGCCGGGCGCGCCATTAGCGAAGTTGCTCTCGAAGCGTACCGTTATTTCGAGATGCGCGGCAAGACCTCCGCGTACGGCCGCATATTTCCGCCCCTCGAAAGCGCCAAGTGATGAAGTCGCAAATTAAGGCTGCCCACAGGACGGCGGCTACAAGAGTTGATAAGGATCGACATCGACTGTTACGGTCACGTCTTCGGGGAATGGCAGTTTGTCGAGCGTTTCACGGGTGAGCCGGCTCAGACGCATGATGGCTTGGCCGCGGATCAGGATGTGAAACCGGAATTGACCCTGCAATTTTTCGAGCGGCGCGGGCGTTGCGGCGCCCAAAATGAATTCCTCCGGCAACGCTTCTTTCAAGCGGCGCTTTAACGTTTCGGCTGAAAGTTTCGCGCGTGCTTCATGCGTCGAGCGCACCGTGATCAGGATCGCGTGCTTGAACGGCGGAAAATCGCAGCGCTCACGAAACTCGAGTTCCTGTTGGAAGTAACCTGCGAAGTCATGGTGCCGCGCAAACTGGATCGACGGGCTAAACGGCGTGTAAGTTTGCACAAACACCTGGCCGTGCGTTTCTCCGCGTCCTGCGCGTCCGGCTACTTGCGTAAGAAGCTGAAAGGTTCGTTCGCCGGCGCGGAAATCAGGCAGATGCAGTGAGAGATCGGCATTGATGATTCCGACGAGCGTGACGTTCGGAAAATGCAGACCCTTGGCGATCATCTGTGTGCCGACCAGGATGTCGATCTTACCCGTCCGAAAATTTTGCAAAGTTTCACGATACGCTTCCTTTCGTGTCATGGAGTCTGCGTCCATACGGCGCACCACGGCTTTTGGAAAAATCTGCGACACGGTTGATTCAACTTTCTCGGTGCCGAACCCCGCGTAAATCAGCGCGTCTTTGCCGCACGCCGGACATTTCTTTGGCACGGCGGCGGTATGCCCGCACAAGTGACAACTCAGCCGTCCCGCAACTGCGGGATGCCGATGAAAAGTAAGCGCGACGCTGCAGTTCGGGCAGTTGCGCGCTTCGCCGCAATTACTGCAAAGCAGCGACGTGGAAAACCCGCGCCGGTTCAAAAACAAAATTGTCTGCTCGCGCTTTTCCAAACGATCAGCAATCGCGGTTCGCAGCTTTTCCGACAGGATCGCGGCTGCCTTTTCCTTCCGGCGTTCCTGGCGAAGATCGACAATGCGCATGAACGGCATCTGCTTTTCGTCTACCCGCTGAGTGAGAATGGCCAGCCGATATTTGCCCGTGCTCGCATTGTGATAACTCTCCAGTGAGGGCGTGGCGCTGCCCAGAATCACCACGCATTTCTCGATCTTCGCCCGCACCACTGCAACATCGCGCGCGTGATACCGCGGCGCCTCTTCCTGTTTGTAAGTGGTCTCGTGTTCTTCATCGACAACGATGAGCCCGAGATTTTTCAGCGGAGCAAAAACGGCGCTGCGCGCGCCGATCACAATCCGGGCGCGCCCGGAATGGATTTTGTGCCATTCATCGTGGCGCTCGCCTTCAGATAAATGACTGTGCAATACCGCGACCGCGTCCTGCACTTCCGCGAAGCGTCCCTTGAAGCGTTCGACTGTCTGCGGCGTAAGCGAAATTTCCGGGACGAGAACGATCGCGCTGCGTCCCCGGTCGAGCGCGGCGCGAATCGCCTGCAAATAAATTTCCGTTTTGCCGGAGCCTGTCACCCCGTGAAGCAAGATTGGGCGCGCGTTTTCCGGCGAGTCGAGTCCTTCGGTGATTTCCTTCAGCGCGCGAGACTGCTCGTCATTCAAAACAAGATTCGAAGTTGCGATGAATTGTTCATCCCCATGTGGATCTCGAAGGACGGCTTCCTCGCGCAACTCTGCGAGGCCGCGTTTGACCAGCGCGCGCAGCGTCTGGTTATCGAGAGAAACCCGGCGCAGAAGGTCCGCCGCGCGCACGGGCGTTTCCAACCGAGAAATTGCCTCGAGAAGCTCCGCCTGGCGGGGTGCGCGCTTGCGCAGTTTCTCGACTTCCTTCTTGTCGATCTTGCGTCCGGGCTGCACGAACAATTGTTTCTTCCACCCGACTTCAGCACGCCGGATCACTTGCGGCAGCAAACTGCGCATGACGGTTTCGATCGGGCAGCAATAATAGGCGCCGATCCATCTCGCGAGCTCGAGCAATTGCTCGCTCAAGATTGGCCCGTCGCCGACGATCGCTTCAATCGGCCGGATGCCCTCGACTTTGCTCTCCTGAAGAATGGCGGCGACGGTAGCCAGGGCAGATTTGTCTCGAAACGGAACCCGCACGCGAGATCCCACGCCGATCCGTTCCGCCAACGCATCTGGCACCAGGTAGTCGAGTTCCCGATGGATCGATCGATCGACAATAACGCGAATGTAATTGGCTTTTGCCACGCGATGGAGAGCGTAATCTAATTCTTCAACTAAAGAATGGTTGATTGATGCTGACGTGATACGATTTCTCTTCAAATTCATCGTTTGCGTGTTGCTCGCATTGGCTGCGGGCGCTGCTTATCTGGCCATCCAATCCAGCGACCCAGTCTACACATTTTACGAATGGATAAGCCCGGCCCGTTTTCAGCGCTATGATGACCTGATTCGCTCTCTCGCGACAGCGCATCATCTCGATCCGATGCTGGTGAAAGCGGTCGTTTGGCGTGAGAGCCGGTTTGATCCAAAAAAGTACGGCGCTGCCAGAGAGCGCGGACTCATGCAGGTAAGCGAAAAAGCGGCCAACGAATGGGCGCGCGAAACCAAGGTCTCCAATTTCAACGTTGAGCAACTTTTCGATCCCAAAACAAATCTTGAGGCTGGCACCTGGTATTTACGGCGCGCCTTTGAACACTGGGAAACGCAATCAGACCCCATGCCCTTTGCCTTGGCCGAGTACAACGCCGGCGCGAGCCGCGCGCAGCGATGGAGCGGTGGCGATGGGGTCGCAGCGGTCCCGCCACAGACATTCCTCCGAAATATCGATTTCCCGGGGACACGGAAATATGTCGATTCAATTATCGCGCGCTACGCATTCTACCAGCAACGCGGGCGCATGTGACGAACACGGGCACGTTCACAGCCAGACCCGCCGCTTGTTCCGGATTTTTCGATTTACGCGATGAGATCTTCTATCTAAACTGACGGCCTTCGCGGAAAAAGATGAAACGACGTGGCTTTCCGATAACGAGTTCGATTGTTTTAGCTGCTGGCGTAATCTTGGGGCTCGCTGCCCTCGGGGCCGATACAGCGCAACCTGAAGGTCCGCCGCAAATCGCACCGCCGACACGCAGTACCTTTATGGCGGGCTGGGAGAAGGTAAGCGGTGCGATCGGCTATCGACTGGATGTCTCCACGAACAGCTCATTTACCAGCTACGTGAACGGTTACCAAGACCTGGACGTGGGCAACGTGACCGGCCAGGTTGTGACCGGACTGAGCCAGGGCACGACCTATTACTACCGTGTGCGCGCTTATGATGCGACCGGCACGAGCAGCTCCTCGGATGTTATGACGGCGAGCACGACGGCCAGCATTGGATTGATCATCCACGCAACATTCGATTCCTCGATTACCAGCAATCCGAACGCGGCGACGATCGAGGCGATGATCAACCGGGCAATCGCGATTTACGAGTCGCTGTTCAGCGATCCGATCACCATCCAGATTCTCTTCCGCTACTCAACTACCGAACCAAACGGCACCGCGTTGCCATCGGGTGCCCTTTCGGAAAGCGACTTTGTTGGTTACAAAATCCCGTGGAGCACTTTCATCAATGCGTTGGTGGCAGATGCAATTACTGGCAACGACACAACCGCCAATACGAGTCTGCCGACTACTGCGTTGTCCGGTTATATCGTCCCGTCGAGCGCGAACGGGCGGGTAATCAGGTTGAACACACCGCCAGCGATGTTCGCAAACGGCACGGTCGCCAGCGGCGGCCCATATGATGGAATAGTTACGTTGAACTCCACCGTGCCGTTTCAGTTCAGCCGGCCTACCAGCACCACCAACTACGATGCGCAACGCGCCACAGAGCATGAGATGGACGAAATCCTCGGGCTTGGGTCACGCTTGGGTACCAGCGACAGCAATCTCCGGCCGCAAGACCTGTTCAGCTGGTCCTCGGCCGGCACGCGAAATCTGACTTCGAGCGGGACACGCTATTTTTCGATCAATGGCGGCACCACCAACATCGTTAATTTCAATCAGACTGCGCCCGGCGACTTCGGTGACTGGCTGAGCGCGTCCTGCCCCCAAGCGCATCCGTATGTGCAGAATGCATTTGGTTGTCTGGGGCAGTTTTCCGACGTCACCCTTAAATCGCCGGAAGGCATCAATCTCGATGTCATCGGTTACGATTTGGTGCATGCGATCGTTACCACCACGCCGGCAACAAAGGTGGCTAGCTTTTCAGCCACGCTTAATGGCACGGTCAATCCCGACGGATTGGCTGCAACCGTACACTTCCAGTACGGGACTACCACGAACTACGGTTCCGTCACAGCTAACCAAAGTTATTCTGGGAACACGACCCAAAATGTCAGTGCGAACATCTCTGGATTGAGTGCGAGCATTACGTATCATTTCCGGGTCGTCGCCACTACCAGCACCGCCACCACCTATGGCAGCGACAAGACGTTCACGACGCTTAGCGCCACCGGGCCTCCGGTCGCTGTGAGCAATCCGGCGAGTTACATCGCCAGCTCCTCCGCCACACTCAATGGCACAGTCGATCCACACGGACTGACCACGACTGTTTATTTCCAATACGGTCCGACCACCAGCTTCGGGTTGACCACCGCGACGCAGAGTATAACCGGGAACACGTATCAGAGTGTGGCTGCGAACATCAGCGGCTTAACTGCGAACACTACTTACTACTTCCGGGTCGTAACAGCTAATAGCGCGGGGACTGCTAAAGGCGCGGACGGGACCTTTAAGACGCTGAGCGCAACCGGGCCGCCGGTGGTCATCACCAACCCAGCGACAAACGTATCAAGTTCTTCAGCCACACTCAATGGCACAGTCGATCCACACGGACTGACTACGACTGTTTATTTCCAGTACGGTACGACGACCAGCTACGGGCACTCCACGGCGAACCAGACTAAGACCGGCAACACGTATCAGAACGTGGCAGCCAACACTGGCGGCTTAACTCAAACCACCACGTATCATTTCCGGATGGTAGCCGCCAACAGCGCCGGGACTGTTTACGGCAGCGACAGGTCGTTTACGACTCCTCTGCCAGATGAGTCTGTGGCATGGCAGAATAACGCAGTTCATGATGGGTTTGACCCTGCCAGCCGCCTGGTGACTCCGTTGACGTTGAAGTGGAAACGCGACTGGAGCGCGAGCGGCGTGACCACTATCTCATATCCCTTGATCGCACGAGGTTTGGTGTTCGTCACAACGACGACGTCAAATTTCGTTGAGACGCTCTTGGCTCTCGATGAACATACCGGAACGACCGTCTGGTCGGCGAATGTTAATGGAAGTTCTGCTTTTGCGAATGCCGCGTATGATTCCGGAAAAGTGTTCGTTGTAGACGGCGACGGCTTGATGAAGGCCTTTGACGCTGCCACGGGAACTCTGCTCTGGAAGGTCAGTCTTCCAGGTCAATACTCTTTTACGTCTCCTCCGACCGCTGTGAATGGAATCGTGTTTACAGGCGGCGCCGGAGGCGGTGGGACCGTTTATGCCGTCAATGAGACGAATGGAGCAGTGCTTTGGACCATGCCGGTGGAGAATGGTGATCACAGCTCACCGGCGGTTGTTTCCGGAAAAGTTTTCGTTTCTTATACCTGCCCGCAGGCATATGCTTTTAACGCCGTAACCGGTCAGCAACTGTGGCATTACTCAGGGGGTTGCGAAGGAGGCGGTGGCAAGACGCCTGTCGTACACGCCGGGCAAGTTTACGTGCGGGATTCTTTTTCTACGCCGACAAATGGCCTTGTGCTAGATGCCACAACCGGAACCAAGATCGGAGGATTCAACTCCGATGCGCCACCGGCGTTCTTTGGGAATCTCGCTTTGTTTCGGAACAGCGGGACTCTTCGTGGAGTTAATTTATCGACCGGACAGACGCTGTGGAGCTTTGCCGGAGATGGCATGCTGTCATCAGCGCCTCTGATTGTGAACCAGACAATTTACATTGGCAGCAGTTCCGGCACACTTTATGGCCTCAACCTGAACGGCCAGCAGATATGGAGCACGCAGCTTGGCGCTACGGTTGCAGGTCTTGACGAACAGAACGCGTATCTAACAAGTGGGTTAGGAGCGGGAGACGGCCTCTTGGTCGTACCGGCTGGAGGCGTTCTCGCCGCCTACGGAAACTGAGGCGCCCCGATTCCGCTTTACTTGTTTGTCCGGCTCTCATCATCACTCTGGCGCTGACCCATCTGCTCAGAGAATTGGTAGATCGAAGGAGACACAGCATTGAGGCCGTGATCCCGAAGGGCTGGGCAATCGGTGGTCTAGCAAATCGTTAGGTGCTGCGTAACCATTCGCTCACGACGTTCAACGTCGACGACGCGGCAATCTGCGCTAACGGTTAGAATAATGACCAAAAGCGAAATCGCCGCTGTTTTGGAGGAAATCGGCACGCTGCTCGAATTGAAAGGCGAGAACCCGTTCAAAATCCGAGCTTATGCGAATGCGGCGCGGTCGATCGAAGCCTGGGGCGGAAGTTTCTCCGATCTGCAAGATGAAGAGGCGCTCGGAAAGATTCCGGGCATTGGCAAAAGCATCGCGGATAAAATTAAGGAACTCGCGGCCATTGGCTCGCTGAAATATTTGGAAGAACTGCGCGCGGAATTTCCGGCGGCTATTCTCGAACTGTTTTCGATTTCCGGTCTCGGCGCGAAAAAGATCAAAGCACTTTACGACAAGCTCCAAATCAGCTCGATCGAGCAGTTGCTGAACGCGTGCCAGAGCGGCCGCGTCGCGAAATTGTCGGGGTTTGGTGAAACGACGCAGGAAAAAATTTGCAAAGCAATCGAGGAACGAGCGAAGCATTCCGGCTACTTTCAGTTCGGCGAGATCGCGCAGGAAGCGGAAACATTGAAAAGCGATCTGGCCGGACACCCTGACTCGCTACAGGTCGATGTTGCCGGCAGCTATCGGCGACGAAAAGAAATTGTGCACGATGTCGATCTTGTGGTGGCGACAAAAAACCCGGAGCCGATCATGAAATTTTTCGTGGCGCACCCGTTGGTGGAATCGATTATCGCGCAAGGCCCGACCAAATCCAGCGTGCGCCTGCGCTCCGGCATTCAATGCGATCTTCGAGTGGTGAGCGCTGCGGAATATCCTTTCGCGCTCGCTTACTTCACCGGAAACAAAGAGCACAACATCGAGCTGCGCAGCCGCGCGCTCAAACGCGGCTGGACGCTCAACGAATACCGGCTCGCCCCGCTTCCGCCGGATCCGAAAACGAAAAAGCAGAGGGCGCTCAAGAGAATTCCGAAGGTGCGCGATGAGGCTGAGCTTTATCATGCGCTCGACCTCGATTTTATTCCGCCGGAGTTGCGGGAGAACTGGGGCGAATTCGAAGCCGCAGAAAGACACTCGCTGCCGAAATTGATCGAGAAGGAAAATTTGCGCGGTGCATTTCACAACCATACAACGGCAAGCGACGGCCACAATTCCATCGAGGAGATGGCGGAAGCCGCGCAGGCACTCGGAAACCGCGCAGGCACTCGGTCTCGAATACCTTGGCATCGCCGATCACAGCCGGAGTTCCATCCAGGCGCACGGCCTCGACGAAGCGAAACTGCGGGCGCAAGCCGCCGCGATCCGCAAGTTAAACAAAAAGTTTGACGGCTTTCGTCTGTTTGCCGGAGTCGAATGCGACATTCTCCGCGACGGTTCGCTTGATTTCGGCGTTGATGTCTTATCCGAGCTGGACTTTGTCGTCGCTTCAATTCACTCCGTATTCAATCTCTCCGAAGCGGACATGACGCGGCGAATCATCCGCGCGATCAGCAATCCATTAGTGACCATCCTCGCGCATCCGACGGGCCGGCTGCTTTTAAAACGCGACCCGTACGTTGTCGATCTAGCGGCAGTGATCGATGCGGCGGCGGAAACCGGCACGTGGATCGAGCTCAACGCAGCACCGAAACGGCTCGATCTCGATTGGCGCTGGTGGCCGCGGGCTAAAGAAAAGGGAGTAAAGTGCGTAATCAATCCCGACGCCCACCGGGCCGAGCGTCTCCAGGATTTGTGGTTCGGCATCGGCATTGCGCGCAAAGGGTGGCTGACAAAAAATGACGTGATGAATTGTCTTCCTCTGGGAAAGATTGAGGAGGCCCTCGCAGGGAAGAAAGCCAGGCAATAAAGGGAACGGATGCAGCACAGCCGCGCCAGTCAATCAGAACTGCGCCGCTTGACTAACCTCTGGCGAATTTTGCAAGATCAACGCTCAAGTCAGGCCATCGCGGCCATTCATGCTCGCCACAACAAAACCGCCCGGACCAAAAATTTCATGGCTGGCTTACGCGGCGCTTTATCGTGATCCGCTCGGCTATCTCGCGAGTGCCGCGCGCAAGTATGGAGACATTGTTCACCTCGCAATTGCTCATAGGCACGATTTCCTCCTGAACCATCCGGATTATATTCGGACGATTCTTCTGGACCATGAAGGCATGCGTCGTTCGGTCCATCGGCCGTTGCAGCGCATTCTCGGCCGCGGCCTTCTGACGAGCCGCGGTCAAGTTCACAAAAAGCAGCGCTTGCTTCTGCAACCAATTTTCAACCGGGAGCGGATCGCTGCGCTCGGAGAACTAATCCTGCCGGAAATCGCGCGCTGTAGCGAAAGGTGGCAAGATGGCGCGCAGGTCGAGATGGCGGATGAAATGACACGGCTGGCGATGTCAACCGCAGGCCGGACGTTGCTCAATGTCGATCTTGAATCTGAAGCCACCGAGCTGCGCGATGCGCTAATCACTGTCCTGACAGCGACACGATTCAACAATCTTCTCGTTGCTACGAAGGTGCTGGAGCGACTGCCGTTGCCATCGAACCTGCGTTTCCGCCGTGCCGCGAAACGGCTGGACGAATTCATCTACCAAATGATTGCGGAGCGACATTCCCGGCCCACCGATCAGCCCGACTTGCTGTCCGTGCTCGTGCGGTTGAGCAGCGAATCACGTAAAGGCATGACCGATCAGAAAGTGCGGGATCAAATTCTGACGTTCTTCATGGCTGGCCATGAAACCATCGCGACCGCTTTGATGTGGGTGTGGTACCTTCTCGCCCAATATCCCGCAGTGATGGACAAGGTACAGGCAGAACTCGACGACGTGCTCGCGGATCGGCAGCTTTCGGTCGGCGATCTCGAACGGCTGCCGTATACGCGGATGGTTTTGGCCGAGGCAATGCGCCTTTACCCACCAGTGTGGATTATCGGACGGCACGCGTTGAGAGACTGCCCGATGAACGGATTCGTGATTCCGAAAGCCTCGTATGTGCACGTGAGCCAGTTTCTCATGCACCGCGATCCGCGTTACTACCCGGATCCGGAACGGTTCGAGCCCCAGCGCTGGACGGCTGAAGGAATAGCTGCGCGCCCGAGGTTTTCTTATTTTCCATTTGGCGCGGGAGGGTTGCAATGCATTGGAGAGAGCTTGGCCTGGACCCAGGCGTTGCTTGTCATCGGCATGTTGGCCAGTCGCTGGCGGATGCGCGTGGTTCCCGGTCACAAGATAGAGTTGATGCCCGAGATTACGCTTCGTTCGCGCTACGGAATGCCGTTGATCCTCGAGCGGCGGAAGTGCCCAGGACTTAAACAGAAGTCCGTTGCGACATAAACATGGTCAGACATTTGCATGCACCGCCCGCTTTGATGAATTCACTCATGGGCAATTCGTGGCAGCGATAGCCGCGGTCGTGCAGCGCGGCCACGAGTTTCGGCGCGCCCTCGGGCAAAACGATGTCGTGCTCGAGCACAACGGCGTTGCACGAGAAATGCATCGCCTCTTCCGGGAAAACGTCGATCAGTTCGGCCACGTGCTCGCGGATCGCGCGCTGCCCGTAGTCATCAAAGGCCGCCGGAAACCAAACCGCTGCGCCATCCGGCAGCGGGCAAAAACAGGTGTCGAGATGATAAAAGCGCGGATCGACAAGCTCGACCGAGATGACCAGGCAGCCAAGCATGTCTGCAATGGCGCGATGCGATTGAATGTCGGAACGAAATTTGTACCCGCAAAAAAGCACGTCCCCGCCGAAGAGCGCATCGCCTTCGCCTTCGAAGTAAAGATCGTTCGGCAACCATGAAATCTCGTAACCATGGTCTTCCATCCAGCGTGCAAAATGCGGCGCCTCGCCGGCGCGCTCTTTATGCCGGAAATTACTCGGAATGAATTTGCGACCAACGGTGAGACCGGCGTTGGCCGTGAACACCATGTCGGGAAGCTTTGGCTGCGGCGGAACCAAATCGATTTTGCAATCCAAGTCCGAAAGCGTCGCGTGCAACTCGGTCCATTGTTTTTGGGCGAGTGGCGTCTCTGCGCCCCGCGCGCGACTCATCCAGGGATTGATCTCGTACTCGATGCCGTAGTAATCCGGCGGGCAAAGGAGCAACTCACGCATAAGATCGACAATTTACTCGCAGCTACTTTTTCGCGCGGCTAACGGATCCGGCTTGGACGATACAATCGGCGAGCTCCCGCAGGAACGGTTCCACATCCGTGACCAAGCCGATTGATTGTAATGGCTGGTGTTCGACTGCTCTCTCCACTGCCGATGGATCGATGTCGACGCAGACTGTTTTCACAGTGGGCGCGAGCATGCTGGCCACTGCGAGCGAATGCTGAATGGTGGCAAGCAGCAACACGTGGGTTACATCGACAAGTTTCTCTCGCATCACTCTCTGAGCTTCGACTACGTCTGTGGTTACGCCGGGAATCGGCCCTTCGTCACGGATCGATCCCGTCAACACAATGTCGACGTTGTGGCGGACACAGGCGTGCATAACGCCGCCGGTCAGGATCTTTTTCTCAACCGCTGCCGAGATTCCGCCTGCCTCGCGAATTGCATTGATGGCGCGCATGTGGTTTTCGTGGCCACCGCGTGCGAGGGCAAGATCGGGATTCATTCCCATCGAGGTGCCGAAAAGTGCCCGTTCCACGTCGTAAACTGCAAACGAATTTCCGGCGAAGAGACGATCAACGTATCGCGATTCGATCAGGCGCACCAAGTGCTCGCCAGCGCCTGTTCGGACAATTGCAGGCCCCGCGACCATCGCGATTTTGCCTTTTCTTGTCCGGGCGCGTTGCAACTCACGAGCCAGTTCACGAATGATCCCCGACTTCGGTTCGTCGGCATCGATGGTCGTGTTGATGAATTGAAAGAGGTCAGTGCCCGACGTCGAACGTTGCACCGGGACCACGCGAATGCCCTCATGGCCGACCACAATTTCGTCGCTTTTACCGACATCGGAAAACTTGACCGCTCGGGCAGCGCGCTTTTTTCGGTCAACCGCAATTGCGCTGTCCATCATGGCGGGCTGAACCTCGATCTCTTTGCCATCGCATCGAACGAACGTTTGCTGGTTGGTTGTCACATAGAAATCGTGTGGAAAAACACCGTCCGCCGGGGCCTTCGCCAGATGCGCATCCGCGCGTT
>WNFR01010251.1_pt1 | contig 12071 bp, 7 predicted proteins | sample 5400221 | NCBI WGS metagenome assembly WNFR01 (sample SAMN13153357, study PRJNA577476) | soil metagenome | isolation source: 40 cm soil under Madrone tree | place: USA:California | collected 2016-06-14 | reverse complement strand
ACGCCGGGCGGCTGTGGGCCCTTCTCGCCACTACGCCGGTCCCGCTCGCGGGCGCGCTCTGGCTGGCAGGCGCGCGCATCTACGACCCGCGCAATCTCATCGGCGTCGGCCCCTTCGCGGCAGTCGCAGTAGCCGCGCTTGTCGCGAAGCTGTCGCGGCCCTTGGCCACGATCGTCGCGTGTGCGCTCTGCGCGCTTGTGGTTGTCGGCTTCATGCGCGCGAATCGCGTTCCACCGGTTGCGTACGACCGCATCGCCGCCGCGCTCGCCGCCGAAGGGTGGCGGCCGCAAGATCCGATCGCCGTCTACGGCAACGTGTACCAAATCTGGGGACCGCTTGAGTGGTACCTGCCGCACCGACCGAGGCTCGTCCAGCGCATCGCCGTCACGTCGGCGTCGTTCGTGATCGCGGGACGAGGATCGCGCTGGGCGCAAGTCAAACGCGTCGCCACAGAGACGCGCTACGTGCGCGCGACGTTGATCGCGCGAGTCGACGGCAGCGCGCACTGGCCCGGTGCGACCACGCTCGTCGCGACCGGCGAGGCGCGGTAGTGCGCCGGCGCGATCCGCACATTCCGCTCGCGCTCGCTGCCGCACTTCTGCTCGGCGGCGAAGCTGAACGACTCGACCGGATGCTGCTGGGGCCGATCGTGGAGGCCGCAGTTGCAAGCGCGGCTCTGCTCGTCGCGTGGAGGCACCGCGAGGCGCTTCGGCTGCCCGCCGTGCTCGGCCTGGCGATGGCCTTTCAGCTCGCCTGGGTCGGGATCCATCTCGTCCTCGGCGTCCGTGGCGGCGTCGATCCGGACGTCGTCTACGCGCCGGAGGGCCGCGCGCTCTTGCACGGGACGTATCCGCATTCTCCGTACCCCGCGGGCGCGGCGGCGCTCTTCGCTCTCGAGACGTGGCTGGGCGGAGGATCCGCGCGCGCCACGAATGCGCTCTCGATGGTGCCGTTCCAGGCTCTGACGGTCGTTGCTCTCTGGCTGCTGCGGACGCAGTGGACAGCCTGGGTCGCCGCAGCAGTCGCGATCTGGCCGGTGAATGCCTTCTTCTGGGAGTTCCGCTTCGACCTCGTCCCCGCTGCGGCGCTCGTCGGCGGCATCGCGCTCGCCCGCCGCGAGCAGTGGTACACCGCAGGCTGGGTCCTCGGGCTCGGCGCCCTCGTGAAGTGGACTCCCGCCCTCTGCGTGCTCGCGCTCGGCGGGTGGCTGCTCGTTGCCCGACGTCCACGTGCCGCGGCAAGTCATCTGCTCGGATTTGCGCTGCCGGTCATGCTCGTCAGTGTGCCGCTGCTCATTCTCACTCCGGGCGCGGCCGCGGCGCCTTACGGCGCCCAGAGCGCGCGCGGGATCACCGGCGAGTCGTTGCTCTACCTTCCGCTGCGACTCGCCGGACTGGCAAGACCTGCTCGTCACTACTACGGACCGGCCATCGTGCCCGGTTGGTCGATGACCGCCGCGATCGCGCTGCAGCTCGTCGCAGTCGCCGCCGTGATCGGCCTCGCCGCGAGCGCGCACGGGGAAGACGGGGCGCTCGCGATTGCGGCGCTCGCGCCGGCCGCCTTCCTGCTCACGAACAGGATTTTCAGCCCGCAGTTCTTCGTCGTCGTCGCCACCGCGTGCGCGTGCGCCGCCGCGCTCACCGCGCGGCGACCGCTCGAGCTGCTCATGCCGTCCGCGCTTGTCGGTGTCGCAACGACGGCGAACGCTGTCCTCTTCCCCGGCTTGGCCGGTCAACTCGTGCACGGCTGGACGTTCGTCTCAGCCGCGGCGTTGTTGCCCGCCACTGCGGCGGTCGCGCTGCTCGCGGCGCGTGGGCGCGCGTGAGACGCGTTGCGGTCGTCGCCGGCGGGCTTCTACTCGTCGCGCTCGGAATCGCAGCAGCCGTGCTCGTGCACCGACTGCACGCCGGCCGCGACGTCCATGGCTCGTCGACGATTGAGTTCGTCAACACAGGGACACGACCGGCGGCGCCGCGCGCGCCGCTCGCCTGGCCGATGTTCGGCTACGAACCCGACCGCCGGGCCGCCGCGCCCGTCCGGCTGCGGCCGCCGTTCCGGCGCGTGTGGGTCGCCGGCGGCCGTGCGCTTGTCGAGTTCCCGCCCGCGATCGCGTACGGCCGTCTCTTTTACGGAACCGGCGGCGGTCGCATCTATGCAGTGTCGGCGCGAACCGGTGCGCGCGCCTGGACCTACGATGCGCGGCGCGGCATCGCCGCTAGTCCGGCCGTCGGCCCATATGCGCACGGAACCGTCTACGAGGCCCTCCTCAATCGCTTCCCGTCCCGTGCGAAGGATCCCGGTGACGGCGCCGTTGTCGCGCTCGCGGCTGGCACCGGGCGCGTGCGCTGGGTCAGCCGTGTCGGCGCGAGCGAGACGTCACCGCTGCTCGCCAACGGCCTCATCTACGTCGGCGGCTGGAACGGCGTGGTGTACGCGCTCGACGCGCGCACAGGCAGGCACATGTGGGCGTTCAGAACCGGCGGCGCCGTAAAGGGTGGTGCCGCGGGGGGCGGCACGCGCATTTACATCGGCTCCTACGACGGTCACCTGTACGCACTGGACGCGCTGACAGGACGGCTCGTCTGGCGCGCGGCGAGCCAGCCACAGCTGCTCGGACGAGGAACGTTCTACTCAACGCCCGCGGTCGCCTACGGACGCTTCCGCGCGAACGGGCCGATCTCAGGGTCGGCAACCGTAATCGACGGAGTCGTCTACTTCGCCACGCTGCGTGGACGGACGTATGCGCTCGACACGCGGAGCGGCCGCCTGCTCTGGAGCTTCGGCGAAGGAAAGTACGCGCCGGCGGTCGCCGATGCAGAGCGTGTCTACGTCGTCGGGTACGGCACGCTCTACGGGTTTCGCCCGATGTTGCGGTCGCGCCGATGAAGGCTCCGTGTAGCTCGCACCAGGAGGTGCTTGACGTCGCTGCCGCCTGGCTTTCCGACGATCCTCGACGCATCGCTCGGAACGGTGGGCAGTTGTTTGCCGACGCGAGCTATTCGCGGCAGATTGCCGTCGCGCTCTACCGGTCGAAGCTGATCTCGCTTCTCCGACGCATCGACGACTACCTCGTACGGTGGGCCATGAAGAAATACAAACGGCTGCGCGGCCACCCGCCACGGGCAAGACGAATGCTGGCCAGCGTCCATCAACGCGAACCAGCGCTCTTCGCCCACTGGCAAAGGGGGCACGCGGCCCACGGCCGGATGACAAGAGCCCGGTGAGCCGAGAGGCTCACGCCGGAATCTGCGAGAGCCGGGGGGTGCGACTCCCTCCGGCCACTCGACCTGCGAGTCGGAGGGCCTCAGCCGATCAACCCGCGTTGAGGTGAGTGGTCGATGACGGACGTGTTCGCCTGTCGCGGTGTCGGGCCCGCGAGCCGCGTAGGGACAGCTTTGCTCCTGGCGTGTTGGTGGAGCTTTAACTGGGCTGGTACTCGTCGTGGCGGCGGAGCCAGTGCTCGAGTTCTCCTTCCTCATGCCGCCCGCGTGGGGTGCGGTCGAGCAGCCCGTAGTAGGCCATCGCTGGCTCGAGGCCGCGGGCGGTGGTGACGTAGGTCCGGTAGACGGCGCCATCCTTTAGCGCGTACGCGCTCAGGCCGGGCCCCTCCGAGACGTAGCCGGCGACGTCGGTGCCGGTGGCATCCGCCATCTGCTCGACGACCGAGGGGATCTCGCCTTCCAAGAACGGCTTCAGCTCCTCCTTGGTCGACAAGAAGCCGAGGTCGCGGTTGAAGTCGCCGCCGCCGCTCGAGACCCAGTCGATGTCCCAGCCCATCCGCTCGCGGTAGGCGAGCAGCTTCTCGATCGGCGCGCGGGAGGCGAGCAGAAGGGTCGTGTCCCTCGCCTTCAGGTGAACGACCTGCGGGGCGAGCGTATCTGCGATCGACGAGCAGACCGGGCAGCCGCCCGTGTACTGGGGCCCGAACATGAAGTGGTAGACGAGCAGCTGCGAGCGGCCGTCGAAGAGCTCGGCGAGTGACTTGGTCCCGTGCTCGGTCTCGAAGCTGTAGTCCTTCTCGACGGACACCCAGGGGAGTTCCCGCCGCTTGCGCGCGAGCTCGTCGCTACGGCGCGTGAGCTCCTTCTCCTCCTTCAGCAGCCCGTCGCGCTCGGCCTGCCACTCCTCCTGAGTAGCGATTCTGTGCTCGGTCATGACGCCGCCGCCTCCTCTCGTGGTTCATGCGCAAGCTACTCGCTCGACAACTCGTCACGCGATCTGGAGTCGCATAGACGTCATCGCCGGATCGCTGTCGCGTTTCCAACAATGAACGACACGCTGTCGAGGTTAGTTCTGGTTCTCGTGCGCGGGGGTGTGGGTCGTGAGCTCGAGCGCGGCCCCTCGGTCTGAGTCGGACCGGCTTTCGCGGAGTCCTAAAAGTTAGTGCTCGCGAAGCCAGGGGTTCCCAACGGTGGTAAAGCCGGTGAGACTGGTCCAGAGTATGTGCGCACGCCTGCCCGTCATGCTGGGGTGCCCACTATGGCGGCGTGACATTGAGTCGGTCCCGTCAAGCCCTAGCTTGCTGCGCCACGTCTCGCAGTAGACAAGAGCGGCTTGCGCGAGTATTCACGAATGTCCCCCGAGCGCGGACTAAGCGTGTCCGCCTGGAATCGAACGGGCCAATTGTGGAATCGAACGGGCCAATTGTGTTTGACCGGGCCGACCGCGGCTGACATTCTCTCCCTTAGCCAGCATGTTTCCGACTAGAGGCTCTTCCTCGGCTCTCGCCATCGCAGGCGTGTTTGCTGCGCTCGTGGTGGCTTCGCCGTCGGCTGGCTCGGCAACGACGGGGCTCGTAGGGAAGTGGACGCGTGTCGTGACCAAGGCCGACGTCGCCCGCACTAAAGCGTTCCGAGACGAGTGCGCCGCATGCTTCCCGACGCCGACCGGCCGCGCGACGCTCGTGTTCACGCGCGGACAATTCCGGGCGACCGACGCTCACGGCTTCACGGTGGCAGAGAACTACAGCGTCGGGGGCGGCCTCCTCCACGTCGGGCTCTACCCGAAAAGCAACGACGAACAGGGTTTCTGCGCACCGACCGTGGCCCAACGTGCGACCTACACCTGGAGCGCCACAGGGACGACCCTTAGCCTCAGCCCGACGAAAGACGCTTGCGCCGACCGTGATTCCTTGCTAACCGGAACGTGGAGGAAGGTCGGGCGCTGAGCGCCTTAAGGGCGACCTTAAGCCCAACTCGCCACAGTTCCGAACAGCCGCGACGGCCTGCCGGAGCGTCGGTCCAATCCTGCATTGCAGCACTGAACGACCACCCGGATGAGCGTTAAGCGCTCAAGCTCTCGGCTGCGCCAGCGATGCGAATGTCCCCAGGAGCCGTTGTGCGGCCGGTGCTGGTTCAGTGGAGGGGCAGCTTGCCGTAGGGGATCAGCTGGATGCGCGGGCCTGCGGTTTCGACGAGTCCGCTGTCGGTGAAGCGGGCGAGGTTTCCGGGGCCGACGACGGCGTCGCTGCCGTCGCTGAGGCGGAGCACGTGCAGTTCGCCGTTGACGACGTAGGCGGCGAGGCCGTGAGCGACGTCCTGGAGCACGGACGGCACCGCAGACGGGGCAGGGGCAAGCGCCCAGGTGTGGAGGAGGGTGCCGGTCGGGGCGCTGTAGTCTCGGAGCTCGCCTTCTATGTGGACGGCGAGGTCGTCGCCGGAGAGGGCTGCCTCTGAGGGTTGCAGGGGTAGGTCGAGCAGCGGCGTGCCGCCGCTGTCGAGAATCCGCAGGGAGCCGCCGCCGTTGGCGACCAACCTGCCTGCATCGACGTCGTCGAGGTGGAAGAAGCGGTCGGGAGTTGGTTGCTCGAAGGTCGAGATCTCCTGGCAGGGGCAGCCGCCTGGTCCCACCGTCTGGATTTGCCACACGAGAACAGAGGGGGACCCTGGGTCCTTGGGCCTTCGGGTTGCGAATGCGAGCAGTCCGCCTGAGCCCGCGACCTCAGGCGGGGGGAGGCAGCAAGTGTTACCGCTGCTGGCCAAGGTGAAGGGCTGAGGCGTCGTCCCCAGTGAGACGCCGCGCACCGACCAGAAGGTGGTGTTTCCTCCTTGTTGGTCGGCGTACGCGAGACGGTCGCTGGCGAGAGCGACACTCGCCACGTGCTCATGGGAATGACGTACGTCGGTACAGTTGTTGCTAAGCGCGGGTTTGGCGACCTGGATTGCCTGAGCGGCGGCCAGGTCCCAGGTGAACACTCCGGCACAGGTGGCGTAGGCGACGCGATCACCGTCGGCTGCGAGTGCTGTTACCGGCCAGCCGGTGAACACTCCGGTCACGGGAGAGGGTGCGCGATAGCGAACACCGGTGGGCACTCGCGCCCACGCGAACGCGGAGATCGGGCCGCCGTAGCGCCCGTTCGCCGCAACGACGATGCGCACGTGCCCGTCGAGGGTGACCGTGCGCAAGTCGCCGGGGGCCAAGAACTCGGCTCCTTGCACATACGCGAGCAGACGCCCGCCAGGAGACCAGGCGAGCTGGGTGCCGACATCGTGGCTGAGCAGATGGGTCCTGCCGCTGCGTGGGTCGAGCACGCTGATCCCGTCCTTCGTCGCATACGCCAGAAACCGGCTGTTCGGCGACCACGCCGGCGACCAGGCAGCGTCGAGGAACGCCACCCGCCTCCCTGTAGCGGCGCGGTCGACGTCAATGGTCCCACCATCGAACGTGAGGTTCCAGCGAGCCGTCCATCGCCTGTCGGGCGAGGGACTCCCATCCGCCCATGCCGCTAGGTGAACGTGTCGGCCGTCGGGACCCCAGACAATGGTGTCACCGACGTTCAGGGTTCGGGACGAATCAATTACTCGATCAATCGAGCCGTCGGCGGAGACGACGTGCAAGGCCTCCCGTGGCGAGGAAGAGCCAACCTGACAGCAGCCCACGAGATAGGCGAATCGGCCGGAGTCCGGCGACCAAGCGACGTCGCCCAAGTCCAACGCGTTGGTCGTGATCACGCGAGCGGCGCTGCCATCCGCGCGCGCCAACCAGAGCGTCGAGGAGGCTGATTGGTCGGAGCGGACCTTGTAAAGGAGCCCCTGTCCATTCGGCGAGGGCAGAGGATCGGCAACGGAAAGCCCCGGGGCGAAGGTGACCTGCCCGACCGGACGGCTGCCTGTTGGGTCCGCAGCAAAGATCTCCGAGGAGCCGTCCCAGCTACTCGCAAACAGGATCGCAAACCGCGGGCCCTTGGCAGCAGCCGTCGCTGATGGCGACGCGCGCGAAGCGGCGAAGGCAGCTATCAGGAGCGCCGCTCCGGCAAGGCTCAACACCGAGCAAAGCCACCGCCGAATCCGCGCAAACCGCAGCCTCCTAGACGGCGCTTCAGCACCCAAGACCCCGACCGCCCGCACGAGCGCAGCAACCGCTGCCACCGCCACTCCGATCGTCGACCCGCGGGACGCTACAGCGTGAATGTAACGACGGCATTGGGTCGACATAAGCACTCGGTGCGCGCGAGCCGACCCACAATTCGAGAAGACGAGCCAGACCGCGGTCGACTGCGCGAGCGTCATTACGCTCGGCCCCAAGCGTCGGGGGCCGGAACGCTTGTGAACCGCTTGTGGATCTCGACCTTTCAGCCCTGCTTGAGAGCCTCAGAACGGCTTGGACAAAGGACGGGAGCGACGGGACTCGAACCCGCGACCTCCGGCGTGACAGGCCGGCGTTCTAACCAGCTGAACTACGCCCCCGGGGACGGCGCATTGTAGCCGCCCTCGTCCCACCCGTCCGCGAGACTGCGGCGGGTGAAGCCCAACGTCGTCGACTGGATCGCGCTCGCGATCGTCGTGCTGAGCGCGCTCCGTGGAATGCGACGCGGCCTCGTCATCACGGCGCTCTCGCTCGGCGGCCTCGTCGCGGGCGCGTACGCGGGCTCGCGGATCGCCCCGCATCTCCTCCGCGGCAGATCCGGCTCGGCGTGGACCCCTCTTGCGGGGCTCATTGGTGCGGTGCTCGGTGCCGTCCTGCTCCAGACGCTCGCCGCGATGGCCGGCTCGGTCGCGCGCGGCGGGCTTCGTCTCACCCCTCTGCGCCTGTTCGACTCCTTCGGCGGGCTGCTCCTCGGCGCGGCCGGCGGCGTCGTCCTGGTGTGGGTGCTGAGCGCGACCGCTTTGCTCGCTCCCGGTCAGTTGGCGCTCCGCCGCGACGTCCAGCGTTCCGCCGTCGTTCGCCGGCTCGACCAGGCGGTTCCGCCGCGGCGCCTGCTGAAGCTGCTCGCGCGCATCGATCCCTTCCCGTCGATCGCCGGGCCGAGCCCGCCGAGCGCCCCTCCGAGCGGGGAGATCTCCGGCAACGCTGCGGTGCAACGTGCGTCGAAGGACGTCGTGCGAGTTCTGGGAACTGCGTGCGGCGTCGGTATCGAGGGCAGCGGCTGGTTCGCGCGCCGCGACCTCGTCGTCACCGCCGCGCACGTCGTCGCCGGCGAGCACGACACCGGCATCGAGAGCCCCGGAATCTCCGGTATCCATCCGGCCGACGTCGTCGCATTCGACGCGCACAACGACGTTGCCGTTCTCCGCCTGAACGGCCTTCAGGCCGGGTTCGCGCTCCCGCTCGTCGACCCACAGCCCGGTGTCGCGGTCGCGATCGTCGGCTACCCGGAGGACGGCCCGCTGCAAAGCGCCGCCGGCCGCATGGGGCGCACGGCGGTCGCGTTGACGCAGGACGCCTACGGGAACGGGCCGGTGACGCGCACGATCACCGCGGTCGCCGGTGACGTTCGCCACGGCGACTCGGGCGCGCCCGCGATCGACGCGAACGGCGCCGTCGAGTCCACGATCTTCGCGGCGCGCCTGGACGCGCCGGGCGGCTACGGCGTGCCGGCCTCGGTCGTCCGGCGCGTGCTCGACTCCGCCGGCACCACCTCGGTATCGACCGGCTCGTGCGCGTCGGGCTGATCGAGCTCGGGGAGGAAGTCGACGACGTTCATCGGCGAGCGGAACGGCGCGATCACGTAGACGCCGTCGGCGACGTCGCGCGCCGCCTCGATCAGCTCATGCCCGATCTCGCCGCCGACCTCGCGCGCGTTCGCACCCGCGCGGCGGTATCGCTCCTGCACGTGCTCGGGCACGATCGCCCCCGGAACCTCGTTATGGACGCGCACGAGCAGCTCGAGCGTGCGGATGGGCCACACGCCGACGAGGACGGGGATCGGCCAGCCGCCGATGCGATCCGCGAATGCCACCAACGGCTCGAGGTCGAAGAGGAACTGCGTCATCGCGAAGCGCGCGCCCGCCGCGACCTTCCGGTGGAAGCGCTCCGCCTCGAGGCCGAGATCGTCCGCGGTCGGATTCACCGCCACGCCGGGAAAGAACGACGTCGGCGCGTCGATCGCGCGGCCGTGGTGATCCTCGCCACGGTTGAGCCGCGCCAGCAGCTCGACGAGCCCGATCGAGTCCACTTCGTACACGCCGCCGCGTCCCGGGTAGTCGCCAGCTTCGGGCGGGTCGCCGGTGACGGCGAGGATGTTGCGCACGCCTTCCGCGTGCGCGCCGAGCAGGATCGACTCGAGGCCGGTGAGCGTCATGTCGCGCGGCGTCAGGTGCGGGATCGTCTCGACGCCGGTGAAGCGCTCGATCGCGACGGAGGCCATGATCCCGCTCATGCGCGCACGCGCGCGTGGGTTGTCGTTCACGTCGACAAACTGCGCCTTGTTCGTATCGCGCACCGCTCGCGCGGTCTCGATCAGCGCCTCCGGGTTTGCGCCGAGCGGCGGATCGAGCTGGACGGAGACGACGAAGGTGTCGTCATCGAAAAGCCGCGCGAGCTCGGTCGGTTCGCTCGCCGCGGTCGGCCGGCTCGCGGTTGCGCGATCGCGCACGAGGATCGAGCCGGCCGGCGGGAGGTTGCCGTCCACCGCTGCGCGGATCGCTGCGATCTGCGCGGGGGTCGTCCCGCAGCAGCCGCCGATGATGCCGGCGCCGAGTGCGCGCGCCTGCGCGGCGAACTCGCCGAAGTACGCGGGCGTCGCGTGCGGGAACACGATCCGCTGCCCCGACATGCTCGCGAGCCCGACGTTCGGTAGCACGGCGAGAACGCCGCTCCCCATGTCGCTCAGCGCGCGCAATGCGGCGGCAGGCCCGGCGCCGTGGTTCGCGCCGAACGCGGCGACATCGAGCGCGCGCAACCGCTCGCCCGCGACGCGCGCCGACACGCCGGCGATCGTCTCGCCTTCCGCGTCGAACGACATGAGCGCGACGATGGGGAGGGCCGAGACGGCGCGGATCTCGGCGACGGCGCCTTCGAGGTCGTCGAGGTCGAAGAACGTCTCCACCATGAACAAGTCGGCGCCGCGTCCCTCGAGTACCTGCGCCTGTTCCGCGTAGCCACGTCCGGGGTCTGGCCCCATCGCTCCGGCGATGAAGACGTCGCGGCCGGCGATCTCGCGCGCCTCGCGCGCGAGGCGGACGCCGGCACTGTTGATCTGCTCGAACTCGTCGTCGAGGAAGTGCTCGGAGAGCTTGCTGCGGTTCGCGCCGAACGTGTTCGTCTCGATCAGGTCGGCGCCCGCGCGGATGTAGCCGAGGTGGACGTCGAGGACGCTCTCCGGCGCGCGGAGGTTCGCCTCCTCGGGACAGCGCAGGCGGGGGACGGCGCTCGCGATCAGTGCGCCCATGCCGCCGTCGGCGACGATGGGCGGCCCGCTCGCCAGCCGCTCGAGAAACCGGCTCATTCAAGCCAGTCTAGAGAGGCCTAAAGCTTGGCCCTCCCGCTGCCGATTCCCTGAGAACTCCTTCCCGGGGACTGACGGCAATCATCTCTGCGGCAGGGGGACGCAACGGCGGCGCCTGGGCGCCGCTTTTGCGTTTCTAGGCGACGACTTCGGCGTGTTGCCGAGCGGCTGCCCGCTCGATCCAGGGCGTCGCGCGCAGCCGCTCGAACGTGTCGAGCGCGTTGGCGCGCGACTCCCCGTCGCCGGTGAGCTCGGCATGCTCGAGCTGCGTCACCGCCACCCAGAACGGCGCCTCGATCTCGCGGAAGCGCTCCGCGGCTGCGAGAAGCCCGGCGGGGTCGACCCGCGTCCGCGCCTGCAGGCGATCGACCTGCGTCGCCATGAACGGCGATCGGCTCGCGAGCGGGATTCCATCTGCGAACGCGTACAGCTCCTCCACCTTCGCCGAATCGCCAAGTGCGAGGGCGGCCTCGAGCGCGTCGACGAGCCCGTGTTTCACACCCTGGAAGGTCGGGCTCAAAACGTCCGCGGCGCGCAGCGCAGCTGTTCCGGCGGCGAGCGCATCCTCCAGGCGACCCTCGGCGCGGAACAAGGATGCCCGCGTGGCCGCCCACGTCGACTGATCTTGGATGTCCGTCGAGCTCTCGAGCCGGCCGAACAAGTCGTGTACACGCCGCGCCGAGTCGAAGTCCCCGCGTTGCGCGAACACATCGACGGCCGCCTGGAGGAGGCTGAGGACGACACCGCCCGAGTTGACCTGCTCATCTCCGAAGTCGACGGTTGCCTCCGCGACCTCGTCCCACCGTCCGAGCAGCCAGCGGGGATATGTCATCTCCGCCAGCACGCTCCACTCCCACGGCCGGTTGCCGGTTTTTCTCGAGATCTCGAGCGACTCGTCGAGGTAGACGAGTGCTTCGTGATACCGGTCGGTGCGGAAGCAGCCGTCCGAGAGGATGAAGCAGTAGTTGGCTATGTCCTCGCTCAGCCCGCGCTCGCGTGCGAGGTCGAGCCCGTGCTTCAGGAGAGCGCGTGCTTCTTCCACGTGGCCGCGGCTGGTCTGCACGCCGCTCTTCGCGCGCAGTGCGCGTGACAGCGGTTTCCAGAGCCGCTGCGATTCCGAGATGTCCAACGCGAGCTCGGCGCGTTCTGCCGCTCGGTCGAGGTCGCCGCTGAACCAGTATGCACGCGAGAGCTCGGAGGCGAGCTCGGCCAGTACTTCGTCCGGCTCGTCCTTCGAGATGACATCGAAGGCGCGTTCGAGTCGCTCGACCGCCTCGTCGCGGCGTCCGGAGAAGAGCTGGTAATGACCGAGGCGGACGAGGCCGTACGCGGACGCGTGCGTATCGCCGGCATCGTCGAACAGCGCGACCGCTTCGGTCAGCAGGCGCTCCGTCGTGTCTCCGTC
>WNFR01012388.1_pt1 | contig 12072 bp, 7 predicted proteins | sample 5400221 | NCBI WGS metagenome assembly WNFR01 (sample SAMN13153357, study PRJNA577476) | soil metagenome | isolation source: 40 cm soil under Madrone tree | place: USA:California | collected 2016-06-14 | reverse complement strand
AAAGCATGATTTGGCTTGGCCATGATGCTTGGAGTTTTTAAAGAGTAAGAGGCTTTGGCGGGAAAATCAACCGCCACGGTTGCGTGGCGTCGCCGCGCCGATCGCTTCTTCCCCGTACTTGCGGCGCAGATCGTCGATGCCTTTGTAGAGCTGCTCGAAAGACTTGCGTTTGTCGCGATTCAACAAGGGCTCTTGCCAGCCGGAACTTTGCAGTGCGCTGGCGCTCACGCCGAGAAGACGCACCGCTCTTCCGCGGATGACGTTTTCACGCAATAACGCGCTAACGGTCTCGAAGATTTCTTTATCGAAGCAAGTGGGCGACGGCAGCGTGCGCGAGCGCGTGATGGTTTGGAAATTACTGTAACGGATTTTGACGGTTAGACAGCGCGCGTAAAACTCATCGCGGCGCAATCTGCCGCCGACTTCTTCGACCAGCTCCCAGAGGATTTTTTCCATTTGTGAGATTTCTTTGACCGGTTGATCGAGGGTGGTCTCGTTGCCAATCGAATGATCGTGGTGATGGCGGCGCTCTGTCGATTCGACGAGGTCCAAATAGCGTTCAGCCAATTCGGCGCGCGCCAATAGGTCTTCAATAGTCTTGATGCCTCTCTGATTTAGCGCCTTGTGGGTTTTCGGCCCCACGCCGGGAATCATTTCCACAGCCAGCGGCGCGAGAAAATCTTTTTCCGAACCTGCCGGCACGTAGATAAGTCCGCGTGGTTTGGCCAACGTCGCGGCAATTTTGGCCGTGACTCTGCTGCTTGACAGGCCGGCAGATGACGGCAGGCCAAGGTCGGTTTCGATGCGGCGAATGATCGCATCGGCGGTTTTCAACGGCGGTCCAAGGAGCCTGTCGGTGCCGGTAAGGTCGACGAGTCCTTCGTCGATGGAAAGCGCGTGAACCTCCGGCGAGTATTGTTCCAAGATAGCAAAGACTTTGTGGGAAAATTCAGAATAAACGCGGCGGCGGTTCGGCACAAAGATACCTTGCGGACACAGCTTTCTTGCTTGAAAGCCCGGCATTGCGGAATGCACGCCAAATTTCCGCGCTTCGTATGAAGCTGATGTGACAACGCCGCGCCCGCTACGGCCACCGACGATAACCGGCTTTCCCTTTAAGCTCGGATCGAGAACCTGCTCCACGGACGCGAAGAACGCGTCCATGTCGATGTGCAGATACCATGTCATTTTTACCTGAGCGCCATGTTACCGCGGCTTATTCGCGCCGAATAAAAGTTCAAAGTTCAAGGTTCAACGTCAGAAACCACGCCATGTCTTTGAACCTTGAACCTTGAACACGGAACCTTGAACGATGCCTTGGATCATACCTCGGTCGACCCGCTCTCGCATGAATAATACCTTTTAGCGCGCGTAAAGCGAATTGATAAAACCGGAAGCCTCGAGTTTTTGAATAAACGAGTTGTCATAAAAATCTTCCGGTTTGACTTGCTGAGCTTTCGGGCTCTTGGCGACATCCAAAACGGCTTGTACGGCTTCGTTGGTCATGAGCGGCACGCGCTGAAAAACCGGCAGATGTTCCTCATAGACCGCCTCCAGGATTTTCCGGTTATCGGTCTTCATGTATTTGCTCATGACTTTCATCGCGGTCTCTTTGTCGCGCTGGATCACCGAGATCGCCTCAGTATAACCTCTGAGATAGCGCATTACAGCGTCGGGCTTTTGTTGGATGACCCTACGTGTCGTGACCACGCTCACGAAGATAAAGGGAATATTCAGTTCGGTGACGTTGAGGATATGTTTGAGACCCAATTCTTGCGCCTGAAACGTGATCGGCGCGCTCATAAGACCGGCGGCGGCATTACCTGATTTCAAAGTGGTGAGGAGCGCGGGCGCGCTGCCGGCGTAAAGAATCTTGACATCTTTATCCGGGACTAAACCGGAGCGGCGCAGCAGCATGCGGCCGGCGTAATCCGTCGATGCCGCCGGCTGCGTCGCAGCCAGAACTTTACCTTTGAGATCGGCAACCGTCTTGATCGCCGGATCGCCGTACATGTGGAAAATAAATCGCGCTGCGGTGTTGGCGATGTAAACGGTATCCGCCCCTTCCAAGGCGACATCGATGCCCTGGTTGCCGACCAGGCCGATATCTTCTGTACCGCCGACGATGGCTTGGATCGCCGTGGTCGCGGCCAAATAGTTGAGGCTGTGTTGCAGTCCGTGCTTGGTGAAAAGTCCGAGATCCTGCGCAATCCAGGCCGGTGTCATGGTGCCGCCGAGAGCGTTGTAAACGCCGCCCGTGCCGAGCATCAATGCCGCCCGCCGCGTTCGATTCTTCATGATTTCCTCCTGGAGCCGTCTCTGCCGATCCAGCGCGAAGGTTAGGTTAGTGCCTGGCTTGCTGTCAAGAAAAATGCGCCGATTCGAGTTGCAGGATTAGGGTTGAAATGTAATGCCCGGACAAAAACTTCAATCCCCAGGCCGCTTGCCGCGGATGGCAGATGAAAATACCGCGAGCAGCGTAAAAAAGTTGAGGATATAAATCGTGACGCTAAAGGCACTCATAAATGTTTCAGGTGCGGCGCGCCAGCTTTCGGGCAAACCGATTTGGCTGCCGCTCATACCCGCGACGGAGAGTAGATAACCGAACACCGTCGCCGACAGCGCCACGCCCATGGCGCCGCCGGTGCGCGCCGTCGTGGCGATCATGCCGGCGGCGGCGCCGATTTTTTCTTGGCTGACTGACCCCAAGATCGAGCTCTGGTTGGGCGCGTTGAAAAGCGCCCAGCCGATTCCCCAGAGCGTCAGCGGCAAAATGATTCTGAAGAGAGATGATTGCAGATCCAACGTCGCCAAGAAAAACTGCGCGACGGCGACGACCGCGCAGCCGACTGTGCAGAGCAAACGCGAGCCAAGACGATCAGACAGCGCGCCGGCGATCGGCGCCATGATCATGATGATCACCGAGTCGGCAACGATGATCCAGCCGACCTGCGATGGCGAATAGCCAAGCAAGTTCTGCAAGAAAAACGGCAGGAGAAAATTGATCGCCGACAAAGTGGCGGAAACTAGAAACAGACTCATAATGCCCGCGCTGAACAGTCGGGAGCGAAACATCGACAATATCAATATCGGCGTCTTCGCCTTGGCTTCGGCACGCAACAGGAGTAGCAGCGCGACCACGGATAGCGCCAAGATAATTAGAAAGAGCGGGTGGCGCCAGCCGATTCGCGGCAGCTGATCGATGGCGTAAATAAATAGGCTGTTGGTCACGAGGAGCAGCAAAGCGCCGGGAATATCGATCGCGGTTTTTCCTCCAACGCGCGTCTCGGGAATGACCTTCCAAGCGAGATAGGCTCCCCACAAGCTGAACGGCATGTTGATGTAGAAAATCCAGCGCCAGCCGATGGTATCGATGAGAAAGCCGCCCAATGACGGGCCGGTGAGAAAACCGATGTGGAAAGCCGTGGAAGTCAGGCCCAGGGCGCGGCCGCGCTCCTCCGGAGGCAAATTGACGGAGACAATCGCGCGGCCGTTGGCGGCGATCATGGAACCGCCGAGCGCTTGCAGCGCGCGGGAGTGCCTGGAGCGCGCGAAAAAAAATCAGCTGCCCGGCGCTTTGCGAAAGGCCGCAAATTGCGGATGCAGTCACGAAGATTAAAAAACCAATACTGTAGAATCGGCGCCGCCCGAATAAATCGCCCAGTCGCCCCATGGTGATGATCAGCCCGATCAGAACTAGATCATAGACGAGGATGGTCCATTGAATCGTCGTGAAGGCCGTGTGGAACGTGTTCGTCAGAGTGGGCAGCGCAACCGTAAGGGCGCGCTGATCGAGGCCGACGATGGTCTGGCCGATACAGACGCTTAATAGAATCAGTTTCGAGGCTCGCGGCGATCCTGTTTGATTAACAGATGACGTCATTCGCCTTCGCTTGCTGGTGTCTCGTTATTCATGACGCCGGCCGCGCACAGCCGAAAATAACACTGAAAGAATCGTGAAGAAATTGACGATATGAACCGTGTGGTTGAACGAGTGAACAAAAATCTCCGGAGAATCACTCCATGACTGCGGCGATTCGATTTGCGCTCGCGTCATACCCGCGGCGGCGAGTCCGTAGGTAAACAAAGTCGCCGATAGCGCGACGCCCATCGCGCCGCCGGTGCGGGCAGTCGTGGTGTTCATGCCCGATGCCGTGCCGAGTTTGTCGCGCGGGACCGAACCCATAATTGCGCTCTGGTTCGGTGAATTGAATATGGCCCAGCCAAAGCCGATCAAGAGCAGCGGCAAGATGATCCGCGGGATCGACGCGTCGATGGACAACGACGCTATAAAATATTGCCCGATGACGATGATTCCCGAACCGATGGTGCAGAGCAGACGCGAACCCATGCGATCCGACAGCCAGCCGGCGAGGGGCGCGACCATGACGATGACGACGGAGTTGGCGATGATAATCCAGCCCATTTGCGTGGGCGAGAATCGCAGGACGTCCTGCAAGTAGAATGGCATGAGAAAACTAATCGCCGATTGCGTCGAAGTGATAAAAACAAGACTGAGCATGGAGGTGGTAAAAAGTCGAATACGGAAGAGCGAGAAACTCAAGATCGGCATGGCTGATCGAAGCTCGACAAAAACGAATAGCGCCAGGGCCAAGGCGGAGAGGGTCAGCATCCCGGAGACTAACGGATCGCGCCAACCGACGTGGGGTATCTCATTCATGGCGAAGATAAAAAGACTGCAGGTCAACATCAAGAGGATCGCTCCCGGTAGATCCACCGAGGTTCCTTTGACGTCTTCTTTGCTTTCTTCCAATAGTTTTAACGCTAAGAACGCGCCCCAAATGCCGATCGGCAGGTTGATGAAGAAAATCCAACGCCAACCGATCGTGTCGATCAAGAAGCCGCCCAGGGTTGGACCGGTCAAAAACCCGACGTGGAACGCCATGGAGGCGAAGCCCATTGCCTTGCCGCGCTCGCTGGCGGGAAACGCGATCGAGGCGATCGCCCTGCCGTTGGCCGAAATCATGGCGCCGCCGAGCGCCTGCAAGCCGCGGAACAAAATGATTTGTCCCGCGGTTTGAGCGAAACCGCAAAGCGCCGAGCTCAAAACGAAAACCAGAAAACCGCTGGCATAGAAGCGTCGCCTGCCAAACAAATCGCCAAGTCGGCCCACGGTGATTACAGTGCCGATCAACAGCAGATCGTAGATGAGCAAAACCCACTGAATGGTCGTTAGACTGGTATTGAAAGTGACCGTCAGCGTCGGTAGTGCGACCAGCAGGGCGCGCTGGTCGAGGCCGACGATAAATTGGCCGACGCAGACGTTGAATAGAATCGACGTGAGCCGTTTTTGCCGTACCGCCGCACCGGTGATGTCCGCTGCGCGATTCATCAAATTGGCCGTATGAGATCGAAATGAGAAAACTCCCAGGAGTACTGGATCGGTGGCACGGCAAAAAAGGCAAGGACAATCATCGGCTCGCCGTCAACGCTTAAAGACCTGGGCGGACGCGAAATTGCGGCACGCGCTCACCCCTAAAAATAACCCTGGATTGCGGTTAAGAAGATTTTGGCGGGAGTGTTTCTTTTAGCTCCCGGCGAAGGGTTTCTTTTGCCAGTCTGCGCTGATCCGTTTTCTTGCTTTTAAAAATCCGACTTGGCCGAGGAATCTCTTTTCGCACCCGCGCCAACCCCGGTGGAACTCTTTTCGAGGACGGACTCAATGAAGGGTCCTTTGCTCGTAACTTTCCTCCGTGGCACCGCCCTCGCCGTGAACGAAAACTAATTCGTCCCCCGCAGCATCGACTTTCACCCGGTCACCTTCACCGAACTCCCCTTCGAGGATCTTAACCGCCAAGGGATCCTGAATCAATCGCTGGATCGTGCGTTTGAGCGGCCGCGCGCCGTAAACCGGATCGTAACCTTTGTCGGCGATCAACGCCTTGGCGCGGTCGGTAATTTCCAGCCCCATCTTTCGGCCGGCGAGATTTTGTCGCAGCCGCTTGAGCTGGATTTCGACAATGGATTTGATCTCGTCCCGGCCAAGGTTATTGAAGATGATCGTCTCGTCGACCCGGTTCAAAAATTCCGGCTTGAACGCCTCGCGCAACGCGGTGCTAACCCGCTGCTCCATCTCGTTGCGATTTTTGGCGCCGAGATCGAGAATGTATTGGCTGCCGAGATTCGACGTCATAATAATCACCGTATTTTTGAAGTCCACGGTGCGGCCCTGGCCGTCGGTCATGCGGCCGTCTTCGAGAATTTGCAAGAGCGCGTTGAACACGTCGGGATGAGCCTTCTCGATTTCGTCGAAGAGCACGACCGAGTACGGCCGGCGGCGCACGGCTTCGGTCAAGTAGCCGCCTTCCTCATAGCCGACGTAACCTGGAGGAGCGCCGATCAAGCGCGATACGGAATGTTTTTCCATGAATTCCGACATATCCAGGCGCACCATCGCCTGCTCGTCGTCGAAGAGAAATTCCGCTAGAGCCCGGCACAGTTCGGTTTTGCCGACGCCGGTGGGGCCGAGGAAGATAAACGAGCCGATGGGGCGATTTTGATCTTGCAACCCGGCGCGGGCGCGCCGGACCGCGTTGGCCACGGCGTGAATCGCGTTTTCTTGCCCGATGACGCGGAGCTTTAGGCGATCTTCCATCTTGAGCAGTTTCTGAATCTCGCCTTCGAGCATCTTCGACACCGGGATGCCCGTCCACTTCGCTACCACTTCGGCGACGTCTTCCGCGTCGACTTCTTCTTTGAGCATCTTTTGATTTTTCTGCAGCTCGGCAAGTTTTTGATTCGCCTGTTCCAATTCTTTTTGCAGCTGGGTCATCGTGCCGTAGCGCAATTCTGCGGCGCGGTTCAAATCGCCCCGGCGTTGAGCCTGCTGCTCTTCGACCTTGGTCGATTCAATTTTTTCTTTGAGTGTGCGAATCCGCTGGATCGAATCTTTCTCGTTTTGCCAATGGGCTTTGAGCCCGCTGGCAGTTTCGCGCAGGTTTTCAATCTCGCGCTCCAGCTGAGCCAGCCGTTCCCGGGAGGCTTTGTCTTCTTCGCGCTTGAGCGCCTGACGTTCGATTTCGAGCTGGAGAATCTTCCGCTCCACTTCGTCAATTTCGACCGGCATGCTGTCGATCTCAATCCTCAGCCGCGACGCCGCTTCGTCGATAAGATCAATAGCCTTGTCCGGCAGGAAACGATCGCTGATATAACGATGCGACAACGTCGCGGCGCCGATGATCGCGCCGTCGGTAATACGCACGCCGTGGTGCACTTCGTAGCGTTCTTTGAGGCCGCGAAGAATTGCGATGGTGTCTTCGACGGACGGCTCGCCGACATAAATCTGTTGGAACCGTCTTTCCAGCGCCGGGTCTTTCTCGACGCGTTTACGGTATTCGTCCAGAGTCGTCGCGCCGACGCAGCGCAGCTCGCCGCGAGCCAGCGCAGGCTTGAGCATGTTCGATGCATCCATGGCGCCTTCGGCGGCTCCGGCGCCGACCAGAGTGTGCAGCTCGTCGATAAAAAGAATTATCTTTCCGGCGGCGTCGGTGACTTCCTTTAAAACGGCTTTGAGCCGATCTTCGAATTCGCCGCGGAATTTCGCTCCCGCGACCAGCGCGCCCAAATCGAGCGCGATCAGCCGTTTTTCTTTCAGCCCTTCCGGCACGTCGCCGTTGACGATGCGCAGCGCCAAGCCCTCGACGATGGCGGTTTTGCCGACGCCTGGCTCGCCGATCAGCACCGGGTTATTCTTGGTGCGACGCGACAGCACTTGAATCACGCGGCGAATTTCGTCGTCGCGGCCGATCACCGGATCGAGCTTCCCCTTGCGCGCAAGATCGGTGAGATCGCGCCCGTATTTTTCCAGGGCCTGGTACTTTTCTTCCGGGTTGGGATCGGTGATTCTCTGCGCGCCGCGAATGCTGACCAGCGCGTTGAGAATCTTGTCGCGGGTGACGCCTTGTTCCTTGAAAAATTTGCCGGCTTCGCCGCTATCCTGAACCATCGCCAGCAATAAGTGTTCGGCGGACACGTATTCATCTTTGAGCGATTCGGCCTCCGACTCCGCGCTTTCAATCGTCTTTTTGAGGCGTGGCGTGATGTAGGTTTGGCCGGCGCCGCCGGTAACTTGCGATAGCCTATCCAAAGCCTTTTGCAGCCGGTCGGTCAAAAGGTTTAGCGGGACGCCCAGCTTCTGCAATAGCGATGTCGCCACTCCTTCCGGTTGGCCGAGCAAGGCGAACAGCAAGTGCTCGACGTCGATCGCTTGATGGTTGCGTTTTTCGGCAAGCCCTTGGGCTTGCTGCAACGCTTCCTGTGATTTCGTCGTAAGTTTATCTAAACGCATTTTGGGTTCCTCATTTGTGAAAAAATCTAAGCATCGTTCCGCTGGCTGTCAAGAAAGCCCGAAACGAGGCGAAAAATGAGAAATAATAGTCACAGGGATGCCCCTTGCGCTTGCGCTTTCCCGCCAAGCGCTCGACTGCCTAAATTTGAAACCTCGGAATCAGGATTGTTTTTTGGAAGGCCGGAAAAATTCAAACATTGGCGCCTGGCGATCCCCGGGCGAGACTTCTCCGGCGGGACAATTCGTCAGCACAATTCCGTCGTTTGCGAGAATCGCGAAAGGAAAGTCACCCGGTTCAACCGGTGTACCGCGCATTTTCTTGATGGTCATGGTGCGGTTGAATTTGCCGTCGATCTGGTCGCTTTTGAGAACCAACACGCCGGAGGCGAGATATTGTTCGATACCATGGGCCGTGCTCTGAGCCGTCATTTTTGGCAGATGGGCGGTGAACAGATTGGTTGTATTCAGTTGAGTTTGGATCAATTGCACAAGGGAGCGGGCTTGGTCCTGACTTGGGCTGGTTGCGTCGTTCGGCAGGATGAGGGGGGTTATCGGATCAATAATAAGAAGCGTGGCGCTGAGTCTTCTTGCATAGTTGCCAAGATCGGCGACGATTTTTTGCGGATCGATACCTTTTTCCGTAGCACTTGCGCTCCGGGCGCCAAAATAGGGCGAGGCGTCCAAAATGACCAAGCTCTTTTCTTGGATATGCGGCTGGAGATCCCAGGAAAATGATGCCGCCGATTCTAAAATCTCACCCGGACGTTCGTCGACGGTGACGTACACCGCCTTTTCACCGCGCTTGAGGCCGCTCAGCAGGAACTGCAATGAAGCGATGGTTTTCCCCGTGCCGGTGTCGCCGGTCACGAGGTAAGTGCGCCCTCTGAGATAGCCACCCTGAAGCAAAATATCGAGGCCGGCGATACCGGTTGAGATGCGCTGGAGATCCATTCACTAACTTTAAAGGTTTAGCGAAGCGGAGGGTGGAGCACGATGCCCTGTCCCTTTACGATTTCGAATTCGAGCTGAGTCGGCTTCACGTCCGTGCAACGCATCTTCTCGACGATCAGGCTGCGGGCGAGTTCGCCGTTTTTCCAAACCATTTCCAAGACGATGGCGCCGGCCACGAGATATTCCTCCATGCCGTGCATGGATCGTTCGCCGGTCCTCGGAACAGCATAGGAAGTGAGGACGTTGGTTGTCGGCATCGAAGCTCGCATCAGCTTTATTAACAAGCGGACCTGGTCTTGCATTCGTACCGCGCTATCGCGCAACAGGACAAACGGCCCCGCGGGGTCGAGCACTAGTCTTTTTGCGCCGAGTTGTTTGACGAAGTTAGCCAGATCGCTTACCGCTTTTTGCACGTCGACATGACGTTCTTTGCCCGCGCTTGGCAACGAGCTGAGATATGTGCCGGCGTTCAAAATCGACAGATCTTTGGTCTCGATATGCCGCTCAAAGTCCCAGCCAATCGAAGCTGCTTGCTCGAGTATGTCCATCGGGCTTTCGTCCGCGGTCACGAAAATACCCTTCTCGTTCCGATTGAGCCCTTCAGCAAGAAATTGCAGAGCGAAGATTGATTTTCCCGTGCCGGGCTCCCCGGTAATGAGGATCGACCGTCCCTGGGGAAAGCCTCCTTCGAGCAGCGGGTCGAGCCCGACGATTCCAGTGGGTACACGTTCTGTTATTAACATGATCGTCCTTCGACAGTTGAGCTATGGTTTGGCCGAATGGTTACTCAACGTCCTATTGGGGTTCCTCAATATGAGCGCCATGGTCCCTTGTTGGTGCGCTATGATTTCCAACGCCTCTTCCAACCGAAACGGCCGCGCCAACGGCGATTTTCCGAAGCTGGAAATGATGCGTCGTTTCCGGCAACGACAGCATCCATAATGTCTTTGTATTTTTTGTAACGTTCTTGCTGCTCGTTGGTCAATTGAGCGTCACCCATCACGAACTTATCCTGGTTTTCTTTGGCGCGCGCTTCGGTTTCCGCCAACTGTTGGTTTAGAGTTTCGAGATTCTGGCGGAATTGCAGCTCAATGGTGCCCTTCGCCGCACGCTGCTCCTCTAGAGCCCATTCCCTTTGACTTAGTTCCGCTTGCAACAGCGCGAGCTGGGCTTGAAATTCCGTCCGCATTTTCTCCATTTCGGCGCCCAGAGATGCCTCGTTCTGGCTCGCCGTCGATTCTAAATTGCGGCATTGTTCCTGAAACGTATCCATCTCGGCTTTGACTCGGACGAGCTCTTCGTTACGGTCTTGCAAAATTTGGTGTCTTTCCTGAGCTTCGCGAATCAGCCGGCCGATCTCGAGCCGAAGTGTTTCCTCCGCTTCCGACCTTGACACGCCGCGTTCCTGCAACTCGATGGTCTTTTGCGCGACCTGCCTTTCCAAGTCCGCGATGCGGACTCCATATTCTTCCTTGATTTGCACGGCTCGATTGATCGCGGTGAGTTCGGCTTGTCGCAGCTCTGTGCTGAGCTCTTCGACATGTTGCTCCAGTAATCGAGCTTGCGATTGAGATCTTTCCACCTCGAGATTGCGACCTTTGATGCCGTTCTGCTGGTCGGTAATCTTACCTTCGAGCTTTTGGATTTGGTCCTTGTGGGCGAGAGCAAGATTTTCCAAGGCCGCCTGATGTTGAGCCAATGCCCACGCTTTCTGTTGCAGTTCGCTTCGCGCGGCCGTCAGTTCCGTTTCGAGCTGGCTTCGAATTTGATTTTGTTCTTGTTCGGCGCCGGAGAGTTCCATCTGGCGCCGTGTTTCCAGCTCATCCAGGCGCGATCGCAATGCCGCGGCTTCGACCGCTACCGTTTCGTGCCCTTGCTGACGCTCTTGGAGCTGGGTTTCAATCGCGGCCTTCTGCCGCTCAAATTCGCCAATCTGAAGAGTAAGTTCGGTGACACGCTGCCTTTCCTGGGCGAGTTCATTGTCCTGATTGCTTTGCTTGATCTGATATTCGTTCTGTAGCGCGACGATGGCCGCCTGATAGTCGGCGCGAGCCAATTCGGTTTCTCTTTGAAGTCGAGTTTGGAATTCGGCGCTTGTGGACTCTCGCTGTGTTAACTGCTCCGATAACTGATCCACCTGGCCTTTGAAAGTCTCGATCTCCGCAGCTTTGCCTTCCGCGAGCAGCTGTTTTTGAGCGAGGTGCAGTTGCAGTTCGTTGATCTTGGCATCGAGATCGTTCTTAAGCGCAGTTGCACCCGATTGGGCCGCCTGAAGTTCGGCGTCTCTCGCTAGTAGCCGCGTTTCGAGTTGCTCGCGCAGCGCTGAGGCTTCTTGTCGGTTTTGTTCGAATTCTTGGCGGAGTCGCTCTGATTGAGCCCTTTGTTCCTGGATCCCGGCATTCTCCGAGCACAACCGGGTGAGTTCTTCGTGCAGTGAATCGGCGTGAGTCCTTTGCTGTTCCAATTGGCCGTGCAACTCGCTGATTTCTTTGCGCCGCTCTTCTTCGATGGAATTGAAACGGGCTTTCTGCTCCTCAAGAGCCGCCAATTGTTCACTCGCGTGCGCCTGGGCAGTTCTAAATTCATCCTCCTTGGTTTGTAGGCGACTGACTAATTCCTCGCGTTGGGCGCCGGCTTGCTGCAAGTTCTGTTCAAGCTCGCCGCGGGAATGTTCGGCTTGCGCAATATGTTCACGCAGGCCGGCGATCTGGGTATGCAATTGGCCGATCTCGGCATGGGCTTGCCGCGCGGACAGCTCTTGTTCTTGCAACTGATTCCGAAGGCCGATGATTTCAACACCCGTTTGCTCTCCG
>WNFR01006359.1_pt1 | contig 12074 bp, 9 predicted proteins | sample 5400221 | NCBI WGS metagenome assembly WNFR01 (sample SAMN13153357, study PRJNA577476) | soil metagenome | isolation source: 40 cm soil under Madrone tree | place: USA:California | collected 2016-06-14 | reverse complement strand
GCGATGTGGGGGCTTCGTTGGCCTACCGTTCCAACTGGCTCGAGGGTTTGGTCGAACGGAGAAGGACCGGGCCAAATTTTGACCCGGAAGTGGGTTTCGTCGAAAGAACGGATTCTGACGAAACCTACGGGGACCTGACGTTCAAGGTCCGACCGAGCATTGAGGGCGTTCGCGAATTGCAATTCGAAGGGTTTATGCTCCACGCGCCGGACACGCATGGCGAAGTTTCCACGCAGGAGTGGCAAGGCACGTTCCGCGCGGAGTTCAACAATGGCGCGTACACCGATAACGATCTCGCGGACGTGTTTACGCAGCGCATTACAACGCCCTTTCACATTTACAAGAACGTGTTCATACCGAACGGCCTATACCACTTCGCCCGCCATCAGTTGACCTACGGCTCGGGCCAGGACCGCCGCTTTACCTACAATTTCTTCGAGCGGTTCGGCGGGTATTACAGCGGCACCCTGAATGAATTTCGCGTCCGAGGCAATTATCGGCCAACCGCAAAATTTTCCATTTCTGCTTCCGTCACCTGGGACCGTTTCCGATTGCCGCTGCCCAACGGAAATTTCTCTGTCGTGCTGGCAAGCTTGCAGACCAATTATTCCTTCAATCGCTTCCTGACCTTCACCAGCATCCTTCAGATGGACACGTCCAACACGCAGGCAGCGAGCGCGAATCTCCGGTTGCGGTACAACTACCGGCCCGACAGCGATCTCTACATCATCTACAACGTGGGAACGCAGTTCGCCAGCATCGCTCCGGCAAACCCTCCGCAAGTGCGCGAGACGCGCTTCGCCGTCAAATGGACGTATTCGTTCGCTCCGTAGAAGTCAGGGGCTGGCAAAATCGTGGTCAGTTCGGATGTGGCCGGATCGCCAAGCGGCGAAGGTTCGACAAGCGTAAGTGGTCAGGATGTAGCTCGATGGTGGCCCCGTAAGTGTGGGTTCGGACGTCCACGACGGGAATAAAAGAAAAGCGTGAATCAACGTATTCTGCTGCGTGATGTCGCACCACATAGTCGCCGATCAAATAGCCGAAGACACTGCCCGCAAGCGCGTCCGAAGGAAAATGTCGTCTGGAAGTAACTCGAGATATGCTTATTGCGGTCGCGAACGCGTAGACGCCGACCTGGGTGAGCTTGTTGGGATACTGGGACGCTATTACGCGCGCGAAGGCCCAGGTATCTATCGCGTGGCCCGATGGAAAGCTATCCGAGAAGCTCCGCGTTCCGTGCGGCCAGAATCCTCCGGTACCGTTTCCCTCATCCGGTCGCTCGCGGTTCGTCGCGAGCTTTAATGCTTCCGAAACCAAAGTCGCGTCGATTATGGCTTCTGCTCCCAAGCGGCCCGTTTCTGCGAGATGGTCATTGTGCGTTAAACGGCCGACAGCATAGAGAGCGCCTCCTGCACCGAGAACTGTATAGGTAGCCCCTAACTGTGAGATGGCATTGCTCGCGTCAATTCTCGTCTGATCGATTCCCAGTTCTTGCTGCGCTCTTGCGTCATAGTGGATCGCAACGGCTGTGGCACCAGCGAATGGCACCAGCCAAAAACAGATCTCTGGACCGGATTCGCAGCGGACTTGTCCAAATCCCCGCTTGATCCTTCGCAATATCCTTCAAACACCGACCAAGATGCGCAGGGCCGCAGATTGTGGGTTGCGCAGACGATTGCTGGGAGTCGTCAGAGGTCCGACTTGCAGGCAAAGCCGCATGCGAGATCGGCTGCAGATTTTGCGTGTGTTCCTCGGATTGCTCAGGGGCCTGAGCGAAGCCGGGACTTGGGGCGCAAAGTAGCGTGCCGGAAAGTAAGAGGAAGTAGCCGAGGCGTGCAAAAACGTTTGTGAATGCGGCACTTGGGATCATTCTGAAGCTCCTTTGAAAGGTTGCACTTTCACGACCTGGCTCCGGCTGAGTTCTCAGAATTCAAAATCCAACGAGAACTGGATTTGGCGGGCACCGGTTCCAGCAATGGGCTGCCTGAATCCGGTTATCGGCATCGAGCCGGAGCCGAACACCGGGTTGATCTGGGATACGTTCGTGCGGTTGAACAGGTTGAAGAATTCGGCCACCAGATCAAGGCGTTTAGCGCCGCCGAATGGGAAGTACTTGAGGACTCGCAGATCCATGGTGGACAACGCGGGTGTCTTGAAAGAGTTTCTGCCGAGAGTGAGCGGTCTTGCTGAAAGGGGAAAGGCATGACTGCGATTCGAGTCAAGTCCCGTCAACGGGTTCACGGGGCGACCGGTCTCCAGCGTGAGAATCGGGGCTACTTCGATATGGCTGAATGTTTGCGTGAGCCAGCCTTCATTGTCTTCTGATTTCCCGCCTTTTTCCTCGTCGTCACCGATGGGCAGGTCCCAAAGGGCGTTGAATACGAAACGCTGTTGTTGGTGCTGTCGGGAACTGGCATTCTCTGCTCGCAGATCAAAAGGGTTTTGAGGTTGTTCGTCGTAGTCGGAAGCGTTGTCGAATGTTTTTGAAAGTGTGTAACTTGCAGAGAATTCCAGTTCTGCGTTCATTCGGCGGCCGAGCGTAAGTGAACCGCCGTAGTAGGTTGATCGTGCGGAATTCTCTAGCTGATAGATGTCGTCAAACTGTGGGATTGCCCGAGCCGGCGCAAACACTTCCCGCCCGACCTGTTGTGGTATTGGATTTGGAATGCCGAGGTTAGGTGCATTGGCGAGCGTGAGGACCACGGGCGCCAGCAGATTTACGTTGATGGTCCTCGGCAATTTCAGTCCATGAACAAACAAATAGTCACCGCGTACGGTGAGATTCTTCGCGAGTAGGTATTCAGCGCCTGCGCTGGCCTGCTGACTATAGGGGGTGGACATGCGTCGGTCCGGGCGAAAAATGGATGGCGCGATCGCCGGCACTGGCGCCGACAGCAGTCCGCCTGCCCCAAGCGCAAAACGATTTGTTGCTGCGGTACCATCCGCTACTTGCTCAAATCCTTGTGAACCATTTGTCTCGATGGCGCGCGCCAGGTTGGCCAGAACATATCGATCGAAGAATATTCCGTAACCCGCGCGGAAAATCCACTTGGCGGACGGGCTCCAGGCCAAGCCAATTCGCGGGCTGAAGTTGTTTGTGTCCTGATGGAGCCCTGCGGGTAGACGCTCGAAGTCGTATCGCACGCCGAGGTCGATGGTGAGTTGTCGTGTTAACGAATAGTGATCCTGTACGAAACCCCCGAAACTTGTCACCGGAAAATCCACATTTGGATTTCCGAAAGCCTGCCGGAACTGATCGGGCGCGCCCGCAAGAAAATCGGCCAACGAGTTGAACAGATAAACGCCACCGAAGCCGTCGGGGAGGTCACCGCGCAGTCGAACGCGATTCACCGTGCCGCCGACCTTCCAGAGATGCTTTTCCACGGTCCGAGCGTACGTGTAGTTCGCCTGATAATGGTTTTCGCGGCGTGCACTGTTTCCGCCGTAGGGCCGCCCGAACGTAGCCAGTCCTGCGATATCGATTTCAGGGCCGAAGGGCTGATTGGTGCGCAGCACCGCGCGGCGGGTGGCAGCTTGAAATCGTAAATCGCTAACCGCTTGGGAACCGAGAACGGACGTAATTGACGCGGACAGAGCATTATCACTCGTGAACCTGCTGCCGCGTGCGCTGGCATCGATTAATCCGCTGTTGTTGAACGCATCGCCAGATTCCTTATTGTTCGTGAAGGCGTAGCGAAGCATCAGCGCGGTGTTTTTCGTCAGTTGCTGATCGAGCTTGCCTGCAGCTTCGGTCTCTGCGCGCGCAATCGGAAAGAAACCCGTGGCGAGTTGTCGGGTCGCCAAGCCGGGAAAAGCTCCTGATGCCAGAAACGCGTTTATGCTCGATACGACCGCGGGGTCGATATCGGAACCAGCCTGCCCGCGGTTGTGCTCCTGCTCCGCTGCCGCGTAGTAAAACGTACGATCTTTCACTATGGGGCCGCCCAAAGCAGCACCGGCGCGAAAACGCCGAAACGACGGCTTCCCTGGGTCAGCCTCAAAAGGCTCGCGCGCATCCAACAGACCATCCTGCGCGAATATGAAGGCATCGCCGTGAACGATGTTCGTGCCGGAACGCGTGACGACGTTGATCGAACCGCCGGAAGCGCCGCCCGATTCTGCCGAGAGCCCATTGTTCACAACTTGGAATTCTTGAACGATTTCGGGCGACAGTTCGGTGCGGCTTGATCCCGAGTATTCGTCATTGTTATCAAGGCCATCGATGGAGACGTTGTTGCTGCGCATGCGCAGACCGCCGAATGTGAAACCGCTGCCGCTCAAGGGTGCGGCGCCACCCGAGGAAGATGCAGCGGGCGCGGTCGAGACGCCCGGGGAAAGGAGGACGAAATCGAGGTAGTTGCGATTTCGGACTGGTAACTCCTCGATTCTTTCCTGGTCGATGGACGATACGACTGAAGTCTGAGAGGTATCCATCATGGAGGGCTGCGCGCTTACCAAGACGCTGGCGGATTCAGACGCTGGCGCAAGGGCGATGTCGAGATAGACGGTCTGCCCAAGACTGAGTTGAACAGCTACCTGCTGGTACAGCGCGAAGCCAGGTTGTTCTACGCGCACTTCATAGGTGCCCACGGCAAGCTGCTCCGCTCGAAAAAAGCCCTGCTGGTTGGCTTCTACGTTGCGAGTTTGATTTGTCAGAACATTGCGCAGGTTAACCTTCGAGTTGGGGATGACAGCGCCGCTGCTGTCGGTGACAGTACCTTGGAGAGCGGCTCCAATTCGCGAGGTTTGAGCTCCTGTGTCGGCAACCAGACAAAGAAATAACGCTGCAAGATTGATTGCAAAATGGCGTACAAACCGCAATCGGCGGTTCAGAAACACTTTGGGTCACCCATTCCAACACTTTTGAAAAGAGCCGTAGATCGAATTTCATTGACGGACGGTCGCGCACAGTTGAGCGTTCAAAACTGGCGCGAAGCGAGCCTTTGTGGACGAGCTATTGAGGAGTTCTAAATACGGAGTTCGAGGGGAGGCGAACTTATAGCATTCAGGAGCGAGTTAAAACTGACTTGCGCTGATAGGAAAGAAATTACAGAGGACCTGAACGTAAATTTTGCGGCACAGGGAGCCACAAAACATTTGACTATGACGCGTGCGAACGAAAACGCCGCTCCTACACACAGCGCCAGAACAACCAAAGCGTACTCGCTGTCGTTGCCAGTTTGAATGGTGTGATCCCAGTGGTCGAATATCTCAACCAGAGGGCAAACAAAGCAGATCGCCAAAACAAACACAGCAACAAAGCGCGCAAATTTGGACCCCATCACAGCAGAGTATATCAGTTTGAGGAAATTCGTAGTCTCTTACCCGTGAGAATGTGCTCCTTCAGTTTGGGTTGCTGATACTGCGTCAGCGTACGGCTGAAACATTCGATCGCGGCTACTTATCATGATTGTGATGGGTTCTCACGCTATCGATTACGTCATCTACAGCCAAGAGACGGAACACAAAACGGTCATTAAAACTGACGGTTCGATTGTTGGCCCTGCCGTAAAGAGTCGTGAGGGAATGCAGATATTTAAAGGATGGTCTGCACAACTTTCTTATTTGATTAGATGTTCGTATCCGGTCGGAGCCACGCCTCGTATCGAATCACAATGCGGTGTCCGGTGCGATGAGCCAGCATCCGCAAACCCTGCATATAGGAAAAAGATTGTAGGTCGCTGAAATGTCCGCCGTGTTCGGGACTGTGAGATGGTCGTAACGACTTGTTATGCCGCTTACAGTTCCGCATTCAAAGTGAAACGTTTGTTTCCTGAGCCGTTCTCGTATAGCTAGCCAGGACGGCGACAGACGCGAGGGTGCCCTAGCAAGAACCAGAAACAAAACAGCGGCGGACAGTTGCTCCACACTTTCGTGGTCAATGCTGTTGGTCCAGTGGTCTTCACTGCTGCGGGCTTGCGCCTGTCATCTGGAAGGGAATGTTGGTTTCGCGCACAGGCTTGTCCATGCCGCCGGGCTGCGCAGGAGATTCGAGTCCATCGGTGAGCAAGTACGACTGCAGTGAAAGGGAACTCGTAGCGAGGGTTTCCAGCGCAGTGACGTAGGAGACTTCCAGTTGCATCAGGGTTCTCTGCGCCATGAGGACCTGTGGGTAAGCGGCAGCCATCGTTTGGTATTTCTTGCTGTACATTTCGTAGGCCTTCTGCGCCCTCGGGATCATCTGGTTCTTGTAGCGGTTGACCGCGGTCTGCGAGAACGTGTAGTTCTGGACGACGCGTGCCGCTCGTTCGCGCAAAAGGAGCTTCACGCGGTCCACTTCGCGCCTGGCCCTCTCGGCATCGGCTTTTGCGGTCGCAATGTTTCCTTGGTTGCGGTTAAAAAGGGGAATTCTTACGCCGACGTCGGCAAAGCCCTGCAGTCCGACGGATCTTCCGTTAGGCGCGGACAACAGCTCGCCATTCTGCTGCATGCCGCCGCGGAGCTGCAGGTCGGGGATGGGTTCCCGCCTTTCGCGGGCCAGGGATGCTTCGGCTCGTTTGACCCCGAGTTCGGCGATTTTGACGGCTGGACTTTCATTGACGATTTTCTCCACCAGTTCATCCGCATTGACGGGCGGAGCGTCCTCGAGTCCTCCTTCAAGCCTCATCAAGGGCAGCCGCGGATTTCCCACGACAGCGGCCAACGCTGTCCAAACCCGCTGCTGGTTCTTTTCGGCCATGGTCACCGCAAGTTCTGCCTGCTGTGCTTCCACCTCCGATTCGAGAACGTCGGGAGCGTCGGCCTGGCCGACATTCGCAAGCTGGTGCGCCGTTTCGACGGCATCACCGGCCAGCTTGCTGAGATTGTGCCGCAAGTCCAGGGTCCGCTGCGCCGCGAGCGCTTGGAGGTAAGACATGCGCACGTTCGTGGTCACGCGCAGTTTTTGCTCGTCGGCCTCGGTTTCCGCTTGTTTGAGTTCCTGGTCAAAAATCTTTCGATTCAGGCCCAGCTTCCCGCCCATGACAATGTCCTGCTGGACGAAAAAGCCTTGCTCGCCACCGTGAAACGAGCCGCCTCGGATTTGTTCACCCTGGTAGCCGACGGTCGGGTTTGGATAGAGTCCCGATTGTTTCTTCCTGCCTTCCGCCGCCTGGATGTTGGCGGCCGCCTGAGCAAAGGTCGGGTTGTTCTGCAAGGCCATTTGTTGCAGTTCTTCGAGAGTGATCGTTTTCTGTTCGGAGGCGGAAGTCTGCGCTCGGCCCGGCGAGGCGGCCAGGACGCACACCGAGACCATGAGGAGCGCAACTGCGGCGGGACAACGCCGTGGTGACGCCGTTGCGATCCTTATTTTCATAGACCCCACCAGCGCATACCACTTATTCATGGTGGTGCTCCATTCCCGGCATATCCATCTGCATGGGCTTCTTGCCTTTTTGTTTTTCGCGAAGCTGCATAATTTGGTCGTATTTGTCGGCGGGCAGAACGCGAACGAAGGTCATCATGCCTTGCATGAAACCGCTCCAGCCCGGGCGGAGCCCGAAGTTCTCGGGTTTGTCGACCATCTTGTCCATGGCCATCATCGGACCTTCCATGAAGGCGTCCTGGGGAAATCCCGGAACGGAATTGGCGTCCTTGCTTACTTGCGGCGCCGCCATCTGCATGCCTTCCATGTGTTCCTGTTTTTTTTGTTGCTGCGACGCAGCGTCTGCCTTGTCCGCAGAAAGCGGAGTATTCGCCATGAGTTGCTCCGCGGTCGAACCGACGCCCATGCCACGGCCAAGGCTAGGCCCGTTTTCGTCGGACAAGGGGCTTCCTCTTTTCATGATTCCCATGCCGCGCTCCATCTCGACGCCGGCGGGCATTCCCGGGCGGCGCGACATGGGCCCGACGTTCGACGACATCTGGTTCATCATGTGATGGGGGAGATGACAGTGCAGCATCCAGTCGCCAGGATTGTTGGCGACAAATTCGACGTCGCGTGATTGCGCCACACCGACGAGGACGGTGTTTCCCGGGCCCCAGGTGGACTCGGGCTGTCGCCCACCTTCCGTTCCTGTCACTACGAACTGGTGACCATGAAGATGAATGGGATGGTGGTCCATTCCAAGGTTGATCAGGCGAATGCGGACGCGTTCCCCATGCCGCACGAGCAGAGGGGTCGTGGCCGGCCCGGTTTTACCGTTGAAGGTGAGCCAGTTGAACTCCATGTTCATAGAGTTAGGAACCGTAATGTTTGGCAGAATCGCGTATTCCTGCAGGATGACAAGAAAATCTTTTTCAACGCGAGGTCTATACGGTTGCTTTGGATGCATGATGAACGCACCGATCATTCCCATCATTTCCTGCATGGCCATATGGGAGTGATAGAAGTAGGTACCTTCCTGGCGAAGCGTGAATTCGTAGACAAACCGACCGCCGGGAGGGATCGGATCTTGGCTTGATCCCGGTGCGCCATCCATCTCGACCGGGACCTCGAAGCCGTGCCAGTGCATCGAGGTTGGTTCGGGGAGGTGATTGTCCACGATAATGCGGACGCGATCGCCCTGATTGACTTGGATGGTTGGTCCCGGCGCACTGCCGTTGTATCCCCATACGTCGACGATCCGGCCTGGGTTGATTTCCTGCTTTACCGGCTCGGCAATGAGATGGAACTCCTTGATGACGCCATCCAAGCGAAACGGGAGATTGGGCACGTCGGGCGTCTCGACAGAAACGAAAGAGCCGTGGTCTTGCGCAGTCTCTTTCTTTCCTTTTCTCTTCATTCCGGGCATGTCGTCCATCTGTTGGTGGGGTAGGCCGGACGCCTTTCGCGCGGCCACAAGGCTCGCGCTGACAACAGCCGCTCCCTGAATAAATGCTCTTCTTCCTTTGTTCATTTCCGTCTCCTGAAACTGAATTCCGTTCTTTTCGCGTTTTCACGGCTAAGGGGTCTGGGCCGGGAGGGACAGTTGCTATTTGGCCCGTGATTGAATGCCGCTGGCCTTGTCGTAGATAAACCGAACGATCGCCCTGGTTTTTGCCGGAAGCTCCGCGTCTTCGAGCAGGGACTATGGAGAGAAGACCAGAGGCGACGCAAAACACGAGTCGCATGTCTACCGCTCAAAGATGGGATGACGAATTAGATGCGAATGACGGAGATCTGCTGATACAGAGGAATGTTCGGTGCGAAAGGCCGAGCTTGGTCAGATGGTTGCGAGTGGGTCGAGTGATTGGTCGACCGTACTGCGGACGAATCGAGCAGAACGGGCAGGGGAACGTGGCTCGAGATACTCAACTCGAATTGCGACACGTCTCCGGACTTCAGGAACAAGACACTCGGAAGTGCGTGGTTCGGGCAGTCGGATTTATCCGGTGCTTGATCGGTTGAATGATGAGAATGATGGGAGGGTGACGGCTCGCACGCGTGACTGGATGTTTGCCGTGCCTGGTTAGGACAGATCCCCACGGCGCAAATTGTGGTACACGCAGAAGCATAAAACATTGCCACCGTAAAAAGAGCGACGACAACTCGTGTCCAGTTTGCTCTGGTGGCCATGACCAGTCGTAGACTAGCACCTCCTTACTGGTGTTGACAATTTTAGGCAGTGAAACCTGCTGGGCAGACCGTGCGCCCAGCCGACTACTTTTCTGAAACATCGATGATCATCATCAGGCCACCGCCGCCCTTTGCTTCCACGTTATCGTTTTCCGTGTGATGTGGAATGTGGCAGTGAATGAGCCATTTGCCCGGTCGGCGAGCAGGCCAGATCACGTCATACCTTTGGCCGGGGCCTAAGTTGATGGTATCGGCTTCATATCGGGCGCCGGGAGGCAAAGTCACACCGTCTCGTGCCACAACCGAAAAGGGGCCGCCGTGCACGTGCATGGGATGGATGAAATTGTTGCTCGTGCCGATGAAGCGCAGCTTCACGGTCTGGCCCAGCTTCATGTGGATGGTGTCTGTCGCCGGATACGCCCGTCCGTTGATTGTGAAATAGTTAGGAAGACCGCCTTCCATGAGCATGGCCGGATACGTCAGTCCTTCTCGAATGAGCCATTCCTGCAGCTGAACAACATACTCAACATCGGCCTTCGGTTCGTCTTTGTCCGGATTCTTCGGATCGATGATGAACGCTCCATACAACCCGAGCCCCTGTTGGCGGTCTGGGTGGTCATGGCTGTGATAAAAGAACGTCCCTGCTTGGTCCGCGGTGAATTCGTAGGCGTAACTGTCCCCTCTTCGAATCGGGTCCTGGGTGATGAACGCAGGCCCGTCCATTTTGTTAGGCAAGATCAAACCATGCCAGTGCACGGTCGAATTACGTAACGTAATTATTTGTTCCGTCTCAAACTTCAGATGGGACACGATCATCGCGCCATGTATGTTCACGGTGATAGTTTGTGTCTTCCTCAAACATTGTTTTGTTGTCGGCTCCTCGGGTCAGGATGACAACAGGAGCTTTCAGCATAACGCACTGACTCCGGCGTTCTGGACTGTTATATTCACGGCTGGAGGAACGCGCGACGGCCATAGAGAAAGGCTATCCTTGTCGTCTTTTCTTCAATTGTTAAATTCGCTGTGGACGTTGCCTTTGAATTACGGTCGCTCCCATCATGTAGCGGGGGTTCCGCGAGATGCACGTAGGACATCGAGCCATTCCAAAAAGGTTCCATTAGAGATCGAATCTACCTCTAGAGCCTGAAGGCCCATTCCTATTTTCGGCTTCAACACGCGAACTATCGCGAGCATCAGCACATTTTGGTTTTTGTGCTTCAGCGTAAGGCGGACACGCGCTCCAATCTCCAGCCACCCACGCGTACAGACAAAGCATCCATCCAGTGAAACGTCCGAAGTCACGCCGGAAAGGCGAGTACCAGATTTTAGATCGACAATATCTGCATCGGCTGCAAACGGATACCTAGGCCTATACCCGCGGTCACGAAGGCGAGACTCTGTAGCGGGCTGATCGACCTCTTCTCGTTTGCGCGACAGTTGAGTCCCGATGCGCGCGAGAGCCACGGGAAAGTCGATCGGTTTGGTCAGATAGTCGTTGGCACCGAGGTTCAAGGCCCTGACAATGTCCTCCCTCTGGTTCCTGGCAGTCACCATTATGATGGGCAGCTGGCTGGGCGAATAATCCTTGCGCAGCATCTTCAGCGCATCAAAGCCGCTCACCTCCGGCATCTCGATATCCAGGAGCACTAAATCCAATCCGTTTTCTTTCACGCGTTGCATGAGCTGTCGCGCGTTTTCCGCAACATCAACCAGATAGCCGCTGCGTGACAACCGACGCGCGAGCATGTCCCGGTTCATTTCATTGTCATCCACAATCAGCAGGCGCCTCTGCTGCGGACTCATGAAGGTTTCCTCCCAACCGGCTTCAACGGACTTCTCGCGACCACGACCCAAGCAAGCTCTCTAACGACTCCTACTACTTCTACTTTATAAGGGCCGCTTTCGCCTCACAAAATGGACCTTTCGTACCGTTCCTGTCTGCCAACATGTTAACCGCATGTTGTAATCGCATCGTTTGCAACGTTTTACGGAACAGCGATCAAGTATGAGTCATGAGCTGGACGGGCAGAATCCCAAAACCAGCGCGCGTTGCGTGCTTTCGGTTGACTGTCTCAGAAACAGGACAGGCCGAGAACCTGAACTAAAGTCCGGTACCGCATCGGGCACATCCGTCCGTTTGGGAATTCGATGCTGCAACTGTCCCTATGCAAAGATTAGGGCGGCGATTTTAGTTAAGGGGGAGACCATGAAATCGAACTATCTCGAACAGCTAAAATCTGATATCGCAGCTCGTTTCGAAAGTGACCTCCGCAAACCAAGGGCTAAACCCGCGGTGAAGCCAAGGATGGAAGAGGACACGGCCTTGGAACAGCAGAAACAGGATCATTTCGCCAAGCTCTTGATGGCCGAGGCAGTACGTCAGCTCAAGTAGGTTTTAGAAACCCGTTCTCCCGTCGTTTCGACACAGACGAAGTTCGAACGGCCAAGCTGGCTGCAAAGCTCTTCCAATCCCTTCTGTGCCGCCGGTGATAACGGCTGCTTTGCTTCGAGCCTTTTAGGCATTGTCTTTCTCCTCGTTACGGAGCCGGGAACTTCCCAGTTCAGGGAGCCTAAACGCCGGAAGCCTTCGTGTGATACG
>WNFR01008353.1_pt1 | contig 12077 bp, 14 predicted proteins | sample 5400221 | NCBI WGS metagenome assembly WNFR01 (sample SAMN13153357, study PRJNA577476) | soil metagenome | isolation source: 40 cm soil under Madrone tree | place: USA:California | collected 2016-06-14 | reverse complement strand
ATATTATTGTGAGTGGCTAAAAAAGGGATAACGTTCCAAAAGTTTCAATTGTTCCAGACGTTCCAATTGTTCAAACGGTTCGTAAGAAGGGGACAGAAGTTCAAAGTTCAAGGTTCAAACGTTCAATGGAGGCGGCAATTCAAAATCAAAAATCTAAAATCGAAAATTTGAAGCGCCGTCTAGTCGAAGGCATTCAAGTGATCACCGGCGAGGGCGTGCTTTCGGGGTCGGGTCGGAGTCACCGATTCACGCGGCGGTTTACAAGGCGCGCCCCGACGTGAACAGCGTCATTCATTGCCATGCGCGCTATTCGATCCTAGTCGGTTTGCTCGACGGCGGTCTCGTTCCATTCAACCGCGAGGCGCGGATCTTTGCAGACGGCGTGCCGATTTTTCCTGTAAGCCGCGGCATCAATGATTTCGCCTTGGCGGAGCGGATGGTTGAAAATCTCGGGACGCATTACGCAACGTTTTTGCGCGGGCATGGCGTCGTCGTCACCGGACCCGGCATCGAGGGCGCGTGTATTTCGGCGATTCAACTCGAACACGCGTGCCAGGATCAGCTTTTGATGATGAGTATTTCCAGCGTCAAGCCGATGGCCGATGCCAACCGCGGCCGAAGCAATGCGCGACTTGAGAATCCCTATCGCGCGTGGCCGTTTTTGCTTTACAAGCATAAGGTGAAATCGAAGGCGCAGATTCGCGCCGGTATTCGCACGCTGAAAGAAGGCGAGCACTACTGATGAGTGATCCCATTTCTGGCAGACTTTTAGAGCTGCGCACTCTCAGGCTCCTTCCCCCTGTGACGGGGGAAGGTTGGGATAGGGGTGCAAGAAAGAGCACCCCCACCTTTGTCCTCCCCCGTCGAGGGGGAGGACATCGGAATTCGGAACCGCGCAGACGAAGTTTCGTTCAACATTGTCGATCGACGATCACTTCCGCCTTTGTATGCTTGCTTCTTCTGTTCTCAGTTACCGCTCTCACGGCGCAAGAAAAGAAACTCGACTCCTTCACGATTTCCTACGCGTCCATGTCAGGAACGCGCGGGCCGCTGTGGATCGCCAAGGATCTGGGGCTGTTCGAAAAATATGGCTTGGACGGCAATCTGATTTACATAGCGTCCGGAGTCACCTCGGTGAACGCGCTGCTCGGCGGCAGTGTCGATATTATCGCCGCTTCCGGCTCATCGGCAGTCGGCGCGGCGGCGCGCGGCGCGCCGATCGTGATCGTCGCCAGCCTCGGTCATATTGCTTACAAGCTGATCGCTCATCCCTCGATCAAAACTGTGCAGGACCTCAAGGGGAAAATCATCGGTTCGAGCCGCATTGGCGCCGGTTCCGATTTTGCGTTGCAGCGCTTGTTGCCCAAGCTCGGATTGATTCCCGGCAAGGATGTGCAGCTGATTCCCACCGGCATCAGCGAATCGGACCGCCGATTGCTGATGCTCATGCAGGGTAAGATCGACGCCACGCTGGGCACCGAAGACAACATTCTTCAACTGGGCAATCGCGGCATGAAGTTTTCCATCCTGGCGGATCTTTACGATTCCGGCGTCTATACGACCGGCAGCGATATTGCTACGAGCCGTCAGCTCTTGAAACAACGTCCACGAAGGCACATGGATCGGCAGAAACAACAAGGAGCTGACCATACGGATTTATCGGAAGTACATGAAGATCGACGATCAGAAGCTGCTCGAGTCGATGCACAAGAATTATCTGCTGGGTTCGATTCCCGTGCGGCCCTTTCCCAATGAAGAAGCGATTCAAAACGATATCGAAGACCTTAGTTCCACGCTGCCGCATTTGCGGGGAAAAAAAGCGGCGGAATTTTTGGATCTGTCGCTTTTGAAAAACATGGAAGAAGAAGGGTTCTTCAAACGGCTCCAGGCGAAATAATTCCGTGCTTACACGAACGGTCCGATTTTGAGCGGCGCTAAACCGCGCATTATCACTTACGAACTTCCCGGTGGCTGGATGGTATTCGCCGGCGCCACCGACGCTGACAACGATTATTTGAGCACGGTAGTCGCTGAAGCGAACGATTGGTGGTTTCACGCCGATAAAGTTCCCGGCAGCCATGTAATTCTGCGCGCACGACCCGATGCAGAGCCGAGCCGCGAGACTCTAAAGCAAGCCGCATCAGTGGCGGCCTATCACAGCAAGGCGCGCAACGCGGGAATCGTGCCGGTTCACTGCACGCGGGCGCGCCATGTGTCGAAGCCGCGCGGAGTCAAAACCGGCACAGTCAGCGTCGCGCGCGGCAGCACCCTGAAAGTTCGTCCTGACATCAGTTTCGCCACTCGTTTGCGCTCGGCAGTCAAGAGTGAAAGTAACAACGCGGCCAAGTGACAATTCCATGTCCGTCTGTACACTCGCATATGCACGGGTTCAGACTGCGGGCTAACGACGGTCCGGTCGAGCACCCGCAACAAGGCGTGCACTTGCCCCGTAGCCTTGCAAATAGTTATATGTAGATGAAATTTGGTCGATTAGCTCGAAAACCTCACAATAGAGGAACTGGCCATGATTAGCGCTGAAGAAAATCAACTACTCACTCAAACCAACCCTCAGACTGCTTGCGGCGAGCTTTTGCGGCGTTATTGGCAGCCTGTCGCGCTCAGCGAGGAACTGCCGAAAGACGGCGCGCCGCTGAAGGTTAAAATCCTCGGCGAAGAGTTGGTGCTGTTCCGCGACGATCAAGGCCGGCTGGGACTGATCGGGCTACACTGCTCGCATCGCGGCACCGACTTGAGTTACGGACGCATCGAAGACGGCGGGTTGCGCTGCCTCTATCACGGCTGGCTTTACGACGTCTGCGGGCGGGTCCTCGATCAACCCGGCGAGCCCGGCGGCGGCGCCAACAAAAATGAGATCCGCCATCGCGCCCATCCGTGCCAGGAAGCCGGCGGGGTGATTTTCACTTACATGGGGCCTGGCGATGCGCCATTGCTGCCGAATTATGAATTTCTCACCGTGCCGGGAGAATACCGGACCGTTACCAAAATCTTTGAGACTTGCAACTACCTCCAGGGCAATGAGGGCAACATCGATCCTGTCCACCTTTCGTTTTTGCATCAATGTCTCGACGAAGCCCAATTTGCCCGTCGACGAGCGGTACCCGGGAGCGACGCCACCGACAATAGATTGCTCGGTGAAGATATCGCGCCGACGATCGAAGTCGAAATCACGGACTACGGTCTAAGGATCTACACGCTCAGAGGCGCCGGGCGAGACAAGCGTTACCTGCGAGTCACCAATTTTGTGATGCCCAATGTGTCCGCCTTCGGCGGTTCTTCGGTGAACTACGGCTACTCGATCCATTGGCACGTGCCGATCGACGACACCAGCCACTGGAAATACATTTTCGCTTTCAGCCGAGAAAAACCGCTGGATGATTTCATGCGAACGAGGAGCCGGGCGGAGCTGACCGCCGATTATCGCTTGACGCGGAATGCTTCGAACCGCTATCAGCAAGACCGCGCCTCGATGAACACGCAGACTTTCACGGGCATGGGTTTGAACTTTCAGGCGCACGACGCCTTCGCCACTGAGAGCCAGGGCACGGTGCAAGACCGCACGGCGGAGCATCTCGTGACTTCGGACAAAGCGATTGTCGCCGCGCGCAAATTGCTGTTGAACGCGATGAAGGACGCGAAAGAAGGCCGCGACCCTCGACATGTGATCAGAGATCCTAACTCAAATCAGCTTTTGCACCTGCAGGCGTTGTCGGAGGTCATTCCCGCCTCGGCAGACTTTAAACAGCATATCCAGGGTCGAATCGCCGAGGTGCAACGAGCACACGGCAAATAAGCGAGACGGACAATCGGGTTGTCACGCGACAGTCAATTCACATCACGCAAAAAAGGCAATCGATGATTCGAAAGCTCTGGCTGGTGATTTCTTTAGTGCTACTTGTGCCGATGGGCTCGCGCGCGCAAGAGCGCTACACCATTGCTTACGCCGGATTTGCCGGATTCCAATCGCCGCTCTGGGCGACCAAGGAGCTTGGCCTTCTCGCCAAGTACGGTCTCAACGGCGACCTGGTTTTAACGCCCGGCTCGACTCGTCAGATCCAGGCGCTGGTGGGCCATAGCGTTCACTTTGCCCAGGTGGACGCGGTGACGACGGTAAACGCAATCGCGCAGGGCGCGGATCTGGTCATGATCTCGGGCTCGCTCAACACGTTTCCTTTCAGCTTTGTCGCTCAAAAGGAGATTCGCAAGCCCGACGATCTTAGCGGCAAGAAAATCGGCATCGTCGGTTTCGGCGGCGCCAACGAGCTGGCGATCCTGCTCGCGCTCAAAGAGTGGAATGTACAACGGCAGGCCGTGACGCTCTTGCAAGCGGGCGGCGCTTCGCAGCGCCTGGTCGCCATGAGCGCCAAAGCGCTCGATGCCACGGTGCTCGCGCAGCCGGAGCTCGGCGAAGCGGTGCGCATGGGAATGAACGTGCTGGCGCACATGCGCGACATGAAAGCGGCGGCGTTCCCGATGAACGCCATGGTCGTGCGGCGCCCGTTTCTGCAGCAAAATCGCGACGTGGTCAAGCGTTTTCAGGAAGCCTACGCTGAAGCGACCTATCAGTTACTGAACAACAAAGACAAAGCGACCGCCGTCCTGGCGAAATGGCTGCAGCAGAAAAACCCCAAGGCCATCGAGGAAACCTATCAATACATCGCGACGAGTTTTTCTTTCCCGACGCGTATCGCGGCGCAGGGGCTACGCAACACCTTGGATATGGTCGCACAGCGAAACCCGAAGATCGACATGAACCTTTCCAAATACGTCGATGAAAGCACGTTGGATGAACTGGAAAAAGAGGGGTTCTTTAAGCGAATCACTGGGAAGTGATTCGCGTTCCAAACGTTCCAGTAGTTCCAGACGTTCCAAACGTTTGGCATTCTGCAGGTTTGTCATTTGACGCATTCAACGATTGGAACGTCTGGAACGTTTGAAACATTTGGAACTCAAAACGGAGGTTTTGATGCTCACCCGGATTCAACATTTTGCCATCGTCAGTGAAAACTTCGTGCGCGAAGCGAAATTCTACGAAACCGTGTTCGGCATGAAGCGGTCAAAGCCGGGCTCGGAGGAAGAGGAGAAGGCGATTCGGACCAATTATGCCGTCAGTATCAGCGACGGTTATGTCGGCGTCACCATGATCGGCAGGAAGCCGGGTTACGTGCCGGGGTTGCATCATTTCGGCGTCGACGTCGACGACGTCGACGAAGCGATCGCGCGGGTCAAGAAAAAATATCCCGATGTCGCGGTGCTCAAGCGACCTTCCAACCGCCCCTTTGCGACTTACGGCGCGCACGATCCGGAAGGAAATTATTTCGACTTAACTCAAGAAGGCATGTCGAATCGCCGCGATGTCTATGTGGGACAGCAACGCGAGCAGCCGCGGCGTATCCATCATCTCAAGCTGCGCGTCATGAATCCGTCGAACATCGCCGCTTTCTACCGAGACTCGTTCGACTTGATGGAAGCTGATAAGGCCCTCGAAGATCCCAACTTTTATCTCAGCGACGGCAAGATGACGCTGATCATTGCGCCGTGGAAGATGAGCGATTTCGAAGGCGCGGGAATCGATCGCCCCGGCTTGGAACATGTCGGTTTCAAAGTCGAGAGCGTCGAAGCGGTCAAGAAAGAATTAGCCGCCTTGCGCGAAGCTGATCCAGAAATGCGCGAGCGCATCGTCGCCGAGCCGAGCGAGGGCGAGCGCCGCGTCGCGTTGATCGCTTCGTGCCGCCATGGACAGCATTCACTTTCCAGTCCCGACGGAGTGTTTATCGATATCTCCCAGGGATGAGGTGAGTACGCGGTTAAATGGCCAGTGTCGAATATTGGGACGGAGGGCTCGCGCGTGGGCGAATTCACCAGAACCAAGGGCGAAATCGAGGCGGCGATCAGCGAAGCGATCGTTCGTTTTGAAATCGACTACATGGGCCGCGGCCCCAAAGAGGCGCGAAGTTACATCGTCGAGGACATCATCCTGGTGCGGCTCAAGGGCATGTTGACGCCGGCCGAGCAACACCTTACCAAAACTGCGGACGGCGTCGACTTGATCAAGAAAATGCGTGCGACTATTATCGATAGCGCAAGGGCGGAATTTTCCCGCGTCATCACCAACACCACCGGTATAGCGGTGCGAGATATTTTGACCGACATCAGCACCGATACAGGCGAACGGATTTTTGTTTTTATTCTCGACCGAAATCTGGGCAGGGAATTGACCCGCAAGATGAGTCCTTGACTCGAACGATTTTACTGACTAGCATCCGATTAGTTTGCAGATGACCCGAAGGGCTGCCTTCAGATCGAAGGCGGCGAGTCGGGACATAGGCCGACCTTGAGATGGTGACATCCGGGTCGGCTTTTTTATTGATGGAAAGTGCCGGTAGGTCAATGAGGGCGTAGCCCGTACGAGGCGACGCGCTCAAGGACAGGCCAGCCTCTCCCGCAGGGAAGGCTGGCTTTTTATTTTTTGGTGGTGTTTTTGAGTCGACCTTAGGCAAGGAGGTGATGCTCTCGATTGGGATAGGAGCCCATTGGATTTAACGATCAAAAACCAGAAACCCCAAAAGGAGGTGCGACATGGCCGATCAAAATATGGTTAACGAGGAAGTCCTGCTGGACGTCAGAGTTGCAGAGGCTTCCAAACTCTATAAATTCTACCTCAACCAGGAAAAGAAAATTCTCGGGATACTGTCGGTGGGCGTTTTCTTGCTTATCTGGGAACTAATCGGAAACACGCTCCAATTGATCAACCCGATGTTTATGAGCGCGCCATCGCTCATTTGGAAGGCCGCTGTTCAGCTGTTCGGTTCCGGAGAGATCTGGAACGATCTCTACGTCAGTGGTATCGAATTCGGATGGGGATATCTGCTCTCGGTCATCGTTGGGGTTCCTTTCGGCATTGCCATCGGTTGGTACAAGAGGTTCGCTTACATCTGCGATCCTTTCGTCAACGCGATGAACGCTACGCCACGCGTCGCGCTTTTGCCGCTGGTGATTATCTGGTTGGGTATCGGCATACTCTCCAAAGTCGGCATTATTTTTCTCGGCGCAGTCTTCCCCCTGCTCATCAACACGCGAGACGGCGTAAAGACGACGCCCGCCAACCTTCTAAACGCTGCGAGAAGTTTCGGCGCTTCAGAGTGGCAGATTTTCAGGAGTGTCGTGATCCCGTCGACCGTGCCATTCATTCTTACCGGTTTGCGCCTCGCCATCGGACGCGCCCTGATCGGCGTCATGGTTGGAGAACTCTACGCTGCGACAGCCGGGATCGGCTTTATGATCACCGTCGCCGGTGCGACGTTCCAGACCGACAAAGTTTTTGTCGGTGTGCTGATTTTTGCTATCACCGGCATGGTCGCGACGGAGGTCGTCGATCGGGCGGAGAGAAGATTTGATAAATGGCGTCCAAAAGTGGGGGCTGACGCGTAAATGTCGCTGCTCCGTTCACCATGCCGGTCGCGGCCCTTGCGGACATCGGTTTTAGGATTCCTTCTTTGTTCCAGATGATTTCCGATTCCCGTCAGCATTGCCCGCCTATGCCGCGTTCGTGAATCTTCTGTCTGAATGAAAGACCTGAACCTATTCGTCAATCTGTTTTTGAATTTGTCCTTATCGATGAAGCCGTCGATCTGCAGCGCGCCAAGAAATGGCCGATGCCTTGCCGCGCCAGAGACTCCAAAACAGGTCAGGGTTTCTGTTTCCCTGGCTTGCAAAACCGTTCGCTAGCTCGCGAAGCTAACCCACGTTATAAAACATCGGCAGCGCTGAGGCAGCACGCCGGCGCTCGATCATGGCATTCCACGTGGAGCGCGCATCATCGATATCCAGCGTCCTCGGATAGGATCAGCTCATGGCGCAGATTGGCTTTGAATTTCCGGATGGTGCCTTCTTGCAGAGTAATTTCCCTGTTTGTGCGGATTTTACTTTGCAGGCCTGACATACCTATTTCCTTCCTCTGACGAGTAAGATATCGGCGCACGCTACGATTCAATTCGCTTCCCTTAACAGAGCGATCTCGTGACGCAAGCCGAGGAAATCTTCCTCGATCTCGATAAACGCGAATCCTCGGATGGATAAGGCTATCCGGGTGAAGTCTGGATTGTTGACTTAGGTTTAGCGTCGCTTCATCGCGCCCGAGCCGAACTCCTGCTAATCCATTACGCGACGCGAAATATTTTCCGGCGTCAGACCGCCGGACCAGGGATAGCTTTGCAAGCTGTGACTGGTTTTACCGTTGACCAAGGTCTCCGCGTGGCGAATCCCGACCAGTTTGGTATTGATCACCGGCACCTTGAGCTCAGTTTCCAATTCCAGCGGCGAAACTACGTAAGGCACAAGGCGCCCTCCCAGCGGGAGGAGCGCGTGGGCGCCTTGGGCGATCAATTCCTTTCCCACGGCGAGCATGCGCTCGACGAGAAGATCGTGGTAAGCCGATAGATCGCCCGTCTCGTAGGTGTTGATTGCCTGGATGCCGGAGATGAATCGTCCCATCCGATAATTTTCGATGATGCGCCGCGCATAGACGGCATGGCTATCCAAGGGCGCAATGAGGCCGAAACGATCACAAAGGGTCGCGGCGAAGTGGCAAGATGCGCGCAGCACGCCGACGACCGGAATGCGCACGGCGCAGCGCGCCACTTCCACGCCCGGATCGAAGGTGTTGCTCTGCACGACGGCATCGAAGCCCAAGCGTTCGGCTTCGATCACTTTCTTGACCAAAGCGGGTGTTTCCAGGGCATGATGAAGCCCGGCTAATGCCTGGCTCTTGCGCAGATGGCTCGTCACCTCGCTGCCGCCGAGATCTTCAGGATAGTGCACCTCGATCGTCGTGCCCGGCGAAGTATAACTCTGGAGCAGCGCCGCCACACGGGCTTCGTAGGCCGGGCTTCCTTCACGTTTAGACTGGTGATTCAAGATCATGATGCGCATCGTCGTACCTCCTGGTTCTCCCTAGGGGAGAAATTTAAAATTGCCGATTTCAGATCGGCGATGGAAATCTTCCCTACACCATTTCGAAGGACTCGCGCCTCGGTAGCGACATGGATACCTGCCAATAAAAATTCTCACTGGCCGAATATTTCTCGCATCAGCTTGACGTACTCGACAATGTTTTCGCCGAGCTCCGGGCTAACCGGGATCATCTGAAGACCTTTGGCCTTCGCCGCCTGTTCCTGCATCAGCTCCACTCGCGCCAGATACCGTCCCAGCTCCGCGAGCGTTTTCTGTCCTTCCAGCGACAAGGCGAAATCCACATAGAGCCGCGCTGCGTTGGGATGCACCGGCTGGGACGCGATACCGATGCCGATCAGCGAAGCGGGCGCGGGCGGAAACGCCACCCAATCGATGGGCGCGCCTCGCTTGCGCACCCGATCCACGGACGGCGCGGGAATATCGATATCCAAGGATGCCTCGCCGGCGGCCACCAACTGGGCGATCAAATCGTGACCGATGCGGTTCATAATTTTCTGCTTGGCCAACTCCCTCATGTACTTCAACCCCTTTTCTTTACCCATGATTTGCAGCACTCCGCCGAACCAATCCACCTTGGTCGGTTCCATCATCATTTTCCCCTGCCACATGGGATGAAGCAGGTCTTCGTACTTGCGCGGCAGATTCTCTTTGCCGACCATGCGCGGATTGTAGGCGACGACATAAGGGTTGGTATAAACCGTGGTCCAGGATCCTTCTTCTTTGTATTCTTTCGGGTAGTAGCTGTTTTCCGAAGAAATGTACTGACCGAGTTGCTGACTCTTCTTCAGCGTGTGCATGGCGAAGCCGAGAGTCTGGATTGCGTCGGCAAAAGATTTTTTAGCTCTTGCCTCGACAAGGATCTTGGTGAGGAGCTTTTCGCTGTCGGTTCGATTGAGCTTAACTTTTACGAACGGATATTTTTGCTCGAAGCGCGAGATCATCGTATTGGCTTCTTCGAGATTCATCGAGGCGTAGAGAATGATTTCGCCTTCCTTCTTTGCCCCTTCGATCCATTGCTCTCTGGTCGCGGCTGCGGAAAGCTGCGCCAAAGCAAAAACCGTAACGAGCGAAGAACAAAGCGTGAGGGCCTTGAGGTTTTTGATAATCCGCGTGGCCATGTTAACCTCTATGGCGCCGAGGTCAGCGCGATATAAAGTTCTCGATTCCCACATCGCGAGAACGTATGCCTCACTTTGCCTCAGCGGCTTTGCGCCGACGGCCGGCGGCCTCGGCTCTCGGCTGATCGCACGCTCGACAGCAACGTTGAGCAGCGCCGGCTTTCACAAAGCGAGCGCCCGCTGCTACGCCTCCGTCCAGTTGACTTCGTACACGCGGACGGCGTGATCGAAACCTTTGGGGGTCACTTCACCTAAATCCGATAACGGCAACTCTTTGCCTTGCCATTGGTCCCGCACCACCTGATCAAATAAAATCCGGCCTGGTTCAGCGTGCGCACAAAGGCGCGCCGCCAATTGGACTGCCTTGCCGAAAAGGTCGCCATGTTCCTCAATCGGCTCGCCGGCACTCAGCCCAATACGTAAATGCAGCGGCGTTTCCGGATGCTCCTGATTATACGCGGCAAACGCCTTCTGGATGGTAATCGCACACTCCACCGCATCCAGTACCGAGGCAAAGGAGGCCATGATTCCGTCGCCGGTGTGCTTGATCTCACGTCCTCGGTGCGCGTTGAGCGAGTTGCGGGTCAGCGCGTTGTGGACATGAAGCAGATGTAGCGCCTTGGTGTCTCCATGCAACGTGGTCATCCGCGTCGAATCTTTCAAATCCGTGAACATGATGGCGCGGAAACCCGAATCAATGGAAATCTCCCCTGTCTTTCCTGGCGACCCATCCATAGGCGGAGGATCCTTGATCCGACCCAAAAATGCGTCCACCACGGCGGTATCGACCTCGAGAACTTCATTGGGGACTAAGCCGTGAGCTTCGTTGTGAGCGCGCTCAATAGTTTCTCGATTGGGCGCCTCGATGAGACAAAACGCGGTAGAGCGCATCTCATCAAACCAGTAGGTCAAGAACTTGACGTGATATTTGTCCTGAAGCGCCAGATCCTTCTGGTGCGCATCTGCGACGGCATGTCGAGTTGCCCCTTCGACGTAATGACGATCCATGTAAACAGGCATTTTTCGTCCTCTGTCACTAGAAAGCACGCACCGCGAAGCCGTTGCAAAATCTTCGAATGCGATGATTTCCGGGAATGATAACCGAGCGTAATCATATTCACATTCGCCGATCAGTCAAGGACAAATGCCTGCAGCGGCTTTTAGTTTTGAGTGTCCGTGAAGGTTAGATGACGAATGCAGCGATCTAAAACTTCTCGGAAGCGGAAGCGGTTAGGACTAGAAAACGTGATGGAAAAACCCACCGGTGAGGCCGAAAGTATTTTTCACGCCTTCGAGCTGAAGTGCTCGACAGATGAGGTGGCTTCCCGTGATTCGCGCCATGGATCGTCTCCTGAATCGTTAAAAGTCGTATCCTCTATAACGTCGCCCAAGCGGTCATTCTATGGACAACTTGCCGGCGCGAGCGCCGCCATACGCTTTGTCCAGGGCCGGATCAGGAATAAAACCAGCAGCGTGGCGAACAGCAGCAGAGCGAACAAAATCCACAAGACCGCCAGGTAACTCTGGGTGCGATCGTAAATCGCGCCCGCCATGACCGGACCGGCGAAGCTTCCCCACATGTAAAAGAAACTCATCATGCCGCGGATCGTCGCGAAATTGCGCCGGCCGAAAAAATCTCCCACGGTCGCCCAGATGATGGGAAACGACGCATCCAAAAACGTAAACGTCGTGGTGAAAAGTAAAAGTTGCCAGTAATCCGACGATGCCAAAAGTGGCGGTAGGGAGAGCGCGGGCAGAAGGTGGCAGATCGCCAGAAGTTTCGGCTTGTTCACCCGATCGGCGATCCAGCCGAGCACGAAATGCGCTACCAAATTGATAAACGCAAAAGCGCCAAGCAGGGAAGCGGCGGCGCCTTCCGACAATCCCTTCCACACCATGAGCGGCACAAAGTGGACGGTGGCGGTGCTGTAGCAAGTGACGCGCGCCGTCATCGAAATAACCAGTAGC
>WNFR01006354.1_pt1 | contig 12077 bp, 7 predicted proteins | sample 5400221 | NCBI WGS metagenome assembly WNFR01 (sample SAMN13153357, study PRJNA577476) | soil metagenome | isolation source: 40 cm soil under Madrone tree | place: USA:California | collected 2016-06-14 | reverse complement strand
GTCAATTTGCGGCGTCTAATCTCACCTGCGTCAGCACCATTTGCAAATGACTTCTTCTTGTTCAACTTGCGCGATCAAAGATGGCGTGCGGCTATTTGGAGTCCTAATGGAAAACGCGGCAAGAATGTCAGCAGGTTGCGGAGTGGTCTTCTCGTATTACTAAATGTCATTATCCACCCCACTTCCACGCCATCTACGACGTCGTACCCACCATTCGTCTGCCGATACACGACCAGTGCTAACCGGGTACTTCAAGGATTCACACGCGCCCGAAAGGAGCTGTGCTTCAAAATGGAAACATCGCCCGATTTGGGCGACATCGGCGCTAACGCAAGCTGCTGATTTGAATGGTGGCCAGGGGCGGAATCGAACCACCGACACGCGGATTTTCAGACCGTTGTCGCGGGCTCTAGGGGCTTATAATCAAACACTTGCAGCGCTTGCCAGCCCACTCCCCAGCCACACCAAGGCACATTCATGGCACACCCAATCTGAGCTCGACACATTCCTGGCACAGAGCTTCGCGGAGCGCAGCTAATAATACCTTGCCTTGGAGCGTTACGAGATCAGCGGCAAGACAGAGCGTCCGCTTGTGACCCCGGAGCGGCCCGTCGTGAGTGTCAGCTTCCGGGCAGGCCACGCATTCGCATAACGCTCACTTCGGCGCGGCGCATCAGGACGGGAAATTCATTCGCCGGAGCAATGCCTCGTAGCGCGGATCCGAACGTAAGCTATCCAGGCGAGGATCCCGCTTCAGCAGCACCATCCACGGCGCACGCTGCTCGTACGCAATATCCAGCCAGCGAAAGGCCTCGTCCTTCTGGCCAAGAGCGGCATAGATGCGGCCAAACATGTATGGCGTTACGTATCGCTGACCTGACCCCTCCTTTAACCGATGCAAGATCGCGAGCGCATCATCGCGATGCCCCGCCACGGCATGGGTTTCCGACAGAATGGCGAGAAAAAGTGTAGCTCTGCCGGATGTCTCAACTGCGAGTTGCATCGAGGGGATCGCGGCGTTGAAGTTTCCGATCTCCAAATTGCCCATTGCCACGGCCCAGTGAATGTAGGGCACGTCCGCGTGAAGTTCGACCTTCGTCCTCGCATGCGCCAACACGCGATCGAATTGTCGCGCAAACCAGTAAGTCCAGCTTAGAGCGGCATTGGGCATGGCAGACAGCGGGTCGAGGCTGACAGCGCACTCGGCCTCGTCGATCGCCTCCTCAAAGCGCCCAACATACGTCAAGCTCAATGCAAGGCGATAGTGGGCAAGGGAGGACCGGGGGTCGAGTTCAATGGCGCGGCGAAACTGTTCCTCGGCGGTCAGGAAATCGTAGTCGTAGTGCAAGGTTGCCCACGCGAATACAGCGTGGCCATGCGCCAGACCTGGATCCAATTCGATTACTTTCAAGGCCTGACGCTTCGCCTTCGGGAAGGCTTCCGCAGGGGGAACGTAGCCCCACCAACCAAGCGCGCCGGTGCATTCGGCCCGCCCGGCATGCGCTGCGCTGAAACTCGGATCGCGAGCAATCGCTTGTTCAAATAATTCGATCGCCATACGCATTGCGTCCGGCGTGCGCTTGTCCCAGTAAAAGCGCCCGCGGAGATAGGCGTCGTACGCTTCCGGGTCAACAACCGGCGCGTGCGCAAGCTGCATCTGCTCGTGCGGAGTCACCTTGACCCGGATCTCTTTGGCGATGGCGGCGGCCACCTCTGCCTGCAGCGCCAGAATGTCGCGCAGGTCGCGATCGTAGCTGTCCGCCCAGAGATGTGCGTCGGTCGGGGCGTGCAGCAGTTGCGCCGAGATGCGCACGCGCCCCTCAGACCGCAGAACCGTCCCTTCGACCACTCCATCGACGCCTAACTCACGCGCAATGTCCGGCAAAGTCTTCTGGGCGCGCTTGTAGAACACCGCCGTGGTCCGCGATAGCACGCGTAGTGCACTGATTTTGGCAAGGGTTGTAGTGAGCGTTTCTGTGAGTCCGTCCGCGAAATAGCCCTGCTCCGGGTCCTGAGATAGGTTCTCCAGCGGCAACACCAACAGCGATCGGATCTCTGCGGGACCACTGCCTGGACCGCCTACCAACCGATACCCCCGCTTGGCTAGCGTCTCGATGAAGCGTGGACTCTCCGCGGAATCCCCGAGCGCTTCACGCAGCTTGTTAATCGACCTGTTCAGGCCATGATCGAAGTCCACAAGCGTATTGGTCGGCCACAGGACGCGGCGCAATTCTTCCCGGGTGACGAGCTGACCCGGATTCGCGAGCAGCATCTCCAGGACCCGCAGAGGTTGCTCCTGCAGTTTGATCTTGACGCCTTGCTTGCGTAGCTCGCCGGCCTGCACGTCCAGCTCGAACGTGCCGAAACGAATCGCCTGTGACCCCGAATAGACGTTTTTCATTGGGGGCCTGTTCGAACCCCTTATTCGTTCGGGATGAGCTTACCACCCTACCCCCCACGCCCCAACTCTCCGCGGGTTATCGAGGATCCGGATGCATAACCGCTTGATTTGAACCGCGTATGTCCGAGGACATAGAAAGCATCGACAGGAGAGCCGCAGAGCATTGAAGAAATGCCTGGCCGGCGCGAGATTTTCTTCGAACGATGAACTTCAGTCCGAAAAACAAGCCGCTACGGGAGAACTAACATGAAGGCGATCTTAGTACCGATCAACCTGGGGATCATTCTCGGTTCTGCGCTTCTGGGTGTAGCACCCGCGGCGCAGGCACATGAGTGCACCATGTCGGATGCGGCCGGGAGATATGGTTATACGTCAACCGGGAGCATCGTCAACCCGCCGCTAGGTCCGTTCACCGCTGTCGGCCACGCGACCTTCACGGAATCGGGAACGTTCACGGGCGCTCAAACCACCAGCATCGCGGGGAATCTTGTTGACGAGACCGTGCAGGGAACCTACACGGTGAATCCTGACTGCACGGGGGCAGCCACCGTCTTCGTCTACCACGGCACGACGCTGGCGCGGACGAGCCAGATCAGACTTGTCTGGGATATTCGCCAGAACGAGGTGCGCGCCATTTTCCTGACCCCTGGGACCAACATCAGCATTTTGGCACGCAGGATGAATGAAGAAGACTGACCGTCGGAGGTGAGGCGGGAGGTCAACTCCTGCCTCACATGGAGCGGCACCATTGGCGCTGGAGACTCGGTTTCGGTCACAAGCCTCGCCGCACGACAGTCAAGGTTCGACGAGACTGATTCAAGTGCACGGAAGGGGAGCTGCTATGAGTACGCTACAACGAACGAGAATCTGGTTTTGCGCCGCCGTCGCGAGCCTTTTTGCGTTGCCTGTATGGGCGGACGGGGAGCTTGACACCAGCTTTGGCACAAACGGTATCGTCAAAATCGGGTTCCCTAATTCGTCGCTCGGCTATCTGCATGACGTGGCGCTAGTAAGCGGCGGCATCGAAGCGGCCGGGTTTGAGCGCGAAACCACGATTTTGGGGGGATGCACGGTAGGCGACCACGAGCAGGCGATTCGCATGCGACAGCGAGGGCTCGAAGTCGCGCCGGAGGCCGTCATTTGCCTGGCCGAACTAGCCAATTCCTATGCCGCCGCGGGGCTCAGAGGTGAAGCTCTGAAAATTCTTGAGGAACTTCATGAGATGCGTGCGCGCAAATATGTGATGGCGTACTGGCTGGCCGGCATCTACTGCAGTTTGAACGACAAAGCGGGGGCGTTTCACCGGCTAGACGAAGCCCTTGAGGAAAGGTCAGCAATCTTGGCCTATGTCAACTTAGATCCACGGCTGGACAGGCTGCGCCCGGATCCGAGATTTCAGGATCTGCTGCACGTCATGAGACGTCCGTACTAGACGTGAAATTCCGTGAGCGGGCCAAACGATTGCGGCTTGGACGGCTCTGATAAGCGCATTTCGCAATCAGGAGCACCTCCAGGAGCACCTCACTCCGGGTTAACGGTCAAAGGTATATCCTGCGTGCAATGGGTGATGCGCTGCTGCGTAATCTCTAGCCCACGCGCCGGCGCCAGCGGCGTGCGCCTTCACAGGCCCTGGCTGCCGGCTGCTGTAAGAGGGAAAACCCGTGATAAGCGCTCCTCGATGCTCAGGCCCGCGTGCTCTGGTAACGAAGCTGATCGTCGCCAGCAGCTGCTTGCTCGGCCTTACCCCCGGATGCGGGAGTGGAGGGGGCGGCGGCAATCCCGGCCCACTCGGGCTGCCGAGCCGGTTCCTCTATGCCTCCGCGTTCCAAGAAACGAGCCCCGGTTCGGGGAAGTTCACTGGCGGCATCTACGGTTATCGGTTCGATCCGACGAGTGCCGGGCTCACGGTCGTTACCGGTTCGCCGTTTGCGACCGACACGATTGGTGCACCCGTCGCCGTCAGCCATGACGCGAGATTTCTGTACTCGATCAACTTTGCAACGGACGGGTCTCTGGCCGCCTTCAGCATCCAGGTCGACGGCTCGCTCGCCACCGTTCCGGGTGCGCCGTTCGTCACGACTGAACTGACCCGGTGGCTCGCTACTGACCCGGCAGCAGATTTCCTGTACGCGATCGCTTACTCCGGCGACATAACGGTCTACTCGATCGATTCCTCAACCGGCGCGTTGACGTCGCAACCCGCTGCCGGCGTTGCGGCTCTGGGCACGCCGGTGGTGATCACTCCGGACGGGCAACGTCTCTACCAAGTTTCTGGGGACGAGATCTTCGAGTTCTCGATCGATGAGGCGAGCGGTGCGCTGAAGGCGCTCGCAGGAAGTCCTGTCGCAACCGGTATGAATAGCTTCCTGCCGGGAGCCGCCACGATCGACCCCTCAGGCAGGTTTATCTACGTCACGAACACCGAGGTGTTCACGGGGTTCGGCGGACCGATGTACGTCGGGTCCATCGATCCGCAAACCGGTGCGGTGAGTCCTATTTCGCCGTTTTCCCCTACCGCAGGACCACAGGTGTCCGTAGCAGTCGATGCCTCCGGAAAATATGCGGTCGTCACCACCGTCGTCACGTCCAAGACCGGCCCAAACTGCTTCGCGGTGCAGAGCATCGACCCCACTAGCGGCACGCTGAGCCCCGTGCCTAGCTCGCCCTTCGCAGGCGGCTGCGGATGGCTCCTCGCCGATTCCTCCGGGCCTTATATCTATGAGGGATCGAGCGGCGTCACCGTATATTTGCTCGATGAGACGACCGGCATTCCGCAACCCGTGACCGCCTCTGCGCTCCCGGGCATGGTGGTCTCGAATCTTGCAGTGACCCACTGACAAAAGTCGCCCCGTTCTCGCTGAATGCGGACGTGACCAGGGGCGGAAACGAACCACCGCACGCGCTCTCGACGCGCCGCTACGTCTCGCCTTACCACTTTGCGCGAATCCACGCGCTGCCAGCCCTGGGATGTCTAGAAAGTGCATATGAGCAGCGGGCGGCGTTCATGGTCTGGCTCAAGGCCGACCGCAGGTTCGACCACATGCGCTCTGATCCGCGCGTCCAGGACCTGCTGAGATGCATAAAATTTCCGCGGTACGGAGTCACGGCGCATCAATGTCGGGCTGCTGGGCTTACGTCGCAGTGCGGCCATCCGGCGTACCGCACTCAGGCTTTGGTCAGTCGATCCGCGAAAAGTCGAGTCCAGCAGAGAAGCAGAGAAGCATCGCTCGCTCAGGCGATGTGACCCTCAACCCAACTGATTTCATGGTGGCCAGGGGCGGAATCGAACCACCGACACGCGGATTTTCAGTCCGCTGCTCTACCAACTGAGCTACCTGGCCGCCGGGGACGGAAGGGCGCGTATTAGACCGGCCCGCGGAGAGGCCGTCAAGCAATCGTCGGCGTAACCCCTTGATTCCCTGAGCCGATCCGTCCCGGGTCGTGGGCGCGTCAGCTTTCCCCGCCGCCCTGTCGCGAATCCCTACTCACTCATGCGAGGCAGTCGCACGCCCCCCGGCGGACACGTCGTGCGCTCTCCTGCCGATGCATGTGCGGAATGTGCCCCGAGCACAAGAATGTCCACTCGGCGCTGGCCCACGGGCGGCGACGGTCTTACGGATACACAACTACGGACGGGAGGACCCATGCGCCATTCTCTTATATTGCTCGCCGCCGCTTCGGCCACTGCGCTGATCCTGAGCGGCTGCGCTCGCAACGAAGCGGCCGTGCCCAAAGCCGCGCCCCTGCCACAGGTGAGTGTGGCGCCGGTCATCTCGCGCAAGGTCACGGAGTTCGATGAGCTCACCGGCCGCTTCGAGGCGGTGGAGCGCGTCGAGATCCGGCCGCGCGTCTCAGGTTACATCTCCTCGGTCAACTTCACCGAGGGGAGCGAGGTCAAGAAGGGTGACGTGCTGTTCGTCATCGACCCCCGCCCCTATCAGGCGGAGCGCGACAAGGCAGCAGCGGGACTCGCCCAGGCGCGCTCGCAGCTCGTGCTCGCTAAGTCCGAGCGCGAGCGGGCCGTGAAGCTCCTGGCGCAGCACGCGATCTCGCAGGAGGAGTTCGATACCCGCACCGCGGGCAACGAGCAGGCGGAGGCCAACGTCGAGGCCGCCAAGGCGGCGCTAGATTCGGCGGCCTTGAACCTCGAGTTCACCCGTGTGACGGCGCCGATCTCCGGGCGCATCAGCCGGGCGCTCGTGACCAGCGGCAACTTCGTCACCAACGGGCAGACGCCGCTCACGACGCTGGTGTCGCTCGATCCCATCTACGTGAGCTTCGACGGCGACGAGCAGGAGTATCTGAAGTACTCCAAGGTCGCCCGCGAAGCGGCTGTGGACAAGTCGCGCGAGGCGAAGAGCCCGGTGCAGGTGGGCCTCGCGAATGAGAGTGACTTCCCGCACCGGGGCGTCATGGTGTTCGTCGACAATGCGCTCGACCCGACGACGGGGACCATCCGCAGCCGCGCGCTGCTCGACAATCATGAGCGGCAGTTCACCCCGGGTCTGTTCGCCCGTATCAAGCTGCTCGGCAGTGCCCAGCACGACGCGGTGCTGGTGAACGACAGCGCCATCGGCACGGACCAGACCGTGCGCTACGTGTTGGTCGTCGACAAGAGCAACAACAAGGTCGAGTACCGCCCGGTGCAGCTCGGTCCCGTCATCGACGGCCTGCGCGTCGTGCAGTCGGGACTCTCCCCTGGCGAGACGATCGTCGTGAACGGCCTGCAGCGCGTGCGTCCCGGCGCGCAGGTTCAGCCGCAGCGTATCTCCATGGGCGAGCGCCGGCCCGGCGAGGATGCGGCGCTGCTCGCCCGCAATGCCTCGGGCTCGACTGACAGCGAGGCCCATCCGTGAACATTTCCAAGTTCTTCATCGAACGCCCGATCTTCGCCGGGGTTATCTCGACATTCATCACCATCGCGGGCCTGCTCGCGCTCTTCAAGCTGCCGATCAGCGAGTACCCGGAAGTCGTGCCGCCGCAGGTGATCGTGCACGCCTCCTATCCGGGCGCGAACCCCAAGGTCATCGCCGACACCGTGGCGGCGCCGCTGGAGCAGGCGATTGTCGGTGTCGAGGACATGCTCTACATGTCCTCGACCTCCACTATGGACGGCGCGCTCACCCTTACCGTCACCTTCAAGATCGGCGCCGACATCGATCGCGCCCAGGTGCAGGTGCAGAACCGCGTCTCGCAGGCTCTGCCGCGCCTGCCGCAGGAGGTGCGCGACCTCGGCGTCAACACCGTCAAGGCCTCATCCAACCTCACCCTCGTCGTCAACCTCACCTCGCCCAGCGGGCGCTACGACTCGCTCTACCTGCGCAACTACGCGGTGCTGAACATCAAGGACGTGCTGGCGCGGCTCCCGGGCATGGGAGACGTGCAGGTGTTCGGCGGCGGTGACTACTCGATGCGGGTGTGGCTCGATCCGCAGAAGCTCGCCGCCCGCAACCTGACCGCCGGCGACGTCGTGTCCGCGATCCGTGAGCAGAACGTCCAGGTGGCCGCCGGTCAGCTCGGCGCCCCACCCTCGCCCGATACCCAGTTCCAGATCGCGCTGAACGCCGCAGGACGTCTGACCGACGAGCAGCAGTTCCGCGACATCATCATCAAGACCGGCAACGACGGGCAGATCGTGCGCCTAGGCGACATCGCGCGCGTCGAGCTTGGCGCCCAGGCCTACGGGATACGTAGCCTCATCGACAATAAGCCCTCGGTTGCGATCCCGGTGTTCCAGTCCCCGGGCGCGAACGCGCTCGAGCTCTCCAACGCAGTCCACAAGACCATGGAGGAGCTCAAGAAGAACTTCCCGGAAGGGATGGACTACGGGATCCTCTATGACCCCACGCAGTTCGTGCGACAGTCGATCGAGGCAGTGTTGCACACGCTGCTGGAAGCCATCGCGCTGGTCGTGCTGGTGGTGATCCTGTTCCTGCAGACCTGGCGCGCTTCCCTCATTCCGCTCATTGCGGTGCCGGTGTCGGTCATCGGCACGTTCGCGGTGCTCCTGGCGTTCGGCTTCTCCATCAACACGCTGTCCCTCTTTGGCCTCGTGCTCGCGATCGGCATCGTGGTGGACGATGCCATCGTGGTGGTCGAGAACGTCGAACGCCACATCGCCGAGGGGCTCTCGCCGCGCGAGGCCACCAAGGTGGCCATGAGCGAGGTCAGCCGTCCCATCATCGCCATCACGCTGGTGCTGGTGGCGGTGTTCGGCCCGGTGGCGTTCGTCAGCGGACTGACCGGTGAGTTCTACCGGCAGTTCGCGCTCACCATCGCCATCTCCACGGTGATCTCGGCCTTCAACTCGCTCACCCTGTCGCCGGCGCTCGCCGCGGTGCTGCTGAAGCCCCACGGCGCCAAGCCCGACTTCCTGATGCGCGCGATGAACCGCCTCTTGGGGCGCTTCTTCAAGCGCTTCAACCAGGGCTTCGGACGCGCCGGCGACCGCTACTCGGGGGCGCTCGCCATCACCATGCGCCACGGCGGCATCGCGCTCGCCATCTACGGCGGGCTGATCGTGCTCACCTGGTTCGGCTTCAACGCCGTACCGGCCGGGTTCATCCCGGCGATGGACAAGCAGTACCTGGTGGCGGTGGCGCAGCTGCCGCCGGCCGCCTCGCTCGATCGCACCGAGGCGGTCACTCGCCGCATCACGGAGATCGCGTTGAAGCAGCCGGGTATCTCTCACGCGGTCGAGTTCTCGGGCATGTCGGTGAATGGGTTCACCCAGAGCTCGAGCGCCTCGCTCGTCTTCTTCCCGCTCGATGACTTCTCAAAGCGCCCGTCGCGGGCGATGTCGGGACCTGCCATTGCGGCGGCGCTCAACCAGAAGATGGCCTCCATCCAGGATGCCTTCGTCATGGTCGTGACGCCCCCTCCGGTCATCGGGCTCGGCACCCTGGGCGGCTTCAAGCTGCAGGTGGAGGATCGGGCCGATGCCGGCCCGCAGGCCCTGTTTGCAGCGCTCTCGGAGGCGCTCGGCAAGGCCAATCAGAACCCGGCGCTCGGAGGCGCGTTCAGCACCTACCAGATCAACGTGCCGCAGCTCGACATCGACGTCGATCGCGTCAAGGCCAAGCGCGAGAACGTGAGGCTCTCGGACGTGTTCCAGACGCTGCAGGTGTACCTCGGCTCGCTCTACGTCAACGACTTCAACCGTTTCGGCCGCACCTACCAGGTCGTCGCGCAGGCGGATGCCCCGTTCCGCGGTCAGCTCGATGACGTCATGCCGCTCAAGACCCGCAACGCGGCCGGCGAGATGGTACCCCTGGGCTCGGTCATCAACGTGTCGCGCTCCTTCGGCCCCGATGTGGTGCAGCGCTACAACGCCTACACCTCGGCAGACATCAACGGCGGGCCGGCGCCCGGATTCAGCTCGGGGCAAGCGCAGGCGGCGATGGCCAAGATCCTCGATCACACGCTGCCGCGCGGCATGTCGTACGAGTGGACCGATCTCGCCTACCAGCAACTCATCTCGGGCAACACGGGACTGCTGGTGTTCCCGCTATGCGTGCTGTTCGTGTTCCTGGTGCTCGCGGCGCAGTACGAGAGCCTCTCGCTCCCCCTCGCGATCATCCTGATCGTGCCGATGTGCCTGCTGCCCGCGCTCACGGCGGTCAAGCTCGACCACGGGGACAACAACATCTTCATGCAGATCGGACTGCTGGTGCTGGTGGGACTGGCGTGCAAGAACGCCATCCTCATCGTGGAGTTCGCCAAGCACCTGCAGGAGGAGCACGGGCGGGACGCGAAGGCGGCGGTGCTCGAGGCCGCGCACCTGCGACTGCGCCCGATCCTCATGACCTCGATGGCCTTCGTCATGGGCGTCGTGCCCCTGGTGGTGGCCTTCGGCGCCGGGGCCGAGGTGCGGCACGCGCTCGGCGTCACGGTGTTCGCCGGCATGCTGGGGGTCACGGCCTTTGGCCTGCTGTTGACGCCAGTGTTCTACGTGTTCGTGCGGCGCGCCACGGCGCACGCGGCGGCGCCCGCTGCCTTGCCACCGCTCGCCGCCCCGGAGTCCTGAAGCATGAGCGCCATGAACGTCACCGCCTTGAATATCCGGCGCGGGTCTGTGCTCCTGTTGAGCGCCGCGCTCGCCAGCTGCGCGGTGGGACCTAACTACGTGAAGCCCGACAGCAAAGTCGTGCCGCAGTTCGAAGGTGCCAGGGACGGCGCCTTCTCCACCGCGGACGCCCAGGGGAAGTTCTGGACGCAGTTCAGTGATGACACCCTTAACCGCCTGGTCGATGAGGCGCTCGGCGCCAATCACGACCTGCGCATGGCCTTGGGTCACCTCGTCGAGGCGCGCGCGCTACGTCGCGAAGCCGAGTTCGATCTCGCACCCACCGTCACCGCCGCCGGCGGCTACACCAAGGAGCGATTCCCCGCGGTCGACAGTCCGACCGGCGCGCCGCTGGCGGGGCATTTCTACCAGGCGGGCTTCGATGCATTCTGGGAGCTCGACTTCTTCGGCCGCGTGCGCCGCGGCGTTGAGGCGCAGCACGCAGAAGTTGAGGGCGCGGAGGCAACTTTGCGCGATGCCCAGGTGTCGGTGACTGCGGAAGTGGCGCGCACTTACTTCGAGATGCGCGGCGTGCAGACCCAGCTCGCCGTCGCGCGGCGCAACGTCGACAACCAGCGCGAGACGGCGGGCCTCACCCAGGTGCGGCTCGATGCCGGCCGCGGCACCGAGCTCGACACCTCGCGCGCACGCTCACAGTTGTCTACGACGCTCGCCACCATCGGACCGCTCCAGGCGCGGATCGCGCGCTCCATTCATCGCCTCGCAGTACTCACCGGCCGCGAGCCCAACGCGCTCAACGACCTCCTGACGCCGGCGCGCGAGCTGCCGGAACTGCCGCAGATCGCATCCGTTGGAGACCCGGCCGGGCTCCTGCGCCGCCGCCCTGACATCCGCGTCGCCGAGCGCTCGCTCGCCGCCTCGACCGCGCGCGTCGGCGTGGCGATCGGCGATCTGTTCCCCAAGATCACGTTCACGGGCAATTTCAGCTACGCCGCCACCGAGCCCGGTTACCTGGGCCAGGCGTCCAGCCGCGGCTACGTGATCGGGCCCGCCATCTCCTGGGCGGCGTTTGATCTGGGGCGGGTGAAAGCCCAGATCGCAGGCAGCCGGGCCCGTGCCGACGTGGCGCTCGCCGGCTACGAGCAGACCGTGCTGCGAGCGCTGGAAGAGACGGAGGATGCGCTCGTCACCCATGCCCGCACCCGCGACAGTCTCAATGACGCGCAGGATGCGGCCCGGGAGAGCCTGACGGCAGCGCGCATTGCGCGCACCCGCTACGAGGGGGGCATGGTGGACTTTCTTGAAGTGCTCGACGCCGAGCGGACGCAGCTGGCGGCTGAAGACCGTCTCGCGCAAGTCCGCACCGATGCGGCGACCAGCCTCATCGCCGTCTACAAGGCCCTGGGCGGTGGCTGGGAAATGGCGCCCCTGCCAACTTACGTCAGGCAGGCCGGTGGCTAAGCCTTTGATTCACAAGAGGATCACAGTCATATGCGGCCGGAAGTAGCCCGGGAGGCGCGTGCGGCAGGGGCCGAGGGCGAGTCCGCCTCGCTCCCTCTTAAGATAGAGAGAGCGGTCCGCAGCGGCAGAACACGTGCGCGGCGCGCTAGACTTTCCGATCTGCCATTGGAAAGCCTGCGAGTACCGCCC
>WNFR01006353.1_pt1 | contig 12079 bp, 9 predicted proteins | sample 5400221 | NCBI WGS metagenome assembly WNFR01 (sample SAMN13153357, study PRJNA577476) | soil metagenome | isolation source: 40 cm soil under Madrone tree | place: USA:California | collected 2016-06-14 | reverse complement strand
GCCAGCGGCGGCATCGAGCCTTCGGCCCCGGATCAATCGGCGATAATGCGACCTCACCGTCTCGTAGCACTCGCAAGCTGCATCTGCAGGTCTTCGACATTCGAAATCTGAATATTTCCCCGCGAATACTTGATCAGGCCTGCCTGCTGCGGGGTAGCCGCGACGTAGGAGCGGCCCTCAGGGCCTGCCCATCCTTGAATTGAGGGAACCAGCAAGAACTATCGCATGGGCCACGCCGAACCGCCGGCTTGCCCCGTTGCCGGGCGTTCTCGATGCTAACTAGCACCGCTTCCCGACTCAGGTTCGGCTCTGCGATTTCCTTATACTGGCGGCGCTCGACTCCAGCGCCTGCCGCTCCTCGCCTGACATTTCCGGTTCGAAGGTCCGCACCACGCCCTCGCGCCCGACGATGCTCGGTAGCGACAGAGTAACGCCAAGCTTCTCATTGTAACTGCCGATCGGTATCACCGCGCGTTCGTCGCGAAGAATCATTTCCGCGATCCGCGCCGAAACAATGCCGATGCCAAATTGACTCGCATCATTGCCTTCGATGATCGTGATATTCGCGTAACGAACGCTCTGTTCGATTTGCTTGCGCACGCTATCGAGCGTTTCGCCGCGCTGCTCGACCAGCGTGCTGATCGGAACGCCGCCGATACGGGCGCTTGACCAAAGAAATACCTGCGAAACTCCATGTTCGCCGACCACCTGAGCCTCGACTTGATTGGCATCGACGTCGAAATGCTCCGCCAGATGAACACGAACCCGCAGGCTGTCGAGGAAGGTGCCGGTGCTCAGCACGCGATCGTGCCCAGCGCGGGCGCGGGCAATATCGGCGAGCGGATCGGGAGGATCGGTTACCACCAATATGACCGCGCCAGGGGCAGCGCGAGCAATGTTCGGAACGATGTCACGATAAATATCAGCGTTCTTGTCGAGTAGCCGTAATCTGCCTTGGGGATCGCCGCGGTCGGTGGCGCCGCCGGCTTTTTCATTTATGCCGGCGGTAATCATCACGAGCTCAGCATCCGCCAAGGCGTCGTAATCTCCATCGACCACAGTGGTCTTTGGACAAAGTGGTGATCCGTAGCGAAGGTCGGTCGCAACCGCCTTCGCACGTTTGCGCGTTCGGTCCACTATGACGATGGTCCGGGCGCTCCCGCGCGTGACAGCGGCGAGAGCACAAGCGCACCCAACCCTTCCCGCACCAATGATTCCGATTTTCATGATCCAACTCGCATTCGCAACACTGTCGATCGAGGCGTCAGTCAAACCGCGGAAGAACGCATCATTGGCTCATCGCGCGGTCAATGCTCGTTTAGAGAACGAGAGGTTCCGGTTAACCGAAAGTGTTTGGCGGTGAAAACCTCTCGGAACTGTCAGGGCAGATTCATTTGCACGCATAATCCGGCGTGCCGTACGGCGCAAAATTGAACCTCGCCGCTGGTGGGTTCGATGAACCAGAATACCGGAAGAAAAACACTGATAGCGCCGGAGCCTGTCACCGCGCGCATATCGTAGGCCTCGGTTAACGATGGCCTGCCGATATCGCTCGGGAGCTTGACACAGTCCCCATTATTGGCGGTGAGGTCCTGAAAATTATATCGCGCCGTGCAAATCCAGAACTGGTTGGCCTTCTTGTCGATTACATAGGCCGACGTCACCCTGTTGGTCGAGGTCTGCCGGACATCCGGCTCGGGAACCAGCTCATACCGGCCTCCTTGCGCGAAGGCCGGTGAGCCCGCGACGATTGCAAGAGCGATGCATGCTGTCCCGAGCCGCATGGGATGTTTCCTTCACGCCGGCATTTGCACAAGCTCGGCTTAGGGCCGCGCACGGCGACCTTCGCAATCCAGATATCAGTTCCAAACCGATCGCGAAGGTCCACTTCGTGGTGATGGGCTGAAGCGCTAGGCTGTAATCCTGGCATCGGCCGCAGGCCTTAGAGCTTTCTCGGCATCGGCGTTGACGGTGCCTGCCTGCCGAATAACAGGCAGTTGAAGCACCCGTGCACGCTGTCCTTCCGACAACAGATTCGCGAGAACCATGCTTCCGTCCGGAAACGCGAGGGCGTCGTGATGCTGCTCCGGCGCGCGCGGTTGAATCCTGCAAAATCGGGCAACGGGAAAGCCTGTGCTCCTGGTCGACAACCAATAACGATTGTATCTGACGTCGCTCTCGAACGCGAGTTCGGTTCCGGGAAGCAGACATACTGCGACCCCCGGCTCCTCCTTCGCGGCAAAGCCGCGCGTCGACGTGCCGTAGAAACTGGTTGTAACAAGCATCTCTCCAACCTTCGCAGGACGAGATGCTACAGCATGCAGGCTATAGTCGCACATGGGTTTTCTCCACTGATCTCCGCATCCGGGACGTTGATAGGGCGAAATGGCGAGCAATACCTTGACCGACGTCAAAAATATCGATCGGCTTCGCGCTCGTTATGAAGCCAATGCGAAAGGCGGTAGCGAGCAGCCAGTCCTCGGTGCTCGCGCAAGGCGGAGAGCCAGGCTCGCGCCGGAATGTAGACAAGATTGTCGAGAAGGCTGAAGCAAAGCTTCGATCACGTCATGCTGCCCGGCAGGAAGCAGCGAATTGAAATCCCGAGAGACCCCTTGATCGGCCAGACCATGGTCCTGCCAACCCGGTTCGGTTCTGTAATTACCGCATCATCAGGAACGTCAATCCATTGGTTATCGATGCGGACAACGTAATGGCCGTTCCTCGATTCCCAATCCGGATCTGAAACAGCGAAACCATCAGCATCCGAGCAACACGGCCCCTTGCCGGACTTGAGGCTGTCAAACCATGGCTTGAGGGGAGATTGCGAATAGCGGCCATCGTCGCGCGCCTGGGCCGCTCCGATAAATGCCGCCACGAGAACGACGAAAGTCAAGCCGAGGACAGAAGTTTTGATCATCGCATTCATGATCGTATCCGGAGCCTGATCAAGACGTCGCTTCAATCCCACCGACGATGCACGGCGTCGAGGCGACGACCCTAGCAAAACCGCCTTCACCGGCCTTGACGAACATCAACTTACACTCGTGTAAGCCGGTCGCGGAGTGCGCGGATAGACCAGATCAAATATCTATCAGCGCGATTCCTAGATCTGCTCGCTTCCTGCGACGAAGCTTTGACGTCGTCTCGACGATCGTGACCTCCAGCGTAGGCCGAACGTTACCAGACAGAAAGTGACCTCCCCGCACGCTGCCGTCGCGAAGCCCGAGTACAGCGTGGAGATGCAGGCTGGCCTTGCCGTCGTCTCCTTCCGCGATGTCACCGAGCAGACTCAATACCTCGCATTGCTCATCGACGGAGATCGGACTGTAGCTTTTGGCCGCGAGATCAAACCAGCCAACCTTGGCGCTTTCGAACGCTCCGATCGCCGCGACCGATGCCGCGGTGATTGCCTTGTCATTCGCAAAATCCGTCACGGCTGCAAAGGCCTCTTCGCCCTGATCCAGGACCAGGACGAACGTCCGGCACCCACCCTCAAAGGCCGCCTTGAATTTCATGAGCCGGCTCGCGGTAAAACGTAATGGACCTCGGCTTTGACAACCGGAATAATCCAGCCGGATAAACGCTCGGCCGGTGTTCCGGTTCCAGCAGCTCCCGAGGCTTCGATCTGTAGTTCACCCCGATGGCGCGTGCGGCCCGAGATGAGATGACGCTCGAACCAGTCGCGCGCCAATTGCGCCACCACGACCAAAGCTCCGGCTCTTCGAAGAGGTGCGTTGCACCCGAGATTGCGCTCACATAATTATCGACAGTGGCCTTTTTCCATGCCGCGCCCCAGCGTGGGGTGCCGGGCGGTATTGGACGCGTCAATGCCCTTCTGCTTTGTGGGGTCTGTCCAAGTGCACAAACGAGAGATCGCAGCGGCTCATTCCTGAAAAGTGCGGTCCGTCCGCGCCACTCCGGCCGCCGGATTGTTGACAGGCCTCAATGTCATCCAGGGTCCTGTGGCCGATAATGTGGCTGTGGATGCTGGAGGTGGACCAGAGGACGAACATGAGCGCGATGGTCGCGTTCCTCGCAGTTCGCAAATTGCGAGCCCCGATCGATTACGGGCTCGCCCCTGTCCTGGCGGCGCAATCGAGAGCTGGTGCCAGCTATGATTAATTCAGCAATCGTCCAAATTGTGGATTTCTGCGCCCGCCGTCGTTGGACGATTGCTATTGCCGGCGTGCTGCTGATGCTTGGAGCCGGGGCCTTCGATGCCGCGCGATTTTCGATAAATACGGATATAGAGGGGTTGATTTCCCAGGACCTGCCATGGCGTCAGCGCGAACTGGAGTTGTCCAAGGCATTTCCGAAAAAAGGCATTGTGGTTGTCGTGAAAGCGACAACACCTGAAAACGCCGAACAGGCGACCACCACGTTGGCGCAGGCGCTTTCGAAGAATCCTGATCTGTTTCCCGCAGTGGAACAACTCGACAGCGGGGATTTTTTCGAACGCAATGGATTGTTGTTTGAGTCTCCAGCCGATGTCAGAAAAGCCGCGGAGGGACTGACGAGAGTCCAGCCGCTGATTGCAGCGCTCGCAAGCGACCCTAGTCTGCGCGGCGTGATGACGACGCTGTCGTTTGCGGCGGAGGCCGCCCGGGCAGGCCGGGTCAAGCTGGAGCAGCTTGCGTGGCCTCTCGCACTGGCGGATCGAACACTCAGCGACGTTCTGGCCGGGAAGCCGGCCACGTTTTCCTGGCAGGAGCTGTTGCAAGGTCAGCCGCCGCCGACAAAGCAGCTGCGGCACCTTATCGGAGTTCAGCCCACGCTCGATTTTGCGGAGCTTCAGCCCGGCCGCAAGGCGGAAGACGGAATTCGGCGCGCCGCCGCGGATCTCGACTTGCAAAGCAAGTTTGGCGCCACGATTGCTCTGACCGGTGAGGTGCCGATGAATGACGATCAATTCTCGGTCATCCGGTACAGCGCCGTGCGCGACACGCTGACCGCGGTATTTGGCGTCCTGATTATTCTCTGGCTCGCGCTTCGCTCCTGGAAAATCATCACGGCTGTCTTCTTCAGCCTGATGACTGGCCTTGCGGCGACGGCCGCGCTCGGCCTCGTTTTGGTCAGCTCCTTCAATTTGATCTCGATCGCTTTGTTCGTGCTGTTCGTCGGCCTCGGCGTCGATTTCGGCATCCAGTTCAGCGTGCGCTATCGCGCCGAACGGCACGAGCACCCTGACTTGTACGAGGCTCTGCGATGGGCCGCCCGCAAGGCCGGAGATCCGCTGTCGCTGGCGGCTGCGGCCACCGCCGTCGCGTTTTTCGCATTTCTGCCGACCAGCTATCGTGGCCTTTCGGAGTTGGGCCTGATCGCCGGCTGCGGCATGCTGGTCGCATTCGCCTGCAGCATCACATTGGTGCCGGCGAGCCTGGCGCTGCTCAAGCCTCCGGGCGAGCCCGCGCCGGTCGGTTTTCGAAGTCTCGCGGCGCTGGACGATTTCCTGCAGCGGCATCGCATTGCGGTGATCGCCGGCACGTTTCTAGTCGTTCTCGCCGGCATACCGCTGTTGTTCCATCTGCAGTTCGACTTCAATCCGGTCGATCTGCAAAATCCGAGCTCTCCTTCCGTGGTGACCTATCGGGAATTGCAAAACGATCCGGAAACCAGCGGCAACGACGCGGAAATATTGGCGCCGTCGCTCGCGAAGGCCGATGAAGCGGCCAAACGTCTGACCGCACTTCCCGAAGTCTCGCGAACCCTGACGCTGAACAGCTTGATTCCAGCCAATCAGGACCAGAAGATCGCCGCGTTGAAGGCGGCGTCGCAACGCCTTGGGCCGGCCCTCAATCCACCGATGGTGCGGCCTGCCGCGAGCGATCAGGAGAATATAGCTGCGCTTCAAAACGCAGCCGAAGCTCTCTCCGCGGCCGCCGGAAACGGAAACGGTTCGTCTGCCGAGGCCGCGCGGCATGTTTCCGATTTGCTGAGGCAGCTCGCCAGCGCAGATGCCGGCATCCGGGCCAAGGCCGACGCTGCGATCTTGCCACCGCTGACTTACGATCTCGACCTTCTGCGCAAGTCGCTCGCGCCGGAACTGGTGACGATCAGGACCATGCCGCCGGATCTGGTGCGCGATTGGGTCGCGCCCGACGGCCAAGCCCGCGTTAAGGCCTTGCCCAAGGGCGATCCGAACGATTTTAACATGCTGCGTGATTTCGCAACCGCAGTGCTTCGCGCTGAACCGTCGGCGGCGGGCGGTGCGATCAGCCTCTATGAAGCCGCAAGAACGGTCATATCGGCCTTTACCGAGGCAGGCATCCTGGCAATCGGTGCGATCGCCATCCTGCTCCTTATCGCGCTGCGGCGTTTGACGGACGTGCTGCTGACACTGATCCCGCTCCTGCTCGCCGGCGTCCTTACGCTCGAGATTTGCGCACTCGGCGGCCTCTCGCTCAATTTCGCAAATATCATCGCGCTTCCGCTGCTGCTCGGCGTCGGCGTCGCGTTCAAGATCTATTACATCATGGCGTGGCGCGCCGGAAAAACCGGCGTGCTGCAATCGACGCTGACCAGGGCGGTGATATTCAGCGCCATGACCACCGCGATTGCGTTCGGAAGCATGTGGGCGTCGAGCTATCCCGGCATGTCGAGCATGGGCAAGCTGATGGCCTTGTCGCTGCTGTGCACGATGGGAGCCGCGGTGTTCTTCCAGCCGGTTCTGATGGGTCCGCCGCGGCAAGTAAAGGTATATTCCGAACAGGACGCAAATCTGCGCCTAGCCGCGGAATAGGTGTCAATACCAGCACAAGACCTCGATGCGCCTCTGCCTCACCATCCCGAAGGACGATCATATGTTAACCAGGACATTCCCCAGGACAATGAGACTGGCCATATTCGTCGTCGCCCTGCTGCATTCTTCGGTACCGAGTCATGCCCAACAGGGCCCCTTCGCGGGGCTAATCGGGAGTTGGTCGGGCGCCGGCTTCATCAAGCTGACCAACGGCCAACGAGAACGCCTGCGCTGCCGTGCAAACTACAACGTAGGTGAAAACGGCACCCGCCTGGTGCAGAGCTTGCGCTGCGCGAGCGACAGCTACCGGTTTGATGTCAATAGCAACATTGTTTCGGAAGGCGGAACGCTGAGTGGAAGCTGGACCGAAACCAGCCGCAACGCCTCTGGAAGCGTGTCCGGTCGCGTGAGTGGCGGTCAGATCCAGGCGAGAATTGACGGCGCCGGATTTTCAGCGCAATTAACCCTAAGCACGCGAGGTGACCGGCAGTCCGTCACCATTGAGTCGCCCGGTCACGATATCACCGAAGTCTCCGTCGCGCTCACTAGAACAAGGTGAGCAGAGTCTCCTTATCCGCCATTATCGGTAAAACGGTTTGGCGCTCAACCGCTGTGCGAGCCTGCTCAAAAACGTGACCGTCGGCCGCAGGATCAATAGGTCCGCAGCCAATGCCGCGAGCATGGCAAACGCGCTCAACCAGCCAAACAGGCGCAGCGACGGTAAATCGGAGAAAACCGTGACTATCAAACCGCACGCGAGCACCACGGACGTCAGAATCAAGGGCGGCCCGACCAGCACAGTTGCCCGCTCCACGGCTATGGCCGGGTCCTGACCCGGCCGTTCCTCGTGCCGCAACCGGTTTAGGAAATGAATTGTGGCGCTCAGACCCAGTCCGAAGGAGACCGTCAGCGCCACGACGCTTGCGAACTGCAGGCCCTCTCCGAGAGCCCACAACACCATTCCAGAGAGCACGACCGGAAATATTCCCGGCATGATGGTCGCCAGCATGACGACGAACGAGCGGAAGGCCAGACCGATGAACGCCGCGACAAACATAAACTCGAGCGTCAGGCCTCTATTCAATTTCTTGATCATGAGGGCACTGTTGCGAGCGGCGATCGCTGACAGGCCGGTCACGGCCACTTTGTAACCTGGATGCCTTGCGCGGACATCATCCAAGGCCTTGTCGAGGCTCTCAATGATAGGCAGAAGCTGGCTGGCATCGACGTCCGGAACGCGGCCGGAAACCAGGACTGCGTCCTGTTCGGCAGAAATGAAGCGACGCGTCAGGTATTCCGGAAGCATATCGACGTATTGCTTCAGCGTAGCCACGTCCGACTTACCTACCTTCTCGGCAAGCCAACGTCGCAGTGTCTCAAGCGACCACACATTGGCAATGCCGGGCTGCTTCTCGACGGTTGCATGCACTTCAGCGACGGTGGCAAGCGTTTCCGGGTCATAAAGTGATTTTCCTTCAGGGAATTCAATCAGGATGTCGATCGGATTGGCACCATTGAGCTTGGCATCGAGACGGTGGCTCGCAGCAACGGCCTGCTCCCTGTCGGGCACCTGGTCGGCAAGCCGATACCGCGGTTCAAGATTGGCGTAGATCAGCCCAAGGCCCCCGACGATCAAAAGGCTGAGCAGGCTATAAAGACCGGGGCGGCTGACCATTCGGGCGGCAATCCAGGCACAAAAACGTCGGAGCACGTCTACGGCGGTGTCCGCCTCTTTGACCTCTGCCGCAAACATCGATTCCTTCCGCACCAGCAGGACACCGAGCAGCGGCACAAGCATGAGAACCGCGAACATGGCGATCAAGGTTGCGACGAGGCCTGCTTCGCCGAACGTCCGAATCAGATGGGACTCCGAAAACTGCAAGGCGATGAAGGAAAGTGCGGCGGTCGCGTGTGTCAGCACGCATGCCGGTCCGACAACGAGCATGGAGTTGCAAAACGCCTCAAATCTTCCTTGGCCTTGAAGCAATCGGTCGCGGGCGGCGAATGTCAATTGCATGCTGTCCGAAAAACCGATCACCATGATCAGCGGCGTCATCACGTTGAGAAACATGTTGAGGCGAAAATCAAACCAGCCGAGAACGCCCAGAGCGATCACGATGGCGATGAGCGGCGGACCGGCGCCGATGACCATGAACGACAAGCGGCGAAAGAACACGATGGCGATTAGAGTTCCTGCCGCAAATCCGAATGCGTTGTAGAGCAGCCGGTCGCGCTCCACGGCATTGCGGATCTCAAGCTGCATGACCGGTACCCCGGAGAGACGGGCCGTGAGCCCGGAGCCGGCCAGATCATCGTCAATTGTTTTCTGAATGTTGGCTATGACGTCGCGCAGACGGCTACTCGCGACGACATCTGGATCAAGTGCGAGGACGATCAGCGCCAGCTGGCCGTCCTCCGACAACAGCTTACCGCGGATGATCTCGTTGTTCATCACGTGGTGGATCAGCCGGTCATATTCTGCGCCCTCGGGCAGCTGCTCCGGAAACAGCGGCGCAGCCAGCTCCCCGCCCTGTGGTGGTTGGCGAGCCGAAAATATCGAGATGATGCCCCGCGTGCCTTCAATCAATTGAAGGTCGGTGACGAGATCGCGCAGCTTTTCGATCGAAGCGCGCTCAAGGAGGTTCTTGCCCTCGATCACGATAAGGACATCAAATTCGTTCGAAGGGAAGCGCCGTGTCACCTCTTCGAACGTCTTGAACTCGGGCGTGTCGGCTCGGAACAGCTGACTGAGCGAATCGTCGACCTTGATACGCGCTAACCCGAACGCTGCTGCTATCAACAACACGATGGTGGCAAGCCCCACGAGTAGTGGAAAGCGCAAGGAGATCAAACCGATGCGCTCGAGACCGAGAGCAATGCTTTGCGACGCACTCGTTCGACGTGAGCTGGGCTCTTGCTGTGTAGATCTCGACGTATCCATGTTCTGTGGCTTGCGAGATGATCGTCCGCGCGGCGAGCGGGGCTCAGTTCGCGCTCTCGTGCCCCGTATCTGGATACGTCCGTGCGCACGCTGTGACCATGACGGGTATCAAATTCGTGTCCCTATGGGATCGATGTCCCAATTGACTTCATCTCCCCTGCTCGCAGCTCCAACTTGACTTCCGTCAAGGCAATTTTACGGCTGGATCGATGCCGCGTCCCTCGAGCTGACCACAGCCGACTTGCAGGAGATTTGCGACGCCATCGTGCGTACCGGCGCCGGAGAGGAGCCAACGATGCCGCAATTGGAGCGTGCCGACGCCTCGCACTAGGTCGCGGTGGCTCGCACCACTGCGATCAGATGACGCTCGAACCAGTCGCGCGCCAATCGCGCCACCACGTCTAAAGCTCCGGGTTCCTCGAAGAGATGCGTCGCACCCGGCACGATCACAAGCTGTTTTTCGCAGCGCAGCTGCGCGAGCGCGGCCCGATTCAACTGAATGACCTGTTCGTCGTTTTCACCGATGATAAGCAGCGTGGGGGCTCGAACGCGGATCAAGGCCGCGCCGGCGAGGTCGGGACGGCCGCCGCGCGAGACGATCGCACCTACTGGATCGGGGCGTAAAGCCGCCGCGGCCAGTGCAGCAGCGGCGCCGGTGCTGGCACCGAAATAGCCGATCCGAAGGTCCTTCGTATCGGGGAACTGGGTGAGCCAGTCGGTTGCGTCGACGAGCCTTTCGGCGAGCAGGTCGATGTCGAAGCGCAACTGTGCCGTACGGGCGTCGACTACTTCTTCATGCAGCGTCAGCAGGTCGATCAGCAAGGTCGCGAGTTTCGCCTCGTTGAGCAAGAGAGCCACATAACGATTGCGGGGGCTGTGCCGGCTACTACCGCTTCCATGGGCGAACAGCACGATCCCCCGGGATTGCTCCGGCAAAGTGAGATTGCCCTCGAGCGTTACCGAGCCGGCCGGGACCCGAACCAATCGCTCTTCAATTGTTTGAGCTGCAGAACTGTTCATCGCAGGCTTCCTTCCTCGGATGCGATCCGACGCGCGAGCCCCGCGGTGCCTACACCGCGAATGGGAACGTCTCCGGAAGCTCGCCGGCTTCCCACTCTTCCGTGGTTTCGAGCGGTTTGACCGCGCGTGTCTTATCGAAATGCAGCACCGCATCGAATTGGTCGGGCAGCCGCGCCCGAAAATAGTGACTCTGCCGCTCAGTTTCGGGACGGTAGATCACCCCCATCGCCCGCTCGAGCCGAGGGACCGCCAATCGCTGCATCATCATGTCGCTGTCGTTCAGGATAAGCAGAAACCGGTCGCGCTTTGCGGCATGGAACAAAGCCTCGTAGCTGCCGGCCAGCGCCGGGCGAACACGTTTGCGCTCGGCCGGGTTGCCCCAGTCGGAGGCAGCTGTGACAGTGCCGTGGTGAGTGGTAAAGCCGACCAGCATCGCCTCGCTGCCGTATTTCTCACGCGTGAGCTGGCCGACATTCAGCTCGCCGCGCTGGCCCATCTCGGTTGCGCGGGCGTCGCCAAGATGGGAATTATGCTCCCAGACGGCTATCTTCGCACGGCTGCCTTTCCGACCGAGATGGGCGACCAGCGCATCGAGCGTTTCGGCCATGTGGCGGTCGCGCAGGTTCCACGACGATACCTCTTCGAGGAACACGGAGCGATAATACGCCTCGGCGTTCTTCACCAGACGGGCATTCTGCTCGGCATAGAACAGATCATCATCCAAGCGACCGTCGCGTCGCACGCAGTCCGCCGCCCGGCGTTGTATCTCGAGCAATTGACGGACGACCTCCTCTTCACACGACCTGGAAAGGTTCAGGCGCGTCATCAGGCCATAGGCCTGGGTGTCCTCGCCGACATGATCGAAGCAGGAGTAACGCTCGCGTGCCTGCTTGGCCGCCTCGGGATCTACCTTTTCGAGATAGCGCAGCACAGCCTTCATCGACGCGTGCAGGCTGTAGAGATCGAGGCCGTAAAACCCGACTTTTTCGGCGCCCGGGGGAAGCGCGTCGTTGTATGCCCGCAGCCACTCGATGAACTCGACCACCACCGTATTGCGCCACATCCATGTCGGGAAGCGGCGAAAATCGGCGAGCGCCTCCAGGGCATCGACGTCGTCGCTTGAGCCGCGAACATAGCGGTTGACGCGGTAGGCGTCGGGCCAATCCGCCTCCACCGCGACGGCGGTGAAGTTTTTTTCCGCGATGAGCCGCTTCGTGATCTCGCCGCGCTCGCAGTAGAACTCGTGCGTGCCGTGGGAGGCTTCGCCGAGCAGCGCGAAGCGAGCCTCGCCGATCCGGCCGATCAGCGGGTCGTAATCGCGAGCAGATCCCGCCAACGGATAGGCGGTCTCACGCAGAGCCTTGAGCAGCGCGCGGTCT
>WNFR01032943.1_pt1 | contig 12082 bp, 7 predicted proteins | sample 5400221 | NCBI WGS metagenome assembly WNFR01 (sample SAMN13153357, study PRJNA577476) | soil metagenome | isolation source: 40 cm soil under Madrone tree | place: USA:California | collected 2016-06-14 | reverse complement strand
GAAACATTTTCAGCGGTGATAAGAATTTGCCCTGCAGAATCGAAGACTATGGCCTGATCGGCGATTGCGAGACCGCGGCGTTGGTCGGGCGCGACGGGTCGATCGACTGGCTTTGCTGGCCAGTGTTCGATTCCGATGCCTGTTTCACAGCCTTGCTCGGCACCCACAGGAACGGCCGATGGCTGATCGAGCCGGCGGAAGATGTCATAAAATCTTCCCGCCGCTATTGGGACAATACGCTGATCCTGGAGACGCGTTTTGAGACGGCAAACGGCGTCGTCGCGCTGATCGATTTCATGCCGCCGCGCGGCAACGCTTCCGACGTCGTCCGGCTGGTGCGCGGCATCACGGGTAAGGTCAAGCTGCAGATGCAGCTGGTGATCCGCTTCGGGTTCGGCATCGATATCCCTTGGGTCAGGCGAACCGAAGATGGTGCGCTGCTGGCGATTGCCGGGCAAGACATGACGGTGTTGCGCACGCCGGTCGAGACCCGGGGCGAGGATTTGACCACGGTGGCCGGTTTCGAAGTCAGCGAAGGCGAGACCATCCCCTTCGTGCTGACCTACGGGCCTTCGCACCTGCCGCTGCCCAAGCCCATCAATCCTGCGCAGGCCTTGCAGGACACGGAAGATTTCTGGATCGACTGGTGCAGCCATTGCACCTATGACGGCGAGCACCGCGATCTGGTGATGCGATCACTGATCACGCTGAAGGCGCTGACCTTTGGGCCGACCGGCGGCATTGTCGCGGCGCCGACAACCTCGCTGCCGGAAAAGCTCGGGGGCGCGAGAAACTGGGATTACCGCTTTTGCTGGCTGCGCGACGCCACCTTTACGCTGCTGGCGCTGATGAACAGCGGGTACACCGAGGAAGCCTTGGCGTGGCACAATTGGCTGCTCCGCGCTACGGCCGGCTGGCCTTCGAACATGCAGATCATGTACGGCATCATGGGCCAGCGGCGGCTGTTGGAATGGGAGGCCGGCTGGTTGCCTGGTTACGAAGGCGCACGACCGGTTCGGGTCGGCAACGCAGCGCATGCCCAGCTGCAACTTGATGTTTACGGCGAACTGATCGACGCCTTTCACCAGTGGCGGATGGCAGCGCTGGAACTCGACGAAGGCTCATGGGCGCTGGAATGCGCGGTGCTTCAGCATCTGGCTGAAGTATGGGACTTGCCTGATCACGGCATCTGGGAACGCCGTGGCGAAGGAAAGCATTATGTCTCGTCGAAGGTGTTGACATGGGTCGGGTTCGATCGCGGCATCAAAAGCGCCGAACGGTTTGGGTTCCAAGCGCCGCTCGACCGCTGGCGGGTTTTGCGTGATACCATCTGCCGCGATGTCTGCGAACGCGGCTTCGATCCCGAGCAGAATACATTCGTCGAATCCTACGGCTCGCAATTGCTTGATGCCAGCGTCCTGCTGATGCCTGCGGTGGGTTTCCTCCCCGCCACGGATCCGCGCGTTCTCGGCACCATCGCGGCGATCGAAAAACATATGATGCGGGATGGATTTGTGCTGCGGCACGATCCCCGCGAGGTCTCGGACGAACAGCAGCCAATCGAAGGCGCCTTTCTCGCCTGCAGCCTTTGGCTGGCCGACGCCTATGTGCTTGCAGGCGAAGTCGCCAAGGCGCAGGCGCTGTTCGGACGCGTGGTTGCGGTGGCGAACGATTTGGGCTTGCTGGCCGAGGAATACGATCCCGGCGTGGGTCGTCAGACCGGAAATTTCCCGCAGGCCCTTACCCACATCGCCCTGATCAATACCGCGCATAACCTCAGCGAAGTCAAAAAGCCGATCGAAAAACCGGTGATGCAGCGGTCGACGTAACAGCCCCGAAGCGCGGCAGGCGAGGAACTTGCCGGCTCCGACTTTATTGTTTTTGGCACCTTTTGCTGGAGGTTTGCTGGATGATCCGCTGGCTCGTCGCGACCGCTTTTTTGGGCTGCCTGGCGTTTCCGGCGGCGGGAGCCAGCCTTGATGCGGCAGCGATCAATAACGCTGAATTTCGCTCAAAGCCTCCTGCCGAGGACAAGATTGATCCCGTCGTCGTAAAGGTCCAGGTTCTTCTGGACCGGGCTCAATTCTCTCCCGGGGAAATCGACGGCAAGCTCGGTGAAAACGCGCAAAAAGCCTTGAGAGCCTTCGCTGAGGCCAAAGGTTTGACCTCCGACAAGGCGCTCACACCAGAGGTTTGGACAATGCTTGCAGGGACAAGCAAAGACCCCGCCATCACCGAGTACACGATTTCCAAGAGCGATGTGAAGGGACCGTTTTTGGAAAAACTTCCCGCGAAAATGGAGGATATGAAGGGCCTCAAGGCGCTCGGTTACACGAGTCCTCGCGAGGCCATTGCCGAGAAGTTTCATACGAGCGAAGGGCTGCTGGTGGCCTTGAACCCCGGCAAGAAATTCGATCAGGCCGGTGAAATCATTTTCGTTACCAACGTACTCAATAAACAAACCAAATTGACGATCGGCCGGATCGAGGTTGATAAATCACGGCAGGCGGTCAAAGCGTTCGACCCATCGGGCGCGCTTATTGCCGTTTTCCCAGCGACCGTTGGCAGCGAGGAAAAGCCGAGTCCAAGCGGCAATCTCAAGGTCATCTCCGTCGATGCCAACCCGAACTACCGCTACAATCCCGACTATAAATTCAAAGGTGTAAAATCCAAAAAGGCGTTCACGATCAAGCCGGGGCCGAATAATCCGGTGGGATCATATTGGATCGGGCTGTCATCGGAGGGATATGGCATCCATGGTACGCCTAACCCTTCAAAGGTCAGCAAATCTGAATCCCACGGTTGCGTTCGACTAACGAATTGGGACGTCGGTTTGTTAGGCAGCAATATTAAAAAGGGAACGCCGGTGGTCTTCGTCGACGAGTCGCAAGGCGGCTGAAAGAGCGAGCGACGTCGTAAAAACAACTGACGTCGTCCCGGCGAACGCCGGGATCCAACCACCAAGGCCAATTGTTAGAAGGCAACTATCACAGTGCCTTAACAAGAGAGCACCGCGTATGGATTTCGGCTCGCGCTTCGCTTGGCCGGGACGACGAGCAGAAAAATCGAGCAAGTCATCAGGTCCGCGCTTTGTTCTCTTTCAAAATCATATCGATCGCCTTGGCAAAACCTTCGTCCTCGTTCCGGTCGCGTTGCCCATCGCGATCGAGACGCCACTCACCCTGAACATCGCCAGATCGTTCTGCATGTCGCCGATGGTGGCGACCGCGTCCGTCGAAGTATCAAGACGTTTGGCCACCGCCTGCACGAAGGTGCCTTTGTCGCAGCCTGGCGGAGTGACGTCGAGATAATAGCTTTGCGATCGCACCGCGGTTGCCTCTGCGCCCAAGGCCTGCTGCATCGCGATTTCGCAGCGTTGCAGCAGTTCCGCATCGGAACTGCTGCCGACGATCTTGCAGGCAACCTGCAGGTAAGGTGCGAAATCCTCAACGATGGTCGGATCGGCTCTGATGGCGCGCTTTTCGTGCGGGACGTATTCGCCATCGGGTCGGCGCGTGAGCCAGAGATCAGTGGTGAATAGCCAGATATCGACACCGAATTCGTCGAGCAGATCGAGGCTGTGTTGAGTTGCGGATGCGGGGATCAGATGCAGCTCAATCGGCTTCAGTTGCGGATCGACGATGCCGCTCCCGTTGAAGGCCCCGACCGGCAGCGTGATCGCCAGCGGCTCGATCAGAAACCGCATCCCGATGATCGGACGGCTGGAGGTAATGCTGAAACCGATGCCGGCATCGTGCAGCCGGCGCACCGCACCCCTGGCGCCGTCGGTTAAGGTCTTGTCCTTGGTTAGCAGCGTGCCGTCGACATCAGAAACGACAAGGGCGATGCGAGTCATGAGCGGTTCCTGCTGCTCGCTTCGCTGTCAGCGAGGCTTAGCCCCAGTTGGCGAACGATGTCCTCGACGATTGTCTCGACCGGAGCATCGATCGATACGGTCACGGGATTTTCACTGGCGTCTGGCGGCTCAAGCGTTTTGAACTGGCTGGCCAATAGACCCGGCGGCATGAAATGACCCTTCCGCTGGGCAAGGCGGCCTGCGATCAAATCCTGCGTGCCCTTGAGATAGATGATGCGGACATCCTTCCGTCCATGCACGAGGATATCGCGATAGGGGCGCTTAAGCGCGGAGCAGGCGATCACAGCATACCCGCCGGCCTCGCAGACCCTGTCGATCTCATTGGCGATCGCCTGCAGCCACGGCCAGCGATCTTCGTCGGTCAGGGGTTGGCCGGCGCTCATCTTGGCGACATTGCTCGGGGGATGAAACTTGTCGCCATCCTCGAAGCTCCAGCCCAATCGTTCGGCCAGTTTTTCCCCGATAGTGCTCTTGCCCGAGCCGGACACGCCCATCGCGACAAGCGCGCACGGCGTTCGGATGACGTCATTGTCCACGAAAAGTCTCCGGAAGCGCTGCCGTATCCACGAGCCAGATCGTTTCGCCCATGGAATGCGCGCGATTCGCGGGCAGGTTCTCGCCTGCAAGCACGCGCGTCAAGATCGCGCGCTTATCCGCGCCAGAGACCTCGAACAGCATTTCGCGGCAGGAGTTGAGCGCCGGCAAGGTCAGCGTGACCCGCGGCACAAATGGCTCGACATGCGCTTGTGGTACGCCGACCACCCAGCGTTCGGTCTCGTCCATGGCTGGATAACCGGGAAATAGCGATGCGATGTGGCCATCAGGCCCAACGCCCATCAGTACGACATCGAACAATGGCCGGACGGAATCCAGCTCATTCGCGCCGTAGGACGATTTCAGCTCGCTCTCGTAATGGCGTGCGGCCTGTTCGGGATCAGCTGTGTCGGTCGGAATGGCATGGATGTTGGCAGCCGGCGCATAGCGATCCAGAAAGATCCGCCGTGCCGCGCCCATGTTGTTGAGCGGATCGTCCACTGGGACAAAACGTTCGTCGCCGATGAACCAATGCACGCGCTGCCACGGGATTTGGCTTCGATAGGCGTCGGTCGCGAGCAACTGATAGAGCTGTTTCGGACTTAATCCGCCGGTCAGGCAGATCGCCACGCGATTGCCGTTCGCGGCGATCCTCGCCATGATACGCTCCGCGGCGGTCTTCGCGAGCGCAACCGGATCGGAAACCGTTATCACATGGCGATTGTCGCTCGGAGCCATCCTAACTGAGCTTCCGCCAGCTTCGGCCGTCGCACTTTAGCAGTTCCTCAGCGCCGGGCGGCCCTTCGCTGCCGGCCTTGTAAAATTCCAGGCCCTTGGCGCCCGCCTTCTTCCACGCATCCAGGAACGGCTGCACCGCCTGCCAGCCGGCCTCCACGCTGTCCGCGCGCTGAAAGAGGATGTTGTCGCCGATCATGCAGTCGTAGATCAGCGTCTCATATCCGGTGCTCGGTTCCGCCTTGAAGTAGTCCTTGTAGCGGAATTTCATCTCGACGCCATCGATGGAAATCGTCGGCCCCGGCACCTTGGTATTGAACTGCAGCGTGATGCCCTCGGTGGGCTCGATACTGATGACGAGATAGTTCTGCGAAATGCGATCTACCGGAGTGCCGCGGAACATTGCGAACGGCGCCTGCTTGAACTTGATCGCCACTTCGGTACGCTTGCTCCCAAGCGCCTTGCCGGTGCGCAGATAAAAGGGAACGCCGGCCCAGCGCCAGTTGTCGATCATCAGTTTCAGCGCGACATAGGTTTCGGTGGCGCTGTCGGATTTGACGTCCTTGGTCTTGCGATAATCCTCGATCAAGGTGTCGTCGATCTTGCCCCCCAGATATTGCCCGCGCACGGAATTCCGCAGCGCTTCCTCTTCACTTTGGATTTGGATCGCCGCAAGCACTTCGGCCTTCTCCGAGCGCACCGAATGCGCATCGAACCGGATCGGCGGCTCCATCCCAACCAGCGACAGCAGTTGGAACAGATGGTTCGGCACCATGTCGCGCAATGCGCCAGTTGAGTCATAGAAACTGCCGCGATGGCCGACGCCGAGCTTTTCGTCGACGATGATCTGCATATGATCGATGTGATTGCGATTCCAGATCGGCTCGAACATGCCGTTGGCGAAGCGCAACACCAGGATGTTCTGCACCGTTTCCTTGCCGAGGTAATGATCGATCCGATAGATCTGGTGTTCATTGACGATTTTCAGCAGCTCGGCATTCAGGGCTTTGGCCGAGGCCAGGTCAGTCCCGAACGGCTTTTCGATCACCAGCCGGCGCCATGGGCCGTTATCCTCCTCTCGCAGCAAGCCGGTGCGGCCGAGTTCGCGGCTGATCGGCGCGAAAGCGTCTGGCGGCGTCGCCAGATAAAACAGCCTGTTGCCGCCGGTTGACCGGTTCGCCTCCAGCCTTTCAAGGCGTTGGCGCAGCTGGTCGAACGAGGCCGGATCCTTCGGATCCGCTTCAACGCAGGTGACGCATTCCAACAGGCGTTTGGCGATCGCATCGTCGACCGGGCGGGTTGCGAATTGGTGCAGGCCCTTCATCAGGCTGTCGCGAAGTGCGTCGTTCGACATGCCCTTGCGGGCGATGCCGACAACGCAAAACCTGTCGGGCAGCAAGTCGGTTGCCGCAAGGTTATACAGCGAGGGGATTACCAGCCGATGCGTCAGGTCGCCTGACACACCGAAAATGACGAAGGAGCAGGGATCGGGCTTTTTCTGCGTCGGTTGATCTGAAGTCATCGGCATTTACGCCTTCGGCTTGACGATATCGGGTGCACTCTGCCGCGCCGGATCCGGATGCTGTTGCGGCTCCTTGTGGCCGCCGAAGCCATCGCGCATCGCCGAAAGAACCTTTTCGGCAAAGGTGTGTTCCTTGCGCGAGCGAAAGCGCGCGAACAATGCCGCGGTGAGCACCTCGGCCGGAACGGCTTCGTCGATGGCGGCGTTGACAGTCCAGCGGCCTTCGCCGGAATCCTCCACAAATCCCGAATAGCTCTCGAGCGTGGGATTCTTCGCAAGCGCGGACGCCGTGAGATCGAGCAGCCAGGACGGGATCACGCTGCCGCGCCGCCAGACCTCGGCGATATCGGCAATGTCGAGATCGAAGCGGTGCTCTGGGGGCAGCGCGTCGATGTTGGCATTCTTCAAAATGTCAAAACCTTCGGCATAGGCCTGCATCAGGCCATATTCGATACCGTTATGAACCATTTTGACGAAGTGCCCGGCGCCGACCGGGCCGGCGTGAATGTAGCCCTGCTCGATCCTGATATCGCGTCCCGCGCGCCCGCCGGTGCGCGGAATATCGCCGGTGCCCGGCGCCAATGCCGCGAAGATCGGATCGAGGCGATCCACCACTGCCTTTTCGCCGCCGATCATCATGCAATAGCCGCGGTCGATACCCCAGACGCCGCCGCTGGTGCCGACGTCGACATAGTGGATGCCGCGCTCTTTCAGCGCTTTGCCGCGGCGCACGTCGTCCTGCCAGAAGGTGTTGCCGCCGTCGATGATGACGTCGCCGGCCTGCATCAGCTTCGACAGCACGTCGATCGTCGCCTCGGTGATCTTGCCTGCCGGCAGCATGACCCAGGCGGTTCGCGGCCTCTCGAGCTTAGAGACAAAATCTTCCAGGGCGCCGGCGCCGACCGCGCCATCGGCCGCGATGGCTGCGACAGACTTCGGGTCCTTGTCATAAACGACCGTGGAATGTCCGTGCTTCATCAGCCGGCGGACGATATTGCCGCCCATCCGCCCCAAGCCGATCATGCCGAGCTGCATTGGCATCCTTTATGGTTGTTTGAGCATGGCCTGATCCGAAATAGCGGTAGCACGCGGCCCATCGGGTCGGGATCATGCCCTAATTCAATGCGTTCGCGATCGCAGTATCGAGCATCTTCAGTCCTGATTCGAGATCGCCCTTGAGATGCACGCGCAGCGCACGCCGGCCGCGCTCGGTCAGCACGTCGAAATCGCATTCGGCGCAGGTCGCGACATGGCGCTTGTCGCGCACCTCAAGCCGCATGTGCTGCAGCGCGTCGATGTGGGCGTGATTGCGTTCGATATAGGCGAGCAGCGCCACATAATCGCCCGCGCCCGAGCGAGCGAGGTGGGCTTTCAACCAGGAGCCGAGATCGCCATCTGCGCCCGCCCTGCGCAGTGCCGCAGCATTTTTATCGTCGGTATAGATATCGGCCTGGGCGGAGGACATCACCGGCCTCTCTGCAGGCAGCGCGCCAGACTTTTCGAATGCCGCGATCAACTCCCGGGTTTTGATCTTGGCGTCCTCGACGTCTGGCTGGTTGAACGGGTTGATGCCGAGCACCGCGCCGGCCACCGCGGTCGCCATCTCGAAGCGGAAGAATTCCTGCCCGATATGGTCGATCGATTTCATGACAATGCGGACCACCGGATGCCCGGCCCTTTCCAGCGCGGCAAGCTTGTCGTCATGCGCTGTGTCGTTTTCGGCTTCCGTGCGAAGGTCGATAAAGAATCGATCGTTGCCATACAGCGCCACATCGCCCAGCGGTTCGCCGTCGATCGGGATCAGACCTTTGCCGTCCTTGCCGGTCGATTCCGCGATCAGCTGTTCGGCCCAGGCGCCGAAATCCGAGATCTTCTTCGACGACAGGATCGTCACCTTGTCGCGGCCTTCGAGACCGGCGAGTCCCATGGCGAGGCCGAGCTGCGCGCCCGGATTCTCGTGCGGCGGCACGTCCGGTCCGCAGGAGCGCACCATCGAAAGAGCGTGTTTGACCAGCGCGCGAAGGTCAATGCCCGCGGCTGCGGCCGGCACCAGCCCGAACGGCGACAGCACGGAGTAACGTCCGCCGATGGCAGGATCGCCGTGGAAGATGCGGGCAAAGCCCTGTTCGGTCGCGACCTTCTCCAGCGACGAGCCGGGATCGGTTACCGCGATGAAACGATGGCCGGCCTTGTCGGCGCCGATAGCCTCGGACACGCGGGCAAAGAAATAATCCTTCATTACGTTCGGCTCGGTGGTCCCGCCGGACTTGCTGGAGACGATGAACAGCGTTTTTGCGATGTCGATGGTGGATTCCATCGTGCGCACTTGCGCAGGGTCAGTGGAATCCAGCACGTGCAGTTTCGGAAAGCCGGACTTCCGGGCAAATGTCTCCGCCAGCACCTCCGGCCCGAGGCTCGAGCCGCCCATGCCGAGCACGACGGCGTCGGTGAAATTCTGTCCTTTCACGCGTTGCGCGAAGTCCTCATAGTCGGCGACATCGGCCGATGCAGCACTGTTCATCCAGCCCAGCCACTTGTCCTCATCGGTCCCGGTCCATACCGATTTGTCGTGTTGCCAGAGGCGGCGTATCTTCGCTGATGCGCGCCACTCCTCGGTGCTGTTCTCGACCGCCTTGCCGAGGCTGCTTCCGAGTGCCAGCTCCTGCCGGTCGATACCGTGGGCGAGCACCACCGCGCGCTTGTGCGCGACCGCTCCGTAAAGCTTATCGGCGGCGTCGGCGAATAGCTTGACGCCATCCTTGATCAGATCGGCCGTGATCGCATCGAGCGAGATACCGGATTTCTCAAGTTCTGCAAGAACGCGCCTGGCGTCCTCGATATTTTCCTCAAGACTGTCGCGCACCTTGCCATGATCGCGGAATGCGTCGAGCGTCGCCGGCGGCACGGTGTTGACGGTGTTGGGACCGATCAGTTCTTCGACGTAGAGCACGTCGCTGTAGTCCTTGTTTTTTGTGCCGGTCGAAGCCCACAGCAATCGCTGCGGCCTGGCGCCTTTGGCAGCGAGCCTGTCCCAGCGCGTCCCGGAGAACAGGCGTTTGTATTCCTGATAAGCGAGCTTGGCATTGGCGATGGCGACCTTGCCTTTCAGCGCGGCCAGCCGTTCCTTCTCGGTGGGATCGTTCGCCCGTGCGATCTTTTCATCGAGCTGTTTGTCGACCGCGCTGTCGATGCGGCTGACGAAGAAGCTGGCGACGCTGGCGACATGCGAGGGATCGCCGCCTTTCGCGACATATTTCTCGAGGCCCGAGAGGTAGGCTTCGGCGACCTGCACATAGACCTTCTGCGAAAACAGCAGCGTGATATTGATGCTGATGCCCTTGCCAATCAAATGCCGGATCGCGGGCAGGCCCTCCGGGGTCGCCGGCACCTTGACCATCAGGTTCTTGCGCTTGACGTCCTTCCAAAGCCGCTCCGCCTCGGCGATCGTGGCTTTGGTATCGGTCGCCAGATAAGGCGATACTTCGAGGCTGACGAAGCCGTCCTCGCCCTTCAATTGATCATAGACCGGACGCAACACGTCCGCCGCATGCTGGATGTCTTCGACGGCGAGATGCTCGAACAGCTCAGCAACCGGGCGATCGCCGCCTTTCAGCGCCTTGCCGATCGCGTCGTCATATTCATCCGAGCTGCCGATCGCCTTCTCGAAGATCGACGGGTTCGACGTGACGCCCTTGACGCCGTCGGTATCGATCAGGTTTTTCAGGTCACCTTTGGCGACAAAGCCGCGGGCCAGGAAATCCAGCCAGACTGCCTGACCGTGGTTTTCGAGTGCTTTGACGGAATTCATGATGCCTTGTTCTGTTCGAGCCGGCCGGATCTCGGTTCCCAGAAACCTTTTCGGGCGGGAAGCCGAATTTTGTCAACCACTCCTTGGGATGCCGACGGGCGCAATATGCGTATCCCAATCTGACAACGCTACTCACGATATATCGATCCCAGTTAGCGGCTGTTCGGCGGCGACGCCGGCGCGATTTTGTGACGGCGGTAGGGTGCCTGGCTCGGGGTGAACCGAGCCTCTTTTCGGTGTGCCAACCAAACGCTCCCAGAGGGGGACGGGTAGATCGCGGATTTTGACCGCCCGGGGGCCGTGAAAGGTCGTTACCTCAGCATTGCTGCTAAAATGTTCCCAAAAACAGAACAGCGCTGAGCGGCAAGCGCCCAAGGTCTCGCCAGCCTAATATTAGTACTTCGTTGATGTTGCCGCCCGGTTACATCTTCAAAAAATCCTATCACGTTTCGGCAATAGCCGCTTGTTTCGCACAACTATTCGCCAAAATGCCTGCTTATGACTCATGCACTGCACACGATGTGCATTGCTGGGGCAGTCCGCCGAGTGTCCAATCGGGCGATGTACTGATGCTGATTCGCGATCGGATGCGGAGCGCTTCGGCGGCGTGGAACCAAGCAGGGCATCCAGCATTTTACCTTATGAGGAGAGGGATCATGTACAACGATTCTCTGTTCAATGCGTTTGCTCGGACCTTCGAAGCCCGAAGCGAAACCGACATGTCGATGGCGGAGTATCTCGAATCGTGTCGAGGCGATCCGATGCGATATGCTAATTCGGCGGAGCGGCTGCTGGCGGCGATTGGTGAACCTCAGATGATCGACACGGCCAGGGACCCCCGCCTTGGCCGCATTTTTTTGAACAGGACAATGCGCGCCTATCCGGCCTTCGCTGGATTCTATGGCATGGAAGAAACGATCGAGCGCATCGTCGGCTTCTTCCGGCACGCAGCGCAAGGTCTGGAAGAGCGCAAGCAGATTCTCTATCTGCTCGGGCCGGTGGGCGGCGGAAAATCGTCGCTTGCGGAGCGGCTGAAATCGCTGATGGAAATCCATCCGATCTATGTGCTCAAGGCCGGTGACGAACTCAGTCCCGTGTTCGAGAGTCCCCTCAGTCTGTTCGATCCGGAATCGCTGGGTCCGATGATTGAGGAAAAGTACGGCATTCCGCGTCGTCGGCTGAGTGGGCTGATGAGCCCCTGGTGCTACAAGCGGCTCGAAGCTTTCGGTGGCGATATTTCACGATTCCGTGTCGCCAAGATCCAGCCCTCGCGCTTGCGGCAGATCGCGATTGCCAAAACCGAGCCCGGTGATGAAAACAATCAGGACATCTCGTCACTCGTCGGCAAGGTCGACATTCGCAAGCTGGAGACTTTTGCCCAGAATGATCCCGACGCCTATAGCTATTCCGGCGGCTTGAACCGCGCCAACCAGGGCATCCTCGAATTCGTCGAGATGTTCAAGGCGCCGATCAAGATGCTGCACCCGCTGTTAACGGCGACGCAGGAGAGCAACTATATCGGCACCGAAAATATCGGTGCGATCCCCTTTACCGGCGTCGTTCTGGCGCATTCGAACGAATCCGAATGGCAAAGCTTCAAGGCCAA
>WNFR01013132.1_pt1 | contig 12082 bp, 15 predicted proteins | sample 5400221 | NCBI WGS metagenome assembly WNFR01 (sample SAMN13153357, study PRJNA577476) | soil metagenome | isolation source: 40 cm soil under Madrone tree | place: USA:California | collected 2016-06-14 | reverse complement strand
CCATCGATCCAGCTCTCAGTAAAAGCTCGGACGGATGGCGAAGATTTCAATCAGCTACCGTCCAAGCGATTTCGCTGCAAGAACGCGCCAGGCCTCGACATCCGCGCGATCTCGCACCGGTAAATGACAGCGCACCGCCTTAATCGAATCGAAAACGACTTCTTTGAACGGCAGTCTGATCGTGGAGACGAGTTCCTTTTTCACCGGCGCCGGGATTTTCTTATAAAGAAGACTCACGTGCGGATCGCGCACGAACTTGCCACCCGATTTCGTCGCGCGCCGAAGATCGACAATAAGTTTCTTCAAAGCGTTGTTCGATTTGAATCGCACAAAAAGTGTCTTGGTGAATTTGGATGAGAAACTGATTTCTCGCGGGCGCAGATCGATCAACGACGCGTCAATCTGCTCTATAATCTGTTTGGATGTTTGTCGGCATCGAACTCTTTGGCAAGAATGCGAATCAACTCGCGGAACAATCCGCGCTCCGGCTCCGCCGGAATGAGCCAGTAAACCGTAGCGATTTTGGACATGTCTGTAGCGGCGGTCGGCGCCTGTCCCGAGGATCGTCGAGGGACCCGTCGGCGAATTTTACGCGACGCTCATCAAGCGTCGATCCGAGCTCCCGCGATTATTTCGCTTTTGCCGAAACAGTTTTGAGATCGAGCTGGACGGCGGAGCCTTTCTGCCAGGCATCCGCGCCGGAATCGATCTTTGCGTCCGGAATGTCGGCGCGCGCGGCCTTTTTGGCGGCGACTGATATTGAATAAAGTTGATCACGCTCGGCTGCGATCTTCGGATCCAACTGGCCATCTTTGGTGAAGGCCATCATAAGTTGCGGAATGCCCAGAGGCAGTTTGTCTCCACGATCCACCTGCCACGTGTGCCAGGTTTTGCCGTAGGTGCCGATCAGTACTTTCATCAGGTCCTTTTCCGCCGTCTCGGGCGCTCCGGGCGCGGTCAGCACTCCCGATTTCACTTCGTAGTTATGACTGTGCCAGAGTTTTTTCTCATCAGCCGGCAACGATTCGAAGATTCTTGCGCTGACGATATATTCTACGCCGATGAGCCGCGCGTCTTTTTTTTCCGAATCATAGAGGATGCATTGCAGCACTTCGTCGCTCAGATGCGCGCAATAATGTTGCGCAATAAGCTGGCGCTTCATGTTACCGCTGTAGAAATGAATACCGCAGACGTGGGCATGAATCGCGCCGACCGGAGCGAGATCGGCATTGGGCTCCGGACTTTTCGGTGTCGCCGCGGTTTCGGCCCGCGATTGCGCGAAGGCCGCTGCGGCCGTGATAAAAATACATGCGATAAAAAGATTCAAGAACTTCATAACTTCCTCCTTGTTTGTGGCTGGATCTAACCACCAAGAGTAAACGTCTGCCACCGAGTCAGGCAAGACAAAGCGCAAGGAGCTGATCGGTCCACTTTGCCGACGAGAGCTCGCTCCCGAAATAAAGTGGCGCGCAGCGACGCGTGAAGCAGATTAAGGCATGCATCAAATGGCAAGTGCCAAGGTAGATTGGAAAGCGCTCCGCGAAGATTTCCCGATCCTCCGCGAACAGGCGCACGGCCATCCGCTAATCTATTTTGACAACGCCGCAACGTCGCAGAAACCGCGCGCCGTGCTGGACGCATTGCGGCATTATTACGAACATGAAAACGCCAACGTGCATCGCGGTCTCCATGAGTTGAGCTCCCGCGCGACGGAAGCCTACGAAAAATCGCGCCAACGTGTCGCGAGCTACCTGGGCGCTGCGACTGCCGATGAGATCGTGTTCACGCGCGGGACCACCGAAAGCATAAACTTGGTGGCCCAAGCGTGGGGCGGCAAATTCATTCGCGAGGGAGACGTCGTGCTGCTCACAGAAATGGAGCATCACAGTAATCTTGTTCCCTGGCAGTTGTTGGCTCAAAGAACGGGGGCGCGCCTGCGCTTTTTGCCGGTGCGTAACGATGGAACGCTCGCACTCGATCAGCTTCCTTCGTTACTCACGCGCGAAGTAAAACTCTTTGCCTTTACTCATATTTCAAACTCGTTAGGCACGATCAATCCAGTTCCTGAGCTTTGTCAAAAAGCGCAGGACGTCGGCGCGCTCACACTGGTGGATGCGGCCCAAAGCGCGGGGCATTTGCCGATCGACGTCCGGGAGTTGGGCTGCGATTTCCTCGCTTTCTCCGGACACAAAATGTGCGGACCTACCGGTATCGGGGCGCTTTACGGGCGGGCCGAGATTCTCGATTCCATCCCGCCATGGCATGGTGGTGGCGAGATGATCGTCAGCGTCACCCTGGAAAAAAGCGCGTTCAAGAAAGCACCGCACCGATTTGAGGCGGGCACACCGAACATCGCCGGCGCGATCGGTCTTGCCAGCGCGATTGGTTACATTGAGCGGATCGGGCGCTCGGCAATTTTCGAACATGATGCGCATCTTGCCGGTTATGCGGTGGAACGTCTCACTGAATTGCCTGGAATCCGTATCCTCGGCCCACGTGAGGATCGTGGTGCCCTAGTTGGTTTCGTGATGGAGGCCGCGCATCCACACGATCTCACAACGTTCGCAGATCAGTACGGGTTGGCTATGCGGGGCGGACACCATTGCAACCAGCCGCTGATGCGCAGGTTCGGCCTGGCCGGGACAACTCGCGCGAGCTTTTACTTTTACAATACGACAGCGGAAATCGACCGCATGATTGAAATCCTCCGTGCTGCCGTGCGTTTCTTTTCATGAGTCCGGAACTCGAAGAACTTTACCAGGAGGTCATTCTCGATCATTCGCGCCGTCCGCGAAATTTTGGAGATCTCGCTGATGCCGCGGTGCTCGTGCACGGCGATAACCCTGCGTGCGGCGACGAGATTCATCTCGGCGTCCAATTTGGCGAAGGCGGAAACTTGCAAGATATCAAGTTCACCGGCCGCGGCTGCGCGATCAGTCAGGCATCCGCCTCATTGATGACAACGAAATTGAAAGGCAAAAGTCCGGCTGAAGTTACAGAAATGATCCGCGCGTTTCATGAATTGGTGACCACAGCCGGGAATGATGCACCGAAAGCGCTCGGCGACCTTCGCGCGATGGAGGGCGTCCGCAAATTTCCGCAGCGCGTCAAATGCGCGATGTTGCCTTGGCGCGCGGTGGAGCAAGCATTGCAACAGAACGAAGGCGAATCCAGCGTTTCGACCGAAGAGCCGGAGTGATTACTGAGTTAGATTCTCTACTTCGTTAAATGGTCAAAATGGGCCGGTTCGACTCACAATTCTCGATCCTCGCTTGTATGCTTCATTGCTTCAACGCATTATCTTTTATGCCTACGAATGTTCTTGGCACTGAGCTTCGATGCTGTTGCCGCGATCCGATGACAGGATTTTATCGCGACGGTTACTGTCGCACAGGACCGGAAGATGTCGGTCAGCACACGGTGTGCGTGCAAGCCACGCGCGAGTTTCTGGATTTCTCCGTCCTCGATGGAAACGACTTGGTCACGCCACATCCGGAATGGGGATTCCCCGGATTGGAACCTGGCGATAATTGGTGTGTTTGCGTCACGCGTTGGAAAGACGCACTCAAGCGCGGCGTCGCGGCACCTGTCGATCTTGAGGCGACGCATTCCTCGGCGCTTGAGTTTGTCTCATTGGAAGAGCTAAGGGCGCACGCGCTAAAGTAAAGAAGGCACAATCTTTATCTTTGTTAATCGACTGCGAGTGTCACAACAGCGCGCTGGCGCGCAATACTCAATCACCTCACAGAAGCAGTGATCCCGCCTTGCTGTTTCCACCGGAAATCGAAACGCGTAGTTTCTTAGCGCGACAATTTCAATCCTGGAAAATCGGAAGATTTCCATCCACGGTATCGGCGAATTGAAACTGCCGTTTAGTTTTTTCCTAGCGCTGCGGTATTTGAAACCGAAGCGCACTTTTCTCTCCATCATCACCTTGATCTCGGTACTCGGTGTGACACTCGGCGTGACGGTGCTGATTCTCGTCATCTCAGTCATGACCGGGTTCGATCGTGAACTTCGCCAAAAGGTGATCGATTTTGACGCGCACATTCTCGTCACGACCGAAGACATCCTGCACGATTGGCGCGCGCTCAAAACAAAGATCGAGAACGTGCCTGGCGTAGTCGCGACCGCGCCCTATGTGCAAGGGCCGGTCGTCGTCGAGTTCGAGAAGCGCCGACTCGCCCCGATGATCCGAGGTGTCGATCCCGCGCAAGAGGAAAATGTGGTGCCGCTGCGGAAATTCATCAAACAGGGCAAGCTCGATCTCGATGGCGAATCAACTGTGCTCGGCATCGAACTCGCCCGCCAATTGCGCATCCATGTCGGCGACAAGCTGACCGTCTATTCACCGGGAAATCTTGGACAGATTCTCGATGGAATTAAGAAGCTCGAAACTGCGAAGGGCACCGATGAAAAGAAAGCGATCGACGAACTGCGCGATGTCATTTTGCCCAAAGACCTCACCGTCACTGGCATTTATGAAACAGGGCATTACCTGCACGACTCCGAGTTTCTCCTCGTGCCGATTTACGTCGGGCAGGAGCTTTACGGGCTGGGTGACGCCCTTCACGGCATCACGGTAAAGACCGATAATCCCTACAGCGCTGAGCGCGTGAAAAACGAGATCCAAAATTTTCTGACTCCGCCGCAATTCGCCCAGACTTGGATCGACATGAACCGTCAATATTTCGAGGCCGTCCGCCTCGAACGCACGGTGATGTTCTTCCTCCTTTTCTTCATTGTTGTCGTCGCCGCATTTGGAATTATGAGCACCCTCATCACCGTGACCGTGCAAAAACGGCGCGAGATCGGGATCGTGAAAGCGCTCGGCGCAAACATCTCGCAAATCATTTGGGTTTTTCTCGGTCAGGGCACGGTCGTCGGGTTATTTGGCACGCTCACCGGCCTCGGGCTCGGTATGACGTTGATTCGCTACCGCAACGAATTTAGTCACTGGCTGGCATCCACGTTGCACATCGAAATTTTCCCGCGCGAAGTCTATCAATTCTCAGAAATTCCCGCACAAGTCATCCCGCAAGACGTCTGGATCATTTGCATCAGCGCGTTCCTCATCTGCTCGTTGGCCGCATTGATCCCCGCCTACTTCGCCGCGCGCCTCGATCCAGTCAAAGCGCTCAGATACGAGTGAGTTTTGGAAGCGCAGGCTTCCCGCTTCCTCTTTCCGGCATTTATCGGAAAACCGCCGACAAAATAAATCGTTACGAATAACAGATGACGTGCTTGATCGTCAGGAGCGTGCCGGCGAATGGCACTGCGGTCCGTTCAGAAAAATTTCCAGCGTGCGAAAGGCATAAGTGTATCCATTTGCCCACTCGCTCTCACGCGGTCCGGCGACGTTGAGAATGTCGATCTTATGATTCTGGACGAGATCGACCATTAACTTTGCGGCGCATTCGGAGAAAGTTTTTGCTGCATCAATCAGCACGTGCGGGCGCTGGAGTTTATTACAGCATTCGACTGTATATTCCGTTCCGCCGCGTAACTTATTGAAGTAAATTATCATCGTGCCATCCGAGTCCTTCACGTTTTGCCAGGTGCGCTCGGCGAAACTTCCTTCTTCTAATTCTTTTACGGGATAACGATCCGGGATTCGCCCCAGCTCATCGAGTCGTCCCGCCGGACACCAACCGCCGCATTCGATCCCGTATTTCAATGCGACATCAAGGGCCGCGCGATCTATCCCTGTTTGTCCACCGGAAATAATTTTCACGCCAGTTTTTGTTCGAATCCTGGTCTGTAGGGATAAGCAGTTTGCTTCCCGAGACCTTAGAGATAGGACGTTAACAGCGCCTGTACAGATTTCCTTTTTCCTCAGTTAGCCAGCTTCAGAAACGACCTCGCGATTACGCGCCAATGGATTGAAATTCGTCCCGCGATCGTAAACATCAATTCCTTCGGCGCGCTTAAGGCTGTTCACGATCATGTCGAGATCTCTTATGCCGCTTCCATCGCCGCCTCCGCACCTACTCCTCGCCGTCGTAATAATCGATTTCCGCCCCTTTCACGATCACTTCTTCCAATCCCTCCTTCACCACCGCCCATTTGCCGCTGTCGGGATAATAACAAGAGTCGCCGGTCGCTCCGCCACTGTACGGATTATCCGCGATGACGTAGTAGACAAAATCTTCTTCACCGGCGTTTGTAAGCTGATGCGCTTCACCCGGGTGAAAAAAAACTGCGTCGCCCGCGTTTACAATCGTCGATCCATCTTTGTCGCGAACACTGCCACGCCCGGAGACCACGAAATAAAGTTCGGACTCCGCTGAGTGTGAATGATACGGGCAAAACGATTTGCCTTTCGGAATCCGCACCAGTGCGAGATCAAACGGATGCCGTTTCACGAGATCGAGCGAGTCCGGTTCGCGACCAAGCGCGATCGAAATGTCTTTCACGAATTTGTGAAACTTGCCCTTCGGTGACTTTCGTTCCTGCTCGGGAACGTCTTTCAGATTTACTTTCCGCATATGAAACAATTCCTAATGAACTTCGTAGCGGCCTAACGAGAAGAAAGTCGCTTTCTAGTCGCGATCGAAACAACAGCTATTCCTATCCAAATCATGTTCACGAAAGAGGACGGATAAGCCCCGTAAGAGATCGTGTTTACGGCCAAAAGAAGACTGCCGGCGATATTGAGGAATTGATAAGCGGTTGAGTCTCCTTCCAATTTCTTATAGGAAACCATCGCATAAGCGACAAGAAGCGCAGCTGCTCCCATCCATCCGATCGCATCAAGCCATATGTGGTTATTCATGCTCTATAATCCTCGCCATAACGAGTACATCATAGCTTCGCCTTCGTCGGCAATTTTTGTTTGAGTTCTTTAACGGGCGCGAAGAGATCGCCCACCTTTTCGACACGGGCGAGAGTTTTGTCGGAGCGAAACTTCAGAAGGTCGGCTTTTTTCTTTTTCAGGCAATTCGCTACTTCTTCCCAAGTGACGGGAGTTGAAACGGTCGGCTCTTCTTTGGCGCGGAGTGAATAGACGCAGATGGTCGTTTTGTGTTCGTCGTTCTGGCTCCAATCGACGAACACTTTTCCTTTGCGCAGCGCTTTGGACATGTTCGACGTGACAAGATCGACATGTTCTCTTTCGAGATGCTGCGCGAGAGAACGCGATATATTTTTTGTTTGATCGAACGTGACCGAAATATTCAGCGGCACGTAAACCTGGAGACCTTTTGAGCCGCTCGTTTTCGCAAAGCCCTTAAGTTTCATTTTGCCTAACAAATCGCGCAACCAGAGTCCGACCTGACAGCATTGCACGATATCGGCCGGCGTGCCGGGATCGAGATCGAAAACCATCATGGTCGGCTGGGCGACATCTCTCTTCCGCGCGAGCGACGTGTGTAGTTCGAGATCGGCCAGATTCGCCGCCCAGACCAGCGTCGGCAAATCCTGCGCGAGGCAATAATCCATGATGCGGTTCTTGTCTTCGCTCCAGACCTTTGCCGTTTTCACCCATTTCGGCCGATGCGACGGGCAATTTTTTTCGTAGAAAAACTCGGCATCCACGCCATTGGGATACCGTTTCATGGTGAGCGGCCGATCTTTCAGATGGGGCAAGAGCACCGGCGCAATGCGAATGTAATAATCGATCACCTCTCCCTTGGTGAAGCCGACTTTCGGGTAAAGCACCTTGTCCAGGTTCGAGACCTGAATCTTACGGTCTTCGACAATCAGTTCGGCTTTATCGCTCATTTAACAGTAAGAGGTTCCTCGACTTCGATCGGAATGACAAATCAGGCGAAGAATCTTTCGGGCGAGAGCAGTGGTTGCGGTTTACAGATGCGCGAGACACAATGTTCCCAGCTTTCGTGGCCGCTGAGGATTTGGATCTCGACGCGCAAAAAATAGATTGGCACTTTTACCTCAGATTCAGGCAGACGCGGCATTCGAACCGCATCTTTTTCCGTGGTCACGATCATGGCCAGATCGCGCCGGATACAGCGCGCGATGAAACTCAGCAACTCAGCGTCGGTGTAGTAATGATGATCGATGTAGCGTTTAGCCAGATCGACATGCGCCCCGAGCGCTTTAAGGGCGCCTTCGAAACTTTCCGGCGCGGCGATACCACAAATCGATCCGATAAAGGTGCCTCGTAGACGCTCGAGAGCCAATTGTTCACCGGTATAGGTGTTTTGCAAATAAAGAGGATGGTGCGTGCATTCAATGATCTCCGCAGTGCGGTTGTAGCGGCGGATCCGCTCGACGAGCGCATCGTTAGGCTGACCCGTGCTTTTGGTGATGAAGATGTAGCTGGCCCGACGCAAATTCCGCGGCGGTTCCCGCAATGTGCCGCGCGGCAGCAACAATTCATTGCCGAAAGGCGCTTGTCGATCAATCAGCACCATGTCGAGGCGATGTTTGAGATGCAGATACTGCAAACCATCGTCGAGCAGGAGCGTATCGACCTTCCATTTGTCGATCGCAAAACGCCCGCTTTTTACACGGTCTTTGTCGACCAGCACGATCACATCTTTTAAATTGTGTGCGAGCATGTAGGGCTCATCGCCAGCCGTAATCGAATCGAGCAGCAACGATTTTCCATCCGAGACAATTCTCGGGGGAGCGACATCTTTCTTGTCAAACCCACGCAGCCAACTGCGTTTGCGCGGCTGCGGAACACTTTTGTAGCCGCGGCTTAGGATCGCGACCCGGCGACCTCCAGATTGCAACGCCCGCGCGAATTTTTCTACGATGGGCGTTTTGCCCGTGCCACCGACGGTTAAGTTTCCGATGCTGATAACAAGACAACCCAGCGTGCGCTCCCGAAAAACTCTTTTCCGGTAAAGGTACAAGCGGAGCTGGACCAGCCGCTCATAAATAAAGGAAAGCGCGTAGAGAATTCCGCGCAGAATTCTGGCACGCGATCCATGACGCCGCTCGAGGATGACGTCGATCGCAAACTGTTCGAGATTTTCAAGCCAACGGGACATTGGAAGAATTTCGAATTTCGGATTTTGGATTTCGGATTTTCAGAGAACGCGCGCCGCGATTGTCGGCCGAAACAATGATCGTTCCCGCGGAATGATTGTCGATCTTGCGCTGCATCGCTTCCGCGATTTTCCGCGGGTTCTTTAACGTGACGGCGGCGATGGTCGAACCGCTGCCACTAAGGAAAGCACCGAGCGCGCCGGCTTTTTCGGCTGCGGCGATAACGAGCGGCAAAAACGGAATCAATTTGTTGCGAAATGGTTGATGCAGCTGATCGACAAATGTGCCGCGCAACCCGGAATAATTACACGACGCAAACGCAGCGGTGATCGCGCATGCATTCGCGCAGCTTTCGATCGCATTGGCGCGCGCAATTCGCGAGGGCAAAATATTTCGTGCGGTTGATGTTTGAATTTCAAAATCTGGGATCAAAAGAATAAAATAAAGGCGTGGTGAAACTTCGAAGCGCTGAACGTTTTGCCTGCTCGCCACGGTGAAACCACCAAAACTTGCCGGCGCCGCATTATCCGGATGTCCTTCCAGCTGCGCGCACAAATGAAAGATCGACAATCGATCCAGCGGATTGCCGGAGAGCCGATTTAGCCCATGCAGAATGCCGAGGCGAACGGTTGCGCTGCCGCCCAGACCGCGTGACGCCGGAATGCCGCCCTTGATCGAAACAGAAAACGAAAACGGCGCGCGTCGGGCGCGGGCAAAGAACAACCGCGCGGCCTCACGGGCGATTAACGGAAGGCGCAACCTGCCGCCTCGAGTTACGGTTACATCATTATAAATGCGTAGCGCGACACCGAGGCAATCGAAACCTGGGCCTAGATTGGAAGTGCTCGCCGGAACGCGAACGGTAACTTGTTGCATAGATAGGCGATTAAGATGGCGCGGCGCAAAATAGCGAAGTTCAACGACGCGAGAGTGTAACGCCCCTGGCGAGTGCGGCAAACGATGGATTCCGCGTTTCCTGTTTTGAAAGAATACGCTTAAATCTCCTCCCAACGATGAAAATGAGATCCGAGTGGATCGATGCAACCATGCTGCACGATTTCGAAGCAGAGGGGACCGACGCGCACCGTTTGTGCACGATCAACAGCGGCTGGGTGGAACGTTTTGGGCGCGACATTCTCATCTCGTTCAAGGACGCGCCGGCGCGAGAACGCCTGACTCAAGAGCTGGATTTCTGGGGCTCGGCGGTGGGGTTCAACTTCGGCCGGATTTTCACCCGATTTGTGCCAAAGAAAAATGAGGAACGTGAAGTGCCACGACTCCTTCTCGGAAGTGAAGAAGAAAACTTACAGACGTTCGTCATGGAGCGGCATCTCAAATTTGGAATCGATTTCGGTGCGGGGTTCTCAGTGGGTTTGTTTGTCGATCAAAGGGAGAATCGAAGCTACGTCCGCAGGATTGGGCCAAAGCGGCTCCTGAATTGTTTTGCCTATACCTGCTCCTTTTCCGTGGCCGCGGCTTCGGTCGGAGCGAAGACAGTAAGTGTCGATCTTTCCAGGAAATCGCTGGCACGAGGGCGCGAGAATTTTTCGCTGAACAGTCTGCTGATCAACGACCATCAGTTCATCGCGGACGATGCGCTTGCGGTTCTTCCGCGATTTGCCCGCAAGGGAGAGAAATTCGACGCGATCATTCTCGATCCGCCAACTTTTTCGCGTTCGCGACGCGGCAAGGCATTTCACGTCGAACACGATTTTGAGAACTTGCTCCTCCTCGCGCTCGAGCTGGCGGAAAGAGATGGTTGCATCCTGCTTTCGACGAATTGCTCCACCTTACACGAAGGTGCCCTCGAAGTAATGGCGCGCTATTGCCTTAAGGCCACGCGCCGCGCCGGCAAATTCCATCGGCAACCTCCCCTGCCCGATTTTTCGCCTAAGGTGGGCGCCAGTTCGATCTGGTTACATTTGCGCTGAGCAGATGAGTGCGCGCAGACACCCTTTCGCATCCGAACCTTAAATGTTATGGACGAATCATTTGCTGGAACACCCGAGGATCTTGCGGAGCGCGGGTTTCGCTACACCAAAGAGCAATTCGATGCGGTGCTCAATCAAACCGAAGATTATGTGCGCGAAAAGCCGGGACAGTCTCTCTTCTACGCTTTCGCCGCCGGATATATTCTAAACCGGCTCCCGCTGGGTCAAATCATCAGAGGCGTATTTCGGCTCTTGGCCCTGGCGTTGAAGCCGGCGATTCTCATCTACGGCGCAACGAAACTGTATCAGGCAGCGCAGGAAGAATAGGCATAGCGGCGCTCGCCGATCCGGCGCGTGATCCGCAGCTACCCCGCAATTACTTCTCGAGCGTAAAACCGACTTTGAGCGTGACCTGCCAGTGATCGATCTTGCCGTTCTCGATGTAGCCACGTGTTTCAGTCACTTCAAACCAGCGCATGTTGCGGATGGTTTTCTTAGCTCGCAGCAACGCATTTTTTACCGCCTCTTCGACGCTGTTCGGAGACGAACCGACCAGCTCGATTTTTTTGTAGATGTGCTCACTCATTCAACCAGTTTTCCGCGAGGAAGCGCCGAAGACAACAAAAAGCCGATCTTACGTTAAATTATAGGCATGCACGTGACCTCCTGGATTGATGGCTTGGCAAGCGACCCGCTTGCCCTACAAATCTCTTCGGCATATTAGGAACTGTCCATGCAGAACAACATCGAATCGCACTTGATCGAGAAGCGTGTCTTTAAGCCGCCGAAAGCTTTTGCAAACAGAACCCGGATCAAAAGTCTCGATCAGTATCGGCGGATGTACCGTGAGTCGATCAGCCGGCCGGACAAATTCTGGGGACGCGAAGCCAAGGAACTGGCGTGGCAAAAACAATGGAAGAAAGTGGTCGAATGGAAGGTGCCATTCGCGAAATGGTTCGTCGGCGGAAAACTCAATCTGTCCGAAAATTGTTTGGATCGGCATCTTGCCGGCCCGCGCCGAAACAAGGCTGCGATTCTCTGGGAAGGCGAGCCAGGCGACAGGCGCACACTGACTTATCAGCAACTTCATCACGAGGTTTGCCGATTCGCGAATGTGCTGAAGCGGAATAAGATCGGCAAGGGCGATCGCGTCATAATTTACCTGCCGACGATTCCGGAAGCGGCCATCGCGA
>WNFR01006348.1_pt1 | contig 12084 bp, 12 predicted proteins | sample 5400221 | NCBI WGS metagenome assembly WNFR01 (sample SAMN13153357, study PRJNA577476) | soil metagenome | isolation source: 40 cm soil under Madrone tree | place: USA:California | collected 2016-06-14 | reverse complement strand
ACTCAGCTTGGTGTTTAGGGTCATTGATGTAATTGCCTCACGACAGCTATTTGCTTACCGAATTCCCTGATAGTTGTAGAGCCGCGCCGAATTGGCCGGTGGAACCAACCGGTATTCCTGGATCTTATAGAGTAGCGCGCGATAGCTGATACTGAGCAGCCGCGCAGCTGCCTTTCGATTCCAGTGCGTCTCTTCAAGCGCGTGCGCGATCGCAGTGCGTTCGGCCTCTCCCTTTGCGTTTCTCACCAGCAATTTAAGCGAGGACTGTTCGTCAGCCGCAGCGTGCCCGTTTTTTCCGTTCTCGTGCGCTGCGCCGTTGCTGTGTCCATTCCCCTGTCCATTCGAACCAGGCAATCGCGGATGCGAATTCAGCTCTTCCACCGCCGCCGCCTCGTCGCCAAAAACCAGAAACCGTTTCACGAAAACTTCCAGCTCGCGCAGATTGCCCGGCCATGCATAGTTTTGGCCCGCATCAAGCAATGCCCCCGAAAAATGTGGCGCCGGAACCCCATAGCGGCGCGTCAGCCGATTCATGAAATGTCCGAGCAACAGCGGAATTTCGTCGCGACGCTCGCGCAAGGATGGCACGTGTAGCTCAAACGCGCTCAGATGGTAGTAAAGCTCTTCCTGAACCCGCTTTTCCGCAACCGCCTTTTCGAGGTGACCTTCTGTGGAGACAATAATGCGCACATCGATCCGGATCGGTGACTGGCCGCCAAACCTCACAAATTCCCGCGTCTGCAGCAATCGCAGTAATCGCAACTGCACCGGGCCTGGCATCGCCTCGAAGTCTTCCAGCAAAATTGTGCCCTTGGCGCACAATTCGAATTTGCCGGGTTTGGACTCTAGCCGTCCGCTGCCATTCGAGTGTTCATAACCAAACAATTCACTCTCCAGCATGTCCGCAGTCAAAGCAGCGCAACTGACGCGCGTGAATTCAAAGCTCGACCGAATCGACAGTGAATGAATCAACCGCGCGGCCGTGGCTTTTCCGCTCCCCGGCTCGCCCGTGATCAGCACCGGAACATCGGTTTGTGAGAGCAGTTCGGCCTGCGTACGAAGCCGCCGCGTCGCCGGACTGGCCGCGACGAAATACAACTCTTCGCCGATCTGCTCGATTTCTGGTTGGTTCATGACGGAATCTAAGAGGAAACTCTCGAACGATTTCGATTTGAGACTTGCTGGATTTTGCTGAAACTAGATGGGCTTAACGTCGTAGCCGTCGATGCGTACCGCCAACGAGCGCTGAATCACGTCCACCGAGATGACCAGGCTCTGGTCGCCGTTTTCGGACAGGAAGACTCCCTCCACCCCGTCCATCGCGCCGCCACAAACCCGAACTCGCTGACCGATTTTCAGAAAAGGATGAGAACGGCAAGGCGCAGTCTGCGAAAGTACGGAGCGCACATTTTCAATCTGCTCATCCGGGATCGGCACGCCCGTTCCCCGCGTGCCCACAAAGCCGAGCGCGCTGTCGATTCGAAAAACCCGCGTTCGATCTTCCGCACTCAAAGCGCAGCGCACGAAAACGTAGCAACTAAACAGCGGGACTTCTACTGTCTTCTTGCGATCGCTCCAGCGATGAGTTTCGCGAACCGTCGGAAGGAAAGCTTCCAGGCCTTGCTCGCGCAGGCGATTCTCCACCACTCGTTCGTGGCGCGCACGTGTGTGCAGCGCATACCAGCGCACTTCTTCCATTGCTGGCGGAGACGCCAGCCTGCTCGAAACCTCGTGGCTCTGAATAACGCTACTCACAGCTTCGCCCTCTCAGTCCCATGGCACGGGACTGTCCGTAAAAAACAATGGAGGAAACTTCTCTTAGGGGGAGAGTTACCGCAGGGGGAAATAATTGCGACTCATTCTCGAGTCGCATGTTCAAGGTAATGTCGCATGCAATGCGTTGCAAGTGGCATAACGGCCCCCACCCGATTGGCTCTATGAAACCGAGAGGCGTAGTTCTTATTGATGGCCCCATTGACTCAGAGCCGATCTTCCTTGGCACAACAGTGGTATACCTTAGAACGTTCTTCCTATACTGGAAAGGATGCCCTCCACGTCAGTCTTGACCGTCAAGCCATAACTTTATCAATCTAAATGCTTTACAATTTTCCCTTAGTGCCTTCCGGGACAGGCGATGGTCGCGTCGATATTGCAACTTCTTGCTACCATGGGCAGCCGTCTCAAATCAAAACGTCGTTGGGAATAACTGTGCACTTCTTTGCATAGGTTGCAAACCAATTTCTTGCCGATAGCACACTTTGGTGGTAGCCTGATGTCCGTAGCACGAACACGACTGGCGGTTTCACTGCTCCAGTTTGTTCTCCCTCCCCTCCGAAGTTAGCTCTCCCCAGGCGCACTTTATGTAGGCGCGTGTTTCCGGCTCAGCTTGCACGGAAGGCTTCAGATTCAGCAAAGGATGATTCAGGAGAACGCGATGCCATCGCAGGAATCAAAAGGCGCGGACTTTATCAGTATTGTGGTTGCCGATAGCACTCGCATCCACACCCAGCTCCTCGCCGAAGCAATGCGCGGCGATCAGGGCCTGCAGGTCGTAGCCTCAGCGTCAACTTCCGAGGAATTGCTGGCAGCAGTCGTTCGCGTACCGATCGATGTCGCGGTCATTAGCTATAGCCTCGACGACCAGCCCGGCCGGGGAACCGAAGTTCTTCGCGAAATACGCGCACTTCGCCCCCAGATTAAAGGAGTCCTGTTGCTGGACTCTTCCCGCCCGCAAGATGTTCTGGAGGCCTTTCGCGCCGGCGCGAAGGGTATTTTCGCGAAGCACGAAAGGCTGGAGAGTCTCTGCAAGTGCATTCGCTGCGTCCACGAAGGACAGGTCTGGGCGCGCAGCGTCGAGCTCGAACACGCGCTCGAAGCTCTCGCCAACTCACCGCTCGTGCGCGCCACCAATCACAAGGGCCTCGATCTGCTTTCTACCCGGGAACGTCAGGTGGTTCAGTATCTGGCCGCAGGCATGACCAACCGCGAAATTGCTGAGTCCTTGGGCCTGAGCCGTCACACCGTCAAGAACTATCTGTTCCGCATCTTCGACAAGCTAGGTGTCTCCAGCCGCACGGAACTGCTCTCCCTGACCATGAGTAGCACGCAGTCTCGTAACCAGGATTCCTCAAATGGATCAGTGGACGACGGATTCCCTGGCCTCCTTCGCGCCGCCGAAGCCGGACACAGCTGGGCGCAACTTCAACTGGCAGAACACTACAACCAAACGAATGGCAATCCCGCAGACCCGGTCGCAGCCTACATGTGGTGCTTGCTCTCCGAGAAAACGGCAGCCTCGATGCGCAACCGAATCGAGAGCGGAAAAGATAGCCTCATCCGAAAGATGTCTCCCGAACAGGTGCACGAAGCTGAGAAGCGTGCCGCCGAATGGCTGAAGAATACCCTCAAGAAATCCACTTTCGCTGAGGCGGGAGATCCGCAAGCTCAAAATAAAAAGATGTTAGCCGGTGTTCGCTAGCAACTTGCGAAAGGGTCGGTGTTGTACGTGATTTTGGGTGGCGCAGCGGTTCACCGCTGCGATAACCGCATTATTTGAGGAAGGCTTTAGCCGCTCAGGGCAGCGTTCTCGCCTCTGAAGGGACTTTTTTTCCAGCCGCCACCGAGCTAACTGGGTGAGGTCAGTTGTTCCGGTCTGGGAAGACTCTCGACCGCACAAACTCAGGCACCCGCACCGCCAAGCATCGCCCTAAGCCTGGACGGCTCCGGCGTTGAGCCCTCGCTATGGAGCCGTCGGCGTCGCAATAACCTCCGTGTCGCCTCGGCGGAAGCCGAATCGCAGATTCCATTCACTGGATACCGGCTGACCTCCTGCTTGCGCTGGTGCAAATTGCCAGCGCCGAGCCGCTTCCAGCGCACGCTGCGCAAAATATTTGCTCGGCCCCGCTGATACCAGCCTGGCTTCAGTTACATTGCCGGATGGATCCACTTCGACTCGCACGCGCACTTTGATTTTTCCTTCGATGGTGTTACGCGCGCTCGGCGAGACTTGCGGCAACACTTTTTGCAACACCGCGCCCTTCACGACAGCACCCTGAGACGGCTCGCTGCTCACTCCGTCCGACGACGTCTTGGGGCGCGTCGCGGGACTCGGCTTTGATTCCCGCGCAACCGGAGACGACGCGACAGGGGCGGAATTTGCTGGCGGGGCCTGTTGCCTCTGGACCTCAGACTTTTTCGTTCCCCCTCTTGGAACCAGCGCAATCAAGGCCACAACCGCGATTCCGATTGCTGCGACAGCAAAGGGCCATTGAGTCCGTTTCGGCTTGCCTTCGCCAATCGCAGGCGCTCGTGTTCCTGAGGCCACAGACGACTTTGCCGGACTGATGTCCCGCTGCTGCAACCGGCCGGCGATCTCCGCGATTGTCCATCGCTGCTGCGGATCGACCTTCAAGCACTGGCGTGCAATCTCGGCGAAAGGCTCCGGGATGCCCGGCGGCAACAAAGGTGCACTTCGCCCCGCCGGATTCCAAGTCGGCCGCCGCCGCGTCAACACCTCCACCAGAGTGATCGCGAGCGACCAAACATCCGCGGCCGGAGTGAGCTTTGCGCTGTCTGCTTCGGGCGCAGCGTAGCCGTTTATTGCACTGGCTGATGTCACAATTTCTCCGGACGCACGCAGAGAATCCGCCGATAACTTCACCTGGTCGCCCGCCGCCAAGATGTTCGAGGGTCGCAAGCGCCCGTGTACCAGTCCTCGCTCGTGAATGTAGGTAAGCGCCGTGAGCGCGGGCGGCAACAGTTCCCGTACTTCCGCCGCCGAGAGCGCGCGCTCCGGAAGAATCTGTGAAAGATCTTCTTCGGCCGCCTCCATTACGACGTAGAGAAGTGGCGTTCCTTCCAGTTCACATCGCCCGGATTCGAACACGCGCACCAGATGAGGGTGCGCCAACTCCGCGGATTGCTTCCAGCGCCGCAGTTGGCTCTCGGCGCCAGCGGGGTCAGCAGGAATTAATTTGATCACGGCTTTCTGAGACGCGCCCGCACCGCGTTCAGTGAGAAACGCAGCGCTGTGGTCTGAGCCCCCCAGATACCGCAACAAGGGGAACCTGCCGTCAATGACCTGGCCTTCCCATCGCTTCCATGTCTCGCTCATGGCATCGCCTCAGCCGCGCACGCGACCGACCGCTTATTGTATGCCCGCGCGCTTCTGCAATCGAACGCTTCTCCTGCAGCGTGCCCTTCCGATGTTTACAATACGGGTATGCCTTCTGCGATTCCCCCCGCAATCAGTGGCCAGCGTTATATCAGCCTGGCAACCTTCCGCAAGAATGGAACGCCTGTTTATACGCCGGTATGGTTCGGTGAAGAGAACGGCCATCTCTACGTGATGACCAAGAGCACATTGGGGAAGGTCAAGCGCCTTCGCAACAATCCCAGAGCAAAAATTGCCCCCTCGACCATGCGCGGAAAGATTACAGGTCCGGAATTTTCCGCGACAGTTCGTTTCATGAAGCCGGAGGAATTCCAACACGCCAAAAAATTAATCAAAGACAAATATTGGCTCGCGCGTGTCCCATTTATTTGGCGCAATACCGATACGTATCTCGAAATCACGCCGGAGACCGCGTGAGTCCTTCCAATTATTTCGTAGGGCACGTAGCAATGTGAGCCATGACGTTTACGCTGCGTCGCGCAGCCTGTTACCATCAAAAGTTGTCCTGGATTTCCAGCGCATCTGCTGTCGCAATCAAACTCTTTTTTGGGAGGCTACATGGCTGTAAAGGTAGGCATTAATGGATTTGGCCGCATCGGCCGCAATGTTCTGCGTACGTCGCTCCAGGACAAGAATCTAGAGTTCGTAGCGGTCAACGATCTCACCGATCCGAAAACATTGGCGCACCTGCTCAAGTACGATTCCATCCTTGGGAACCTGCCTCACAAAATCACCGCCGGTGAGGACAGCATTTCGATCGATGGCAAGACCATCAAGGTCTTCAAAGAGAAAGACCCAGCCGCGCTGCCCTGGGAGTCAGTCGGCGCCCAGGTCGTCATCGAGTCGACCGGCCGATTCACCGACGCCGTCGATGCAAAAAAACATCTTCGCGGATCCGTGAAGAAAGTCATCATCTCCGCTCCGGCAAAGAACGAAGACGTCACGGTCGTGCTCGGCGTCAACGAGGAGAAGTACGATCCCGCGAAGCACCACATTATTTCGAACGCGTCCTGCACAACGAACTGCCTCGCTCCCATCGCCAAGGTGATCCATGAAACCTTCAAGATCGTCAGCGGAACGATGACGACGATCCACTCCTACACCAACGACCAGGTAATTCTCGATTTCCCGCACAAGGATCTGCGCCGCGCCCGCGCAGCCGCAATCAATATGATCCCAACCTCCACCGGAGCAGCGAAGGCGCTAAAACTGGTTCTTCCGGAGTTGGCCGGCAAGCTGGACGGCTTTTCCATGCGCGTGCCGACCCCCAACGTCTCAGTCGTGGACCTGGTCGTATTCGTCGAAAAGAAGACCACCAAGGAAGAAGTGAACGCAGCGTTGAAAAAAGCGTCCGAATCAGGCCAACTGAAGGGCTATCTGGGATACGAGGAAAACGAACTGGTCTCGTCCGACTTCAAAGGCGACGCCCGATCCTCCATCGTGGATGCGCCCTCGACGCTCGTTGTCGGCGGCAATTGCGTAAAAGTAATCTCCTGGTACGACAACGAGTGGGGATACTCCTGCCGCGTACGCGACCTGATCAACTACATGGCCAGCAAAGGATTGTAATCCAAGCACGAGCGTAGCGTCGGCGCCCGCCGGCAGTAGTGGCGGGCGCCCTCGCCCGCCACAGCCAGCGACCTAAGAACTAAAGACGAGCGGCGAACAACTATCGACGGTTTCCTCCATGCGCAAACTATCCATTCGCGACCTACCCCTCAACGATCACCGCATCTTCATGCGCGTCGATTTCAACGTTCCTCTCGAAGACGGACGCGTCATGGACGACACTCGCATCCGCGAAACCCTGCCCAGTATCGAGTACGCGCTCCGTCACGGCGCGCGCCTGATACTCGCATCGCACCTGGGTCGCCCTAAAGGCAAGCCCAATCCGAAAATGAGCCTGAAGCCGGTCGCCGAGCGCCTGCGCATGATGCTTGATCGCGATCTAGCGCGCGGTGAAAACGTCGGCTTCTGTCCGGAATGTGTCGGCCCCGAAGCGGAAGAGATGGCCCTGAAGCTAGAAAAAGGCCAGACGCTTCTGCTCGAAAATCTACGCTTCCACGCTGAAGAGGAAGCGAACGACGAACACTTCTCCAAGCAACTCGCGAAGTTGGCCGACTTCTACGTCAACGACGCTTTCGGAACTGCGCACCGCGCGCACGCGTCGACCGTAGGCATCACCAAGTTCGTCCAGAAATCCGCCGCCGGTCTATTGATGGAGAGAGAGCTGGAATACCTCGGCCGCGCACTTCAAAATCCCGAGCGTCCTTTCGTCGCCATCCTTGGCGGAGCCAAAGTCAGCGACAAGATCGGCGTGATCCAGAACCTGCTCACCAAAGTCGACGTGCTGATTATCGGCGGCGGCATGGCCTACACCTTTCTGAAAGCGCAGGGCGAAGCGGTAGGCAAATCGCTCGTCGAAGAAGACAAGATCGACCTTGCCAAAGAACTTCTGCAAAAGGCAAAGGCCCACAAACTCAAATTTCTGTTGCCAACCGACCACGTGATCGCCGACCGTGTGGAAGCCAGCGCTAGCCCCAAGATCGTAAAGCCCGGCGAGCCCATCCCCGCCAATATGATGGCGCTCGACATAGGGCCGCAGACCATCGAAACATTCTCGGAAGAAGTGTCGCGCGCGCGAACGATCATCTGGAACGGTCCAATGGGCGTCTTCGAATTGCCCGCGTTCGCCAAGGGGACCTTCAAGATTGCTCATGCCGTCGCCGAAAATGCCGGCGCAATTTCCATTGTCGGCGGCGGCGATTCCGTAGCCGCCGTCAACGCTGCCGGCGTCGCCGACAAAATCACGCACATCTCAACCGGCGGCGGAGCGTCCCTGGAATTTCTGGAAGGCAAAAAGCTGCCTGGCGTGGAAGCCCTCAGCAATAAATAGCCACTGACTTCCCATGGAACAGCCACCACATCACACGTCGTAATTTTGGAAACATCCATGCCTAGAAAAAAACTGATCGCCGCCAATTGGAAAATGTACAAGACTCCCGACCAAGCTCGCGAATACTTTCGTGACTTCCTTCCCCTGGTCAAAAATCACGAACGCGACGAAATTGTTGTCTGCCCCACTTACCTGTGCATTGACGCAGCCGTGAAGGCGACCCAAAGCTCAAGTGTTGCCGTGGGCGCGCAGGACGTCCACTGGGAGAAGGAAGGCGCCTTCACCGGCGAGATCAACGCCGCCATGCTGGTTGCGGTGGGAACGACCCATGTCATCATCGGCCACTCCGAGCGCCGCCAGCATTTCGGCGAGACCGACGACACCGTGAATCTGAAACTCAAGTCGTCGCTGGAAGCAGGACTCACACCGATTGTTTGCGTCGGCGAGGTCCTCGAAGAACGCGAAGCCGGACTCACCGACGATGTCCTGCGCCGCCAGTGTCTCCGAGCCTTTCACGCCATCTCCGCCAAGAAAGCCGCCAAGCTCGTAGTCGCATACGAACCGGTATGGGCTATCGGTACCGGCAAAACCGCCACTCCACAAATGGCCGCCGACGCGCACGCCATCATCCGCGGCGAAGCAGCCAAAGCCTTCGGCCAGGAATTCGCCGACAGCCTTCGCATCCTCTACGGCGGATCGGTAAAGCCGGAGAATGCGATCGCGCTTATGTCCGAGGAAGAGATCGATGGCGCGCTGGTGGGCGGTGCATCGCTCGATCCGAAGTCGTTTACGGCGATTGTGAAGTACTAGCTGAAACGCGTTTCACAAGAGACCAGCCAGCTCGAAGTAACGCCTTGTACACCCGATGAGCTTTAGAGCTTGGCCACTTGCTCACGCTGACGCAAAACTGATAGTTTTCTGCCCGACCTTTTCAGCTTCGATTCGATCCGCGATCACCCGCAGCGCAAGCGCTTCGACCACAGCCTCGGCTTCCTCCCGAGTCGCGCCATAAGCGAGAACACCCGGAAGGTCAGCGATTTCCGCGACCCAGCGCCCGTCCCCTTCGCGTTCGAACTCGATTTTGAAGTTCACTGCTGGTGCTCCTTGGACGATGCTATGGGATACACTCGGCGGAATCAAGCTTCCTCTGCAACCTCCATGTTATCCTCGCTTTAGGACCTCTCATGAAATTCGGCGTTATCATCTTCCCCGGATCGAACTGCGACCACGATGCCCACTGGACCGCTCAGCACGTGGTGAAACAACCAGCGACGTTCCTGTGGCACGAATCATCCGACCTCCAGAATTGCGACGTCGTCATTGTGCCGGGCGGCTTCGCGTATGGCGATTATCTGCGCACCGGAGCGATCGCAAAGTTTTCGCCCGTCATGGAAGCAGTGCGGAAGTTTGCCGCTGGCAGCGGGTTGGTTCTGGGAATCTGCAACGGTTTTCAGATTCTTTGTGAGTCTGGCTTGCTCCCCGGAGCCCTGATGCGCAACATCGGACTGAAGTACGTTTGCAAGCCCGTCTACGTGCGCGTGGAAAACAACGAGACCCCTTTCACACAGACATGCAAAAAGGGTGAAGTGCTGACGATCCCCATCGGACACATGGAAGGCAATTATTTCTGCGACGAAGCCACGCTCGCCGAACTGAAGCGCGACAATCGGATCGTCTTCCGCTATGTGAACGCCCAAGGCGAAATCACGCCCGAAGCCAATCCCAACGGATCATTGGAAAATATCGCCGGCATCAGCAGTCCCGGAGGCAACGTCCTCGGTATGATGCCCCATCCCGAACGCTCCGCCGAACCCGAACTCGGCTGCACCGACGGCGTCAAGATCTTCGAATCTCTGGTAGGAGCGATGGCGACAAAATAGGTCTCTGGATTCCACCAAAAGTTTCGACCCAAAAAGACTGTCGTCCTGAGCGAAGCGAAGGATCTGCTTTCTTGGCGTATGGAAAAAAGCAGATTCTTCGCTTCGGGAAGCATGACAGTTCGAAAATGGTGTAACGCTTTCCCGCATTGTCCGAACTAAAGAGGACGCTTTCCGAACACCCGGCACCTGCTCTAATACGCCCACCGTAACAGCGTCGCCCCCACCGTAAATCCCGCCCCCACGGACGCCAGCAGCACGAGACTTCCCTTCTTCAACTTCCCTTCCTGGCGCGCAGTTTCCATCGCAAGTGGAATCGTCGCCGCTGTAGTGTTCCCGTAGCGATCAATGTTGATGACGACGCTCTCCGGCCGCATCTTCAGCCGATCAGCCGTGGCAGTGATAATGCGCAGGTTGGCCTGATGCGGAATGAAAGCATCGATATCGCTCCCCGTCAGGTTATTGCGCTTGAGAATCTGGTCGCACAAATCGGCCATCTTGCGGACCGCAAATTTGAAGACAGCTCCGCCATCCTGATGCACGTAGTGCATCTTCTGATCGACCGTCTCGTGGGTGGAAGGATTTAAGCTTCCGCCCCCGGGCATGTAGAGCGAACACCCACCGGAGCCGTCCACTTCGTGGATGAAATCAATCACTCCGACCGAATCATCTTTCGCAGGCTCCAGCAACACAGCCCCGGCCCCGTCCCCGAAAATGACGCAGGTAGCGCGATCGGTATAGTCGATGATCGACGACATCACATCGGCGCCGATGACCAGAACTTTGTCGTGCGCGCCGGTGGCGACGAACTGCGCTCCTGTCTGCAGAGCGTACACAAACGCCGAGCATGCCGCCGACAGATCGAATCCCCAAACATTCTTCGCTCCCAATTTATGCTGCACCAGGCAGGCAGTGGACGGAAAAAACATGTCGGGCGTGACGGTCGCCACCAGGATCGCATCCAGATCAGATGCCTCGATACCGCGCTCAGACAGGGCCTTCTTGGCAGCTTCCACCGCCAGGTCGCTGGTCGCGACGCCCTTGTCAACAATGTGCCGTTCGCGGATGCCAGTCCGGTCGCGAATCCATTGGTCGTTGGTATCCACCATCTTTTCAAGGTCGGCATTAGTCAAAAGGCGCGGCGGAACGTAAGTGCCAAGAGCACTGATCTGGGCACGGCGAAGCTGGCTCAATGAAGTCTCCTGATGACGAGTGAACTGATTATTTTGAACGATGAAGAGAAGATTGTCTAACCCAGACGCTCCGCCAGCGAACCGAACAATGGCAGTGCGAAACGTTCTCCCTGCCACGCCTTGAGTGACAGAACAATCCACAAGAAAAACATTCCCAGCGAACCCACGATTCCCAGCAGCAACAACAGTACTGCCGCCGCAATATTGGAGAGCAGTATCCATGTTGCGGTGGCCAGGAAAAAGACTCCCCACAGCAATATGCTCTGCCATGCATGGAAGCGTACGAAACGGCTCTTGCGAAAAGCAGGCAGGAAGAGGAGCACCGCCGCCGGAAGCAGCACGAAATATCCACCGACCGCGGCCCATCGTTCGGCTGAAGTCAGCGGCTTCATTGACCGACCGCACCCTGGACAGAATGCAGCGCCCGCCGGCATCGAACTTTCGCAACGAGAGCAGACAGTTTCCGCCGGTGCGGGATTGGATGAACTATACGAGTCGACGGCCATTACTTCTCTTCCGACATTCTTCGCAAACGCCGTAGATCTGAAAGGTATGTCGAGTAGTCACAAAGTGATGTTTGCGTCCAACCTGCTGCTCGAGCTCTCCCACTTCCGGCGAGAAAAATTCCACCGACGCGCCGCACTCCGTACACACCATGTGATGATGACTGCGCCGGTTGTATTGGTGCTCATAGCGGGCGATGCCGTCGTGAAACGCGACTTCACTGGCCAGGCCGGAGTCCGCCAGCAGCTTGAGCGTTCGATACACAGTGGTGAAGCCGATATGCGCGTCTTTTTTTCTTACGAGCTGGTAAAGTTCGTCGGTCGAGAGATGCTCGCGCGTCTCGAGAAACGTCCGCAGAATGGTTCCGCGCTGCTCCGTCTGCTTCAAACCAACGCGCCGCAGATGCCGCAGGAAAATACCTTCGGCCTCGCGCATGTTCTC
>WNFR01006346.1_pt1 | contig 12084 bp, 12 predicted proteins | sample 5400221 | NCBI WGS metagenome assembly WNFR01 (sample SAMN13153357, study PRJNA577476) | soil metagenome | isolation source: 40 cm soil under Madrone tree | place: USA:California | collected 2016-06-14 | reverse complement strand
GGGGTCGCTCCAACTGGATGACCGTCTACATGAACCTGCAGTTCCTCCTTAGCGGTGACTTCTAACCAGGCGCATTCGAACATCTCGAGCTTAGGATGATATTGACGTCTACCTTGACTGATCGACAAAAAATGAAATAATAGTTCTCGCTTGCTGAAATCTCGAAAAACACCCACTGACAATAATCCGTCGTCGAGTTTTGCGCCGGGACAAACCGTAAAGTTGCTGCCGTAGTAAGGACCATTTCCAACCGCCAAAAAAGAACTGCGGAGGCGAATGCGCCGGCGATCGTTGCGAAAACGTCGTCGCCGATGACGTACCGGCGATTGTCCACGAAACGACCGTTGGTAAGCTCGATCGATCGGCCGATCAAAATTCAGTTCGACGGCTGTTTGCCGATGGACAAATGCGAGCCGAACAGCGCGAAAGATTGCGGCAAATCGGCCTTGTTTCACCGCTTCACCCAATGGAAACAGCTGAGCATCCACGCCGACTCCGGCCGCTTCAAAGAAGAGGTGTTGGCCGTTGACAGTTCCAACGTCTACTTGTCGAAGCGCGCCAGTGTGGACAAGCTGACATGCCCCGATCGGATCGAACGGAAGGCTAAGGCTCCGGGCAAAATTGTTAAAGGTCCCTAACGGGATGATGAGCAATGGAACCGGCTTCCCCACTAGAGTGGATGCCACTTCGCGAACAGTGCCGTCGCCTCCTGCCACCGCAATCAAATCGACCCCTTCACGGAGCAGCTCCGAGGTGTGAATTGCGATCGATCGATCCGGCTCGACCACCAGCTCTTTCCAGAGGCAACCCGCTGCGGCCAGTTCGTTCCGGACTGCCAAACGGGGCGGCTCGCCGCCGTTTCCGCTGGCCGGGTTTTGAATGAGCGCGACCTGGGAGAACCTAGTCATGCCGCATCTTCCAGTTCGCAACTGACGGACGAAACAGGCGTTCCTACGGAACGGATGACAAATGACAAATTCCAGATGGTCAGACTGTACAAAAGGCCATTCCACCGCCAGACCGTCGGATCGTTTTCAGAATACCGGTGATGTACGCACTGGGACAATTTGTCATCCGCCATTTGTCATTTGTCATAGCCCTGAAGGGGCCTAGTCTCGGCGCTCTTGCACTTGGGCAGAGTAAGAGTTGTTAACCACGTCTAATATCTTTTGACCCGTGATCACGTGGTCGGTCGCATAATCCAGATTTCCGTCGGTACCAATTAACGCGATCCCGAAATCGCCTACCCGATAAGAATCGGCCACTGTGAGCGGATCGGGCAAAACGACGAATGGCACGTCGGACCGACTAATCACTCCGGTTTCTTTAGTGAAAGCTACAAAAAACAGGACGTTGCGCGTAGACAGGTTCTTGTACCGGCGCGTGATTTGTTTAACCTGTTTCTTGAATTCGTTCTGGTCCGGATTGGTCGCAAATATTAGCACCACCGGCTGGCCACGCAGATCACGAAGCCGGCGTACTTTGCCGCTAACACTGCTCCAAACAAATTCTGGTGCCGGTCGCGGCACGTTCGGCAATGCCGGAGTTGGAGACTTCTTGCCTTTAGTTGATTGGGCCTCAGCCAAAAATGGTACGAACAACGCCAGTAACGCGAAAAAGCAAACGCGTCTCATACTTTCATGATATCCACTTCTTTAGTTTCCAGATAACGGTCTATATCCTTCACGTATTTGTCGGTCAGTTTTTGGATCTCCTCCTCCAAATTCCGGCGCTGATCTTCGGTGATGTCACCTTCTTTTTCTAATTTTTTTACCAGGTCGATCCCATTTCGCCGGCTGGCCCGGACTCGGACCCGCGCTTCCTCCGCCATGTGGCGAGTGGTCTTGACCAAGTCTTTGCGCCGTTCCTCGGAAAGCTCCGGAATCGGCAAACGGATCAATTTGCCATCCACTGCCGGGTTAATTCCAATTTTCGATTCCTTGATCGCTCTTTCGATGTCGCGGGTGACCGAGGCATCAAAAGGCTGAATCAAGAGTAGACGCGGTTCGGGCGTGGAGATCAGGGCGAGTTGTTTCAACTTCATCGACGTTCCGTAGGCTTCGACATCGATGTTCTCCACTAAGGCGGGCGACGCTTTGCCGGTGCGAACCGACGCGAACTCGTGAACCATGTATTCAACGCCCTTTTCCATGGTCTCTTCGGTCTCTAGTAAGATGTCATCTGCTGTCATAAAAGGAGGTTCTGGCTTAAGAATTGAGGGAACTTGCTGGAAATTGCGGTTACCGATTCCACGTTCTAACACGTCGAGCGCTAGAACAATGCGCTAATCCGCGGTAACCAATGTACCCACCTTCTCGCCGCAAACCACTTTCGTAATATTCTGCGGATTACTCATATCGAACACGACAATCGGCACGCGATTATCCATGCATAGGCTAAATGCGGTCGAGTCCATTACTTTCAAGCGTTTAGTGAGCGCTTCGGTGTAGCTTACCGTCTCGTACCTGGACGCGTTCGGGTTTTGTTTGGGATCGCTGTCGTAAATACCATCGACTTTGGTCGCCTTCAAAATGATCTCCGCTCGAATCTCACTGGCCCGCAACGCGGCAGTCGTATCGGTGGAAAAGAAAGGATTGCCTGTCCCAGCCCCAAAGATCACTACTCGGCCGACCTCCAGATGCCGAATTGCTCGCCGATAAATAAACGGCTCAGCAACATTCGCCATTTCGATCGCTGACTGCAGCCGCGTTTCAACCCCTAACTGTTCCAACGCGCTTTGCAGCGCCATCCCATTGATCATGGTGGCAAGCATTCCCATGTAGTCTGCCGTTGTCCGATCCATTCCCCGGTGAGAAGCGGTCAGTCCGCGCCAGATGTTGCCACCGCCAATAACAACGGCGGTTTCAACCCCTAGCTGGCGAACCTCCTGAATCTGCCTGGCTATATTCGTGACAATAGCCGGAGAAATGGTCTCGTGACTGCCTGATTCTCTTAAGGCCTCGCCACTGAGTTTGAGAACAATGCGTCGGTATTTCGGCTTCCCTGCAGCCGTTTGTGGATTGGACATGGGAAAAGTCTCTAGGGCTTAGTAGAGGACGCTTGGGAAGTCAAGAACAGCCCGTCGGATTCGGAGTCGAGCGGCAAGCCAAACGCCGAGTCAGGAGAGAAACACGCGGACCGTCTAGACGGGCTGTTGAAATTTCGCTTCGAGAAGGAACCCAAAAGTAATCGCTTCTCCGCGAAGCGGAGTCTTAGCGGCCCGTCGGGACGGCCGGCTTGTCTCTCACGCCATGCACTATCTACCATGCCGCTCTATTTCGAATCCATTGGGCCGCTGATCAGCTTTCGAAATTCGTCCTCGCCGACCGTTTTTACTCCAAGCGATTTTGCTTTCTCCAACTTACTTCCCGCCTCTTCCCCAACGAGCAGGTAATCGGTCTTCTTGCTCACTGTCCCCGTAACCTTCCCTCCATGGCTTCGAATGAGTTCCGCCAAGACCTCGCGCGGTTCGCTCAATGTTCCGGTGATTACCCAGGTGCTTCCCTCCAACCGGTCACTCTCAGGTTGCTCGGCCGCCTTGGTTCCAAAATTCAGGCCGTGATCGCGAAGCGCTTGGATCAAAGCTGTATTGTCCGGATTACGAAACCATTCCCAGATGCTTTGCGCTACCACGTCTCCGGTGTTCGGTGCTTTTTTTAATGTCTCTAAAGAAGCTTTTTGCAGCGCGTCCAAATTCCCAAAGTATTCGGCTAATTCGCGGGCGGCAGTAGCTCCCACATGGAGAATCCCCAACCCGAAAAGGAGACGCCAGAACGGTTGTGATTTACTTGACTCTATTGCTCGCAAAAGATTGGCTACACTCTTCTTGCCCATCCGTTCCAAGCCTTCGAGATCCTGCTGCCGAAGCCGATAAATGTGATCGACTCGACGAACCAGGCCGTGCTCCACCAGTTGTGCGACCATCGCTTCGCCCATGCCCTCAATGTCCATCGCTCCTTTATGCGCAAAATGCTCGAGCCGCCGCTTCACCTGTTCCGGACACTCGACGTTGGTGCAACGAAGATCGACCTGTCCTTCCACTCGCGACACGGGCGTTCCACAGCTCGGACAGGTGCGCGGCATGTGAAAAATCTTCTCTGTCCCGGTCCGTCGCGCGGCTACTACTTCGACCACCGCTGGGATGATCTCACCTGACTTTTCGATTACGACGATGTCCCCGATCCGAATGTCTTTCCGTTTAATCTCCTCTCCGTTGTGCAAAGTCGCTCGGGCCACCGTTGTGCCGCTGACGAAAACTGGCTCCAAATTGGCCACGGGCGTTAATTTGCCAGATCTGCCGACCTGAACTTCGATTGAGAGCAGACGAGTCTCTGCCCGTTCAGCCTGATACTTGTAAGCAATCGCCCAGCGCGGCGCTTTGGAAGTAAAGCCGAGCCGTTCTCGCAGTTCGTAGTCATCGACCTTTACGACCGCCCCATCGGTTTCATATCGAAACTCGTCGCGAATCTGATCGAGTTCGCGCAACGCAGTAATGATCTCTTCTGCGCTTTCTGCATTCCAAATCTTGGAATGGGTCGGAAATCCCCAGCGCCCGAGGTAATCGAGCGCCGCATGATGCGCTTTGATCTCCGCGTCACTGAGAAAACCGAATCCGTAAAAAATGATCCCTAATTTGCGTTCGGCGACGAGCCGCGCATCGAGCTGCTTCAGACTCCCGGCGGCGGTATTACGCGGATTAACAAATGGCGTCTCACCAGCCGCTTCCCTGGCCTCGTTCAAACCACGAAAAATTGACTTCGGTAAGTACACCTCGCCCCGGACTTCAATCTCGTCCGGCACTTTGGGTCTGAGGCGGACTGGAACTCCGCGAATCGTACGCACATTTTGGGTGACATCGTCGCCCAAATCGCCGTTTCCCCGCGTGGCGGCGTACTCCAGGGCTCCATTCTTATAAAAAAGTGAGATCGCTACCCCATCGACCTTTGGCTCGACGATGGATTTAACGCGTTCGAGCCCAAGCAGCCGCTGAACCCGTCGATAAAATTCCATTATTTCAGCTTCGGAGTAGGTGTTATCGAGGCTCAGCATCGGCGTTCGGTGTTTGATCTGGCGGAATGCCTCCAACGGCGCGCCGCTTACTCGTTGCGTCGGGGAATCGGGATCGACCAACTCCGGAAATTGGGTTTCGAGATCCTTAAGCTCGCGATAAAGGCGATCGTATTCCTGATCGCTGATGGTCGGGGCGGCCTCTATATAATAGCGCCTGTCGTGCTCCTCTATTTCCGCCCTTAATTCATCCACCCGTTTTCTTGCTCCACTGACGGATTCCATGCCTTTGAACAATATTCGCGTTTTAGGCTGGAGCCAAGACGAAGGAAATTGCCCTTTAAAAAGGAAGGGCTGCCGCAGAATGAACAAACAGGTGCAGATTCTTTATATAAGGAGGTCTCGATGGCGAGAAATTGGGTCGGATCTGCGGCTTTTTGAACATCCGGGATGAAATTAGCTGGACAACCCGGCAAAACTGCTCGCACCGGCACGATTTGGCCCGAACAGGCCGCCTTGGCACACTCACTGCTTAAATTACACTGGTTCGCTAAGAACGGATCAAAGGAGCGCAGCCCGGTTAGACGGGGATTGGTTACCAAGTGTCGGGGGGACCCTGGTAATTATCACCAAGGGGGAAAGTCTAACCGGGCATTCCTCCCAGAAAGTTGACCGATAGGTACACTTTCTACTTGCCTTGGTTGCGAACCTGCGCCAAGCTACTGCCTGTTCGCTAAACCAAACGGTCTACTGTGAAAACTCGCTTCCTACGTCGCCGGCGTCGTAACACTCAGGTTTGCCAGCCCCAACCTGCTCCCGGCAAAGACAATAACCTGCACTCAGCTTGGAGCTTTACCTATCAGTTTGGCACCCCGCTCGTGAGCGCAATACGATACACCGAGTAATTGGCTTCTGTCGATTGCTCTTGAGGCTCCTTGATCTGACGCAGCCGATTGAGGCGCAAGCCAGGGCTCGTCGACTACGCGAAAGCGTGGCCGGCGGGCTTGAGACGGTTTCAGGCCGCGCCGCTTGAACCTATTGGTTCAGTTCGGTGGCCCTTTCAGCGCATTTGCCGACGCTGCAACGCGTCACAAAACGGTATGTGTCTACGCAGAAAGGCAGGTATCTCATTCGGGGCTCTGCGTTCTCACCATACCTATCAGAGTTTCTGCAAAACAATAACAGCCTGCCTACAACTGAGATAGAATCTGGTGGTATTCGTCTGCTTTGCTTAATATCCTTGGTGAAGCAAAGCCTTTCCCTCGATCTTAATGGACGCAGTCGACCTCGAGATTCTTTCCCTCATCCAGAATGATGCCAGAGTAGCTCACGCTTCGGTCGGAGAAAAACTGGGTCTCACTGCGCCAGCAGTACACGCGCGGATTAAACGTCTTGAACGAGAAGGAATCATTCAGGGCTATCTCACCGCGATCAACCCAACTGCCGTTAACCAGGTGCTCCTGGCCTTTGTTCGAGTAACCAACAATGCATCGGGCGCGACTGAAAAAGAGTTCGAGGAATTCGTGCGCCAGGAGCCAAATATTCTCGAGTGCCACGATACCTCGGGCGAAGACAGCTATCTTCTCAAGATTCGCACCGATTCCGCGGCATCGCTCCGTGCTTTGCTTGGCCGGATCCGGGACTTCCCTGGCGTCGAACGCACTGTTACTTCCATTTCGCTTTGCACTATCAAGGAATCCGGCGGACCGCCGCTCTTCCCGGTAACTTCAAATCATTCGAATTCCAAGTCATCGGAAACCACCTAACCCCATCTCCGGCGAATCTGTCATTTGTCATAACCTGAGGTACGCCTCTCCGACCGATTGTCCCCGTAGTTCAACGGATAGAACGGAGGTGCCGATCTCGCACGACCCGGCTAAGCCAATATTTCCGACACTCTTTGGAAAGCCCTCAGGCAGTCATGGCGGCCTCAGCAATGCCTTTGCACGGCTGATGAAGGTTGCTGCAATTCAGGTTCCGCTTGGAGTAGCAAAAAAGGGCAAAGGACGGCAGTTTCGCACCTTGGGTTATCACAGCTTGAGACATTCATTCATCTCACGGCTAGCAAATTCCGAAGTTCCCGCTGATGTACGCAAACAAATCGTCGGACATTCCAGCGACGACATCCACAGGCGCTACGTTCACTTAGAACTTGCACTTCAGGCAAAGGCTATCGCCAACCTTCCCAGTCTATACTGAATCGACCCTGTTGTTTGTAACCATTAGGGCGGTGCGGTTGCACAGACCAATCAGGTTTCAGTCGCTACGGAGGACGGCGGCAGCGTTGCGGCACAAAAGGTGCCGATTACCGTTTTTTCGTTTGACAGCCTTTCTTGGTCGTTTTCGACTAAATGAGTAGCGCACGAAGGCACACTAATACGCATAGAGATTATCCCGAGTTGTAAAAACTGCGAAAAAGACTCCCTAACGAATTTGTTATTTTGGCGCATGCTAACCACAGAAATCCAGCAGGATACTCATAGCGGTCCTGTAGCGTTAACCGCGCGGTGGCTTCGTATTCCGTCCGCGGTTAAGTACTCGGGTCTTTCCAGATCAAGGCTATACGAATTGCTTTCGGAACGGAAAATCCGGTCGATAAGCGTGAAGTCGCGCAAAGGAGCACAACGTGGAGTTCGCCTCATTGACAGGAAGTCGATTGATCTGTTCATGGAAGGCCAAGATGTCGAATGAACGGCTGCGTAGTCGGAAGGCGTAGCGGACTATCACTTCAAACAATAAGCCAGACGCACGCTGGGTCGCATTCAGGGAACGCAGAAAGAACAAGCAGCGTAAACCTTCCGTTGGCGGACCGGTTTCTCGAATATACCAAGATATGCAAAAGGTACTCTTGCTCCTCACCCTTCCCTCAATTGCGGAAAGTGAGTAAAGTGCTGAGCCTATGGTCACTGGCGTCGGCGTTGGGCTTGACGCTTCGTTAGATCGTTTCGAAGCGGTCGCACTCGCACGAGGTGTCGGTTCCTGGGCCTCGGTCAATGGCAACTCGGCAGCGGATGATCGCTCCGCACTCGCTTATCGAAATTGACGTGGTAACTCCCCAGCTGCTTTTGTGAGTCCCGACTCCCCATCATATTGAAGCTGATTTTACAAGCTTAGTAACTATTATAGCTACATTATTTGAAATGAAGCGATCGAACGACCCGTCATCGACTTGCGGCGTCCCACTTGTTTGCTGAATCGCGGCGCGCCCTGCAAACCGTGCTGTGCGACTCTGTGCAAGTTTGGCCATCGTGCGGCTTACATCAAGGCCAACGTAGCAGGCCGTCGAGGACAGATACCGATCCAAGAATTCCTCCGCGAAGCGCCCAATCCCGCAACCGGGCTCAAGGAGCCGCTGCGCTCTTGATATGTCTAGATGAGCAACGAGATCAGCTAGCGCCGCCCGCTCATAAAAGCCTTTCGTATCCTGCTTCGCCTCGACGCAGTCATAGAGGCGCTTGGCTTGCTCGTACGATAGCGTTCGCGGTGTCCGCATCTTTGGTAATCCGCTCGGATTATGTCAGTCAGCTATTTTTTCATCCGAACACGCTGCCTGGCTGCGATTGCTGAAGACGCTGCAAACACGCTTTCTCGACCTGGATTGGGGTGACGACTTAATTCGTTTGCAGATGGGTCGACCCGAGAATCCCATTGAAGAATCTCAATGATCGGACATGCGCTTCAATTTTCTGTCACACCGGCCCACAAGATCGGCTAGCGCGGCACGCATGGTCGCCAATTCAGAAATCTTCTGCTCAATTAGAGCGAGCTTTTGGGTCGCTAAGTGGCGGGTTTTTGCACACGCGTCTGCATCATTTTGGCGCAGTAATCCGGCCACGTCCTGCAGATTAGCACACGCCGAACCAGGCGTACAGATCCGGCGCGCAAAATATGCCCGCGAAGCCACTAGGAGGAAGGAGTTTGGCAGTCTGGTCTGTGAGCAATTTGGGATCTACGCGGCAAGCCGGGCTTTGCGGCACGCAGATATCGCGATAACGTCGCAACACTACGTAGACAAGAAGCGACGCGCTACAGTCGGATTGGAAATATGCTGTTATAGAGGCCGCGGTTCTGACGGGCTGCTCAGAGCAAATTCTTATGCCTTCACGAGCGCCATACGCGAGCGTTTAGTTACAGAGAACCCCGCCAAAGAATTTATCGACCCTATCAAGCGCCGCAATGAGAACCAACGACGACGCGCTTTCGCCGTTCCCGAATTGCAGAGGCTTTTGACCGCAGCCGAGGAAGCGGACAAATCAACACCGTTAAGTCTCCAATCCCGTCGAGGCTTATCGATTCCCGGACTTACCGGTGCGAGTGCGTGTTGCCTCCGACTTATTGCATCGAGTGAAGCCCAATCATGTTTCCCTCAGTATCGAAGACAAGGGCGATGAATCCGTATTGACCGATCGACGTTTTTTCTTTCTGAACGCGTCCACCGTTCTGGACAGCGCGGGACGCCTCCACCCCACAGTCGGCACAAGAAAAGTAAATGATGGTTCCTCCACTGCCGGAGTCCTTCCCGTCCATCTTGACGATTGCCCCCGAGGCTCCAGGGATGTCCATCCCCATAGGGAAGGCCCATAATTCGATGCCTGGGCTTTCAAGCCGCTCAAGTGTCACTTGGAAGGTTTTCTGATAAAAGGCTTTGGCTCGTTCTATATCTTGAACATAAAGTTCGAACCAGCCGACGGGATTGCGATTTGTATTCATATTTTGCTTTGGTTTAGGATTGGATTTGACGAGATCTATTCCGGTTGTGGATTTGGAGGAAGGGATTGTGCGGGTTCTTGATAGCACTATGGCTTCTCTCTTGATTGGTGGTTAGTGCGTTGGCGAGCCGAATTGAAAGTAAGCGAGCTGGTTCTCAAACGCCGCAGTCAAACCGGCTCGACGATCAGAAAGCGGTTCCCGTCAGGGTCGCGGAAAAAGAACTGCGGCGGCACAGGATCCGCAATAGTGACCTCGACCGAGACGAGCCCCGTCCGGCACTTTCCCTTACGCGCGATCTCCGCGTCCACGTCAACGCCTCTTGCGCGGAGGGTTGCGTGGTCAGCCTCGATATCATCCGTGGTGAACGCGCAATGAGTCTCGTCGCCGCCGGCCGGCTTACCTTCGCTCGGCGGGACCAGGGCAATTGCGATCGCCGAGCCCGGCGGGCCACTTCAATCCACCGACTACCCTCGGCGTAGGAGAAGTCGGCGCGCTTCTCAAACCCGAGCTTGTCGAGGTAAAACACGAGTGCACGCTTTTGGTCGGCAACAGGGACGAAGACGGTCGCAACTTGAGTGTTACAAATGCCGTTGGCAGTGTTAGTCATCATTCGCTCCTCTCGGATAATTGTGGGTTCCTCAAATCGCGACGCCACACTGAAAAAGCTCGGCTGAACGTCTTTGCGATCCGTTACTTCAGGTGAGTTGGGTCTATTTATATTCGTCGTGGCGGCGCCACCACGCGTAGGGTGCTGACTGCGGCCAGCCGGCCGGCGAGTCCTCCCATTCCTCCTGACGGCCGAGAACGGTCCAATCGAGCAGCGTAAAGTTGCTGTCAATTGCTTCGAGAGCACGATCGGTGGTGAAGTAGGTGTGAAAGACGTTCTCGCCATCGCGAAGGAAGGCACTCAGCCCAAAGGTCTCGCCTTCGTCGGTCGTGAGGCCGAAGTCATCGTTGAAATCATTCTCCGCAGAGGAATACCACGGGACGTTCCAACCCATGCGTCGCTTATAGGCCTCGAGATTGGCGAGCGGCGCGCGTGAGACCAGCGCCAGGGAAGTGTCGCGGGCGTGGAGATGTGCGAGGGGGCCGATGTAATCGACGACCATCGAGCAGCCGGGGCAGCCGGCGGACGGCCAGCCATCGACACTGGGCGCAAACATGAAGTGGTAGATGATGAGTTGGCGGCGACCCTCGAACAGTTCGAGGAGGCGCGTCTTGCCGTTCGGTCCCTCAAAGACGTAATCCTTTTCGACTCGGACCATTGGCAACCGGCGGCGCTCCGCGGCCAGCGCGTCATGCGCCCGTGTCGCGGCCTTCTCTTTGACAAGCAATTGATCGCGCGCTTGTTGCCACTCTGCGCGTGAGACGATCCGCGGCAGGTTAGTTAGTGTTTCGGTTTTGGTGCTCATGATGCAGAATTCGGCGTGGGTCAGTTATCCTTAAGTCGCCACTGCGTCCCTTCAATGGATCAACGAACGAGACGGGACGAAAAGGACACAGCTTTAAAACTTTTCTGAGCAAGCTTGCGGCCTTTAGTTTTCTCCACTCTTTTTGGGCTGCTTTACAGTAGTCCTGTTGGAGCCTTAGATAGTGGTCGCAAATGGCCAAGAGCTTTTTTCGGAGTTCTGGCAGGTTCTCCACCGGCTTTCGGCCTTTTTGACCCCATCGTCGCCCACATCATGCAGTAGCTGGCCAAGTGATACACTGCGGACTGTGAAATCGGAACGTAGCGAGATTTTTTGAATTTGGCGTCACGAACGTAAATGAGCCGACGTTTGAGATCGACGTCCTCCGATTTTTCGTCTGAACGCCTCTCTGAGGCGTAAACCTATGGAATCATGACGCCCATACGGGCGTTTTTCTTCGCGGAGAGAGGATTTCCTTTGGCCGGCAATACCTCTAATGGCCGGCAAATCAATATTTTGAGCAACAAATTGAGCAACAGAAAATGTGTGAATCGTAACCTTTTGACAGAAAGAATCTGTGTACCAAGACACCTGGGGTGACTGAGCATATCAATATATCGCTTCGCAGTGCTTCGGAGGCGGCCTTTGCGGGCCGCCTTCTTTCTTTGCGACACTTAAACGTCAAAAAGGGGGGCGGCTTCTCTCAATCAACGGGACTGAAGATTCGCCGCGCGCCGTGGAACCGCAGCAGAGATTCACGTCGTTTGCGCCGAGGCGTTGGTGAGAACCTTGTTTCAAAGCGCAGTAACCCGGCTTCTCCCGTTTAAGTAACGATTGCCTTAAAGACAGGGGTTCAACTCCCCTCGCATCCAAGTAGCTTGCTATCAGTAACTTATGATTAGCAATGGCTTAAATGGATAGCACTTTGGATAACGCATTTGACGAGACTTGGAAAGAT
>WNFR01006343.1_pt1 | contig 12085 bp, 11 predicted proteins | sample 5400221 | NCBI WGS metagenome assembly WNFR01 (sample SAMN13153357, study PRJNA577476) | soil metagenome | isolation source: 40 cm soil under Madrone tree | place: USA:California | collected 2016-06-14 | reverse complement strand
GCCGCGCGGCAAAAACGCTACGGGGCATCACTGGCCTCGAAGTGCTGTCCCAGAAGGCGAAAGTCGAGGACGGCAAGATATCCGAATACCGAGTCACCCTGGAGGTGACGTTCATACTCGATTGAGTTGCGCCGGCCGACCCCGGCTGGCCATCAACCGGTCAAGGGCGGCGCGCGCGCCGCACGTGGCCGCCATGCGCGTGAAGCGCATACGCGAGAGCCCCTTCAAATCGAATGCCAAGATGCATGCCAAGCTCCCTATGTAAACCGTCAGACCCGGACAGCATTCGCTACATTTGGGTCGTCTGGCAATGTCAATGCGGCAACTCGGCGATACGGACCCTTTCTGACAGCCGGCATCCTCAAACATCCGGCCGGTTCATCGGTGTTGGTGTGGAGCAGATCCACCATCGACTGGATGCGCTCGGGCGTGTAGGGCAGGTCGTTGATGACCTGTTCCTTGCCATAGGCCTTGGTCATGTCGTCGACCATGCCGGCCAGCTTCACGCTGTTGAACTCGCCGCGGAGGGTGTTCGCCTTAATGGTGATGCCCTTGGCCTCGGTGTCGGAGAGATCGCCAAGGTTGAGGATCGGCACCAGCTTCATCTGGAGCTCTCCCAGCTCGCGAGCCCGTATAATGCCGAGGGCGGCCTGTCGAACAGTGTGCTGGCCAAGACTTGGGCGCTTGGTCGCTACGCCAACGAAGCCCCCGAAATAATCGCAAATTTCTGACCACGAATGCTACCTTCCATTGCGCTGCTACAAATGCGAAATTTGTTGCGGCCAATAGGGGGCGGATGGTGAAAGGCCTAAGGGGCGTTCTTGATTTTCTTGGGAGCTATCCGCACGACTACGTGCCGGCTCCGGTCACATTCTTAGAAATAGACACTCGTAAAGTTCAGAGCGAGCTTGAACTCGGGAAAAAGGGAGGCGAACGCGGCAGGGCAAACATACCGCCGCCGGGCGCGGCCACGCTCGATGATGTAGAAAGGTTAATCACGACGAGGATCGAGCGCATAGCAAACGAATCTCGTCAAACCTGCACTGACAATTTGCAACTCTATGAAGAGCGCGCGCACAAACTCGACATCGAGCGGGCGATCCCAGAGATCGAGACAGAAGCGGCCAACGCGGTCGTAGATTTCAAAGCCAAGGTGCACGTGGGCTTAGATGACATGAAAACTTATCGGCACGATGTCATCGAAGTTGACCGCGAATTTGAAGCTTTTCGACAAAAGCACCAGCTCACTCGAATGGCAACATATCCTGAGTCTCGCACTTTCCGGACTGGATTTATTCTTCTAATCATTGTCCTCGAATCTGCCCTCAATGGTTATTTCTTTGCGCGTGGCAACGAGTTCGGCCTCCTAGGCGGCATATTGCAAGCATTCATAGTGGCGCTCGCCAACATCGCAATCGGCTTCGTCGTCGGCTATCTCGTCGCTCCCTGGGCATTCCATAGAATCACGCTGGCGCGCATCGCGGCGATGCTGGCACTACTCGCCTACGTGATTATTGCTGTTTGTTTCAATATCGGTGTCGCTCACTATCGAGATGCTCTGGGAGGCGACGATCCGGAGCGAGCCGCCGCTATCGCGCTTCAGACACTTACGGCCGCGCCCTTGCAGATCGCCGACATTGAGTCTTGGCTCATGGTCGCCGTCGGCTGCCTTTTTTCATTCCTTGCGGCCGCCGATGCCTTCTCGCTCGACGACCACTATCCGGGATACGGATCACTTGATCGCAGAAGGCGAACCATCTTGCAGGACTATACTGACCAGAAATCCGAACACATCGACGATTTGTCGACGACTAAGGACGCGGCGGTGCAAGGCATCATGGAAATTCGGGCCCAACTTGCCAAGCGAAAGGCAGAGTATTTTCAGATTCAGAATGCTCGTCAGCGCTTAGTGCGTCACTTTGCAGCCCATCTCTCTTACCTTGAGTCCACCGCTAATCAGCTTCTCGCTACCTATAGAGAGGCAAATGAAAAAAGCCGTAGTCTGCCGCCCCCGGCGCATTTCCGTGAAGTATGGCATCTGCCTCAAATCCCAGCGATTACGCTTGAAGACAACCTGGACGCGGCCAGACAGCGGCTCGACAGCATCGTTGAAAAGCTTGCGGCATCTCTCGGCGATTCCATAGCGGATCTGATGGGTGAGTACACACAAGCGATCTTTAAGTATGAGCAAATCGATAAGCTAACCGAAGATGAGACGAGCCATGGCTCGACCTAGGCGACTTAGCCGTCAGAAGCGCCGCCAGAAAAAGAACTTTTGGGGAATTCTAATGATTTGCGCGGTTTTCATCGTGATCGTGATAACCGGTTTTGCTTTCTGGCAATTGAACAAATCACATGTCGAAATTGACAAAGCCACTCTTTGCCCGGTCTTAGGCGCAAAGGCGACGACAGTGGTCCTGATCGATCGAACCGATTCGATGAATCCCGTCCAACAGGGGGCTCTACTGCAGAAGCTCGATGACATCAAAGCAGAGACCCCTAAATACGGCGCTATTGAGATCTATAGCGTTGGTCAAGTCGGTGAAGCGTTACTGCGGCCCGAGGTCAAACTGTGCAACCCGGGGCGTGGCGAGGATGTAGATCAGACGATCGGGAATCCCCGGTTGGTGGAAAAGAGATGGAAAGAGGGCTTTCAGGCGCCGCTCGAGCGAGTTTTTAAGGATATGCTACGGCCCGGTGAGGCGAAGACCTCTCCTATCGCTGAGTCGATTCAATCTGTAGCGATCACGTCCTTTGACGCAGATAATCAGAGCGGCGCTGATAAGCGGCTTGTCATTGTGTCGGACATGCTTCAGAACACGCCTGAATTTAACCAGTACGTGGCACTGACGCCGTTCGAGCGCTTCAAAACGACTGAGTACTATCGTCGGGTCCGGGCACACCTAGACGGAGTGCGCGTCGAGATTCTGTACGTGCGGCGGCCGACGGCTCGACAGATTCAGGGCGAGGGGCATATAGAATTTTGGCAACAATTTTTCATGGACGAAGGCGCGACTCTTGAGCGAGTGATTGCGCTCGAGGGTTAGGTCGCTCATACCTGCGGGACAAGTGACGGGGGGACGGTATGACAAATGAGGCGGCGGCGAATAAGCGGTTGAACCGAGGCGGCAGCATAGTGAGCGGAATCGACAAGGGGCTATTCCTTGTGGTTTTCCTGGCGGGCGCGGCCGGTATTGTTGCGCTTAAAGTTCAGGGCTACAGCCAACTAGTCGCCACAGCAACGCCGGTTGGCATGATGTTTCTCTATCTGGGTTTCATATTGTTTACCAAGCGGTTCCAATTGCGAGAAGACCAGTCCGCCGACAATATGTACTACTTGGGATTCCTCTTTACGCTCACGAGCCTTGCGTGCGCCCTCTATCAGTTCGGCCGTGATCAGACCGGAACCGCCGACATCATCTCGAACTTCGGCATCGCGCTTTCCACCACGATAGTGGGGCTGGCGGCGCGAGTGTTACTCAACCAGATGCGCCAAGACCCGATCGAGGTGGAACGAGAGGCACGACTCGATCTCGCAGTGGCTGTCTCAAAATTGCGAGCGGAACTGGACTCGACCGTGGTCGATATGAATGCCTTTCGGAGAACAATTCAGCAGTCGATTGCTGACGGCTATCAGGAACTGAACGAAATTGTGCAGAAGAGTCTCGGCCAAAACGTCGAGCGCCTGGGTGAGGTAACAACAAAAATCAAAGAGACTGCCGAGGCGACCTTTGCAGCCTTTGGGGAAAGCTCAGCGAGATTAAATCAGCTTGTTACACGGACCTCAAATAGTGTGGAGAAAATTCTCGACGGTTTGGAGAAAGTTGATGTGCCCTCAGACCTTATTGCTCGCAAGCTAAATCCCTTCATAGAGACGTTTGAGGCGATCTCACGCACCGTTCGTGATCGTGCGGGCGCTGAAGTAGAACAGGCGACGCGGTTGCAGAAAATGGTGGACGTTGCGGACGCATTGCTGCGTCAGGCAAAGGAGGGCTCAGGCCAGCTCACTCTGCAAATTCAGGGACTGGAGCAAAGCATTCAGCGGGTCCGGCAGATCGAGGAGCCGCTGCAGCGTTTTCGCCAGGGTGTCGATTCTACGGCAGAGAGCATAACCCAGGCGGCCGCCGCTCAGATCGCGAACCTACGGGAGATCGGGGAACTCGCACGCCATCAAGTCGAGACGGCGAAAGCCCACAATAGTGCCCTTGCAACTGAGCTTGATCGGGCAAGAGCAATGGTAGGCCAGACTGGTGCTGCGTTAGCCAGTATGGCCGAGCTGGTCGTCGAAAAGCTCGGCAGCACAAACACCGTCGTATCACCGACCCAACGGTCTGATTCCTGAAGCCGACCTGATGAAACCAGGTGATCTCCTTCACCAGGAGCGCGGCTACCGCCGCGGCCTCGTTCTCGGCCTCACGATGGCTGAGATCGTGGTGCTGATCATCTTCTGCCTGCTTCTAGCGCTCGGCCTAATGGTTCAAAAACAGAATCAAGCAATCATTGATCTGCGAAACGCCTATGAATCGGCCGAAGCCGAGCGGGTGAAACTGGTGGAGCGCCTGAAACAAGCCGAGAAGCTAATCGGCGGCCAACAAAAATTCGACGACTTGTTTCATGAACTCGAACTCGCAAAACAAAGAGCCGCGCAGGTTACAAAGCTACAGGATCAGATCGTGGCGCTTCAGGAGCGCCAGAAGCAATTAGATGCGATTGAAAAGCTGATGGGAGCGCCAGCGGATCAGGCTGTATCGCCTGATGAAGCGCTTAAGGCATTGATCGATAAAGCCCAAGCGGGTGACGCCATTGCACGTGCGATTTCTGAATCGGGCGGTGCGGCCAGCCCAGACGCGGCAAAGAAAGCAATTCAGAAGCTGGCGCAAGGCAAAGCGGAGGCGGAACGACAAGTTGCGACTCTTCAAGGGCAACTTAAGAACCTGCAGCAAAAGCTGGGAGACCTTGGGCGAGGAACCGAAATGCCGGCTTGCTGGGCATCGCCGACGACTGGCGCGCCCGAATACATTTTTGATGTCGCATTGACCAGCACAAGTTTCATCGTGCGCGACCGCAAACTACTTAATCGAAAGGATGACGAAGCTCAATTGCCGATCGGCGGCATCCGCTTCGAGCAAGATCTGAGTCCTGATGAGTTCGTTGCAGCATCGCGTCCGCTTCTCGACTGGAGCGTAGCTCATCAATGTCGCTTCTTCGTCCATGTATTCGATCTAACGGGGCCAACGGAGAAGGCAATCTATAAGCGGCAAATACGCATTCTCGGGTATTCCTTCTACTCATATGAGATGCTGAATGACAAATTTATCCGGGCCCAGTAGAGACTCTCGGCGTGCTGCCGAGGATCGCCTCCGCGGCGTTCTCTATGAGCTGCGGCGTCGGTTCTTCGAGCGACTCTGCATTAGGTTTGGGTTAAAGGTGGACGGTTCCTGGTTGGCTAACGAGTTGGGCCTGAGAACCGACCGTGACATCCTTGAACAGATAATTGAGCGAAATAGGAATCTAGAGCCGCCGAGCGGGAACTGGCTATCCCGTTTGCGGTATAGGCTATTTGGTCGGCCGTAGACGAGATCACTGACCCCATCTCATTCCTGCGCCCGGTGATCGACAAACCTGTAGGGCGCAAAAATCAGATCTGGCACTTCCGACTGGTGAAATCGGGTGACAAAGTCTCCCTGCGACGGCTTCGGGGAGGAGATAGATAAGTGTTTACCTGGATGGCGATGGTGATCGCAGGTTTCTTTAAGTCGAGAGCCTCCTTGGTCGCGGAGAACCTTTGCCTACGCCAACAGCTCCTCGTCCTTCAGCGTCGGCACCCTCGGCCACGGCTGAGGGACGCCGATCGGCGGTTCTGGATCCTGGCTAGTCGCTGGTTCTCAGGCTGGCGCGGGACGCTGCTCGTCGTAAAGCCCGAAACGGTACTTGGCTGGCATCGGAAGGGATGGAAGGCCTATTGGCGCTGGAGGTCGAGAGCGCCAGCTAATGGCGGTCGGCGCCCGATCCGGGATGAACTGAGATTTCTCATCCGACGCATGGCCTCGGAGAATATCTTGTGGGGTCAGCGGAGGATCCAAGCGGAGCTGACGAGGTTAGGATTCAAAGTCTCGGCCCGAACCGTTGCCAAGTACATGAGCCTGCCGTACGTCCGAGGACCGTCGCCCGGCTGGCGATGCTTTCTCGAACGGCATGCTGCGGAGATTTGGGCCTGCGACTTCTTCTGTGTCCAGACTATGTGGTTCAAGACCCTCTATGCCTTCATCGTGGTCAGGCACGCCAGTTGCGAAGTGCGGCATGTCCAGGTAACAGAGCATCCCACCGCGGAATGGGCCGCGCAGCAGATCGTGGAATGCTGCGGCTGGGATCGTGAGCCACCACGCTTTCTGATCCGTGATCGCGACAGCCGCTACGGTTCGCTCTTCAACCGACGGCTACAGAGCCTTGGAATCTCTCAGGTTCGCACCCCATTCAGCGCGCCACAGGCTAATTCGATCGCCGAGCGATGGGTGAGATCGGTCCGGCAAGAGTGTTTGGATCACACCTTTATCTTCGGTGAACGCCACCTTCGTCGGGTGCTGGCCGAGTACGTCACGTATTTCAACCAATGGCGCCCGCATCGATCGATCGGCCAACGGGCTCCTTGTGCGCCGGTCCCGAGGACACAAGGTCGTCAGAGCGGCAAAGTGGTCGGAGTGCCAGTCCTTGGAGGGCTGCATCACGTCTGCCAGTTAGCTGCACGACCCACCCGATTGTGATTTTGCGCCCCACAGGGCGAAAAGATGAGCCCGCCCACGCGAAACTCGGGATTTCCAAGTCGACGACCTTGTGATAAAACCTCTGCTATATCTCTCTAGGTCAGAGGAAACGTCACAGTCGATGCCATCCACCAGTCCCCAGCGACTTCGTGCGCTCGAACTCCTAAAAGCCCGGGGAATGCTCCGGCTGAAGGATTTCGTCGCCGAAGGCATTGGCCCGGAGACGCTTGCCCGTCTTGTCCGGGAGGAAGCGGTCGTCCGCCCGGCACGTGGCCTCTATCAACTCCCCGACGCCCACGTCGAGGCTGCCCATACACTGGCTGAGGCGGCTGTCCTGGTTCCAAAGGGCGTGATCTGCCTGACCTCAGCCCTCCAATATCACGAACTGACGTTGCAGATGCCCTCGGCTGTGTGGATGGCGATCGACCGTGCCGCCTGGCGCCCCAAGATCGATTATCCACCTATCCGGTTCGTGCGCTTCACTGGGTCGGCGCTGACCGAAGGGGTCGAGCGTCACCGCATCGAGAATGTCGACGTCCCCATCACGGACCCGGCGAGGACAATAGTCGACTGCTTCCGCTACCGCACCAAGGTCGGTCTCGACGTTGCGATGGAGGGACTGCGCGAAGGCCTCCGTCGCCGCCGGTGCAAGCCTGATCAGCTCTGGCGTTACGCACGCAAGGCGCGGGTCTGGTCGGTCATGCGTCCCTACGTCGAAGCAATGGTGTCCGATGCCGCGTGAGCCCCGCAACATCGGCGCATCGGTGCGGGCACGGCTCCTCGACCGGGCACGTGCCGAACGATCGGATTTCCAGATTCTCCTGACGCGCTACGCGCTTGAGCGTCTGCTCTACCGGCTGAGCGTGTCGCCGCATCGCGACCGCTTCATACTCAAAGGTGCGATGCTCTTCGTCACTTGGGTCGCCGAACCGTTTCGGCCCACGCGCGATCTGGACCTGCTTGGCCACGGCGACAACGACGCCGAGGCCATTGCCGAAACCTTTCGGGCCATTTGTGCGCAGCCGGTCGCCGATGACGGTGTGACATTTGATGTCGCCGCGTTGACGGCCGCGCCGATCCGCGAGGAGGTGGAATATGGTGGCGTGCGTGTCCGCACGACGGCAACCATCGCCGGGGCGCGTATTGCGATCCAGGTCGACATTGGATTCGGCGACGCCATTACGCCTGCGGCTATCGAGATCGACTATCCCGCCCTGCTGGATGCCCCTGCGCCGCATCTTCGAGCCTATCCCGTCGAAACGGTGGTGGCCGAGAAATTCGAGGCTCTGGTTACGCTTGGCGTGGCTAATAGCAGGCTCAAGGATTTCTATGATCTCTGGGTGATTTCCCGAACATTCGCGCTTCGCCAGGCCGCCCTTGCCGAGGCCGTCCGGCGGACCTTCGAACGACGCGGAACCGTTCTTCCATCCGATATTCCGGTTGGCCTAACCGATGAATTCGCACAGGCATGGGCCGCCCAATGGCGCGCTTTCCTCGGCCGCGATCGGATGGCAGCAGCACCGGATGCTTTCGCCGTTACCGTCGCCGATCTTCGCGTCTTCTTGATGCCATTGGTCGTCGGATTGAACGAAGAACGAATTTGGTCGCCGAGTGGGCCGTGGTCGGCCGGAGCAGCAATCCATGAGACATAGCGGGACGATAAATTACCTCGTCCCGAGTGGCACGGCGCAATTAATGAAGAAAAAGGCCATGATCGCGGTCTTCGGGGGGAAGCATGGATAAGAAGCACTTTTATCGCGTGGGCAACCATTCAGGCGCCTGGGACGATCTGCCCACAGATCCCGACGAACTGGACGCGCTGACTAATAACGCTCGAAAGCATATCGAGCCATGGCTCTCGGCTGTTTTCCAAGCCGAGCACCTTAATCTGCTGCTCGGCAGCGGGTTCACCACAGCCGTGGGTTACATCGCCGGTGTAGGCGCCACCGGAATGGCCAAGATCACATTCGGAACGCCGCATGACACCGCCATCGACGCCCATGCCCAGGCCACAGCGATGGCCATGAAAAGGGGGGCGGCAAATATCGAGGATCAGTTCCGAAGTGCGCTCGCTCTGCTTGAAGGTCTGGGCGTTATCGACAAGGGGGCAGAAAGGACCCTCAAGGATGGCATCGATGCCCAGATGTCCGGCTTCCTCACGTCACTATTGAAGGCGGAAAGCGGGATTGTCGCTGGAAAGGACCCCGCTTCCAAAGATGCTGCACAAGGAGTTCTGCAATCATTCCTACTGAGTTTTGCAAGCCGCGCTGCGTCTCGCGAACGCTTGCACGTCTTCACAACGAACTACGATCGCCTGATCGAGCATGGCTGCGATTTTGCCGGTCTCCGGATCATCGACAGATTTGTCGGCGCTCTGAATCCGGTCTTTCGGGCGTCGCGCGTTGAAGTTGACGTACATTACAATCCACCCGGCATTCGGGGAGAGCCCCGATTCATGGAAGGCGTCATTCGTCTGACCAAACTGCATGGCTCGCTGGACTGGTTCTTCGACAAAGGCGAACGGCGGATCTACCGAAAAGGAATACCATTCGGAGCCCCAGCGGATCATACCGACATCCCCAAAAAGCCCGTCGATACGGTAATGATCTATCCCAATCCCGCGAAGGATGTTGAAACGACTCAATATCCTTACGCAGAGCTTTTTCGCGATTTCGCGGCCGCGGCCTGCCGACCCAACGCGGTCGTCGTCACCTATGGCTATGGCTTCGGCGACGATCACGTGAATCGAGTGCTGCTCGACATGCTGACGATCCCGTCGACACATTTGGTGATCATGGCCTATTCGGCTGATGATCGCCTCAAAGCCTTCATTGAAAAGACACGAGACGCACAGGTCTCGTTGTTGATTGGACCGCACTTCTCAGATCTTGCAACATTAGTCGCGAACTACCTGCCAAAGCCAGCGCTCGACTACATATCCGGCCGAATGACAGAATTGTTGAAGCATCGTCCGGGCGACCCGAAAGCCAGCGACCCGCCTGCGGCACCGCCTCTAGCGCCTACAACCGGCGCGGTGTGAGGCGATCATGACAACTCCAATCGAACGATTGTCGGGTCTTGTTGTCGGTGTCGTTGAGTCGGTCGCGCCTGACGAAGTCAGGGTGCTTCTTGAGTTGGACGCTCCGCACTCGACGGCATTAAATACTGGAGTGCCGGCGGGGTTTCCACGCCTCAATGGATACGTGCTCATCCCCAATGAAGCTGGTGCGACGGTTGCCTACATTACCTGGATTGGGATCGAGCGTTCTCCTTATCCAAAGCGTGCTGGGCTCAAAGACTTCGGCCTGATTGATCTTCCGTTTCCACTCCGAAAAATGTCGCTATCTCCGGTTGGAACGCTGACATCCCGGCGCGACCGCACCTCGGGAATGACCAAATACGAACTCTCCCGTGGCGTCGTCGCATTTCCATCAGTGGGAGATCAGGTTCTCGTCCCGACACCGCCACAGGTCGAAGCCATTGTCGGCGCGAGAGATGACGACAAGAGAGTCAGAATTGGCTCCTCTCCGATGGCATCAAACGCAGCCATCATGGTCGACCCCGACAAACTTTTCGGTCGGCATCTGGCGGTGTTGGGTAACACCGGGAGCGGCAAATCATGCACTGTAGCAGGACTAATTCGATGGTCTATGGCGGCTGCCGAGAAGGCCATCCAGGACGCCGGTAAGGCCGGAGTGCCCAATGCGCGGTTTATCGTCCTCGATCCAAATGGCGAATACGCCAGGGCTTTCGCTGATCGGGGAGACGAACTGCGGCTGTTTCGCGTTCCGCCCGTGGCAGAAGGAGAGCGGCCGCTCGACGTCCCTGCGTGGCTCTGGAGCGGGCACGAATGGACCGCAGTCGCTCATGCCCAACCCGGCGCGCAACGTCCGCTGCTGATGCAGGGGCTGCGAGAATTGAAGGCCGGCCAGACGGAAAGTGTCCCGAGAGAGGCGATGATCCGCCGCTACCTCGGTTCCTATTCGATCCGGATATCGGCGATGTTGAACACCGGCACACATGCCTTCGCGGGCGCGGCAAGAGCTAGATTCGAGTGTGCGCGGCTCCTTGAAACGATCGCGTCGGATTGTTCCCAGTTTGGCGGAGAGGCTCTGGATACGGCGAGTGGCGCACTTGCTGCAATTGCAACCACGATCACGGGAATTGTCGCTAGTCGGCGATCAGGAAATTACTTCAACGATTTCGCGATTTCCGACCTGGAAACGATCCGCAGCGCACTGGACACGTTGGCTCAGACGCTGCCGGACATCGGCCACGCAGCTCTCATCAGCGAGGACGCCCCACAGTTCTTTGACGTCAACATTCTCGCCGAACATCTTGACCGGGTGGCAACCGAGCAGGGAGGAAACCTCGCGGGGTTTATCTCTACGCTCGGCCTCCGCATTCGCGGAATGCTCGCCGATCAGCGACTTGGCGTCGTAATTGGGCGCGATCCGCCGACTTCCTTTGAAGCCTGGCTGAAAGACTACGTCGGCGACGATGGCGCGAGTAACGGGCAGATCGCGGTTGTCGATCTGTCTCTCGTTCCGTCCGAAATCGTTCACATCGTCGTTTCCGTTTTGGCTCGGTTGATCTTCGAATCGCTTCAGAGGTATCGCCGTAGCCATCCAAATGGCCATACCTTGCCGACCGTGCTCGTTCTGGAGGAAGCCCACACATTCGTTCGGCGCGGTAAGGACGATGATGGTCCTGCCTTATCTCCAACTCAACTGTGCCGCGAAGTGTTCGAGCGTATCGCCCGCGAGGGGCGCAAGTTCGGGCTTGGGCTCGTGCTTTCGTCGCAGCGCCCGTCGGAGCTTTCTCCGACGGTGCTCGCCCAATGCAACACGTTTCTGTTGCACCGTATCGTCAACGATGCGGATCAGAATCTCGTCGCGCGCCTGGTCCCTGATAATGTGGGCGGGCTGTTGCGCGGGTTGCCAAGTTTACCCTCCAGGCAGGCGGTTCTCCTCGGCTGGGCGGCGCCGATCCCTGTTCTGGTAGAGGTGGATGAATTGCCCGATGCGCAGCGGCCGCAGTCGGCAGATCCGGATTTCTGGAACGTTTGGACGCTGGCCGAAGAGCGCGGCGTCGATTGGGGCGCAGTTTCGAGTGCATGGTCGGGCGCTCCTCCGGCGCAAAAGCCGGAGGAGCAATGATCCGTATCCTGCACACGGCTGACTGGCACATCGGTCAAACGTTGCGTGGATTTTCTCGCGAGCACGAGCACCGCAAAGTGTTTGGGCGGCTCGAAGAGATCGTCGTGGAGCGGGATGTCGATGCCCTCGTCATCACCGGCGACGTGTTTGATAGTCAGAACCCAT
>WNFR01007626.1_pt1 | contig 12086 bp, 8 predicted proteins | sample 5400221 | NCBI WGS metagenome assembly WNFR01 (sample SAMN13153357, study PRJNA577476) | soil metagenome | isolation source: 40 cm soil under Madrone tree | place: USA:California | collected 2016-06-14 | reverse complement strand
CGGACAACATCAGCTTCCAAACCAGCCGTTCTTCATTGCCTACGAGCCGACGGCCGGGCCGGTGCAATCGAATGACTGGTGGACGGGTGTCGGGCTCCAGTGGTACGTCGATTCAACCAACTCGGGCTGGGTTTTCAGTTGGAATGATGGGGTGATCCGCTCAAGCGGATTCATCAGCGAGCCTTTCTACTATCAATTCGTCGATTTCACCGGTGCCAGTGGTTCAGGTCAGCCCCCGCTTCCACCGCCACACGGCTTGCGTCTATGGAACCAGAACGCGATTGCGGTGAAGACCGACGGTAAGATCAAGCAGACCGATCCGTTCAATGCCGTGAACAACATTGTTGACCGTGCTTTCCTCGCGCCGGAGGTCCAGGCAGTAGTGACCGTGGGCTTGGAAGGCGCACATCCACTCGGCACTACCAAGCCGACGGCCGCGCCTTGGACCAAAGTTCGGGTGCGGCAGCAGTCGGACTGGGGCGCTGTACTCGCTTACAGGGATGGGGCCAACGAGATGGAGATCACGATGGCGAACGGATCGCCGTTCACATGGCTCGAGCGGAAGCAGGGGCAGGCAAATTTTCTGGTGTGGGCCGGAGGTCCGACGGACCAGGGCGGTGCGCCTACCGTGTGGCAGAACCAGAATGGAGTGCTTGGACTGACGATTGATAGCTCATTTAACCCAGACAACAACATTCCCCAGATTGTGTCCAAGGCCGCATACGTGGTCATCGCCGACCAAGGAACCTGGGTGCGGACCGACGCCACCAGCGGCAAGCAGTCACTGTTCAGGAACAGTACCGCGACGAAAGTTGTCGTGCTAGCGATGCCGCATAACATCCGGTTCGATAATGCATCGCTCCAGCGAGCCGCCAGTGATCTGATGCCCTTTGCGTGCCGGAAAATTGTTGGTTCTCGGATCGATTACCCGCCCATCCCGGGTTCGCAGACCTCCGTCAACATAAATGGTGAGACCGTGACGTTGGGATACTCTCCGGCAGATCACCGTGTGGCTTTGCAACTCCGCCTAGAGACGCAGCCGTTTTTACCTGGGACCTGCACCGCATCCGCACAGTTGCTGTTTCCCCAAGTTCTATAACGGCAGCGCATTCGTGCAACTGATCGATACGGACGGTTTCCTGCCGTTCTTCTCGGATCAGGTGGTCGAGTCCGATTTAAGAAATCCGCTCCAGACGTCGCAATTGGCCGTGGACGACATTTACGAAACAATGCGGAACTGGTTTTATCTGGAGGAGTTTCAGGTCGGTGGGAACCACATCGATTCGTTTCTGCGCAACATCGCTACCTACGACAATCAACAGTTCAACACCTACGAGCAGGGCCTCTCCACTTTGATCGAGTCGATGACGATCGCGGATCAGTTGGCGAACTCCTCCAAGCTAAGAGGCAACGACACCACCACTAACAACCTGCACGCTTGTCTTTGCAAGCCCAAGACCCAGGTTGCGGCAGAGATGCGCGACTACATCTTGCAGGCGCTCAAGGAGCTGGTCGGGCAGTGGGCGGACGTCTATACGGCGCAATTCATCCAGTACAACCCAACGTTTAAGACTACCTACGGCTTTCCAGCAGGCTACGGGTCGGTTCAGAACCTGAATGACCATCATTTTCACTATGGATATTTTCTGCGTGCGGCTGCTGCCATCGGCCGCTACGATCGAACGTGGCTCGATCAGTATCTGCCGCTCTTCGAACGGCTACGCAAGGATGTGGCGAACTATGATCGCGGCGACGCCGCGTACCCATTTCTGCGTAATTTCAGTCCGTTCTATGGACATCATTGGGCCGATGGCACCAGCCAAAACGGCGCCAACCAGGAGTCCACGAGCGAAGCCATCAACTTCTCCGCCGGTCTCCTCGAGCTCGGACTTCTGTTGGGCAACAACGAATATCGCGACATGGGCATGTACATGTACGAGCAAGAAATACGAGCAGCGGAACAGTACTGGTTCAATCAGGATGCAACGCTGCCCAATGTCGTACCGCCTCCCCCGATCGACCCTGATGATATCCGCTACAACGGCAACTGGCCGGAACAGTTCGTGACCTTTCGAGGGCCGGACAATAGTGTGTGGCATACGACCCTGGCCGGAATCCTGGGGCAGCGGTTTGTCAAGCGCGAGACTTTCTTCGGCGGCATCGATGCGACCTACTTTATCCACCTTATCCCGATGAGCGCCAATACGCTTTATGTGGGCAGAAACCAGGCGTGGCTCAAGGCGACGTGGCAGCAATATCTGCTAGATACCGGTGCGCTGGGAAATCCTAATTTCCAGAGTGGCAACGAAGTGTTCGTGGCATCCTGGCAGGCACGGATGGCGGACAGCGGCCAGGGTATTAACGGAACCGGGCTCACCCCGGCGCTGACACGGATCGCGCGGCAGCATGCATTCCAGTTCTACGGAACCAATACCATGGCCAAATACTGGGCGTACACCAACGCGCTGCTGGGACAGGTTGATACGTCGATCGTTGCCGACACTCCCGCCTATGGGGTATCCAAGGATGCTGGTGGAAACAGCTTCGTAGCGTACAATCCAACCGGTCAACCCATCACGGTCACCTTCAAAAACCGAGTAACGAACTCTGTTGTCGCTACGCTCGGCGTCCCGGCGCAGTCCATCGCGAATAAATCGTCGGGCGGCCGTACCTTTACATTCAAACCCAGCCAGATTACTACGCCTGCAGGCAGGCTTTATCTAGGACCTACCACCGGCCCCACGCCTCTGCCAATGACCGGACAACTCAGCAGCACGCCGGGCACCTGGCTGCCACCTGCCGGAACCTTTCCGTTCCCGACATCGTCTGATGATATCAGCAGGATCATGCCTTCGCTCAGCATCGTGCCTAGAGCGACTGGGAACTGCTCAGACATCGATTTACCTGGAGAGCCGAACTGTCCGAACAGCAACAAAGCGTACGCCGAATGGACCGGCACCTTCAAGGGCAATCTTGTCGGTAGCAAACCGTTTACTCAGATGGTTGTTTACACCGACCCCGCGCTTCACCCGGGCTGGCAGCAAGATCCGAACATTCGTGCGAACACCCATGTAAGAGTTGAATACTTTTTTGTTTCCACGAATAAGACTCCCGACAGGATCGAGGTCTATACCCTGCCCTCGGCACACGGTAACACTTTCGTAATGTTGCAAAATAAGATTACTCCGTACTACTTCGGGTGTTACAGTGACAAGACGAACTTCGGCGTCTGTAACGGCGATCAATCCGGCCTTTATGGCCCGGATAATCCGGCTCTGAGCCCGGGCAAGATTCAGCTGGACAATCGATTCGCCGACGCAGCACCATTCCCTGCCAGCGTGACATGTGGAAAAATTAAAGTGCAGGTGTACGGGCAGGCTGGAGCAGACGAGGGGGCAAAAGTACCGGTACCCGTATCAGTCGGTACCTCGCCGCTGTTGAACAGGGCATCTTGGGTGCAGCCGCCGTACGATGGCGGGCAGTGCCCACCATAACGATAAATTCGAGGGATCAATTCGTTTCCGTTTGCGTAAGCTGAGGCAATACGCCTAACTTAGGATCCGTGTTCAGCTTGACGATGCTCGGCAGCGGCAGCGCGGGAAACAGTGCGTTGGTCGCCACGGATCATTGCAAGATTCTTATCGATGGCGGCCTGAGCGCGCGGCAATTGGTATTGCGTCTGACCCAGTGTGGCGTCGCGCCCGATCAGCTGGATGGCGTGCTTCTCACTCACGAACATGGCGATCACGTTTGCGGGCTTGAAGTGCTCTGCCGCAAATTTGATGTGCCGATTTATTGCAATGCGCTCACTGCGGAGGCGATTCGTTGTGACGGATTATTCGAGCGACATGGTAACTGGCGAATTTTTCGGACCGGTTCCGAGTTCCCTATTTGCGACGTCACGGTGCAGACGTTCCCTGTGCCGCATGACGCCGTCGATCCGCTTGGATTTGCTTTTTACGCGGGATCGGGCGGTCTTGGTTTTATCACCGATCTCGGTTACGCGACGAAAATGATTGTGGAACGCTTGCGAGCCGTGCAGACGCTCGTGATCGAAACCAATCACGACGAAAAACTTTTGCAGAACGATTTACATCGGCCGTGGCCAGTGAAACAAAGAATTCAATCGCGGCATGGGCACCTGTCGAACGCGGCAGCGGTTAGTGTAATCGAGGAATTGCTTCCGGGAAAAATCGAGCGCGTCGTGCTTGGACATCTCAGCCGCGATTGCAACACACCCGAGCTTGCCTTAGGCGCCGTACGCGCGTTGCTCGCGGGATGCGGCAGGATCGACATGGAAGTCCATTGCGCCACCCAATCAGAAATCAGTCCGCGATTTCGAATCGGGGAAACAAAGCCCGGCCCGTTTCAACCGACATTCGAAAACGCATTTTTCCAAGCGGTGTGAGCGCAGTCGGGTCGGAAAATCTGCGGTTGGCGACCGCGGCCACAGCTACCGATATGATTATCCGCGACGCGCTCGAATCCGATCTCCCAGCCATCATCGACATTTACAATGCCACTGTGCCGACACGCATGGTAACGGCCGAGCTCGAGCCGACCACGGTCGAAGCGCGTTTGCCGTGGTTCCGCGAACATTCACCGAACCAGCATCCATTCTGGGTGGCGGAATCCGACGGTCGCGTGATTGGTTGGCTGGATTTCAAAAAATTCCTGCCACGATGCGCGTATCGTGGCTCGGCCGAAATTAGCGTTTATGTCGATGAAAAACTCCGCCGTCGCGGCGTAGCGCGGCGATTACTGGAAGAAGCAATCGGCCGTGCGCCGTCGCTCGGGATCACCGCCATTATCGGCCTAATCTTTAGGCACAATGAACCGAGCCTGAAATTGTTTGAGCGGCTCGGCTTCCAGCGCTGGGGACTCCTTCCAGGCATTGCGCGACTCGACGGTGTAGAGCGGGACCTCATCGTGGTGGGACGGCATTGTCCCGCGCGCCAGGGCGCGACCAGCGCCTCTGACCTGCAGAAATCGCGACCGGTGGACAGCCCCGACAGCTTTCGGGGCCAACTCAGCGATCCCCTGAACCTGATGCACACACTCATGCAGTACCGGCACGAGCCAATTCATTCGAGGTTACTCAAAGTCCGTGACAAACATTCCATGCTTCATCTGGACGTGCTGATCCTCATCTATCATTTCGCAAAAATATGCTCCGGATCAATCGTCGAAGTAGGCGCGTTCCTTGGCGGTGCGACAATCGCCGCGACGTTCGGTGTGCGCGATTCTGGAAAGCGAAAGGTGCTCGTTGCGATCGAACAAGGAGGACGCCTGAAACACAAGCGGCTCGGTACGCGCAATATTTTGCGCGACTTGGAACGAAACCTCGCCAGGTACCGCGTGTCGGACATGGTCACCCTGATCAAGGGCCACTCCTTTGATCCGGCAACGATCGCCGCAGTCCGTCAAGCAGTTGGCTCGGATGAAATTGGCCTGTTGATCCTTGATGCCGACGCCGCCAAGCAGCGCGACATCGGCTGCTACCGCGATAAATTGGCGGACGGCTGTTGGATGGTCGTCGACGATTATTATGGGCCGACAACAGACGCCAAAATAACACCAGCCCGCGCGGACGTGGACGCGTTAGTTGCAGCGGGCTGCCTAGAACCGCTGGGATTCTATGGCTGGAGCACCTGGGTAGGGCGATGGCGACGCGGCCGTGCCACCGAAGTTGTTCGTTAAAAAAGTTATAAGGTTAAAACGGGTTACTCCTTGTAACTTTGTAACGCTTTTCACGTTTCGCATTCTGCTACTCTTCCTCCGGGCCGATGACGAGATGGATCACGCCGTTCGGCGCGGAAATGAAGAAGCCGTTGAAATCTTCGCGTAATTGTTCGACTTCATCGCGTCGCGCGAGGCCATGCACTTTTAGGAATGACGCAGCAGCCTCGGTGTCGTTTGTTTCCAGTTCCAGCCAAATATCTGGATGGCTCAGGTTTGGCACGTTGTCGATCCAAAGCCGGTTCGGACCGAATTGAAAAATGCAACCGTCCTTTTCTTCCTCAATTAAAGGCAGTCCCAGCGTGTCGCGATAAAAGGCGACCGTCTGCTCATACGTGTGACTTGGACATTTGATCGCAATGTTCGCTCCACCTGAAAACTGAGGTCCCTCGAGTTTAGCAACCATAGGTCAATCTATCGGTACCCACCGGCGACACGCTAACACTATCACTCCGTGCCTTTGTCGCCTGGTTGCGTCATCGCAACTGGGTCAAGCGCGCGCTCGAGTTCTTTTTCTGGCAAGACTTTTTTCTCCCGGGCGATTTCACGCACAGTGCGTCCGGTTTTCGCGCTCTCCTTGGCAATTTCAGCCGCACGATCGTAACCAATCTTCGGAGCGAGACTGGTCACCATGGCCATGGAAAGCTCAATCAACTCGCGGCAGTGCTCTTTGTTCGCCACGATGCCGAGCACGCATTTTTCGCAGAAAACATCGACTACGTTTCCCAGCAGCCGGATCGATTCGAGAAGATTATGCGCCATCACCGGCATCATGACGTTGAGCTCGAAGTTTCCGTTTGCTCCGGCCCAGGTGATAGATGTGTCGTTGCCGATCACCTGTGCGCAAACCATCATTACCGATTCGCACATCACCGGGTTCACTTTGCCCGGCATGATTGAACTGCCTGGTTGTGTCGCGGGAAGTTGAATTTCGCCGATGCCGCAACGCGGCCCGCTCGCGAGCCACCGGATGTCGTTCGCGATCTTGAATAAACTGACCGCGATCGTTTTTAGATGACTGCTCGCTTCCACGACTGCGTCCCTGCCCCCTTGCGCTTCGAAATGGTTCTTTGCCTCGTAAAAGGCGATCCCAGTGCGCTGCTCCAAATGGCGCAGCATTTTGCTCGGAAGATCCACATGGCGATTCAGGCCTGTGCCGACCGCCGTTCCGCCGAGCGCAAGCTCACGCAACGCCTCCATCGATTTTTGCGCGCGCGCCCTCGCGTAAGCAACTTGTTGCGCGTAACCGGAAAATTCCTGTCCCAATCGGATCGGGGTCGCGTCCATCAAATGGGTCCGACCGATCTTGATGACGTCCCAGAATTCCTTCGCCTTGGCTTCGAGAGCGGCGTGTAACTTTTCCAGAGGAGGAATCAGACAGTTTTTTAACTGTTCCGCTGCGCTGATATGGATCGCAGAGGGAATCACGTCGTTGCTCGACTGGCCCATGTTGACGTGGTCGTTCGGATGAACTAGTTCACGCGACCCGATCGGTTTGCCCGCGAGCTGGGCGCACCGGTTCGCGATGACTTCGTTCGCGTTCGTGTTTGTGCTCGTACCCGAGCCTGTCTGAAAAATGTCGAGCGGAAAATGGTCGTCGAGCTTTCCTTCGACGACTTCCTCGGCTGCTTGCACGATCAACGCTGCGCGCTCCGCATCGAGCAGACCGAGATCATGGTTGGCCTGCGCGGCCGCCCATTTGATCAAACCCAGTGCGCGAATAAACGGCCGCGAAAACCGATAACCGCTCACGGGAAAATTAAGTACCGCCCGGTGGGTCGAGGCGCCGTGGAGGGCATACGCCGGGAGGGACATCTCGCCCATCGAATCCTTTTCTACACGCGTCGGCCTGTCCTGCGTCATGCCGGGCGATCTGCGCCAGCCAACTCCGAAAGTTTTCGGGGATGCGCGGTGCGGTACTCCCAGCCACTCAGCGATTCTTCCGATTGTGCCTTTTGAAAAACAGTAATGAACATCGGCGGTATATTTTGCAGGAAGTATTCTGATTCGGCGTGCTCGAAAAGCTTGGCATGCTGCTTCAGCTCGTTGGTCACTTGATAAATGATAAAACTGCCGCCCGCCGCCAATGCGTCGTGCGTTTTTTGGAGGAGTGCGCGTTTCTTGTCGATTTTAAGAATACTGAACGGAATGCCTGAAAGAATGTAATCGCAGCAGCCGAATCCACGACGCTCCAACTCCTGAGGCAAACGCGCCGCGTCTCCGTGGACGACGTGCACACGGCGATCCCCGGCGAATTGTCGTTCCAGATCGCGAGCGAAAGCTTGGTCGAGCTCAAACAGGAGTAAATGCGAATCTGGTCTCATCCGTCGCGCGATCTCGCGCGAATGCACGCCTTCACCCGGGCCGTACTCGGCGATCACGCGCGGCTGGCTGAAATCCATTTTACTGGCGACGCGTTCCACGAGCGCTTTCGAGCTGGGAACAATCGACGCGATTTGAAACGGCCGTTGCAGAAAACGCTTAAAAAACAAAGTACTCACGAGATGCGCACAGTCGCCTCGCACCCCCATGTTGTCCAGTGTTGAAGTGTTCGCGATGGTGCTGAAAATGCGATTTGCTTTCAGCAAGCATTCGAATCAACAAATTGAGATTGCGAAGATCAAGGCTCTTGACTGTTCACTGATCACTCGTCATTCGTCACTCGTCCGGGCGCATCAACAAACGCAAAAATTGATTGCGCTAGAGTATACGACGCCGAAGGATGGCACGGCGTGATTACCGTGTGGTTTGGATTTTGTTGCTTTCTCCGCGCTTGCATGCGCCGGTTTTTTGCGAGGGAGACAATCTTGTGTGCACTGGGGTTGCTTCCAGGATCGATTCTTGTAATGGCTCGACTCCCGCCGCTTTGGCGGGGTACCGACGGCCTGTTTCAAATCGCGTCTCCGCCAGGAGACGTAACACTCCTCCATTTTCCGCCTTTGTATCCCTTCCTAAGTCGCCTCCCGATTTTACTGGTTTCCGCGTGGTGTAATGCGGGGCATCTGCACTCGTTGCAGCTCGGGGTCAAGCGATGGGTCGCACTGAACGATACCGGTCTGCTCCTGCTCGTCGCAGGGCAACAGTTGGCTCTCATTTTCGCTCTGGCGCTTCTAACTGTTAGCTGTACGAGGCGTCCGATTCTGCGATGCCTCATTGTTGTCGTGTTTCTCTGCACTCCCGTCCTTTTCATCGGAGCCCAACTGATCTCTTCTGAAGCGCTCGCATCGATTCTCCTTATCTTGTTAATCGCCATCGCGGTCGAACTTTCTCGCGGACAGGAACTCAGCCGGAATGGCATTATTGCGCTTGGCGTATGTCTTTATGCCAACGTAATGACGCGGCATGTCAACGCGATCGGCGCAGCGCTTGTGCCAATGGCTTATCTGCTGGGTGCGATCACGCACATTAAGAAACGTCGTGAAGGTCGCATCTGTTTGAAAAAATTTGTGGTGACATGTGCCGTCGGTTTAGTTGCGATTGTCGCGGCCAATTTAACTACGCGAAGCTTGTGCGTCGTTTTTCGGGAACCGTACCGTTCTACGGTTGCTCGAACGGCGATTTCTCGGTTGGATTTGATCGATCAACTGCCCGCTGCCGACAAAGCCAATTACCTGCGCAGACTGCAAGCCAACGCATCAGATCCCATCACCAAAGAAGCGATTCCGGCCATCCTCGCTGCCAAAAAATATTGGGGCGGGTCGATGCGCGAGATCGAACGTCTGATTCAAAGCCATGGCGAAAAACTTAAAAGTAAAGAGCTTCACGCGATGGCCGATCGTTATCTGGATGAGATATGCCTGCTGTATTATCGTTCTCTTCCACCAATTGTTGTCGCGGATATAAGTGAAGCGATCGTCCGCGCACTCACAAGCACGACGCCAACAGAAGTGATCCAATACTTTTATAGAATGGCCGCTGATCATTCTCCAAAGGTTTTCCGAGCAGACTCCGCTCTGCACCAGAGAACTGCGCATCTCAAGAGCTGTTCGCCAATCGCGGGCGCGGCCATTAAGCGGGCCGAAACCACGTTCTGGTTGCGCGGTCTCGACAAAATCCCTTGCGGAATCACTCTGGTGCTCTTGCTCGGACTAGCGACGATCCTGCGGTTGCTGGAGCGCTTCGACTCGAACATGCTGTCGCTGCTTTACGCACTCGCAATTACTGACGTGCTTCTAATGATCGGCACATTCGCGCTTGGCCTCTATCTCCCTCGCTATGTATTACCGAGTTGCGTGATCAACGCCGCTGCGTTGGCGATCCTTTTGGGAGGCATACCGCCGCCAGCCTCTCGTACCGGTTCGGCAATGGCTTAATCCAATCAATCGACATGTTTTGCGCGGCGTTTAGCAGCGCCACCAGACGATGCCCGCGGACTCCAACATTATGAGTATCTGGCGTACTGGTTCGGCGGACGATCGGACGCCCGCCGCGAAGATCGATATCTCGCTTGACTCATCACTGGTCACTCGTCACTTATCACTTCGGTTTAGTGCGCGGTTAGCTCAGTGGTAGAGCACTACCTTGACACGGTAGGGGTCAGAGGTTCGAAACCTCTACCGCGCACCATCTCTTACTTGCGGGCCGATGTTGTTTTTGAGCGCACGTCGATTTCTCCTCAACGCTCTTTGGTCTTCGTCTCCGCAGTTTCGAAACTCACGCGCGGCGGGCACTCGACCTGACAAAGCTCGATGAGTGAGTGGCGCGACTCGAAGAGGTCGTCGTTATTTCGCGCGTGCGTCAGCTAGCGCGACCTGGCGGCGTCCCAACCACAGACTCAACCCGCACCAGAACGCGACCAGTGGCACGGCCAGGTAACTCGTGATGCGTACATCCAATCCGAAATCATGCAGTCCCTTGTAGGACCACGCGCCGACCTGGTCGCCGGCGCGGTAGCCGAAAGTATCAATGAAACTCTTGGCTTTGTATTTGTCTTCGCGACGCAAAACGGTGAAGAGAATTTCGCGAGCCGGTCGTAGCAACGCGAACCCGGTCGCGCGACGTACGACCTGGAAAACTGCGAGCACAATCAGAATCGGCGCGTAGCCGATCGCGAGAAAACCCAGGCCGCTCAGCGCCGGCATCAGCACGAGGGTGAAGCCGACGCCGAACCATTTCAGCAAACGACTCGTTAGGCAAAGTTGAATCAGCACCGTGAGAGTGTTTACCGAAAAATCCAGTTTCCCGAAGAACGCTGTGCGCGCGGATTTATCCGTCAGTTGATGTTGCGTGAGATCGGCCTGCTGAAAATAGGCCCACGTGTTTGTCAGCGTGTAGATGAAGATGAAAAGAACGAGCGCGAACAAATACGGCGAGCGAAAGATATGAGTGACGCTGTCCCAGATATTTCCGCCGATCGGTTTTTCCGCCGTCGCGGCTTCAGACTGCTCGCGAAATTCCGCGGGAAAAAAGCGCACGCATTGCGCCGCGATTTCGAACATCGCAGCTGACATGAGGCAGAAAACGCCGGTGCTGAATCGATCGACCAGAAATGTCGGAACAAGTGGGCCGAGAATTGCGCCTAACGAACCGCCGACAGCGATGAAACCGAAGAGACGTTTCCCTTGTTCGGCCGTGAATAGATCGGTCATGAATGCCCAGAAGAGGGTGGTCGCGAAAAGATTGAAGACGCTGACCCAGACAAAGAACGAACGCGCGAGCAGCCATTGCCACTCCGGCGGCACGGCGCGCATGAGCAGGAAAAAGATGAAGAGATTGGCAATCGCGAAGCGGTAGGCGAGCGGAAGAAATTTTCGGCGGGACATGCGCGATACGATGGCGGCAAAGAGCGTATTCGCGATCAGCATGCCGACGAGCGTGGCCGTGTACATCCATGGCAAATTCTCCACGCCGCTGCTCGCACCGATCTCCTCGCGAATCGGCCGGAGAATGTAGTACCCAGCCAGGACGACGAAGTTAAAAACGAACGCGAGCCACATGGCTCGCACTTCGTCGGGGTGCACATCCACTGTGCGGTTGCGTAAATTCGTGAGAAGCGTGCGCATTGTTACCGCGGGAGCTGCGCAATCAGAAACACCATCGCCTCGTTATATGGTTGTGGTGGCTATGGAGTCCTCCGCCCGGACGCTTCCGAAGGTAGATAAAATTGACGATCCATACAACAGGGTTGAGGCTGAAAATCGTGAGCGTGATCCGGCCTTGGAGCTAGGTCTTTGGGCTGTACTTGTCGATCAAAGCTTGGAAGCGCGGGTCTTTGCGCAGTGGGTCCCACATGGGTTCAAGCTTGAGCATTGGGACAGTGAGGCCGTTCGGGACATCGAGCAGATGATCAAGCAGGCGAAATGCTTCGTCGAATTCACCAGTCCAGGCATAAATCTGGGCGAGCGATG
>WNFR01020582.1_pt1 | contig 12087 bp, 19 predicted proteins | sample 5400221 | NCBI WGS metagenome assembly WNFR01 (sample SAMN13153357, study PRJNA577476) | soil metagenome | isolation source: 40 cm soil under Madrone tree | place: USA:California | collected 2016-06-14 | reverse complement strand
CACCCCGCAGGATTGCTGTGTACGCTTCGCCGTGGTCGTTGCCTTCCACAGCGCAACACTCACTACCAGGCGGGCGCTACACCTTACCTGGGCCGGACTTTCGCCGGCTGGATCTCGCCAGCTTCCTGGCGCACTAGTGACTCAGTTTGGTCTCTTACGGAGATTCCGCTAAACTCGCGGTCTGCTGTGTCGATGAGTTCGCGCCGTCCCCTGCTCACGGCATCTGGTAGCGTTCGTTCTGAGCGTTTCTCGCGAACGGCGTAGCGCTCGACGACCCGTAGGGACGATGTCGGCGCACAGAGAGGTCTGCGTTCGCACCGGTGTGCGGTCAAATACGAAACGGTTCGTTTTTGGTGATCCCTGCCGATCTTCATCGCCCGAGTTCAGCTCGACGAAGACGCGACTGCTTGTACTTCAAGGAGTCTATGTTCGCGCGACGCTGCGCGACCGATCAAAAGTCTGCAGCTTCTCTGAGTTGGTTCACACCAAACGAGCGGCTAGGCTGGTTCTCCAGGGACGCAGTTTGCGGTGGCCCAACCTCGCCCGCGGCATTGCGTAGTGTCGTTGGGCTGTTGCCAGAACCGTCGATCGCGTCGACGACTTGCTCGGGCACGGCATAATGGAGCATGTGTCCAACACCCGGAACCAGCCGCAGCACGCTCTGCGGAATCTCGTGATGAACCGGGATCGAATGTCGGCGATGGTCGACTACGCGATCGTCTGTGCTAGCCATGATCACTACGGGCATCTGCAGTTCCCGATAGCGGCGCTGCATCGCGCGCACTGCCGAAACCATCGCGACGGAATCCTGAGCCTCGGCGCGGATCTGCGATGGTCGTAGGGGCAGTCCGTAAGGGAAGCCCTTGGCGAAACGTTCGGGCACGGGAAGGGGCGAGAACATGCCCTTCGCTGCCAGAGGCAGGAGCGCGGCGCCGAGGAGCGGCCCGACAGTATAGCGGGTCAAGTCGCCGATGACTGGGATCGCCGGAAGCGAGAACAACAGCACATCGGCGCGCAATGTCGGATGGTAGTAGCCTGACAATAGGACAAGACCGCTCACCGCATCCGGATGATCCAGTGCGAGCGCCAAGGCGACGAGTGTGCCGCAGGAATGACCGACAACGACAGGACGCTCGATGCCAAGCTTTGCGAACGCTTGTCGCAGCAGATCAGCCTGCCGCGCGGGGGTCCACATCGCGCCGCGCGGCCGGTCGCTATGCCCAAAACCCGGACGGTCAGCCGCGACAACGTGAAACTGTCGCTCAGCCGCCAGGTCGAGCAATCCGCTCAATTCAAAATCTTCGGCGGTGACGACATTGCCATGGAGAAAGACCACCGGCCGCCCCCGGCCCCTCTCGAGGTAGTGAAGTCGGACACCGCCGACAGTGACGAACCGCCCACGAGGTGGATGGTCCCGCTCTACTTTTCTTGCTCGATAGGTATTCCACAGCGCCATCGCCGCCGTGGCAGCCGCCGCCGAACCCGCCAAGACCGCGCCGCTTCCCGACCGCTTGGAGCGGGCTTGGATCGATCGCCTCATTTCGCTCGGCGCTGCGCTTGGCCGACGCGCAGCCGGGCGTAGGCGTTGCTAGACCCCTTTCAAACGCCGTTTGTCCCAGATGGAGCTCGTCGACCGTGACAATCCACACAAGGAAGTCAGGTTCGCAGGAGACTCGCTGCTGGAGGGAGACGGATTCGAACCCTCGGGTCCCCGGTGAGGGGAACTACGTTTTTCGAGACTGCCCGGTTCGACCACTCTGGCACTCCGCTCCCGCGGCAGAGACCGGCTCCTTTGCGACAAGGATCAACGCTCCGCAGGGCATTGCTGGCCGCGCGCCAGGCGTCGGGGTCGATGTTCTATGTTGATGCCTACATCGTGGACCAGCGCACCGCTCAAGTTGCGGTGAACTGAGCGGGGCGCACTGGCCGGAGAGGCGCTCGTTTGTGGAGGAACTACTTTTACTCTGGACCGGGTTGCAGACGCGCCGACTTCATAACGTCGGGTATCCTTTCCTACGGAATCTTTATTGAAGCCAGGTAAGATTGCGCTCGCAATTTTATGCGGTTAGGATTTTTTATTGTGCATCGTGAAACAGACATCGTTATCACAATGCCCGCTTTTGTCCCTCTACGTATCTGCCCGCCCTACCACTTCGACATCAACGCAACCGGCAAGGTTATTGGATCGCCCGCGACCGCGACGGCCTCGCCGGCGGCACCTTCCTGACCTGCAAGGACGCGGTACGTTTCGCACTGTTCGAGACCGGCGGCGACGGCGCCCACGTCCATACCGACCCGGGGCCGGAGGCTGCCCGCATCGATGGCGCTCGGGGCCACCGCCGGACTCGGACGCTACAGTGAGCACCTCGTTCCCGAATGCCGCGTCTCGTCCGAAGAGACCATCCGCCGTTTTTCGCTGAGCCGCGACCGCACTCGATTGCGCGCGGCACGCGAGCGATGCGGAAGCCAGCGACAATCGAAATGTGGGTTGATGGCCTTTACATCTGCATCCACCAGCCGAAAGGGGTGGCCGCAGCGGATCTGCGCTCCCGGCCGGACCGCCTGAGGGATTGTGCCCGGACGGAACAACAACATTTTCTGAGACATGGTCCGGGAGTCCTCTTGCAGTAATACCGCAGAAGCATCTTTAGGCGGATCCCATGGCAGCCATCGATCCGGGCGAGGCGGGTGCGATCAAGGACCATGGTCACTCTCGCGCATCACTTCAGGTCCTTCGGCGTTTCTGCCTGACCGTGTCATTCTTCGCGGCGTGGGCGATGGCACGACCACATCCCGAGCCGTTGCTGCACTTTGGCGGGATGGTGATGGTGACATCCGTCGCGTGCGTGGTCTTGGCAGTCTCCGGCAGAGAACGCGTTGCGGATCGACGATTGAACCGTGGGATGAGGCGTTCGCCCATCTCGCCATCGCGCTGTCCATCGATTTGGGGGGAGGTATAGACCTTAAAGCGAACAGAGACGCCGCCAGATGCTCGAAGTCGCCGAAGCCGATCTCGAGCTCGGCTTTGTCCATCCCCAGGCGTGCCGCAAATAGCTCGCCGAGCGCGTCGACGCGAACGATCGGGCGTTCCGAGCTTCACGATGGCGGCGTTGCCGGCGAGCCGGGCGACGACGGAGGCGAAGGCGGCCACGTAGGGCTCGAAGAGGTCAGTTAACTTCGAATGTTATCGACTTAACTATCAATTTGCCAATGAAATTAACTCTTCAAATCTAAACTCAGTGTTGGACGGGAGAGGTCAGACTGCCAGAGAATGTAGCTCATGGAAAACAGGGAGGCGGGGGTTGGTCGCTGCATCGCTGGAGCACTCGGACCGCAAAGCCGTTGCCCCGACGAACCCGGCAACAGTGATTCTAAAGATGCACCTGGTGTGAGCCAAGTCACACGCTTGTTGGGCCGATCCGGGGGATGATCAGCAGAGTCCATCTCGCGCCCGTTGGGCGGGATGGACGGGCTGATGGCGATGCGGACACTGCTGAAAGGAACCGCCATGCATATCGTTGTTGGACCTGTTCTAACGAGGAAGGGGGGCTATGCCTTCGACTGCTGGACGCCGGAGGAGGGGCTCAGCCGCGGGTACGCTTACGGTCGGGTCGAAGACGCCCATTACGCGCGCAACGTCGAAATCAGATCGCGCAAAAAGGGCTATTCGGATCACACGATCGCCTGCAGCACAGTCGATGACTTCGTGCGGTTAACGATCTGACCGGCGAGTGTCGAGAACGCATCAGCCTCCCTCGAGCTGGTCGCCGCTGATCATCTGAGGCAGCATAAACAGATGCCCCGGATCGACGATGTTCTCGTAGTGCTGCAGCCAATGGCAGTCTTTGACAAAGCCGACGGAATCCTCGCCACACGCGTGCCCGCAACACAACATCGTCGCGGTGACGGATATCAATGATTTCGTAAATCGGAAAGAGAGGCTCGGTGCCGGGGGGGCCGAATAGACGCACACATACCAGCCCATTGGAGACACCGCTTTCCAGCCGCATCCAGCGCCACGGCGACATGACTGGCCGGTGGAGGAAGGTGGATTCGAACTCTCGGTCCACCATAGGACAGACTGGTTGATCCTCGTTTCGTCGCGCGTTCGTCACGCCTCCACTACGCCCCACACATGAGCAAAGCCTTCTTCGATAATGATCGCCTGGGCCCTATTAGCCATCTCCGGCGCGGTTTCGAACTTGCCTTCCTGCGTACCGTGCTGGGATCATCCATCATCTGCTAACGGAATCCAAATAGTGCGGTTTTGCACAAATACGTTTGACAAGGCACAGACAAACCGACAGGCTGAAGGGATCGGCGACACTCTAGAATGAGGCAAGTTGCCGACTGAGAGATCCGTGCGCTCCCGCCAAGACAGGGCAAGGAGGAGCGCTAAATGGCCGTTCCCAGATACTTTTGCGCGCGGATGGAAAACCGGCCTGGTGATGCTCGGCGACTTCAAGAGTAGGTATGCGGGGTTGGCTCGATCGCCACGGTATTGATCTGGTCGGCGTCATTCCTCCGCCGGTGAAGCGTGGCATCACAGCCTTCGATGTGTATTTCCAAAGCGAAGATGTCGTCCTTCTCCACTAGGAATCTGGGGAACACGTTGCTTCAAGTGGGAAAAGAACCCCAGCGTGTCCCTAGTAATTGATTTTGGGGGATTTCAAATGATACGGCGTTCTTTAATGCTGTCGGTCTTCGTCCTACTGTCCAGCACTATTGGGGGTGCCCCGAGAAGTTCGGCCGCATCGGATCCGGCGAGCTTTGTAAGCGATCTTGGGAATCGCGCCCTTGCAGAGATGCGAAGCGGGAATACGGTGGTGGCCAAGCAGGGGCTGTTCCGCCAGCTGTTCCGACAGAATTTCGACGTGGAAGCATGCGCCCGTTCCGCTCTCGGGCCTTATTGGCAAAAAGCGACGGCGCTGCAGCGGCAGGAGTTCGTCGAACTTTACGAGGATTACGTCGTCGTCGGCTATTCCGCTCACCTCGGCGCCCTCGGCGGTGAAAGCTTCAAGGTGCTAGGGAGCCAGCCCGATAAGGAAAGGGTCATCGTGGCGAGCCGGATCCAGATCAACGGCGCTGCGCCGATCAGGGTTGATTGGCAGCTCAACCCGACCAACCATGGCTACAAGGTGACCGACTTGATCGTCAACGGCATCAGCATGGCCAGCGCGCAGCACTCCGACTTGGTCTCGGTCATCCAGCGCAACAACGGGGAGGTGCAAGCCGTGCTGGCTGCATTGCGCGAAAAGAATGCGAGCAACGGTATCCTCCGATAAGTCTGAACCTCCCACACCTCATCGAACCCCATATACGACCGGGACGTAGGCGTCATCCAACGCGCGCGTAACCGCGTATTGCCACGCCCTTCGGTAGGCAGATCGTGCGGAGACCGGCGTGATATTCGCGCGGACGCTGGTGTTGCCGCAGCCATTAGCCCGACAATCGACGTCGTCGAGAGGGCCGTCGGCTGTGCCCGCTGTTGTCACCCTCATATCTCGACCTCGGCGCCGAGCTCGATGACGCGGTCCGGCGGGATGCAGAAGAACTCGGTCGGCCCCTGTCCGAGAACGACAAGGCAGCGCTCATGGGAGGAACGTTGCAGAAAGTCTACAAGTGGTAGCGCGACCGTACCGATTCGGCCGCGCCACAATCTGACGGAATAGCTCAGGAACCAGCCACGGCGCTGCTCATCGTTGATCTCGACTCTCAGTCTCGCATCGCTCGTAGAGCATCGCAGGACCGCTAATGATCCTTCTCGCAGAGTTGTTGATGGACGCGTCGCTCCAACCTCGGGGGAGCCCTTCCGGCGTTTCCCCGACCCGCGCCGCCAAGCGCACGAGATCGCAGAACTCCGACCACGTCGCGTTCCGTCCCGGGATGCAGCCGCTTCGGATGACCAAACGGATGGCCCGCGTGCGTCGCGGCAGCCTGCGCGCCATCATGGGATCGCTGCCCGCGCGAGGCAAATGACGAAAGCCCGTAAGCGGGCGCGCAGCCCGCCGAAGATCGCGATCCACGGAGTTGCGTCGGATGACATCGGGTGACACGCACTCCTAATGCCCTGGCTTTTGAGGCCACCCCCCACGACCGGCGCGGAGCGCCGGGGGCTCAAAACGCGGCATAGGTCGCGTGGAGTTATTCGAGCCGGTTCCTCGGCCTTATTTCCTCTCACCCCCAGCAGAGGATCGCCTACGCGATTACGGCGTCTTCAGCGCCACTTCGCGCGGGTCGCAAGAGAAAGTAAAGGCGAAAAACTGCCGCTCTTTTGCGCGCGGACTGACGTTTTTGCGACTGCTCGCGCCACTCGAGCACGGTGGTCTCGGCGCCGTAGCGGCCGGCGAACTCAGCAGGATCGGGCTCGACCGGACGGCCGCACACGACAGGCGGACGCCCGCGCGGACTTCATTGGCGCGCCGATGAAATCGCCGCCGATCTCGCTGCGCCTGATGGCGCACACACGCTCACCGCGAAGGTTCGTAGTATCGTCGGGTCTTCATCATCCTGAACTGTTCTGCTGCGGGCCGCCGACCTCGCCTATTTCCGGCCATTCCGCCCGCCTGTCCGGTTGCGCCCCGCAATCGGTCCGCCGTCGCGAGCCGCTTGCCCCGATCCCAGCGTCAGAGATACCGCCGCGTTCCCTTCCTGCTTCGGCTGCTTCGGCTGCTTCGGCTTTTTCGGTTCGCGGTTCGACCGTCTTTGCCCCTTCGCCATCGCCGGCTCCTTTTAAGGGAATGCGGCAAACCGGGTAGACCCTATATCGACGGCTTTCAGTCATCGCGGCGCGCTGTGTGAGTAGGGCTGCCTGTCGAGTTGGCTGGACCCGGCGGCTGACGCTGATCGCGGCTAGAACGGCTAGCGCAGAACCTCGGGGTGGCGCACCTCTGTCGCACCAGCTTCGACATCCTCGGCGGTCTCGTCAAAGTCTCGCGCCAAGCGGCGGAGCATTTCTTCCAAATCGTCCTGCCACGTCGCTTCGGCCAAGTGCCGAGCATGGTCCGCTAGCTCGCGGTAATGAGATACGCGGTCCATAGCTACGAAACACCGCTGGCTCGGAAACCATTCCCGGTGCGCACAGACTCGCTGGTGCGAGTTCACCCATCGGTAATGCGCCGAAGCCCACCGGCTAAGCAATGAGCGCCAGGGAGAGGAAGTCAGGTTCGCAACAGACTCGCTGGTGGAGGGAGCGGGATCCGAACCCTCGGTCCCGCTCATGAAAGTCGGCCCCTCTGACCGAAGGGAAATGCCGAAGGGGTGAAACGGGGTAGTCTCGTGAAGCGTAGTTTCTCTCACCGGGGACCGACGGTTCGAATCCCTCATCCTCCTGCAGAGCTTTTCTCAACCCAGCTTTTCTCCTTGCGATCGAGGAGAGGAAGAGACCCGCGGGACACGGAGAGACACGTCGGCGTAAGAAAAAAGCCTAACGACGCGGAGCGGCCCGACCGCTGTCGATGTTAAGCAAAAAGACGTTCCACGTGGAGGTCCGCATGGCACAGTCACAGCGAGAAGGACAGCAGGCCCAAAAGGAAGCGGAGAGACCGAGCGAAGGCAACCGTCAAAACTCTGCGGCCACGGGCACCTGGGGACGCGACAGCGAACCCGCTCAGCGACAAACCGAACGCCTGGCCGAAATTGGCGGCGAGCGGATGCGGCAGGCGACCGAAGCGACGGCAGCCGCCGCGAGCGGGACCTTACGCTCGGGCTCGGCGATTGCCAGTGATGCACAAGAGATCACCGCCGCATGGACGCGCTATGCCGAGGAAGTGATGCGGCACACCTCGGAGGCGAGCCAGGCGCTGTTGCGCGCCCGCACTTTCAGCGAAATGATGGAGGTGCAGGCCAAATTGCTGCGCGACAACATGCAGTCCTTCCTCGACCAGAGCGTAAAAATAGCCGAGACCGCGAGCCGGATGGCGACTCGCCCGTTCGATGCGCTCAACGAAGCAAGCGGCGGCCAAACTCGGTGCTAGCGCAGCTGCCGCCTCGCTGCCAGGCCTGTCGTTGGCGTACCCCTCCGGGTTTCCACTTGCGTCTGGGTCGCTGAGAGCTCGCGTTCCAACACTTCGATGCGTCATCGGCGATGCCGGAGTTCGCGCCGCGCCGACCGCCCTCGGGCGTGGCTCATCGTCGCGACGCGATGCGAGCTTGAAAGCCGCGCAGGCGCACGGCGAGGGCGTCAGCGCCAACGAAGTTGCCAATTATCTCGCGCGCGAAATCCGGGGTGACTGTCCGGACGAACCACTTCGGTATGATGCTGCAACGCCATCGGCGTGCCGGCCGCCGGCCCGAAAACCGTGATCAGCGCTGGTGCTTGCCGCCCTCGGCGCAGAGCGAGCGGCCGGGGCAGTCGGCGTGACCGGCACGAGAGGGACCGACGGTTCGAATTTCGCTCCCTCCTCCACCAGCGAGTCATGTCGCGGCAGTGTGCTGGATGCCGACAGCTGCCGCGTCTGCATGCGCAGGCATCCCGTTTTGCTGACACAAACCCAAACTCTTGACCGCGAAAAAATTATTGGTTCCGACCGCGGGTTGCTGAAACTGCATAGTCAGCCGCTTCGCGGCCGACCTATTCTCTGACTCGTCGACATCGCTCTGTCGGCATGATGATCCCTGGGGGGTTGGTTTTACTCCCTGTAAACAGGGTTTGGATCATGATCTTCGCCCGTCCTAGTTTCCTGACAGCGCTCCTCTTTATTGCCGCCGCTCTACCGGCGTCGGCAGCCGAACTGGAGCGGGTCGAAGCACGGTTCGAGATCTTCGGTTTTGCAGGTTTGCATGTATTGACCAATCGGACCACCGTGCAGGAGCGTGGAGACTATTATGCGATTGCGACGGATCTCGAGACTCGCGGCCTGGCGAGCGTGTTTGTCGATCTTACGAGTCATTCGGAGGTTCACGGCAAGCTCGCCAGAGATGCGCCTCTTCCGGACGCGTACCGCGCCGATGTGCGCCGAAACGGTGACGATCGTCACTACGGCGTCGATTACCGTGGCGACGGCACTGCCACAAACGTGTCGACACCGCCCTCTTCCGAGCGGCCTTTTTTCGTGGCGGCGGCGCAGATGCGCGGCACTGTCGATCAGCTGACGGCGTATTTCCTGCTGGAGCGTCAACTCGCGCAGCACGGGACTTGCCGGGTCGTCGTTCCGGTCTTCGATGGTAGCGGGCTCTACAACCTCCGCTTCACCGATGTTAAACGGGAAACCTTGTCCGCCGATGGCTATCAGAACTTCGCCGGCCCGACGCAGCTCTGCGAGGTCGTCCGCGAAGAGATCATGGCCAATCGGAACAAAAACGAGGATACCTACAGGCGCGGAAGGATCTGGTATGCCCGCCTAGTGGGCGGCGATCGGATGATGCCGGTGCGGATGGAGTTCGATACCGAATTCGGCGTGGTGACCGGATATCTCGCCGAACTGCGCGGACGTGGCGTCGACCTCCACCTGATGAGGGAGTGAGCGGCCTCGCCTCGAGGACCCGGCTCACATCCGGATCCCCTTGACACATACTCCGTTGCCCGAGATCGCCCACCCCCGTTGCGGCGCGCGCTGCGTGGAGTGATTCGGCTGGCCGATGCGGCATGAGAGGCGCCCTTAATTAGAATGGCACTGTTGAACAAGCGCCACCAGGTAAACGATCAAGGTGTAACGGTGGGCGGCCGCGTGACCCTTGCCGGTGGTGACGCCGAGACCGCGCGGCGGCGGACGGCTCACGGCCGTCAATGAAGGTGAACGCGTCACCTTCGATATCGTTGAGGGGCGAAAGGGGCTGGAAGCCACGAGGGGACGCTTCGTCTAGGTTGGGCCAGCCTCATCAGCCGAAGAAGGCACGGCTGCTGTCCAAAAGCAAAGATTCCGCATCAATACCTTTGGATTGATCCCCGGGCCGCGTCGCGACAACACTATAGCGAATTCACCGAGGATTATGCCGGGGCGGAATTCCCGGCCCGTCCTCAAACCCTCTCGACTTCAACGCGTAATGGATGTTCCTCGATCTTCGCCATCAACAAGACTTCGCATTGCTTTTGTTCAGCGACCTCAAAGGTATAGGTACCGGCTATGCCCTTGCCTTGCGTATGCACAGCAAAGGTCAAGGCGAGAGCGTCTTCTGTTGATGTATGAATTAAAAGTGCTCGAATCGGCGAAGTTGGGTTAGCGGCAAGCGGCTGCTGGCGCTGTGGAACGCTCTGCCCGGTGTCGAGAAGCGGAAGAAGGTCGGCGACCGTGATGCGTTGATCGATCAGCTGTGGTCGGCGGTTGAGTTGTTGCCGGACCCGGAGCCTCATTCTGACGCGAAGCGGCCATCGAAGCAGGATGCGGTGATTGCGATGCTGCGCCGACCGGAGGGGGCAACGGTCGATGAGGTGGCGAGCGCGACCGGCTGGCAGCGCCACACGGTGCGCGGCGTCTTCGGGAACCCTGAAGAAGAAGCTCGGGCTCATCCTTGCCTCGGCTCAAGAAGCGCGGCCGAGTCTACCGCATCGCCGAGCCGGCGAGCGTATGAAATCCCCAACCGCCGACGCTTCGGCTCGCCAGCATTCTGGCGAGCCGTTGCCCGTTCTCAGTCGAGGTGGCGAGCGGAACAGCCGAGTGCGAAATCCGGGCATCGCAGAGGTCGAAGACGAAATTGCTGGAGTGGTCGATCCGTCGACGCAGGAGTTGCAGGAGCTCAGCGGGCCGTTGGCTGGCTCGAGCGCGGCGACGGTGGTGGTCTTCGTGCCGCTGGCCTTCCTCAGCGGGCGTCACCCGTGGCTTTTTCGGACCGCTGTCGCTGACCGTGGCGTCGAGCCTGATCTTCTCTTTCTTGATCACGTGGCTCGCCGTGCCGCTCGGCAGCCGAGCGGCTCGTCACCGGAAAGGAGGCGCAGCGCGAGGAGATCCCGTCGCTGCCGCATCGCCGAAGCTGGAAGTCTGCGCCTGCGACTGGCCTCGCGTACGGGACAACTTCCGCGAAAGTCAGGTTCGCAACAGACCCCGCGCTGGAGGGAGATGGATTCGAACCCTCGGTCCCCCCGTAGGGGACAGCATTTTTTTCGAGACCGCCCCGGAACCCGGCGACGACAAACCGGCCCGGTAGCCAGAACCGGATTTTGACGATCGAAAAGGGCAGGTTTACCGTGCGCCGAGCCAGGCTGGCCCCGGCAATGATATCAACGCCGGGTCACCGGGCTTCCAGAAGGCGCCAATGCGGGGCCCTGCCAGCCTGGTCGCGAGATGCTTTCGCCGCGCCGAGCACCAACTGAGCGATGCTCAGGCTCGCAGCATGCGCACGCCGACGATGACGAGGATTGTCGCGAGGACCGGCCGCAGCACCTTGTCCGGAACCCGCGCACTCAGATGGCTGCCGAAGAAGATGCCCGGCAGAGAGCCCATGACGAGCGAACCCAGCAGTACCCAATCGACCGATCCCAGAAGCCAGTGGCCGACGCCCGCGATCAAGGTCAGCGGCACGGCATGGGCGATGTCGGAGCCGACGAGACGGGCGATCGGGGTGCACGGGTAGAGCAGAACGAGAGCCGTCATGCCGATGGCGCCGGCGCCGACCGAGGAGAGCGTCACGAACACCCCGAGCAGGAGCCCGGCGAAGGTCGTCAGTGTCGCGGTCCACCGCGGATCCGGCTCCGCATGCCGCGTCGCGGTCAGCAAACGCAGCCTCCGGTGCGATAGGACGCAGACCGCGGTCATGACAAGGGCGATGCCCAAAGCGGTGGTGATCAGGGGCGGAGAATCGTTGCCCTTGATGCCCAAGATGTAGAGCGCGAAGAGAGTCAGGATTGTTGCCGGGATGCTGCCGGCAGCGAGCCGGCCGGTGACGCGCCAGTCCACCGTTCCTTTGAGCCCATGCGTCAGAGTGCCGCCGGTCTTGGTTATCGCCGCGTAGAGGAGGTCGGTCCCGACAGCAGTCGTCGCGTGCACCCCGAACAGCAGAACGAGAATCGGCGTCATAAGGGAGCCGCCGCCTACTCCGGTCAGTCCGACGAGCATGCCGACAACGAAGCCGGACACGACTAAGAGCGGGTTGATCGCGGCGAACAGGTCCATGTCGTCGTCCGCACGGTCGCTTACATGTACTGCTTAAGTC
>WNFR01012926.1_pt1 | contig 12088 bp, 10 predicted proteins | sample 5400221 | NCBI WGS metagenome assembly WNFR01 (sample SAMN13153357, study PRJNA577476) | soil metagenome | isolation source: 40 cm soil under Madrone tree | place: USA:California | collected 2016-06-14 | reverse complement strand
CCCTGATTCGACCACAGTTCGAAAATCAAGGTCTTTCCGGCGCCAGTAGGGGCCTGGACGACGACATCCTTACCGTCGCGTAACGCCGTGACCGCCTCCTGTTGCCAGAGGTCGGGCACAGTGACCTGGTTTAAGACAGGCAAATCGGCGAGCTGGGAATCGAAAGGCATTGGTTAACTGAGTTAATGGAGTTAATTGAGTTAAAAAGTCAAAAGCGTTGAATAAGTTGTAAAATCAGATGGCTGCATGGTTGCCTCGGGAAAGATTGATGACGAGAGCACTTACATGGAGCAAAGATAACCGAATTTCTTGAAACGAAAAGTGTTAAGCTATTGAACATAGGATTTCGACGAACCAAGTTACAGAGGCAGCGAGAACGCTTGCCCGCGGGTTTCAGCGATTAGCGGAGAGCTCGACCAGCCGCAGGCACTCGTGGAGCATGACCCCGAGCGTTCACCGCCCCAAACCCGCACGTGAGTTTGCAACTTTGTAACACCTATTTTTTGCCCGGACAATCTGCCAGGACCGGCACAAGCGGTGGTTGACCAGCGATTCATTTGTTTACAACCTCACACCTGATGACATGGACGCGATAACCGATGCGGAGATTATCATTGTCGGCGGCGGCGCAATCGGCTGCGGCGTGGCCTATGCCCTGGCACAAGCCGGCAAAACGGACATCCTGTTGCTCGAACGAGCCGAGCAGCTCGGCCAGATCACTACGTCGCAGGGAGCCGGCCTATGCGGCCAGGTCCGCGAATCACCCGAGCGCATCAAATTGGCAATGCACTCGGTGGCGACGTTCCGGAAATTGCAACAGGACAAAGACGTCAAGCCGGACTGGCGTGAAGTCGGCTCATTGCGGATCGCGCTTAGCGAAAAACGAGCCGAGGAATTCCGCCGTTTGAAGCAGGCTGCGGATCAAGCCGGGCTGGATGCCGCTTTGATCGCCAAGAGCGAAGCTTCGAGGCTCTGGCCACAAATGAATTTTGCCGAAGCCACCTCAGTGCTTTGGTGTCCGTCCGACGGCTACATGACTCCGGGCTCCGTCGTGAGGGCTTACGCACATCAATGCCGCAAAGCCGGTGTGCGATTTGCGACGTCTATCCGAGTAGAAGAAATCACCCGTTCCCATCGGAGGGTCACAGGCGTCAAGACAAGTCATGGATCCGCCAATTGCCGATACGTCATCAATGCCGCGGGCGCCCATGCCTATCACGTGGCGAAACTCGCGGGGCTGGAACTGCCCATTGTCCCCGTGCGACACGAATATTTCGTCACTGTGCCGATGGCTGGTCTTTTGCCTGAGCTGCCCTGCTTTCGGATTCCGGAACTCACTCTTTATGGTCGAGTTCGGGATAATGGGCTGTTGCTGGGCGGATGGGAAAGCAACGCACTGAGGACCGATCCACGAGAGTACCCGCTTGAGGGCGAGCCGCCGCCGGTAGTGCCGGATTGGCCGGTTCTGAATAATTTCGAAGCGTGCTTTGCCAGGCTCTTTCCGGCGGCAAAGGCCGCGGAAAAGAAATTCATTGGCAAAGGCTGGCCGACTTTCACCCCTGATGGGCGCTTCATCATCGGTGAAAGCAGCCGCGTGAAAGGTTTCGTAATGGCCGGCGGGTGCAACGCCCACGGCATTTCAGGCTCCGGGGGTATCGGCAAGTTGCTCGTCGAGTCGTTGTTTGCCGCCACCCCCAGCGCTTATGTGAAGAATCTGAGTCCTGATCGTTTCACGGAGACAAGCTGGAACTGGCCCGAGGCCATTCGCCAGGCAGGAGCCGTGTACGAGACATATTACGGAGTCTGAGAAGAGCTACGGTGCGTTGGACCGGCCTTGGGAACGAGGTTGGGCCCGACCTCTGTCCAACCGCCCCGCAGCGGTATGCTGCTACTGCGTGCTTTTTCCGCGTCCCGTTGCGCTTAAGCTGCCTGTCAAAACGAAAGCACGGCCACCGCTATTAGTGCCTTCGCCGGTCCCATTGCTTAGCTTGGCTGAGCGAGTTCGTGTATAAACACTATTCACCGGGACGGTGTCGCTTTCGGTCTGGCTGAGAAGGCCCTGGAGGTAGAACTTGAGGCCAGCCCCGCCGTTTATGGCAGTGTCATCGAAAGTTAGTCTGCCGATCTGAAGTCTGCTGGTAGTTGGATTCGCCAACCCGGTGAGATCGTTTCTCTTGCCTGAAACGATTTCGTTGTTGCCGTTCGTAAAGCTCAGGATATCGGAAACATTCAACAGGATATTCGTTCCCGCGACGACCACAAATGAGTTATTGCCGACCGCGAGTTTCGCCCCGGCGGGAAAGCTGTTGCTCGGCCAACTGTGTTGCGCAGCTTTGTCCCGGGCCAGGATACTCAAAAGCTCGGCGGTATTATGGGTTTGGACCTTTGGCGCAGCGGTAGTTGTGTTCGTGCCATTGTTTGTGCTGTCCTTTTGCGTATAGGTCGTCACAGTGAACGTCAGGTATTGGAGCACTTCAGCATGAGCGTTAGCTACGACAGAGATGCTGAGTCCACTTGCCAAGGAGATAATCGCGTGCTTCAGTTTCATTTTGTTTGCGGTTGATTGTTAGTTGTTCTTGCCCGCCTTTCGCAATGCTGGATCGATTCGGGGCAGGATGTCAATACATCTTGTAAGGCATTCATTATTGATCTCAAGTGCAGGTCAACAATAGAGTTTTGCTCGATGCAGTCGTTTCCTACCCAAACCAAAGTCATCGTCGTCGGCGGCGGCGTGATTGGCTGCAGCATCGCCTATCATCTGACCAAGCTAGGTTGGAAGGATGTGGTCTTGCTGGAGCAGAACCTGCTCGGTGGCGGGACCAGTTGGCATGCCGCTGGCCTCGTTGGACGGTTGCGCACCACAAATTCCATGACGCGGATCAACAAGTACAGCGCCGAACTGTACGCTGGATTGGAGAAGGAAACGGGCCATCCCATCGGTTGGAAGCAGGTCGGCAGCATCATCGTCGGGCGCTCACCGGACCGAATGATCCAACTTCAGCGCACGGCTGCGATGTCCGAGAGATTCGGCGTTGAAGTACAGTTGGTCAGTCCTCAATTCGCACAGGAGAAATGGCCGTTGCTGCGGATAGATGATGTATTGGGCGCCGCGTGGTTGCCGCACGACGGCAAGGTTGTGCCGAAGGAATTAGCCATTGCGCTCGCCAGGGGAGCTCAAAGCCGCGGCGCGAAGGTAATCGAAAACGCGCGTGTGCTAAAAGTTCGGCACCGAAATGGACGGGCCACAGGCGTGCAAGCGGAGCAGGGGCCAATCGAAGCGGAGTACGTCGTGCTGGCCGGGGGGATGTGGACCCGCGAATTGGGCCTGGATTGTGGCGTAACGATCCCGCTTTATCCGGTCGAGCACCATTACGCCGTCACCGAGCCGCTCCCGGGAGCTTTCGATGAGTTGCCGGTCGGGCGCGATCCGGATTTGTGCATTTATTTTCGTGGGGAAGGGGACGCGGTCATGCTGGGCGCTTTCCAGAATTTTTCCAAGGCCTGGATGGTCCAGAAAATTCCCGATACGTTTTCCTTTCAATTGCTGGAACCGGATTGGGAGAAGTTTTCCGAACCGCTCAAGAATGGCAAGCACCGCATCCCAGCGCTGGAAAGGGCAAGGTTCGCCAAATTTGTAAACGGCCCGGAAAGTTTCACGCCCGACAATAATTTTATCATGGGTGAAGCACCCGGAATGCGAAAGCTGTTTGTGGCAGCGGGCTTCAATTCGGTGGGCATCAGTTCGAAACTGGTCGTGGCATGCTCAAAAGCCCGTTGCACGAACGGCTGGCGGCGCAAGGAGCTTGTTTTGGCGTTAAGAATGGCTGGGAACGGCCCAACTGGTTTGCCCGTGGCGGCCTTAAGCCGATTACGGAATATTCGTTTGGGCGTCAAAACTGGTTCGACTGTCATGCCGCCGAGCATCGCGCTGCGCGCGAGGCAGTCGCGATTTTCGATCAAACCGGATTTTCAAAATTCGTATTCAAAGGTCGCGATGCTGTTTCTGTGCTGCAACGACTCTGCGGTAACAACGTCGATGTGCCGGTTGGGCAGGCGGTTTATACAGGTCTTTTTAACGCGCGCGGCGGCATCGAAAGTGATCTTACCGTCCTCCGGCTGGCGGCTGCGGAATTTCTCATCATTACCGGCAGCGCTCAGACCGTGCGCGATTTTGACTGGATCACACGCAACCTGCGTCCGGAGGAACATGCTGAATTGGTCGATGTCACGCGAGGGCTTTGCATCCTGGGAGTAATGGGTCCACGCTCCAGGACATTGCTTGGCCGAGTGACTGATGCCGATCTCTCCAATTCCGTGTTTCCCTTTTTTAGCAGTCAGGTGATCGGGATCGGCAAGGCCACGGTGCGCGCTGTGCGCATCACTTACGTTGGTGAGTTGGGTTGGGAATTGCAGGTGCCAATGGATCAGGTTGTAGAGCTCTATGACACAATTATGTCGGCCGGAAAGGACCTCGGAATCGCCAACGCCGGGCATTATGCTATTAACTCGCTGCGGCTTGAAAAAGGGTACCGTGCCTGGGGAGCGGAACTTTCTCCGGACGATACCCCACTTGAAGCGGGCCTCGGATTTGCCATTGATTGGACCAAACCTTTTCTCGGTCGAGAGGAGCTAGAGCAACAGAAGAAAGCCGGTTTGAAGCGGCGGCTGGTTATCTTTGTCTTGAATGATCCTGAGCCTGTTCTGTGGGGTTCCGAACCGATTCTTCGGGATAGTAAGCCTGTTGGTTATACGACTTCTGGCTCGTATGGCCACACGGTCGGTGGCGCCGTGGCCATGGGTTATGTGAGCCATTCGGAGCCTATCACGGATGATTTCATCAAGGCCGGACGTTATGAGATCGATATCGCGGGGAGGAAGTGCCCCGCAAAGGCCTTCCTGCGTCCTCCTTATGACCCGCAACGTGCGCGGATTCTTGCCTAGCGATCATACTACAAATCACGGAGCTCAAAGCCAGGCCAACTTCCGAGATCCATCGATGACCCTCTGCAGCAAATGACGCCCTCCGTCACAGTAAGAGTACGCCTGCTCTTGCCGTTCCGGTTTTGACAGCATAGCATCTGGCACGCATCATGTAGCAATCAAGACCGATTAGTTTCAAAAGAACTCATGGCGATGACACCTCTGCCGGCCGATTACCATATGCACACGCCGCTGTGCCGCCACGCCGCAGGCGAGCCGACCGAGCTTGCGGCTCAGGCGGTAAAGCTCGGCCTCACCGAAATCGGCTTCTCCGAACACAATCCCATGATGCGCGATGATTGGGATGACTGGCACATGCGGCAGGAGGACTTGGACGATTACGTCGCAAAAGTAGAGAAAGCCCGCCGGGAGCATCCGCAGTTGACCATCAAGCTGGCCATGGAAGTGGATTTTATTCCCGGCCACGAAGAGTGGATCCGGGATTTGGCGGCGCGGCATCCATGGGATTACTTGATTGGCGCAGTGCATTATGTCTCAGACTCGTGGGATCTGGACAATCCAAAGAAGCTTTCCGAGTGGAAACAGCGCGACCCTAATGACGTGTGGCGGGCATATTTCGAGCGGCTAACGATGGCGGCGGAATCGGGATTATTTGAAATCATCGCCCACGCGGATTTGTGCAAAAAATTCTGCTTTTATCCGGAAGAAGACTGCACTCATTTGTTTAGCCGGTTTCTGGAGGCTGCGAAGAGAAAGGATGTGGCCATGGAATTGAATACTGCTGGGTTGCGCAAGAATTGCCGTGAGATTTATCCCAGTCCGAAGATTGTCCAGATGGCGGCCCAGGCGGGTGTGCCGATTACTTTCGCTTCCGATGCCCACGCGATTGACGAAGTCGGGATGAATTTCGCTGAGGCGGTGGCACTGGCCCGCGGGGCAGGTTACACGCACTGCTGCCGGTTCACAAAAAGGCGGCGCGAGGTCGTCAAGATTTGACTTTAGCCGTTGCGGGCATCCGGTTCCACTGCGGCAATAACAGAAGACCGGCCAGCGCCAGCGCAATTCCCAACCAGAGGAAGATGGGGTTCCAGATATCATGGCCTTGGCCAAGGACCTTCCCCGCCCACCCAGGCAAGGTGACGCCAAAGATTTGGCCTACTGAGCCAAAACCATTAACGAGACCGCTGGCAGTCGAGGCCCCCTTCTTGGTGCCGAAATCAATGGCCGCCGTGCCTGCGACCAGCGAATCAGGTATGTAAATCAAGAAACCAATCAGAAACATGCCAGCGCCGATGGCTAGCCTGGTCGGCGGCAAATAGCGGAAGGCGAGCATGAAGACGGCCAGGCAAAAAAGAGCGATTACGCAGATGGGCATGCGCCTGGCTCTGAACAAACGATCGGAGATGAATCCGCCCGCCAGTGTGCCCACCGGCCCGGCCAAATCGAACATGCTCCCCAGAAATCCCGAACTCGCAGTTCCAGTCCCGAGTAAATCGTTGATGTACACCGGGGACCAATACAGCAGCAAATAGCGCGTCGGTTTGACCAGGAAGTACACCGCTGCCAATAACCAAACCATCTTGTTGCGCAACACTTCGCCAACAACCTTCCACGAACCTTCGGGTTCCAGGCTCGGTGTGTCAGCGGGGTCGATGACGGTTTCGGGTTCCCCATGGTACTGTTCTATAGGTTCGAGGCCAACGTCTTCTGGTCGATTACGCTGAAAGAAATAAAACAGGATCCAAATGATGAAAAGGACCATGGCGGGAACGAAGAAAGCGTAGCGCCACCCAAGTTTTTGCGCCGAGTAACCAGCCACATTTGAAGCAATAAAACCTCCCAGCGCGTAATTGGTGCACCAAAAGCCCATGATGCTTCCGCGTTCACGTTGGGAAAAGAATTCGCCGACATTTTTTGACAGAGGCGCCCATCCGCTAGCCTGGCACAACCCCTGAACAGCGAACAGAGCGCCCATCAGCACGACGGTGCTCGAGCAACCCATTGCAACTGCGGCAATCACCGACGCCAGCATGCCGATCAGGATGATCGCCCGGGTCCCTAATCTATCGCCGAGTGTGCCGAACAGAAATTGGCCCAGAGCGTACGCAATCGAATTGGCGCCATCGATCCAGGACATGTCCCCACGACTTAGCCCCATTACTTCGGGCTTCTTTAATTCATTTTTGGCAACGGAAAAGGACTTCCTGGTCAGATAAAATCCGGCATAGGCCAGCCAGGTGATGGAGAAAATCTGCCAGCGCCACCGCTCGTACTTGGAGTTTCGGTTACTCATTCCAGGTTCGTCGCTGCCGAGCAATCACCACGGCCTGGAAGTCTGGCATTACTGGTCATGCGGGATACCTTACTTACACAAATTCATCGCAACCAGTAAATCCGTTCCAAAACAGACGATTTGGTCGTCGTAATCCAGAATTCACTGTTCACAATTCGTCAGTTCTTCATATCTTCGCGCCATGGAAATTTACGATCATCCGACCTTCCGCATGGCCTGCCAGCAGTTTGATTTGGTCGCCGACCATCTGCAAATGAACCAATCCGAGCGCGATCGGATCAAGTATCCAAAGCGGTCGATGACGGTAGCTTTGCCGATTCACTGTGACGACGGATCGACGCGGGTTTTTACCGGCTACCGCGTGCAGCATCATCTGACGCTCGGGCCAACCAAGGGCGGCTTGAGGTATCACCCGGATGTGACAATCGGAGAGGTGGCGGCGCTGGCGATGTGGATGAGTTGGAAATGCGCGCTGGCAGGCCTGCCTTACGGCGGAGCCAAAGGCGGCATTGCTTGCGACCCTGCCCAATTGTCGCGGGCCGAGCTGGAGCGGATCACGCGCCGATATACGCAAGAGATGATTCCGTTCATTGGGCCACAGGTCGATGTCATGGCCCCGGATCTGGGCACAAACGAGCAGGTGATGGCATGGATGATGGATACCTATTCGGTGTATGCCGGCTACACGGTCCCAGGTATCGTGACCGGCAAACCGGTCCTGCTGGGGGGGTCGCTTGGCCGCCGTGAGGCCACAGGCCGGGGCGTCGGTTATCTGGTGAACCGGGCCTCCGATACCATTGGCCTGGACATGAGCAAAGCGACTGCGGTGGTGCAAGGTTACGGCAATGTCGGCTCCGTCGCCGCCCTCTCTCTGGCCAGGTATGGGGTCAAAGTAATCGCTGTGAGCGATGTGCGTGGCGGAATTTACAACCCCAAGGGATTGAATCTTTGGGACCTCGAGAAACATCTTGCTCAAAATAACAGTCTCGCCGGCTTTTCGGAATCCGAACCGATCACGAATGAACAATTATTGACCTTAAGCTGTGACATTCTTGTGCCTGCGGCGATGGAGCGGCAAATAACAGAAGCCAACGCGTCGCAGATAAAGTGCCGCATCCTGGCCGAGGCCGCGAACGGCCCAACCACGGTTGAAGCCGATATGATCCTGAGCCAGCGCCCCGAAATCTTCATAATACCGGATGTGCTGTGCAATGCCGGCGGTGTCATCGTTTCCTATTTCGAATGGGTGCAGGATTTGCAGAGTTTTTTCTGGGGGGAAACCGAAGTGGTGGACAAGCTGTTCCGTATTCTGGAGACCTCGTACACACAAATCGTGACGCTGGCCAGAAAACAAAAGCTCTCAATGCGCCTGGCCGCCTTGAGCCTGGGGGTAAAACGTGTGCAGGAGGCCAAACGCACCAGAGGATTGTTTCCATAAGGGGGACGGGGGGCAGTCGTCACTTTTTTCGCCAACACAGACTCGAAAAAAGTGCCGGACTGACCCCGGCGCCCCGCGATTGGCTGTAACCAAAGTGCGGCAATTTCGTCTTTCCTAATGTAATATTAAGCGGGTCGCCGATTGGATGCGGCGGCAAAACAAACAAACCAACAGACAAATGAAAATTAATAAATTCAGTGTAATTGCGGGATTGACCCTTGGCGGCCTGGTAGCTTGCAGCAACCTGGCCATGGCCCAGGATCAAAAACCCGGCGGCGGCAGGCGCGGCGGCCCTTCGGTGGAGCAGCGAATGGAGCGCATGACCGAGGAACTCAAATTGACTGACGAGCAGAAGCCCAAGGTCAAAGCTGTCCTGGAGGACTCCCAAAAGAAACGTCAGGAATTGTTCAGCGACAGCAGCGTAGCCCGGGAAGATCGGCGCGAGAAAATGCGCGGGATCATGGAAAATGAGGACAAGAAATTGAAGGAGATCCTCACTGCCGATCAATATGCCAAGCACGAGAAAATGCGCGAGGAAATGCGTGCCGCTGGAAAAGGTGGCAAGAAAAAAGGCGGCGACGATACGAAGAAGGAGTGATTCGCTCTTTCTGATCCGTTTAGGACAGGGACGGTTCGCCGTCCCTGTTTTTTTATGTTCGAGGATTGCAGACAGCCATTATTTCACCTCGAAGCTCAGGAGCGGGAACGCGAGACAAAAAAGACGTAAGAGCGTTGGAGCGTGGAAGCGTCGGAGCGTTGAAGTTTGTCCAGATTGCCTTTGACTGGCTTTTCGGGATGACTATGCTTTGCGGCCCGATTTTGGGAGCTCAGGTTATGGCGAAGCTAACAATTAACGATTTGAACGTGCGTGGTAAACGAGTGTTCTTGCGCGTCGATTACAATGTCCCGCTGGAGGAGAAGGAGGGGCAGATGGTAATCACCGATGCGACTCGCATTGTGGAAACTCTGCCCACCTTGCGGCGGCTGAGTGAGCAAGGCGGCAAATTGATTCTCGCGGCGCACCTCGGGCGGCCTAAAGGTAAACGCGAGGCCTCGATGTCACTGCGGCCAGTCGCTATTAAATTGGCGGACCTTTTGGGCAGGCCAGTGGCGTTCATGGACGATTGTATCGGTGAGAAGGTGGAGAAGACCGTGGCGATTATGCAACCCGGCGATTTGTTGTTGTTGGAAAACGTTCGCTACTACGAGGAAGAAGAAGCTAATGATTCGGAGTTCGCCGAAAAGCTGGCCAGGGTTGCCGACCTGTATGTGAACGACGCTTTCGGCGCCGCACATCGCGCCCATGCCTCAACCGAAGGGGTTCCGCGAATAGTCGCCAAACGAGGCGGTCAATGCGCCGCGGGGTTGCTGATGGAACGCGAACTGAAATTCCTGGGCGAAGAGCTCGAAAATCCGGCGCGCCCGTTTGTCGTCATCCTCGGCGGCGCAAAGGTGTCGGACAAGATTTTGGTGATCGACCGGCTATTGGAAAAAGCCAATACGATCCTCGTTGGCGGAGCAATGGCTTATACGTTCCGCCGATCCCAAGGGTACAAAACGGGGAAATCATTGGTGGAACCCGACAAGGTCGGGGTGGCAACCGCGGCATTGGCAAAAGCCAGCCAACGCGGTGTGAAATTCCTGCTCCCGCTGGATGATGTCATTGCGGTGCCAGTCAAGACCGAGAAGCTGGACAAGAAGGGCAAGCCGATAGTCGAGTACCAGAACGCGCGGATCAACACAGACATGAATTGCCCGGACGATGGCGCGGGACTCGATATCGGGCCGGCCACGGTCAGTGCTTATTCGGAAGAAATCGGGAAGGCGAAAACGATCTTATGGAACGGCCCGATGGGATTGTTCGAGGACAAGAGGTTCGCTGAGGGCACGAATGCCATTGCGCGAGCCGTCGCCGAAGTCACGCAAAAAAACGGTGCGAAGAGTATCATTGGCGGGGGGGACAGTGTGAAGGCACTGAATCAGGCCAAACTAGGCGACAAAGTTACCTTCATGAGCACCGGCGGAGGCGCCAGCCTGGAGCTGCTGGAAGGAAAAGTTTTGCCCGGCGTGGCAGCGCTAACGGAAAAGAATTAACGCAAAGACAGAGCACTGCAAGGGAGCAAAGGCGCAAAGAATGACAGAAAATGAAATTAGCAAAATAATCGTGGAAAGTGCAATCGAGGTCCATCGCGAACCATCCTGTCGTAAATGGTTTATGATTTTCTTTCCCCTTTGCGCCTTAGCATCTTTGCGTCTTTGCGTTAAAGCTCCTGCCATATGAACAAAGATCGCAAATTGATCATCGCCGGAAACTGGAAGATGAATAAAACGGTGGCCGAGGGTTTGGACCTGGTGCGCGCGCTGAAGCTCGAATTGGCCAACATCAAAGAGATCGATATTGTTGTCTGTCCGCCCTTCACCGCCCTCGGGGAGGTATCGCGGGCGATCCTCGATTCCAATATTCGCCTTGGCGCACAGAACATGAGCGAACACCACGTGGGCGCTTTCACGGGCGAAATCGCCGCGGTGATGCTCAAAGAATTCTCCGTCCGTTATGTGATCCTTGGCCATTCGGAGCGGCGGCAACATCAAAAAGAATCTGATGAATTGATTGCCAAAAAGACCCTGGCGACGCACGGAGCGTCGCTCAAGCCGATTGTGTGCGTCGGCGAAATGCTGGCGGACCGCGAGAGCGGCCGAACTGAAAAAGTGCTGGAAACGCAAGTTCGGGGCAGTTTGGCCGGATTAACCAAGGAACAGATGGTGGAAACGATTATCGCTTACGAGCCAGTTTGGGCCATCGGGACGGGCAAAACCGCCACCACCGCGCAGGCGCAGGAGGCGCATGCCTTCATTCGGGGGTTGCTTGCCACCCTGTTTGACGATACTGTGGCTCGCCGCGTCCGGATTCAGTATGGCGGCAGCGTCAAACATTCCAACGCGCGTGAGCTCATGAGCCAACCGGATGTGGACGGCGCGCTGGTGGGCGGAGCTTCGCTTGAATCCCGGAGCTTTGCTGATATAATCAAAAACTCGATTTAACGAGATAGAAACTTATCGAATATGGCTTTTTTAATTGGTTTTTTGACTTTGGTGATGGTGCTGGACTGCGTGATCGTAGTCCTCCTGGTGCTGATTCAACTCCCGAAAAAGGATGCGGGCGCCGGTCTGGCGTTTGGCGGCAGCGCGACCGACGCGCTATTCGGGGCCGGCTCAGGCACGGTGTTGACCAAAATTACAAAATACGCCGCTGGGACTTTTTTCGCATTGGCACTTATCCTCTCGATTCTGCAGAGCAGCTATCATAAGTCTGCAGGCGCTGCGTTCACAAAACGCCTCAACACGCCAGCGGCGATTCCTCCTGCGCCGTTCACCCCGGCGGCGGGTGCGCCTTCAACCACGAACTCGCCGAGAAT
>WNFR01006340.1_pt1 | contig 12089 bp, 8 predicted proteins | sample 5400221 | NCBI WGS metagenome assembly WNFR01 (sample SAMN13153357, study PRJNA577476) | soil metagenome | isolation source: 40 cm soil under Madrone tree | place: USA:California | collected 2016-06-14 | reverse complement strand
AGCTGATCACCGCATTGCTGGGAGCGGCAGGCATCATTACCTCATCCTTTCCAAATAAGAACCCTCCTCTTGTAGTCCCACAGCGATGATATGCTTCCATCGTACATTACGGCACGGTGACTTAGACTCTCGAAAATGTTCGTGCCAGGATTGACTGGATGTACCATCGCATCAAGGAGATCTCAATGCATCATGTAGGAAACTATGATAAAGCCTCTTTCCAGCTACCTTCTACTTACGAGAAGCACAGCCAGGGGTATTCCCGAGTAACATTAATTGACCACACCGTTGGTTCAGTTCATATGGGGCTGGGCACCTGCAAACTCGAGCCCGGTGGTACACTGAACTCGCATGTTCACTTCTACGAGGAAGCGTTCTATATTCTGGAAGGACGGGTTCTGGGGAGCATCGATGGCCGGCACTACCAGTTTGGCCCGGGCGACTATGGCATTATTCAAGCCAGCGTGTCACATGCCTGGCGCGGCACTGGAGACCAGCCAGCGAGCTGGCTGGAGATGCTCTCACCTCAACCAAAGCCTCCCGGTCAGGAACGCGATACCTTTTTCCTCAAGACGGAGACTGTACCCGGCGTGGGCAACCCGCCGGATTTCCGGGACCCGATGACGCGCTATCTTGGTCACTTTGACGATTCACAAATGCCACCACCCAGCCAATTGCAAATGGATGGGTACCGGGGCGGCAATATATTCGGTATCTCCCTGAAGATGCTCGTGGATCGTATGCTGGGGGCACAGCACCTGACTTTGTTCATGGTTGAGTTCCAGCCAGGCGGGGAGGGCAATATCCATGACCACCCATTCGAGGAATCGTATTTTCTACTGAGCGGCGAGGCTGAAACACTGCTGGACGGCAAATCTTATCACGTGAGGGCAGGCGACTACGTCTGGACCGGTGTAGGAAGTACACACGGATTCTTTAACAGAGGAACGGTTCCGGTGCGCTGGCTAGAGACCCAGGCACCTCAGCCACCAAATCAACAAGCATTTCGTTTCCCGGCCGATTGGGCATACCTGGCGCAAAAATTGGATACCCAGGACTTCGGGTAGCAATTACAAAGCAGTGCAGAATATCCACATCCGGCAGGAAGCGACCCTTCCGTGCTCCTCCATCACTAATGTACTATTAGTGATGGAGGAGCACTCAAGATTCCGTCCGCTCGGGTGCTGGCCAGCCAGCACCCGGTTTTGCATGGTCTCCAATTAAGACCCCCAGGCCTATTGAGATGCGAGGGTCGGCACTGACGCTGCAGCTTCATCTGACGCGCCCGGCGTTCGGCGGCTCCTGAGACGGAGCAGTAAGGCGCAAGCATAGAATACGATCACCGGGATAAGTAGCAGGCGATAACCAATCAACATGCTGAAGTACTCCATTCCGCCTCCAACCATGATGCCGAGCAGGTTTGAGGCGAAGGCAATATCCGCCGTTTCACTATCTCGAAACGAATTCGTGAAGATAATGTTGGCCAGAAACACCGGCGCGAAAGCCAGTATGCTTGCTAGTATATATCTGAGGATGGGGTTGCTCAGCAGCAGCGCATCGGGCGGCAAGAGTATATTCAAAAGGAGTACCCCGAAGAGCAACAGGTAAAAGACGCCAATTCGCTTGAACTTAAAGCGCCTGTTTACCAGGATCGCCAGCAGCACACTGCTCAGGATAGCGAAAAAGACCAGCGAGTTCACCAGCCAGGTGCTGCCGAACAGGAGGGAGAAAGTGGTCAGGCTTTTGACTTCTAGCAGCATAAAGGCCGTGCCCAGGAAGAACATATGCCAGTCAAAGCGGCGCAGTGTCTTTCGAGGAGCGAACGTCACCGTGCCAATCAGCGCATAGAGAGCAACCATAGCGAGGCCGAGGATGTAAATGGTCGGGAAACTCCGATCTTGCAGGTAGAGGAACGGCCAGTCATCGGTTGCCGGTGTAGCTGAGGTCAAGGGATAGTAGCCCTGGCCGAGAATACGCAGGTAGGTAGAACCCGGAGGCACAGGCTGCTCATGATAAGTGCCAAACTCACCCTTCGGTATCGTTGCCAGGCGCGGTCCCGCCATAATCGCCGCAGCGCGTCCCCAGCCGCCATAGGTTGTCACAAGCGGCTGCTGGTGGAAGGCATTGCCCACCATGTTGGCCAGTTTCTGAATCAGCCAGTCCTGCCGGTAGTAGTTGTACAGCACAACCACGCCATTACTGGTCAGGCGCGTTCGCGCCGTCGCGAGTGCGTCCTGCGTGAGCAGGAAACTTTCAAGACGCAAACTGGTGTTGCTCGAGGTGAGCGTCAGTGAGTCGGGCAACGCGAAAATAATCAGATCATAGTGATCGGTGGTATTCTGCAAGAAACTGCGGCCATCATTGATGACAACACGAACGCGTGGGTCGCTGTAGGGTTGATCCGGGTTCAACCGAGCGCCAAGCTGCTGGATCGTGGGGTCAATCTCGACCGCCGTGATCGAATCGACACCGTACGCCAGGGCAATCGCGGTGTCAGATCCGGTTCCGGCTCCAAGAATCAGCGCGTGGTGGAACGACCCGCTGCCGAATATACGGTATACCTCCTTGTAGAAGGGCTCCTTGTACGGCCAGGAAGTCATCACCTGATGCCCGATATCATTCACAGCGACAGAGTAGCCATTGGGAACGGCAGGGCTGATGACGATTTTATAGTATGGCGACCAGTACGCGCCGACCTGGAGTTGGCCAACCTCGATGAGAGTGGCAGCAAGGACGACCGCTACTAGTAGCACCGTTCGTTTCGCGCTGAGCAGCAGCAGCAGGACGCCCAGGACGGAGAACCAGGCCAGCGGCGGCAGAGAGAAGTAGGACATCGCGGAGAAGGCGGCGATTCCCGCCAGGCTGCCGATGATATCGAAGGTGTACGCGGTTAGTGGATTTAACTGAGAGAACAACTTGCCAAAGGAACGAGATAGGGGAATGAAGCAGAGCGTCACCATGCCGAAAATGATTGGCAACACCAGAAAGTTTTCTGCCTGGGCGCTCTGCTGGTCGGCAATTCCGAAGTAGAGAACCTGCGTTGAGTTGATGAGAAGCTGGAACTTCGTCTTCGCGATGATAACGACTAGCAGCGCCAGCAGTACCGGGAACGGGGGAAACCAGAAACGCTCGCGGCGCGCTGAAAGCATCCCGAGGCCAATGCCCAGGAAAGAAGCCAGCAGGAGAAAGTTGTTAAAATAACTCAGGTAGCGGACGTAGGATGGAATCCAGCGAATGCAGAGCAATTCGAAGAAGAGCATTGTGAAGGAAACGAGAAAAGTACGCGCTCGCTTATCGGCGATGAAAGGAGGCGCAGGTGGAAACCAATCCAGGAAATGAAACAGGACTGCGATTAATTGTCTCAGCCGTTCAACAAACGGCGCATTTTTCGTTGATAAGGGGATATCTTTCATGATATGTCCTTTCTGTTTGATATTTGCCAGCCGCATCAGTGCTCCTCAGATGAGGATTGCCTAACTTGCCTGTATACAACAGTCCAAATCATTCGCGTAAGACTTGTACTTCTTGACTTTGTTGAGAGGGTAGTTTGGGTAATTGGTAACGTGAAGAAATCAATATCGCTGATCTAGAGCGCAGGCGTAGTGCAAGCAGGGGCAAAATCCATATCCAGAGACCACTGAGATAACTCCATAGGAATCCTGGAAGTAGAGGGATAAACGCATGCAATGCTCCCCAGGTATAGAAACAATATTGACTGAGCATACTAAAGGCAAGAATACGTGTAGCTAGCGGTAATTGTAAGAAGTAAAAAAGCCATTGATCACGTTGGCTGGTAGCTTCAATGAGAGCAAAAAGACCAAAAAACGTGACAAGATACCAGGGATAGAACCAGGGAGAACCAATGGCACAATAGAGTAACCAGACTAAAGCCATCCAACGAATGAATTTTGGAATGGTATTGATACGATCTGGATCACGTATGGCCTGCCAGCAGAGTATAGCATAGACAAGGACGAAGATTACAATACTCAAGGTGTGAGTTATCCTTTCAGAGGGCGTGGGCATAGCTGAAGGAAGAGAATAGGCATTCCCGTGCACAATACTCTTATAGAGACGACTGATAAAAGCAGCCACGCTATTTATATCTCGTGTAGCTGCCGGGTTGATCAGAAATACACTGAGCGTAGCTTTGCCTTGCCAGAAAGGGATATAGAGCAGGACGATGGTACTCACATAGGTTGCTAAAGTAGCGAGAACATGAGAAATTTTCCAGGGTCGCTGCATGCAGAGAAAGAGAAGTAGACCGGGAACCAACAGGACGGTGTTCAATTTGACGCAGGTAGCAACTGCAAACATAGCAGCAGCGAGTAGATATGCATAGATGTTCAGTGGTGTTCTACGAACCAGGAACCAGATGGCAAGCAAGATGAGGAACAGGAGTGTCGCGTCGACATGGGCATTGACAACTGCTTCAAAAAGCAGGAGCGGATTCCAGGCAAAAGCCAGGGTCGCCCGCATACGTTGCTGTGGTGACATGAATGCCGTTAAGCGCTGCAGATGACCACTTATAGACCAGATGAGTAGCGTAGAACCCAGATGCATGGAGAGTCCGAATAGGCGTAATACCAGTACTATGCGCAAGAGGCCGGAAGAGCCTGAAAAACCTAAGAGCCATTGGAAGAAACAGGTAATGATTGCCCATGCAGGGCCATACGCTGAAGGTTGTTTAGTCCAGTAGGTATAGGAGATGACGGGATCAGTGTGTATCGCTATTGGCCATGTAGTTAATGGATTCAGATGGTAGATCACACCAATACGAGCATACGCAATATAGGAAAATATATCCCCCGATGTGACTACGGGAATAACTAGACATAGTATGCCCAAAAACAACGTAGAGGTGAAAAGGAAACGGCGACTAATTAATTTAGGCAGGTAGTGCAAGGCCAATAGAAAGACCAGAAATAGAAGCAGGAACGCGCTTAGGAGATAAGCTGTTTCCCTCCAGCTAGTTATAATTGTTGGTGTTGCAGAGCGCAGGGTGGGTAAAAAGAGTGTGATTGCTTGACCGGGAAATAGGATGTGGGTGGGTAAAAGAAAGACGGAACTAGTGTGTGAGAGCATTGCATCCCAAGACCAGATCCCTTGCAAAGGCAGTATTGCATCTACAAGTAAAAAAGCAGCTCCCATCATTAAAAGAAAGACAAAAGGTAAGAGACGCGTAGTGACACGTGCTGGTATTTGAATAGCTCGTTGCTCTATATGTGATTGTTGGATCATAGATTGTACTTTCTAAAGTGAAAAAAGCCGAACCAAATAGATGTTATTTCAAGTCATCGTAAGGGCGGGACAGGAACGGAAGTAGCGTGGTGATCCTCGCGGTGGCCCCCGTACCCTGAAAGTGTCGAGGAGCGAACCCCATTGCGTCCCCGGTTTCTGGTGGAGCGTGCTTGCCACCAGTTAAAGAGATACGCCAGTGTGAGGAAGGCAAGAAGTGCATTACGCGCCGTCACGCTCTCGATAAAGCCCGGCTTGTATGGCACCGGCAAGCTAAGCGGGCTTGTATAGATATAGGGGAAGATATAGGTGGTAAGCAGCGAGATGGGGACCCAGACAATGAGCCAGAAGCGCTTATAGGCTCCGCTATAGGCCAGCAGGGGAATCAGCCACATGAGGTATTGCGGGCTGAATACTTTGCCCGTCACGATGAAGACCAGCAAGATCGCAATAAATGCCTGGGTAACATCCAGCTTGCCGCGCCACTGTAGGAAGAGGGCGTAGAGATAGCCAGCCACAAACAGCACATCTAAGAAGAACTCCACATATCTCTCCAACCCGCTGACAACATTGGTCGAGCCAAAGGAAAAGACAATCTGGACCGGGTAACCGAAATGGGCTGCCAGGAAGAGGATTGGACTGCCCGTGGACTCGATCTGCACCGGGCGATTGGCGAAGTAACTCAACTGGCTCAATACAGCGCCCTGGAAATTCAGCAGCGCGAAGAAGCCGGTGACAACGAGCAGGGTAGCGAAAAATATGATGGTGTTTTTCCAGCGCCAGCGACGGATGCCACGTAACGTTTGCCAGAGTTCTCCTGGTAAAGATGCCAGCTTGAGCGATTGCTGCGGCGTATAGAAGCGCCGCGCATCCTGTTGTTCCGCGATGAAAAGGGCAGGCAGGAAGAGCAGTGGGTAGATTTTTAACAGGAAAGCAAAGGCCAGCGCAATATAGGCGTAAGTCCAGAGCTTGCGTTCGGCTGCGATGACACAGAGCAGCGTGAGCGCGGCCGGCACCAGGTCAAAACGACCCACCGCTATTCCCCATGCACCGATAAGCATATATACAGCAAAGGCCAGCGCTGCGCCTCGTGGAGCGTAGCGCAGCAGCAGCCAGTAAATAGAGACAATTGTCAATGCCATCAGTATCGCGAACACTACTGTATAGTAGTGCAGGGGCGCGAAGAGGGCAAGCGAAAAAATGACAAGCGAAAGCGGTGGATATTCAAGCGGCAGCGCATGGAATGGCGGCATCGACAACGTTGCGGCGGGCAAAAAATCGCAGTGTGCTAAGGGAGGGTATAAATTGACCCCGCCCCCACCGCGCCAGAAGGTGAGCGCATAGCAGGCGTAATGCGCCACAGCGGCATGCACCAGGAAATATTCCCAGGACGCCCCCAGCAATAGCAAGATGACTGCCACAATGATAGGAAGATAGGCTACGATGCCCTGACGCGCCAGCAATCTATCCCAGAGCGTGATGCATGCTTTCTTCGCTTCTCCTGATGGTTGTTTCTCTGTTATTTCTTTCTGCAACATACCGTACTTTATCGCGCTGCACGCATGTGCACACGCGCACTCCTTCACTTCTTCTATTGTACATGCTCTTTCAGAGGGGACAAGAATGCCATCCAGTGTACCGTCTGGGTAGGTATTTCTACTGGCTGCTATATAATAAAACGCGCATCTTGCTAGAAAGTCTCACTGTTGACCCTTATTGAAGAGGTAGGCAGACGGGGGATTCCGCTGATCGAGGAAACGGTAGTACCATAATAGGCGAGAACAGTAAGCTTCAATGGTGGATGGAGCACGCTAAGCAAGGCTCGGTTCGCACGATACCCATTCACACCAATAATATTCCCCATCAAAACAGAGCATTCTTGAATGGGTATTCTTTTGACCTGGGGACTGGCTTTGTTGATTGCGCAGTAATCGTTACTCTATCCTGTTTAAAGGTTGCGGTTGCCGTCAGCTCACCGCCATTGGCTCTTGTAAGCTTTTGAGACGTTTGGCGACCGCAATATTGTGCTTGACAATATTGTGGCCGTGCGTTAAAGTTTGGTTGCTTAGAAAGCGCGTCGGGACGCACTGGACACCCTCCCAAATTGACAGTTAAGCCGCTGAAAGTAGTTGAAAAAGTGAGCACATCTGAGAACAACAAAAATGGCCCGAAGAAACGGAGACGAACGCAGGAGCGGATCGAGCATGCAGAGAAACATCTCCTTTGAAATGTCTGGCAACATGCGGACTGAATATCTTGATCTATCCCGTCAGATCGAAAACGGCATGACGTACTTTCCAGGCGACCCCAAACCTTACATTGCGCCTGCAGACGCAACTCCTCCGTGGCGCGTCACCCAATTGCACATTGGTACACACGTTGGCACGCATATCGACGCCGCGTCGCATTTTATCCCGCATGGCAAAACCATATCCCAGTACCCGCTGGAGCGCTTCCTCTTGCCAGGGATCATTGTGCCGGTCCCCGGGCGAAACGACGATGAGCCAATCGGTGTAAATGCTTTTGAACAGTATATCACAGCCCTTCCTGCACACGGAGCTCTACTAATCCGTACAGGTTGGGATGACTATTGGAAAACTGAGCGTTATTTGCGCCATCCCTATCTCACACGCGAAACAACGCAGCTCCTGGTTGGCTCAGGAGTGAGCATTGTCGGGATTGACGCATTGAATGTGGACTCCACGGCGCAGGGAACGGATCACGCTCATGCCGCTTTGCTAGGAAACGATATCCTAATCGTTGAAAATCTCACGCGACTCCACCAGCTTTTGCCTGGAGTTGTCTATCAATTTTCTTTTCTACCGCTTGCTTTGTCTGGGCTTGATGGTTCACCGATCCGGGCAATTGCCTGGCACACCGTTTGAAGCCCCATCAATTCATCGAGGAGGGAAACAATGTCCGCACAATCCCAGCCATCGTACCCGGGGACTTTCGTGCGTAAAGCCTCTGGCTTAGTGCGAACGGCAGGACCCATGGATGTCCTGGCCTACAACATCAACTTCATCTCGATCGGTCTCTTGCTCACATTTATGTTCCTGTTTATGCCTTCGCTCTATCCTGGCGTGAATATGTATCTCTCCATGCTCATTGCCGTCATTATAACTGTCCCGACGGGTCTGGTGTATGGCTTTTTGGCGGCAAGTATGCCCCGCTCCGGCGGCGATTACGTCTACAATAGCCGTATTCTTGGGCCTGCATTGGGGACAATGGCGAACTGGAATATCACCATCTGGTGGTTCTTTTACGGCGGCGTGCCTTCGGCGTTTTTTGCGCGCTACGGCATTTCCCCGCTGTTGCGAGTGCTGGGCGCATACACCGGCAATCTTGGATTGGTATCGGCAGCCGATTCGGTATCCTCGCCAACTGGCACATTTCTACTCGGCGCGCTATTGCTCATCGTTTTGACCGTGATTTTTGTGCTTGGATTGAAGCGCTTTTTCGTTGTACAAAACATCTTGTTCTTCCTGGCGCTGCTGAGCACGATTCTCGTGATTGGTGTCTGGTTATTTGCTTCTCCCGGAGCTTTCCATGGGGCATTCAACGGAACACTTGGCAAAGTCTCGGGACAAACGGACCTCTATTCAGGGATCGTGACCAGTGCAAAATCAGGTGGTTTTGGTCTTTCCCCGTTCTCGTTTTATTACACATTGCTCCCAATCACCTGGATCTATTTGAACCTTGGATTCTCGTTCTCATCGGCGTATATCGGCGGCGAAGTCAAGAATGCCAAACGTTTACAACTCTGGGCTGCACCTGTAGCAATTCTTGTCGTAGCCGCTGTCGTAATGCTGACCATCTTCGCAGCCGATCATGCAATCGGACTGGGATTTTTTGGCTCAGCTGGTTTCATCACAGACTGGACCAAGCTGGGCCTCAGCTTCACCCCTACCTACAGCGAGTTGGCAGCGTATAGCGCCGGTAATCTCTTTATTGCGTTTCTCATTATGTTTGGGTTTTTGTTCTGGTCATATGCCTGGCTACCCGGACAAATTCTCAACGGCTCGCGCAACCTGGTGGCCTATTCAATAGATGGGTTGCTCCCCAGGCGCTTCGGTGAAGTGCACCCTAAATTCCACACGCCAGCGTTTAGCCTGGGAGTGATGTGCGTCGCTTCGCTTATCTCGCTGGCAATTTACGTCTACACACCGTACTTTGCGACGCTCGTCGGCATTTTTGGCTTCATCCTCACCTTTGGCCTGACATCCATCGCGGCGATACTTATACCTTATCGCGCAAAGACGATTTTCGAAACATCTCCTGTGAGATGGCGCATTCTCGGTGTGCCGGTCATCGTTATTCTTGGCGCGTTGAGCCTCATCATGTGTGGTTTTATGGAGTGGATCTTCTTGAGCGATCCGAATGCCGGTTTGCAGACGACAACAGCACCGTTCTTTTCGCGAATCCCTTATGGCATGGCATGGCTCAACGTCGCGATCTTCCTATCCGGTTTGTTGCTCTACTTTATTGCTAAGGCGATCCAGTCTCGTCGTGGCATGAATGTAGATCTCTCCTACAAGGAAATCCCCATAGAGTAATTAGAGAAGGATCATGAACGGCAGAAAGACATGGCATGGCTTTTTGGCAAAAAACCCAGCAGAAAGTTACTGCGTATCTTCTTCGCGACAGACCTGCACGGTTCCGAGCGTGCTTATCGCAAGTTTATCAACGCGGCGAAATTCTACGAGGCGCATGTGTTGATTATGGGGGGCGACGTCCTGGGGAAGATAATTATCCCAGTGGTGAAAGACCGCAACGGGCGATATCGCGCGACTGTACAGGGCGAAGCCGAAGAAGTAGAAACCGAAGCCGAGCTAGAGCACCTGCTCAATCGTATTGGAGCACAGGGAGCGTATAGCAAGGTGCTGGGCGTGGAGGAATACCAGGCAATACAAGCTGACCCCTCGGCGCTTGACAACCTGTTTCACGAATTAGCACGTCAGCGCCTGGCCGATTGGGTCGACTTTGCGGAAACGCGCCTGAAAGATACCGGCGTGAAATGTTATATTACCGGGGGGAATGACGACTATGTTGACACGCTGGTGCCGTTGCAGCGCGGGGACTTGCAGTCCGTGATCGGGTGTGAGGGTAAAGAAGTAGTCATCGGTGATCAGTATACGATGATCAGCCTTGGCCTCAGTGGCCCGACGCCCTGGAAAACACCACGCGAGACCGATGAAGAAACGCTGGCGAGCACGATTGAAGCAATGGCAGACAACGTAGCAGATATGAGCCACTGCATATTCAATCTCCATGATCCGCCGATTGACTCAACGCTCGATACGTGCCCCATGCTCGACTGGAATACCGATCCACCAAAACAGATTATGCGCGGCGGACAGGTTGTAATGTACGGTGCAGGAAGCCGTGCCGTGCGTGATGCCATCGAAAAATACCAGCCGTTATTAGGGCTGCACGGGCACATTCATGAATCGGCGGGAGCCATCAAACTGGGGCGCACACTCTGTATTAACCCCGGAAGCGAATACGGTGAAGGCATTTTGCGCGGCACGCTCATCACTCTCGATAATGGCAAAATCGAGCGCTATCAATTAACTTCAGGCTAGCGAGGAGAGGCAGTATGACAACGAACAAACACAATGACAATAGCCGCGAACATGGCATCAGGCGTGAAGACCTCCGTGGCACCTGGGCTATGGAGAGGCAGGCGGAGTTGAGCGGGAAGAAGGCCAGAGAGCGTGCCGAGCGGGCCAAGGAGCTTGGCCTGGAAGCTGCCCCAAGCATCGTTGATCGTTCGCTCACACTCTTCCGCCGCGAACCCTGGACGCTGGGCGGAGGCAACGCATTCATGCAGGTCTCTTTTCTCGCGGACATGCGCCAGCTTGGGGGCCAGGACGTTGTTTTTGTCGGCGCCCCACTTGCTACCGGCACCACCGTCCGTCCAGGGACACGCTTTGGTCCCGATGCCCTGCGGCGCATCTCCGCGCTCGGCTATGGCTATAACCCGGAGCGGGGCATCGATCTGAAAGAATCCCTGACCATGGTGGACGCCGGAGATATCCAGGTCATCCCCGCCAATATCGAGAAGAGCTTTGACCAGATTGCACTCGCCCTCAGCTACATCACCGAACGCAGCGTGTTTCCGGTAGTGCTTGGGGGCGACCACTCGATCGGCTACCCGGATATTCGCGGCACAGCACCTTACATCGATGGTAACATCGGCATCATCCACTTCGACCGGCATAGCGATCTGAGTGAGAAGACATACGACGAGCGCATGCACGGCTCGCCTTTCTTCCATGCCACCAACATCCCCAACGCGCCTGCCACGAACCTGGTGCAGATCGGCATCGGCGGGTGGACGGGGTCCAAGGCCGGCATGGGGAATGCTCGCGAGCGCAAGGCCACGGTAATCACAATTGAGGATATCGAGCGCTTCGGCATCGAACGGGTCATGGAGTACGCCTTAGAGATTGCCTGGAAAGGAGCCAGAGCGGTCTGGCTCTCGTTCGATATCGACTCGGTCGATCCCGCCTTCGCGCCAGGCACCGGCACGCCGGAACCAGGAGGGCTGTTGCCGCGAGAAGTGTTCAGAATGGTGCGCCTGGCCGCAAGAGAGGGACTGCAGGGCATGGAACTGGTGGAAGTCTCACCCCCTTATGACGTGGCGGATATCACCTCGCTGCTGGGTGGGCGTGTCATCATGGAGGTCCTGGCTACACTGCTCGAAGCGGGCAAACTCGGTCACGCTCCGTGAGATACTATATGCTATACTAAAGTCTGTGGTGTCAACTGTATCCAGATTTGCGGAACAAACCTAGACACAGGCTGTTTGCGCCGCCCTGAATCAGTCCAGCTTTTCCAGCGTTCCT
>WNFR01006335.1_pt1 | contig 12091 bp, 8 predicted proteins | sample 5400221 | NCBI WGS metagenome assembly WNFR01 (sample SAMN13153357, study PRJNA577476) | soil metagenome | isolation source: 40 cm soil under Madrone tree | place: USA:California | collected 2016-06-14 | reverse complement strand
CGTTCTCCACGCGCTGGTTCGTCATCAGCTTCGGTCTGGACACCTCGCTGCCGGTGGGTCCGGGCTGGGACCAGGCGACGGGACTGGGGACACCCAACGGCTGGAACTTCGTGCAGGCGTTCGCCGGGGAGTGAACTGATGTCTGCCGCGTGCCAGGCACGCGCGCATCAGGACGCGTGCGCTACGCGCTGATGCTGGTCTCTTCCGCGATCATCTCTTCCAGGCGCTCGAGGTCCGGGACCAATGGGGTCTCGTTGACCATGCGGATCTGGCAGATGATGGGTGTGCGCTCGGGAAACACGCGCGAGTTGTCGGGGCGCACGACGTCCGAGCTCACGCGCACCAGCTGCGGGAAGCCCTGGCTGATCAGTGCGAAGTTGCCGCCTTCGACCCGCGTGCCGAGCGCGTGCAGGATCACGATGCGGGTGCGGCCGCTGGCCGGCGGAATCATCTGGCCGCAGGCGCCCTCGAAGGACACGAGCGGCACGACCTTGCCGTTCCAGGGCACGGTGCCGACGTACCACGGCGGCGCCCCGGTCATCTCGCTCGGGCTCTGGAAGCCGATGACCTCGGCGACACAGGAGCGCGGAATGATCAGCCGCGCATCGACCAGCGGTACCAGCAGGCTGTAGATTTCGGTGACGCGCTCGGTCATGAGGCGTAAGCCCGCCCCTGCGCCGCGGCGCGCCGCCGCTCCACCAGCGGCGCGATGGCATCCAGAAGCTGCGCCTCCTGGTAAGGCTTGCCCAGATAGTCATCGACGCCGAGCTCGATGGCGCGCGCGCGGTGTTTCTCACCCACGCGCGAGGTCACCATGATGATCGGCACGTCCTTCAGGCGCGGATCGTTGCGCACGTGCGCGGCGACTTCGTAGCCGTCCATGCGCGGCATCTCGATGTCGAGCAGGATGACGTCCGGCACGTTGTCCTGCAGCAGCGCCACCGCGTCCATGCCGTCGCGCGCGGTCAGCACCCGCATGCCGTTGCGCTCGAGCAGCCGCTGGGTCACGCGGCGCACGGTGATGGAATCATCCACCACCATCGCAAAGGTGCGCCGGTCGCCGCGCTCCTTCGGCGCCGGCGGTGCCTGCACCCGCGCGCGCCACTCCGCGCGCACCAGGGCGCCGATGTCGAGAATGATGACTATGCGGCCGTCGCCGAGGATGGTTGCGCCGGATATGCCGCGGATTCCGGAGATCTGCGGACCGACTGATTTGACGACGATCTCGCGGCTGCCGACCAGCTCATCCGCCACGAGCCCGGTGGAGTGCTCGCCGGCGCGCACCAGCACCACCGGGATGGTCACGTCCTGCCCCGGCAGCTCCGAGGGCGTCAGTCCCACGAACGTCGCGAGGTACTGGAAGCGGTACTTCTGTCCGCCGTAGTCGAATGCCGCTGCATCGCGCCCCAGGTGCGCAGTGACCACCGACTTGGACAGGCGCAGCACCCCCTCCACGGTGGGCAGCGGGAGTGCGTAAAACTCCTCGTCGGTGCGCACCACCAGCGCGTGGCTGATCGCGAGCGTGAGCGGCAGGCGGATGGTGAACACCGTGCCCTCGCCCGCCTTGGTCTCCATGTGCAGCGCGCCGCCCAGGCGCTTGATCTCGGTGGCCACGACGTCCATGCCGACGCCGCGCCCCGCCTGCTGCGTGATCGCACCAGCGGTGGAGAAGCCCGGCTCGAGGATCAGCTGGATCGCTTCCTCGTCGCTCACGGTCTGCCCCCCGCCCGGGGCGATGAGTCCCATGCCTTCCGCCTTCTGGCGGATCGCGCTCAGATTCATGCCGCCGCCGTCGTCGCTGAGGCGCACCATGACCTCGGCGCCTTCACGATGCAGCTCGAGGAGAATGCGTCCGGTGTCAGGCTTGCCGCGGCCCACGCGCTCCTCGGGGTCTTCGATGCCGTGCACCACGGCGTTGCGCAGCATGTGCTCGAACGGCGGCAGCATGCGCTCGAGCACCTGCCGGTCGAGCTCGCCCGAGGCGCCCTCGACGATGAGCTCGGCGCGCTTGCCGGTCTCGGCGGCCGCCTGGCGCACGATGCGGGCCAGGCGCTGCACGTGACGCTGGAACGGCACCATGCGCGTGCGCATGAGCCCGTTCTGCAGCTCGGTGATGGTGCGCGCCTGCTGCTGCAGCAGCGTCTGGGTGTCCTTGGCGAGGCTCTCCAGGAGCTGCTGAATGCTCGCCACGTCGTTGGCCGTCTCGGCGAGCGCCCGCGAGTATTGCTGGATGGAGGAATAGCGATCGAGCTCGAGCGGATCGAACTCGCTGCGGTGCGCGCCCTCGTCCTCGTGCTTGTGCAGGATCTGCGCCTCGGTCTCGATCTCGAGACTGCGCAGCTGCTCCTTGAGGCGCGTCACCGTGCGCGACAGCTCCCCCAGGTTGAAATCGAACGAGCCGAGCTGCTGCTCGAGGCGCGCACGCGCAATGCTCGCCTCGCCCGCGATGTTCAGCATCTGGTCGAGCAGATCCGCGTCCACGCGCGCCATCTCCGGGCGCTCGCCCCCCGCCACTGGCTCGCGGCCGGGCGGGACCGGCGGCGGCGCGGAGAGACCCTCCTCGCTGTGCAGCTCGGGTGCGCGGTCACGCGTGAGCGCCGGCGTCAGCGCGGTCGCATCCGGATCCGCCGGTGCGATTTCCTCGTCGGCCTGCCCAGCCCGGCCCTCGTCCCGGCTCAGCATGAGCTCCACGTTCAGCCTCGCGAGCATGGTGCTATCCGACCCGACTGGCGTCGGCTCGCCCGGTGGCGGCGCCGGGATCATCGGCGCAGGGGCCGAGGCCGCCACGGGGGGCGGAGTGCTCGGGGCGAGGTCGGCTGTCGGGAAGAGACCGGGCGGCGGCGGTGTGCCGGGGAGCGCCGCGGAGCCCGACAGGCTCTGCAGACGCGCGATGATGGAGCGCGCGGCTGCGACCGGCCGGCCGTTCACGACCTGCTCGCGCATGCGCGCGAGCTCGTCCAGGCTCGCCTGGATCACATCGAACACCGCGACGTCGGCTGCGACCGTGCCATTGTCGATCGCCATGACGAGGGTCTCGAGCTCGTGGGCGAGATCGCCCATGGGCGTGATGCCGGCGACGCGCGCGCCGCCCTTGAGGGTGTGCAGCGGGCGCTTGAGACTGCCGCGAAAGTCCGCGCTGTTGGGCTGTGAGCGCCAATCGGACAGCGCGCGTTCGGAGGCATCGATGAGCTCGGTCGCCTCGTCGGTGAAAATGGCCGCCACTTCCGGGTCGAACTCGAACGCCTCGTCGCGCGCCTGTCCATCCCCCCCGTGCGCTTCGGCCGCGCCGATCGCGGGACGGATACCGGAGTGCGCGCCGGCGGCGGCCATGCGCTGATCCAGAGCCGTGTTGGCACGCTCGATCCGCTCGAGCAGCTGCCAGTGATTGACGAAGTAACCGGTCGGCTCATCCAGGTGCGTCGCGACGGATTCCATCGCGGCCATGCAGTCCCCGAGCAGCCTCAGATCCTCGCTCCCGAGCCCGAGCCCGCTGCCGTAGGCGCGGCGCAGCCAGTGATCCAGCGGCTCCGCCAGTCGAATTCCGTGGCGGGCCTGAGCCATTTTCGAGCTGCCCGAAAGCGTGTGGCAGGCGCGATAGACGTCCTCGGGCAGCGCATGCGGCTCGGGAAGCTGCGACTCGCGCGCGAGGTAACCGCGCACCGTCGCCACATGTGCGGCGGTCTCGCGCGCGTAGATGTCGCGCAGCGTGTCGTCCGGCACGGCCGCCGTCATGGCGGGGGTGGCCGGTGCGGCCCGCGCGGAGCGCGCGGCGGGGGTGGACGCGGGGACGGCTCGGCGCTCGGGAGCAGCGCTCGCGCCGGCGGGGACGGCGCCGGTCGCCTGCAGCTCGGCCGCCTCCTCCTCGGCCTGCTCGGGGGTGCCGGGGGCAGTGGCTTGGCGGCCGGCGGCGAGTGCATGGGCGCGCGAGGCGATGGCGCTGATGTCGGCGCGCAACGGCCCGCGGGTCCGCAGCTGCGTGATCAGCTCGGGCAGGGCGCCGACCGCCGCGCGCAGGGTCTCGAGTATCGGCGGGGAACGGCTCAGGGTGTTGTCGAGGACGCGGTTGAGCAGGTTCTCGATCGCCCACGCGAACTCGGAGAGCTCGCGTGCGCCGACCATGCGGCCGCTTCCCTTGAGGGTGTGGAACGAGCGGCGCACGGTGACCAGTGAATCGCGCTCGAGCGGATTGTGATCCCAGGCGGGGAAGCAGTGCTGAATCCTGGTGAGCTCCTCGTGCGCTTCCTCGATGAACAGCTTCACCAGCTCGGGGTCGGCATCGGCGAGCGTGGCCTGCCCGGCGGCGCTCGATGCGGCCAGCGTCGGTGCCGAGGCGCCCACCGCGGCCACGTCCGGGCGGCGCGGCATGTGCGGGGGCGCGAGGGCCGGAATCTGCACCGTGCGCGCATAGGCGCCGGCTTCGAAGGGCGCGACCGTGGGCACCGCAGGGGTCGGCTGCTGCTCGAGCGCCTGCACACACCCCTGGGCGTTGTCGAGCATGTACCAGGGGTCCGCGCGTCCCGCCTGCACCGTCTCCATGTAGTACTCGAGGCTGACGATCGCGTCCGCCAGCCGGTCTATGAAGCCCGGCGGCAGCACGTGCAGGCCCGGTTGCATGACACGCCGCAATTGCGTGGTGATCCCGTCGATGACCTCCACCGCGCGCGGCTTGCCGAGCAGCAGCAGGCCCGCCTTGATGCCGCGCATCAGGTCCTGCCAGCTGTCGAGGCCCGACGCATCCAGCGTGCCACCGACGCTCTGGGTGACCGCTTCCTTGATTCGCGCGAGATTGACGATGCACTCGCGCAGCACCGCCGCCTGCACCTGCTGAAATTCGCCGTCCTCGGCGGGCCGCGGCAGCTCCGCGTCCCGCGGCAGGATCATGCCGACCAGCTGGCTGTCGAGCTTGTCCTCGACGCCGATCAGGGTCGCGGCGATCTCGACCAGCGTGGCTTCATCGGCCTTGAGCGTGCCGGCGACGATCTGCTGCAGCCGCTCGGTCTCGCGTTGCACGTTGGCGCGCAGCTCGCCGAGGCCCAGGACCCCGAGGGTGTCGCCGATCTTGCGCAGCATATCGACCTGCGCGCCGAGCTCCTGCGGCTGGCCGGCCCCACGGCGCACGAAGATGTCGAGGACGTCCTTTACCTTGGCCAGATCCTCGCGGATGGCCGCGGCCACGGTCTGCATGAGCTTGACGCTCGGCGCCGACAGGTTCTCGCGCTCCTGCTCGATGCCCTCGTCGACCGGCAGCAGCTCCGAAAGACGGAACGAGACGCGCACCGCGCTCACGCGCGGGCCCGAGGATTCGGAGCGTCCGATGTAATACAGCAGATTGTTGAGCAGCTCGACCGGCGGGGACTGCGCATAGCGCGCCTCGCCCTGCTCGTAGAGGCGGCGGATCTCGCGATCCCCCAGGCCCAGCAGCCGCTTGACGGACTGCCCGCTCTCCAGACCCTTCTCCTGCAGCGCTTCCATCACCGCGCCGATCACCCACCACAGCTGGAACACCGGCTGGCGGGTTGCAAGCTGCTCGAGCTTGCGCGCCACGGCGGCGAGAATCTCCAGGTTCTGCTCCACGCGCTCGCCGCGGATCCAGCCGATGAGGCCCACCTGGTAGCGGGCCCGCAGCCGGCGCGCCCAGTGCTCGATGGTCATCGGCGCCTCGCCGGGGGCGACCTGCTGCGGTTGCGCCTGCTGGTCGGACTTGAGGTTCAGCAGCAGCAGCGTGCCTTCGGACAGCAACGCATTGCCGCGCACGGCGCGCAGGTCGTTCAGCAGCGGCAGCAGCACGAGGGCCAGATCGCGCCCGCCCGCCAGCACCCGCTCCAGATAGCTCGGCAGCTGCACCATGGCGCGCATCAGCGCATCGAGGCTCTCGGCCTGGCTCTTGCGCTCACTGTGGGTCGCGAGCAGATACATCGCGACGTGCTCCATCTCCTCGGCGAGCAGCGCCGCGCCATAGATCTCCAGCAGCCGCAGCACACCCTGCACCTGGTGCAGGTCGCGCGCGCAGCGCTCGAGCAGCGTGACGTTGTCAGGCTGCTCGACGTAGGTCTCGAGGGCGCCGCGGGCCTCCGCCAGCGTGGCGTTCACTTCACGACCGACGAGATCGAATGTCTGGGAGGCGACTTCAGGCATGGAGTGGCTCTCGCAAAGAGATCTAGGTGCCGCCCAATGCGGAGATCTGCCGCACCTTCGCCGTATTCAGCGTGGCATCCTCCACGCGCCTGATGGCGCTGTTCGAGAGGAGGCGCTCGTCGGGGTTGCCGGGCAGACGGAAGCCCGCCGCGGACTTGCGCAGGCCGGCGGACAGCTCGGCCAGCTTGGCGATGGCGGCCGAGGTCGCGTTGGTCGACTCGGCGGTCTGGCCGCTGATCTCCTTCAGAGCCTGCATGTTGCGCGCGATGTTCTGTGCCGCGTGGGTCTGCTGGCGCGCGCTGCCGGAGATATTCTGCACCAGGCTCGCGATCTGGTTGGAGACCTGCTCGATCTCCTCCAGCGCGGCGCCGGCGTTTTCCGCCAGCAGCGCCCCGCCGACCACGTCGGTGGTGCTGCGTTCCATCGAGACGACCGCCTCGTTGGTGTCGGTCTGGATGGTGCGTACCAGCACCTCGATCTGCTTGGTGGCGTTGGCGGCGCGCTCGGCCAGCCGTTGCACCTCATCCGCCACTACCGCGAAGCCGCGACCCGCCTCGCCGGCCATGGAGGATTGTATCGAGGCGTTCAACGCCAGGATGTTGGTCTGCTCGGCGATGTCGTTGATGAGCTCGACGATGTTGCCGATCTCCTGGGAGCTCTCGCCGAGGCGCTTGATGCGCTTGGAGGTCTCCTGGATGGTCTCGCGGATGGTGTTCATGCCGTCGATGGTGCGGCGCACGGCATCGCCCCCCTTGTGCGCCACCTCGACCGAATGACGCGCCACATCGGCGGCGCGCTCGGCGTTGCCGGACACCTCCTCCACGGAGCCCGCCATGCTGGCCGCGGACTCGGTGGCCGAGGCGATCTGCTTGGATTGCGCGCCGCTCGCCCTGGCGAGGTGCTGCGACAGCGCCTGCGTCTGGCGGGTCGCGCTCTCCAGCTGGATTGCCGAGCCGTTGATGGTGGTCACGAGGCCGCGCAGCGCGTCCACCGCGTAGTTGATGGAATCCGCGATGGCGCCGGTGATGTCTTCGGTGACCGTGGCCTGCACGGTGAGATCCCCGTCGGCGAGGCTCGAGAGCTCATCCAGCAGCCGCAGGATCGCCTGCTGGTTGCGGTCGCTCTCGCGGCGCTGCGCATCCGCCGAAACGCGCTGGCGCTCGACGGCGCGGCGCATGCGCAGCGTCGCCACGAGCGCGGCGATCAACAGCGAGAGTCCGGCGGCCAGCAGCACGAGCGGTGCCCACACGAGCATGCCGGCCACGGGGCCGGTGGTGGGCGCAGCGGCGGCAATGTCGCGTGCATCCATGGCGATGGCGCGCGCCGCGCTCTGCGCCGAGGGGAGCGCGGGCGCCGCGGCCACGGCGCGGCGTACGCTGGCGCTCAAGTCCGTGTGGATCGCATCGAGCGCCTTCAAGTGCTTCGCGGCCTCAGGCTGGGTCACGCGCGGCAGCGCCAGACCCGAGCCCCCGCCCGCGAAGCCGGATATGACCTGGCCCAGGTAGTTGCTGCTCTCGGCGATGCGCTGCGCCGCCTGCCCGGGATCGGCCGCGCCCTGGGTGAGTGCGGTCACATCCAGCTGCAGCCGTTGGGCGCGCGCCTCGAAGCGCTCCAGGGTGGCGGTGACTGCGGGGGCGACCGGGGAGGGCAGGCTCGCGCCGAGTGCGCCGGATTCGGTGAGGAGCCGGGGCACGAGAGCGGCGGTCTCGCGCGCGGCACTGCCCGCGTCCGCCAGGGCACCGCGCGCGCGCAGCACCGCCGTGGCGTTGCTCATCAGGCGCGTGAAGCGCGCATCGCTCGTGAACGGCGCGGCGGGATCATGCGCGGCCGCATCCTCGAGCTCCTTCTGGCGCTGCTGGAAGCGCGCGAGCGCCGCCGCATCGCCGGCCACCGCGGGGCCGGCATCGAGCGCCAGGCTGTAGAGCGCCTCGACCGGGAGTGCGCGAGCGCCGGCGCCGGGGCGCGCCTGCAGCAGGGTGTAGGACACGCCGCTGCCGATGAGCAGCACCGCCGCGACCGTCAGCAGCAGGGCCAGAGCGGTCGGCGGGCGCACCGTGACAACCGCAGCGATCATGCCGCGGCCTCCGTGAACGCCGGGCTCTCGAGCACCGAGCGCAGGCTCAGGACCGGCCATTGCTCCTGGGCGCGGCGAAACGCGCCCGCGAGATAGCGCTCGCAGCGCGCGACCGTCGGGGGAGCGTCGCCGGAGAATTCGTTGTCCGCGAAGCGCCGGAATCCCAGCACCTCATCCACCAGGAGACCTGCGGGAATTTCGCGGTGATTCACCACCACCACGCGGGTGTTGCGCGTGATCGGCGTCACGCCGCTGCCGAGGAACTGGCGCAGGTCGATGATCGGCAGCAGCTGGCCGCGCACGTTGGCGAGACCCTTGATCCAGGGCTTGGCTCCGGGCACCCGTGTGGTGCTCGCCGGCACGCCCAGCACCTCGCGCGTTTCCTCGCGCGCCACCAGGTACAGGTCCCCTGCCATGCGCAGCGCCACCCCGACCCATTCGCGGCCGGCGTTGGTCTCCGGATTCGCTTGCGCGGAGGTGGCGCGGCCGCGCCGCTCGAGCTCCGCGAGCAGCTCGAACGGCCGGTCCCGCAGGGACTTGAGCTCGACTTCAGGTGGCGCTGACGGCTCGGTCATGGGTTCGATGGCCCCGTCACCCCGACAGGGTCGCCTGCGCCTTGGCGACCAGCTGATCGGGCGATACGGGCTTGATCATGTAATCGACCGCTCCCTGGCGCAGCCCCCAGATGCGATCGGTCTCCTGACCCTTGGAGGTGACCATGATGATGGGAATCGTGCGCGTGCGCGGATCGTTCGCCAGCGCACGCGTAGCCTGGTAACCGTTCATGCCGGGCATGACGATGTCCATGAAAATCAGATCGGGACTCATCTCGCGCGCCAGGCGCACGCCCTCGGCGCCGTCGGCGGCGGCCGCGGTCTTGAAGCCATGCTTCTCGAGCGCCTTCTGCATGACGTGCAGCTCGGTAGGGGAGTCGTCGACTATCAGGATCAGGGCCATTGCGATCATCTCCCGATATGCGTCTCGATCGCAGACAGCAGCTCGTCCTTGGTAAAGGGCTTGGTGAGGTAATGCTCCGAGCCGACGATGCGACCGCGCGCGCGATCGAACAGGCCATCCTTGGAGGACAACATGATCACGGGTATGGAGCGGAACACCTTGTTGTGTTTGATGAGCGAGCAGGTCTGGTAGCCGTCCAGGCGCGGCATCATGATGTCGACGAACACGATGTCAGGCTGATGGTCGGCGATCTTGGCGAGCGCATCGAAGCCATCGATCGCGGTGAACACCTCGCAGCCCTCCTTCGCCAGCAGCGTCTCGGCCGTGCGGCGAATGGTCTTGCTGTCGTCGATGACGAGGACCTTCAGCCCCTGTAGCTTGTTGTTGCTGCCGGTCACGGTCAGACGACTCCTTCCCTAACGGTTTAGCGGCCCACGGGACCTGAGAAACCACGCGCGCGCGTGGCGGTTTTGACCCCCGCGAAACCTGAGGCTTTGCGCCAGGCCCCACACCAGCCGTGTAGTTTCACGGGCCCCCTCCAAGGGGGCAAGCGCCATGGGGTTTTAACATATCGGTATACCCCCTGCTATGCCATGCGCGTCACGTTTTTCGAAGGTCGTCCGCGTTTTCAACGCCTTCCATCGCCGGGGCAGACATATTCGCGCCGCACTGAGCATAATCGGCGCTGAAGGCTTCAGGGGCTTGGCAGGACCGGATGACCGCTCTCAGGCGACTGGGCGTGGTGATGGATCCCATCGGCGCCATCAGCTACGCGAAGGATTCGACGCTGGCCATGCTGCTCGCGGCGCAGGCGCGCGGCTTTGCGCTCGCCTACCTCGAGCAGCGCGATCTGCTGCTGCGCGACGGCGTCGCGTACGGGCGCATGCGCGCACTCACCGTGAGGGCCGACCCTGCGGACTGGTTCACCCTGGGGGAGCCGGCCATCGAACCCCTGAGCACCCTGGCGTGCATCCTGATGCGCAAGGATCCGCCCTTCGACACCGAGTACATCTACAGCACCTACATCCTCGAGCGCGCCGAGAGTGAGGGCGTGCTCATCGTCAACCGCCCGCGCGGGCTACGCGACATGAACGAGAAGGTCTATACGGCCTGGTTCCCGCAGTGCTGCGCGCCGACCCTGATCACGCGCGACATGGGGGAGATGGCCGGCTTCCTGCGCGAGCAGCGCAAGATCGTCTGCAAGCCCCTCGACGGCATGGGCGGTCGCTCGATCTTCGTGCTCGGCGAGGGCGATCTCAACGCACGGGTGGTGTTCGAGACCCTCACCGACTACGGGCAGCGCTTCGCGATCGCGCAGCGCTACATTCCCGACATCGTGGAATCGGGTGACGCGCGCGTGCTGCTGATCGACGGTGAACCGGTGCCGTACGCACTCGCCCGCATACCCTCGGCGCAGGATCATCGCGGCAACCTGGCCGCAGGGGCCCGCGGCGTCGGCCGGCCGCTGAACGAGCGCGACCGCTGGCTCGCCGGCGAGATCGGGCCGGCGCTGGCCGCGCAGGGCATGCTGTTCGTGGGCCTGGACGTGATCGGCGGGTTCGTGACCGAGATCAACGTCACCAGCCCCACCGGGATCCGCGAGCTGGACAAGCAGTTCGGGATCCGCATCGGGGAGCTGCTGATGGCGGCCATCGAGCGGCGCCTGGCGGGCGCGCCGCGCCGCGCTCCGGTGAGTGCGGCCGCGACCGCCGGCGGCTGAAGCGTCCATGGCACGCCGCGCGCTCAAGCTGCGGGAGGGCAAGGCCCCGGTCTGGGACCGCCTGCTCACCATGCTGTTCCTGGCCGCCCTGTTGCACGGACTCGTCATTCTCGGGCTGACCTTCAGCGCCAGCGCGGGCGACCGGGGGAGCGCTCCGGGGCTGGAAGTGCTGCTGGTGTCGGACGAGCTTCCGGAGGCTGACAAGAACCCTGAAGCGACCTACCTGGCGCAGCGCACCCAGCTCGGCTCGGGCAACACGCGCGATGCGGTGGCGCCGCACAACCGCTCCTCCTCCGTCCCCAAGCCCAGGCACGAAGGCAGCCCCCAGGGCGACTCGCTCACCTCGAGCAGGCAGACGTCCGGTGGCCAGGATGAGCGCGTTCTCACCACCGTGGCCTGGAACACCGATGTGCGCTACCTCAGCGACGCGGGCAGCAGCGGCGCGGTACGGGAGCGGCCGCTGCTCATTGACGAGCCCCCGGTCGCGCAACCGGGACCGCAGGATGAGGAAGGGCCCGTGAAGCTGCGGGGACCGGAGCGCGAGGAGCTGTGGATCACACCCGACACGCGTGCGGCAACCCTGGCACCCTACCTCGATGCCTGGCGGCGCAAGGTCGAGCGCATCGGCACCATCAACTATCCGACCGCGGCCCGGGGCGCCGCGGCGCAGGCGAGTCCGGTCGTGGAGGTGGGAATAGCGGCCGACGGCACGCTCGATCGGGTCATCATCCGCCGCACCAGCGGCAACCCGCGACTCGACCAGGCGGCGCTGGCGATCCTGAAACTGGCCAGTCCATTCGACCCGTTCCCGCCCGAGCTGGCCGCTCAATACCGGGTGTTGCGCTTTGCCTACGAATGGCAGTTCGTGGGCGGGCGCGTCGCGAGCGGCACCCTGTCAAGCGTTCCTTGAGACTCGCAGGCACCATGCCCATACTGGGTACATGGGCGACAAGCACACCGCCACGGGCAGCGGCCCTGCGAGTGAAAGCGCTGCGGGGAGCGAAGCGCCTCCGCTTGCCGAGGCCGAAGGCGGCAGCCTCACGAACCACCTGCTGATCGCCATGCCGCAGCTCGCCGATCCGAACTTCGCGCAGACCGTGGCGCTCATCTGCGAGCACACCGACAAGGGCGCGCTCGGCATCGTGCTCAACAAGCCGCTCCCCATGAAGCTCTCGGACGTGCTCTCGCAGATGAAACTCGAGCCC
>WNFR01006334.1_pt1 | contig 12091 bp, 9 predicted proteins | sample 5400221 | NCBI WGS metagenome assembly WNFR01 (sample SAMN13153357, study PRJNA577476) | soil metagenome | isolation source: 40 cm soil under Madrone tree | place: USA:California | collected 2016-06-14 | reverse complement strand
AGTCCAGGCTACTGGCGGGACCTCGAGAAGACCCGCAGCGTGTTTCTCCCGTGGCGCGATGGGGCGGGCACGCACGACCGCATCTACAAGACCGGCGACCTGGCGCGCCGCGGGGCCGACGGCCTGTTCCATTACGTCGGCCGCGCCGACACGCAGATCAAGAGCCGGGGCTACCGGATCGAGCTGGGCGAGATCGAGACGGCGCTCCACTCGCTCCCGGGCTTGCGGGAGAGCGCGGTGGTGGCCATCAAGTCCGAAGGCTTCGAAGGATGGCTGATCTGCTGCGCCTACGTCCCGGCATCGGACATCGGCGTCTCCGCGCAAAGCCTGCGCAAGGGCCTGGCCGGACTGCTGCCCGCGCATATGCTTCCGGCCCGTTGGATGCGCTATGACGTCCTACCCAAGAATGACAACGGCAAGATCGACCGTCCGCAGTTGAAAGACGGCTTCCGCAACGCCGAATCGCGCCCGGTGAAGGCGCAGGCGGAAGCGCCGTCGCCCGCGGACGTCAGCGGGACGGATCGCAGGGTCAGCGCGGCGCAGGTACGGAACTAGAAAGGAGGCGAATTTGACCGACGCAAATACCATCATCGAGCGCCTTGGCGCGCTGTTCGTCGAGAGCTTCCATGTCGAGGTGCCCTCCTCGGACACCGATCTCCTCGAGACCGGGATTCTGGACTCGTTCCAGTTCGTGGAGCTGCTGTTCGCGCTCGAGCAGCGCTTCGGCTTCCGAATCAAAATCGAGAACATCGACCTCGACGATTTGCGAACGCTGTCGCGGATCGCTCGACTGGTGGCCGCGAACAGCGGAGCAGCCGAACCCGCGGCCGCGCGGCCGTAGCCGAAAAAGACCGTGGCCGGCGAAGGACGCAAACTGCCATGGCCACGATTCGTGCCCTCGCCGAGGACGATGTCCCCGCAGCCGCAGCGTTGCTCGCGCGCGTCTATCCGGAACATCGCTGGAGTTCGCAGGCCGCGTGCGAGTCCTACATCCGGGAGATGCTCTTCGACAACCCGTGGCGCGACCCCGAGGTGCCCTCCTGGATAGCCGAGGAGGACGGCCGCATCTCCGGCTTCTACGCAGTGATGCCGCGACGGATGCTCCTCCGCGGGCGCCCGATCCGCATGGCGGTTGGCTGCCAGTTCATGGTGGACCCCCACAGGCGCAACAGCCTCACGGCGCTGCAGATGGCGAAGGCATTTGTTTCGGGACCGCAGGACCTTACCCTCGCCGATGCAGCAAGCGACTGGGCCCGGCGCATGTGGATCGCGCTCGGCGGGACGGCACCGCTCCACTACAGTCTCCACTGGACCCGGCCGCTGAGGCCGGCGCGGTACGCGCTGTCGCTTCTGGAAAGACGTGCGGCGTTGCCTCGTCCCTTGGCGCTCGCGGCACGCCCAGTGGGCGCCCTGGCCGACGCGCTGGCCGCCCGGTTGCGCCCGAACCGGTTTCACGAAGACAAAGACGATTTCAACGAGGAAGCTTTGGACGCGGCGACGATGCTGGCTGATCTTCCCGCGGTGCTGGACGGCAGCGCCCTGCGGCCGATGTACGACGCCCGTTCATTGGCCTGGCTCCTCGATCAGACGGCGCGCAAGACGTTTTACGGGACGTTGCGCGCGCGGATCGTCCGTGACGGCAAGCGCCAGATCGCGGGTTGGTACCTCTACTACGTGCGCGCCGGCGCGCTGAGTGAAGTGATCCAGATCGCCGCGCGGCGCGACGCGTATGACCGCGTGCTGCGACGCTTGCTGGTCGATGCCTGGCGCCATGGCGCCACCGCGGTGCGCGGACGCGTCGATCCGCGGTTCGCCAGGGAGTTATCCAATCAGCACTGCTGGTGCCGGTGGGACGGCGCGTGGACGCTCGCCTACTCCCGCGATCCGGCCATCATGGCTGCCATCCATGAAGGCAACGCGTTTCTCAGCCGCCTCGAAGGCGAATGGTGGCTGCGATTCATGGGCGCATGAACGGAATTGACCGGGACCTGCACTCTGGCCGGCGTGCATTCGCCGCGTCGAGCATTGCAGCGCGCGAACACGCGCGGCTCGACGTGACGGTCGTCAGCGGCTTGAGCGGCCTGCAGGAAATTACGTCGGAATGGGGCGAGATCGTGCGCCGATTGGGCCGGCGCCGCTTCTATCACTGGTACGCCTGGCATGGCAGCTATCTGAGCGCGCTCGAATCCGATCCTGCCGCCGTGCATTTCTTTGTCCTGCGCGCCGGCGCTCGCCCCGTTGCCATCGTTCCTTTAAAGGCCGAGCGGCAGCGACGGTTGGGATTCGCCGTCCGTGTCCTGACGCTGCCGCCGCATGTGCATCTGCCGCTGCGCGATGTGCTGTGCGCTTCCGGCGTCGCCGCGCGTAATGTCGTGGAAAGCCTGCTGCGCTTCCTGCGCGATCAACGCTTTCCCTGGGATGTGATCCGCTTCGCCGATGTGATACACGAGTCGCCGCTCGCGGCCCTGCGGTCGGAACGCTGGTGGCGCGTGATCGCGCGACCCGCGAAGACCTGCGATTTCGTCGTCTGCGACCGCCCCTACGACACGATCATGCACTCGTTTTCCCGGAACTTTCGATCGAACCTGGCCAAGGCACGCAACAAGCTAATGACGGAATCCGGCGTCGAGTTCGAAAGCGTGTCGCGACCCGGGCCGGACATGCAGCGCTGCTTCGCCGAATTTCTGGAGGTCGAAGCGTCAGGTTGGAAAGGAAGCGCCGGCACCGGCTCGGCGATCAAGCTGCACCCGGAGCTGCGGCGCTTCTACGAGTCGCTGATCGCCGAGATCTCGCCCGCCGGCGAGGTGGTGCTCAACTGCCTGCGGGTCGCGGGCGTACCCATCGCGGCGCAGTTCTGCGTGCGCGACGAGGACACGCTGTACGTGCTGAAGCTCGCCTACGACGAGCGCCATGCGCGGCTCGCACCCGGCAACATGCTGCTCGAGCGCGTGATCCAGTCCGGCATCGCCTCCGGAAGCTTCCGCCACGTGAACCTCGTTGGCGACCCGCCGTGGTTCAAGGATTGGCGGCCGCAAGAGATGCCTGTCTTCACGATCGAGTTGTACAACGGCACCGCAGCGGGTCTGGCGCTGCTCGCGATCAGACGCGTGAAGCAGTGGCTGCGATCGATTTTCGATCGTTATCGGCCCCGCCCGGCGCGACGCTAGCCATCATGTGCGGAATCGCCGGATTTTGGTTCAAGAGTGACGTCCCCGAGGTCGCGCAACAATGGCTGAAGGACAGCGTATCAAGTCTTCATCATCGCGGCCCGGATGACCGTGGCCTATGGTTCGACGGCGGCGTTGGACTGGGCCACGCCCGTCTGTCGATACTTGACCTCTCGCCCCTCGGACATCAACCCATGGCGTCCCGCAACGGCCGCTGGGTGATGGTATTCAACGGAGAAGTCTATAACTTTCGCGGGATTCGCAAAGACCTGGAAATGCTGGGCCACACTTTTTTCGGAACCGGCGATTCCGAGGTGATTCTCGAGGCGTTCGCCGAGTGGGGTCCCGGGGCGGTACGCCGCTTCGTCGGCATGTTCGCCATCGCGCTCTGGTCGAAAGCCGACCGCAGGCTATATCTGCTGCGCGACCGCCTGGGGGTCAAGCCGCTGTATTACGGCTGGAATGGAAACTCGCTCTGGTTCGGGTCGGAACTGAAGGCGTTGCGGGCCTTCAGGCACTGGTCCCCCCAGCTTGACCGTTCGGCGATGGTCGATTACTTCCGTTACGGTTACATCGTCGAGCCGCGCTCCATTTATCAAAACGTCTTCAAACTTTCCGCCGGGCACTGGCTGGAACTGGGTCCGGAAGGGGAAACGAAAATCGAGCCGTACTGGAGCGTTCTCGATGCCGCCATGAATCAACGGCTGGGCGGCGAAAACGAGCTGGCGGATGAGCTGGAGGCGCTCATGATCGACGCCTTCCGCTATCGCATGATCTCGGACGTTCCCGTCGGCGTTTTCCTTTCCGGTGGCATCGACTCCTCGATCCTCGCCGCGATCTTGCAGCGTCACGGGGGCCAGCCCATCAAGACTTTCACCATCGGCTTCGACGAACCCGCGTTCGACGAGTCGCTACATGCCGAGCGCGTGGCCCGGCACTTAGGCACCGAGCACACCACCCGCATGCTCACGATGAACGAGGCCATGCAGATTCTGCCGCAGTGGGGGGATTTGTACGACGAACCATTCGGCGATGATTCCGGCATCCCCACTCTGCTCGTGTCCCAGGTTGCCTCTGAATCGGTGAAGGTCGTCCTGTCCGCTGACGGCGGGGATGAGTTGTTTAGCGGTTACAACGGTTATACCGGGATGTTTGCCCAAAGGCGTAAGCTCGCTGCCATTCCTGAATGGCTGCGCATCGCAACCGTAGGTACATTGCGAGCGTTGCCGATCGACCAGATCGACACTCTGCTTGCGATGCAAAGGTGGCCGGCGGGTATCAATCACTGCCTGCGCCATAGCGTCACCGTGCCTTCCGCCAAGATACGCGACCGTCTTCAGACGCGGACCATGGGCGAGATGTTTGATCAAGCTTTGGCCATCTGGTCTGATGACGAGCTGCAGCGCCTGCTCGGGTGGGACAGGCATCCCGCTCGCTCGAACTGCGATATCTACCCCGGTGAGGATGGTGAAAAGCTGTGTTTATGGGATCTTCACCACTACCTGCCGGGGGATATCCTGACTAAAGTCGACCGCGCCACTATGGCCGCGAGTATCGAGGGGCGGGAACCTCTCCTCGACCATCGGCTGGTCGAATTCGCCTTCGCTCTGCCATTTCGCTTTCGGCGTGGTACCCGCGGGCCGAAGCATCTGTTGCGCAAGGTGCTTTATGAGTATGTCCCGCGCGAGTATCTCGAGCGTCCCAAGCAAGGCTTCGCTGTCCCCACGCGTAGTTGGTTAAGGAAGGATATGCGGGTACTGATCGACCGGTATATCGAGCCCGGCCTGATCGCCGCTCAGGGCCTCCTTGATACCGAGTGCGTCCGGCGCCTGCTGGCACGTTTCTGGGCAGGGGATCGGCTAGCCGAGCACAAGCTATGGCTGCTGCTCGCTTTCCAGATGTGGCATGCGCGCTGGATGAGCAACTGAGAAGGGCTCCGAGGTGGCCATGCGGATCCTCCACGTTATCAGTGGCCTCACCGTGGGTGGCGCCGAGCGGCAGCTCATTATCCTTTCGCGGGAATTGCAGCGCCGTGGCCATAAGGTGCTGATCTATACGCTCAATCACACGGTGCCACGCCTGCCCGAACTCAACGGCAGTGGCGTCGAGGTAGTTGTTGACCAAAAACGGCTTCGCCTGGACCCGCTGGTCATCGCACGACTGAGGCGAACCGCCCGCAGCTGGGGTGCCGAAGTAGCCCATGGCTGGTTGTACGACGGCAATATCTATACACGGGTCGCCCTGCGCGGGCTAGGGATGCCCGTCATCAACTCCGAGCGCAGCGCCAACTACCGGCTCTCCTATGCTCAGCGATTAGGCTACGCACTGACCCGGGGATGGGAAACAGCGCTGATTGCGAATTCCCATGCCGGCCTAGCATTTGCGAGTCCTCTGCATCGGATACCCCCCGAACGCGGACACGTGGTGTGGAACGGGGTCGATCTTGCCAACCTCGACCTAGAAGCCGCAGCCGCTCCTGCGTTGCGCAGCACTCTCTGGCCTGGGCAGGAAGTTTCCATTGCCTGCCTCGTGGGATCCATCACGCCCCCCAAGGACCACCTGCTGGCGCTGGATACAGCCGCGGTCCTGCACCAGCGGGACCCACGCTGGCGATTCTTGTTCGTCGGCGACCCGTGGCGCGAGACCGGGGCCTACCAGCGGGCGGTCCAGGCCCGCTTCCGTGAATTGCGATTGGAAAATATTTGCCACTTCACCAATGAGCGCACCGATGCGATTGCGCATATCGCCGCAAGCGACGTGCTGTTCTCGACTTCGTTGCTCGAGGGATTTCCCAATGTCGTGCTCGAGGCCATGGCTTGCGGCACGCCGGTCGTGAGCACGGATTATTCTGATATACGCCGTATATTGCCTCTGTCGTGGCAAGTAGTGCCCCAACGCAGAGCCGAGCTGCTGGCCGCAGCGATCCAGCGTGCCGCATGCGAGCGGAGTTCAGTCGTGACTGCTCAACGTGCCTGGGTGGAGCGACATGCCACGGCGGAGCGGTCGGTGACCGCGATGGAGGCGGTCTATACACTCTACGCGACCCGGAATTCAACCAGAACGGCGAACCCTGCGCCCGCGTCGGGGACGACATAAATGAACGCTAGCGCGAGGACGAGGTGAGCGCGCAATCTCGTGGCGGACTGGCTGCGCTCGAGATTCTTAGACACAAGCATGAAGATGCTCAACATTGGCTTGACCCTCGATAGCGTTTGCTCGGACAAATACGTGCATGAGCTGGCTCTCTGGGCAAAGAGCCAGCCGCACATCAAGATCTCGCATCTGATCGTTCACGCGCGTCATGCAGAGTCGTCGCTCGGCAAACTCAAGGATCTGTTACTAAGGCGCCGGCTACACGGCCTTCCCGCAAAGATAATATTCAAAATCATCGTGCTAATAGAGAAGATGCTCCTCAGACAGAGCCGTTCTCACAAGGACCATTACAGGTCCTGCGATCTGGCGAAAGTAATCGATCAGGTCGTCGAGATAACGCCTATCGTTTCCAAATCTGGTCATGTTTATCGGTTCTCCGATGAGGACGTCGCGAAGGTAAAGGACCTCAATCTCGATCTGCTAATAAGATGCGGATCAGGAATATTGAGTGGCGGCATTCTCTGCGCAAGCCGGCTCGGAATCGTCTCTTTTCATCATGGTGACAACAAGGTCAACAGGGGTTCGCCCGCTGGATTCTGGGAGTGCTATTACCGCGCGCCGAAAACGGGATTCATCATCCAACGCCTAACCGAAGAGCTCGACGCCGGCGAGGTGCTGGTCAGGGGCTACTTTGGTACTCGCCTTTACTACTCCCTCAATCAGGCTCATGTCTACAAGAAGGCGCTTACCCATCTGAAGAATCTCCTCAAGCAGGTCGCGTCAACTGGCTCGCTGCCGCCCGCAGAGCGGGCCCCGGCACCCTACTCCAACATGCTGTTTCGTGCTCCCAGTCTAGCCCAGTGCATCGTGTATGGGTGCAAGCTGCTTACGCGAGTTTTCATCAAGGCGATAGTCAGCATCCTGAGGCTGCGAGAGAGATGGGGGATCTCGGTGCTAGCGGCAAAATGGGACGGGGCGGTGCTGTGGCGGAGCACCGAGGCAGCGGTACCCAGAGGGCGGTTCTGGGCGGATCCATTTTTGTGCACGCGTGACGGCAAGACATTTTGCTTCGTCGAAGACTTCGTCTACAAAACGGGCAAAGCCCACATAACCGCCCTAGAAATAAACGGGACAAAGATTGTCGAACGTGGGATCGCCTTGAGCGAGCCGTTCCACCTGTCGTTTCCCTACTTGTTCGAACATCAGGGGGAACTCTACATGTGCCCCGAAGCCCACGGATCAGGGCAGGTGAGAGTTTATCGATGCACCGAGTTCCCGCTGCAATGGAAACTCGAAAAAATAATCATGGAAGATGTGTCGGCCGTTGACACCATACTGTTTCATAGAGGGGGCAAGTGGTGGATGTTGACGTCAATCGACGAATCGGGAACCAGGGACTACTGCTCGGAATTATTCCTGTTCTCGAGCAATTCACCGCTCGGCACCAATTGGATCCCACACCGGCAGAATCCGATTCGAATCGATTCTTGCGGCGGACGCAACGCGGGACTGATCATAGAAGGGGACAAGATTTTCAGGCTGGCCCAATGCCAGGGATTTGATCGGTACGGTCACAGCTTAGTGGTGCACGAAATCAAGGAGGTATCTGATTCCCGATATGTCGAGGAGCGGGTGGCGAAGATCAGCCCCAATTTCCGCAAAGGGCTCCTCGGAACCCACCACCTGTCGACGGACGGCAAGACCATAGTCATAGACCACGTGTCGTACTCTTTTGTGCCGTAAGCATGGACAGCGTAACCAAGCGTTTGCGCGAGGGCGAGGACAGGGCGAGCACGCAATCCCGTCCCGGTTTCGCTGTCCTCGAGATTCTCAGGCGCAAGGTTTGGGGCGTGCGATGGTATCGGGCGCTTGGCTGGGCCGGCATACATTCTCTGCTGGGATTCGTGCTGGGCTTCATCACCATCAAGTTCACGGCAGCCTATCTCGGGCCGTCCGGCATCGCCCTGGTCGCGCAGCTCGGAAATTTCCTCGTCATTTGCCACGGCATTCTCGGTGGCGGCATCGGCGCCGCCACCATGAGAGTGTCCCCGGAATTCGGCAGCGACCGGGCGGGACGGAAGCGGTTTCTGGCGACCACGTGGCGCCTCGCCTCTCTATTTGCCGTGGTGTCGATGGTGGCGATTGCATTGGCCTCGGGCCCGTTGGCGCGGTGGTTGCTGACTTCCAATGACCACGGCACGGCAGTGATGCTGGCCGGCGTCGCAGTGGCCTGCCTGGTGCTCAATACCGTGATCGTGACCGCGATCAACGCAGCCGGAGAAATGGGGCGGGTCGTGGCCTGCCATGCGATCGCATCCGTCATCGCGTTCGCTGTTTACGTTCCCGCGAGCGTGGTATGGGGTATCCCCGGCGGTCTGATTGGCTACGCGATATCCCAGTGCGTCTTTTTACCGGTCAGCCTGGTGATTCTGCGCTGGTCATCAAGCGTGGCGCCGGAGGACTTCCGGGGGCGTTTCGATCTCGCACAGGCACGGCGGATCCTGGGCTTCGTGCCTATGTTGACCGTCCACTCGATAATGTCACCGCTCGGCTTGATCCTGATCCGGGACATGGTGGCTTCGCACCTTGGACTGGCGACGGCAGGGCTATGGCAGGCAACGTGGCGGGTTTCCGAGATCTACCTGGGTATCGTCATGGCATCGCTCGCGTTGTACTTTCCTGCCCGCCTCGGCGAGGTTGTGGGCACGCCGAAGTTGCGCGAGGAGATCGTGCGAACTCTCGCGCGGGTCGTAGGCATAACGGCCGCCGTCGCGTTGACGATATTCCTCCTGCGCGATTGGGTGGTGCGGATCGTATTCACGGAGGAGTTCTTGCCGATGCGGGATCTTATGCCATTCCAGTTGCTCGGAGACATGTTAACGGTGGCAGCCTGGACCTTCGGTTTCGTGCTCGTGGCCCTGGTCCGCAGCCATTGGTACATTGCATTGGAGATACTGATACCGGCGATCTATTTTGGCGGAGCCTGGTACCTGGTCCCCGAGTTCGGCGCACGCGGCGTAACCTGGGCCTATTGCCTGGCGGGGGCCACTCAGTTCGCTATTTCCGTATTCGCATTGCGTGATGTCCTGATTCGGGGTTCGGATGGCCGCAGTAATGGGCGTTCTTACCCAGGCAAGCCCTATAAGGCGGAAGCAGGTCTTACCTAAGCCACGCACTCGTCGGTGTCAAGCTTGGCAGCCCGGCGGAATAGGCCAAACGGACTAGATGGGGGGAGGCCGGCTCCCGTGCCGTTTAATGGAGCACTGCTACGCTCGCATCGTGTAATTGGGGTTGGGCATAGAGCGAGCTTGTGCCGACCGTCTACTTCGAAGACCTGGAGATTGGGTCCGTGCATCTCGGTCGGGAATGCGTCTGCGATAAGGACGAGATGCTGGAGTTCAGCCGACGCAATGACCCTTGGCCCTTCCACGTCGACGAAGCCGCAGCCGCACTTTCGCCCTACGGCGGCATCGTCGCCAGCGGCGGTTACATCATTACTTTGTGGTACCGCTCTCTCGTCGAGATCTACAACACTCCGAGAGCAACCTGGGCATTCTTGGGCGGTCTTGACTGGAAGCTCAAGTTCCGCGCTCCGGTTCGTGCGGCCGACACCCTGCGCGCGAGAGTGACCGTGAAAGACAAACGGCTTTGGATCACACCTGGTCGCGGCGCAGTCACGCTCTTCAACGAGATCCTCAATCAACGATCCGAAGTGGTGTGCACGGTCGAAGTGATGGTACTGCTGGCTACTCGGGCAAAAGGCGCCGCAGCGGGCTCATGAACTAGGTGATCGCACGCCATGTCTGAGACGCCTTTCATCATCACGATCGACACCGAGGGCGATGATCTCTGGGCAAACCCGCGGGAGATTACCACCCGCAACTCTCAGTACCTGCCCCGTTTCCAGTCGCTCTGCGAGCGGTTCCGCTTCAAGCCGGTTTACCTTGCGAACTATGAGATGGCGATGTCCGACCCTTTCGTCGAGTTCGGGCGCGACGTGGCTACCCGCGGCGCGGGCGAGATCGGGATGCACCTGCACGCATGGAACTCGCCGCCGCTGATCCCGTTGACCAGCGATGATTTCCGGTTTCATCCCTACCTGATCGAATATCCCGAGGCGGTGATGAAGGAGAAGATCCGGACCCTCACCCACCTCCTGGAAGACCGCTTCGATCAGGCGATGGTCAGTCATCGTGCCGGGCGTTGGGGTTTCGACGGTCGTTATGCCGCCATGCTGCTTGACGAGGGCTATCGCGTGGACTGCTCGGTCACCCCGGGTGTCGATTGGGGTGCGAATCCGGGTGATCCAGGCGGAAACGGCGGTACGGACTACACGGACTTTCCGGATCGACCGTATTTCCTCGACCCCTCCGACATCTCTGCACCGGCGAGCGGCGTGCTGCTGGAGGTGCCGATGACAACCCGCTCAAGCGACCTCTACCGACGCGCGCCCTGGGCGTATCGCCTGCCGTTGCTGCGCCAGGCCGCTCACAGGGTGTCGCCGAAGCTCCGCTGGTTGTGCCCAACGCCGCTACTTGAAAAGCCCAACCTCAATGCAATGCTGCAAGTGGCGCGCGCAGCGCGCGCTGAAGCGGTGGCTCATCTGGAATTCATGCTGCATTCCTCGGAGCTCATGCCGGGAGGGAGCCCGGCTTTCAAGAACGCGTCGGAAATCGAGCGTTTGTACGAGCACCTGGAGATGCTGTTCGAGGATCTTGCCACCTGGTGCCGCGGGACGACCCTGAAGGAGTTCCACGCCCGGTTTAGCAATGGAGAGCGCCCGAATGATCCGCATTAACGGACGCGGCGCGGTTTACGGGGAAGTCTGGTACGACGAGGAGCCGTCAGGCGATTCCCGAGTGGATATCGTGCTCTATCGGCAGAGACCGGCGCCGATCGCAGATACCCAGACTACTCCGTTCCTCTCATTGGTCACCGATGTTTCTGTCGAGGATGACGCAATCACGGGCAACTTCAGCAAAGAGTGCCGTTACGAAATCAGACGCGCAGAAACGAAGGATGGACTTCGCATGGAGTTCATCACTGACCCGGAAAGCAGACTGGATGAATTTCGTGCCTTCTACGATGCATTCGCGAGGCAAAAGTCGCTCCGACCGTCCGATCCCAAATGGCTGCTCGCCGCCTGCAAAGCTCGTCAGCTCGCGCTCACGTCGGCCTCGCAGAATGGCGAGGCATTGGTCTGGCACGCGCACGTCATGTTCGGAAGCACTGCCGGGCTCCTGTACTCGGGCTCTTGTTTCAGAAACAGGGAAGGTGATTATCGCGCTCTGGTCGGGCGAGCTAATCGCTGGCTTCATTGGAAAGACCTGCTGCGGCTCAAGGAGATGGGAATAAAACGCTACGACTGGGGGGGCATGTTCGAGGACGAGTCCGTACCGGAACACGCCGGAGTCAACACGTTCAAGAGGGGCTTCGGCGGGCAGCCCGAACGTACCTACGACTGCACAGTGCCTGTGACCATCAGAGGCCGCATTTGGCTTCCCCTTCGCGATGCCTGGCGCCGTCATCGGCCGTCGTCCTCTTGTAGCCGATCGCCTACAGCCGACTTAATCCAAAGGGACCACAGATAGACGCCGGGTCGCGCTGATCTAATGCTGATTAACGCTCACACAATCAGAGGCGAAAGATCAGGATCTGAGCATGCGCCGCGGTACCCAGCTTCTCTCCCGAACTCTCAGTGCAGCCATCATGACGCGCGAGGCATCGCGGTATCGGCGCACCACGAGCAGCGCGCGGGTTGGCTTGGCGCCCGATCCGACAGCGACTCCCGAAGCCGTCGTCCAGGTGTACGGCGCCCGCTGCTCGGGCTG
>WNFR01021686.1_pt1 | contig 12092 bp, 10 predicted proteins | sample 5400221 | NCBI WGS metagenome assembly WNFR01 (sample SAMN13153357, study PRJNA577476) | soil metagenome | isolation source: 40 cm soil under Madrone tree | place: USA:California | collected 2016-06-14 | reverse complement strand
CGTCACCGCTTTCCACATTCGCGTTCCCATTGCATCCAGCCCGAAGTAGTGTTCCGTTTGGATATTCAGTAACACCGATTCTTTGTCCAGAACGCGCATTAGCACGTGCGAAGGAATCGTCACCTTGTCGGTAAACGTAACCATAACTACCCCTCCGGCGGGGCACATGATCGTATAGTTTATCACGCACCATTCACGCGTCGACGATCAGTATATACTCTATTATTCGCCTCTTTAGTCCTAATCCGGCATTCGCGTATATCTCCGCAGATCAATATTGCGACCTTGTCTCGGTTCTCCAACCAGGCAGGGACTAAAATTTTCCGGCCTATATCTGTTTGCAGATGGATTTGTTTTGTCGAATGATAGAATCCCAAACATTATTCGGAAAGAATCATGGCCTATAACATTCGAAATTTGATTGCATTCGCCCTGGTAGCCGCCGGGCTTCTCTGCGGTCGCGCCACTGGCCAGGAAAAGACCCCCGACTGGTCCGCTGTCCAGATCAAGGTCACTAAAGTTTCCGGCAACATCTATATGCTGGAAGGCCAGGGCGGCAACATCGCCGCTTCCGTCGGCGAAGATGGAATCGTCATCGTCGACGACGAATTTGCTCCTCTCGCTGAAAAGATCCAGGCCTCGCTCAAGAACCTTGGCGTCACCGACAAGCCGGTTCGCTTCGTCATTAATACCCACTATCACGGCGATCATGCCGGCGGCAATGTTCCCTCCGCCAATTCCGGTTCGACTGTCATTGCGCAGGAAAATGTTCGCAAGCGTCTCGCGGCAGGCAGCACAGCAGGCAACGGCGGATCCCTCAAAATGGAAGTGAAGCCCTCCGAAAAAGCCGGTCTTCCGATCATCACCTTTGAGCACGACGTCACCGTCCATCTCAACGGCGAAGACATCCGCGCGCTTCATTTTCCTTCCGGACACACCGACGGCGATGTCATCATCTTTTTCCCAAAAAACAATGTCGTGCACATGGGCGATGATTTCGTGCGCTACGGTTTTCCCTTCATTGACGTCGCGAGCGGCGGGAGCGTGCAAGGCATGATCGAGGCCTTGGAGAAGGCTTCCGCGCAACTTCCCCCAGACGTGAAAGTCATCCCGGGACATGGCGCGCTTTCCAATCTCGATGACGTGCGGGCGTTTGTGAAAATGCTCAAGGAAACCTCGGCGGTCGTTCAGAAAGCCATCGATGACCATAAGACGCTCGATCAAATAAAGCAGGGGAGAATCCTGGCGTCCTGGGAGAAATGGTCCAACGACTTCGTCAATTCCGACATCTTTATCGAAACTCTCTACAACTCCCTCACCGGCCACAGAGGGCAATTCGTAAAACATAACTAGTCTATCGCCGCTTCTCCCGGCGCCGCTCTAGTCGAAAACGTACGCAGGAGTGCACACAGGAATCTGTTCGACCATGTGGTACGTATGGACAAGCCTCTAATTTTGGTGAGGACAAGCCGGACCAATATCCCAGAACTTCGGAGCCTTGCTATATCAAAACCCTTAGACAAATGCGCGAGCTAGTCTTGAGCAAGCAAATTGCGAGGTTGGAGCGACCCAAATGCGAATGATCGTTAGACGACGCGGATTGCGCGCCTGATCGTGCGAACTTCAGACTTGCAAGCTTCAGACTACCGGTCGCTTTTCTCTGAACGGGACTTTTCGGTTGTTAGAAAGTTAGAAATCTAGACTGAATCAAGGAGCCCGGCCCTGCTCAGCGAGTTTATCCCAGGTTTCGCAGAGGACAGACTGCAAGAGACAGGCCGCCGTACCTTAGTCTTGCCTTGCGCCGGATTGCCGTTATCACGGTCGCCCACCGGACGGGCATCCCGCTGGCGGCGATTCGCAATGCTCTCGGGGCGCTGCCCGGCGAAAGCGATGGAACAATCGATGGGCTTATCCTCTGACGCCACCACCAGGATCCAAACTCTTATTGCCTATCCTTATTGTGTATTCGTAAATTTTTGGACCCGGTAAGATACTACGCTTGGCAAGGCCGGACACGGCAGCAGCACTGCTGAATTGGGACTCGTAGAACGGCGAACCATTCTTTTCGAAGTCCACGGTGAAGCAGGGGTCATCCGTGTCGCATTTATGCTCTTGAACGCAAACCCACCGCACTTCCTCGTTCTTGCTTTTGCTAATGAAAAAATAAGGCGGATCGACCTTAATATTCTCATCACTATCTAGTCCCACCTTGACTATAACCTCTCGAAAGCTGGTACCGAGTGCTGGGGTAGCCATTTTGTGTTTCCTCCTTACGAATATTATTTGTCCCGTAGCAATTCCTGAGATGACGGATTGGCCCACAAGCGGTCAAAGTTTGGGTAGTCTCGTATGCGTACGTGGGAATACCCCGCCGTCCGTGCTTTCTTCAACCAGTCGATAGCCTCATCCGACTGCCCGAATTGGTTGTGAACCAGCGCAGCCTGAAAAAGCAATGAGGGATCGGCTGGAGAAAGCTGAAGGCCGCGTCGCAGCGCATCCAGTGCTGGCTTTTTCTCGCCCAGCATTGCGTTGCAGATCGCGAGGATGCCGTACGAACTCGAATCATTCGGATTTACGCGAAGATCTTCCTGCGCGATGGCGATCGCCTGGCGGTATGCACCCGCTGATTGGCTGCGCTTTCCTGGTGTCCAATAGTAGCCGTCTCCGAGATTCCACCACAGAAGCGACTCTCTTGCCGAAAGCTTTATGGCCTGTTCGTAGGCCCGATCCGCTTCTTCATAGCGCCGCAAGAAGAAATAAGCGTTGCCAAGATTGGTGTAGCCGTAATCGGACGGCCTTATCGCGATCGATCGCTCCAGAACAGCGATGGCATCGCCATAACGGGCCTGCTCCACATAGGTGGCGCCAAGATTGGAATAGCCGCGAAAGCTGTCAGGAGCGAGTGCAACCACCTGATTAAACATCTCCGCCGCTTCACGAAAGCGCGCTTGCCGATAGTAAAGAACGCCCAGCCAATTGTAGCCGGACCAATAATGAGGACGTAGGTCGATGGCCCGGCGATACGTTTTTTCCGCGTCCTCGGGCTTTCCCAAGTGCTCGTAAGCTCCTGCCAGACCGCGAAACGCGGCGTCGTTGGTCGGTTCGTTTTCGGCTGCTCGTTCGAATTCCCGGACGGCCTCCTGATAATTTCCGGTTCCCGCGGATAACGCTCCCAAACAGGCGTGAGCGGAGGGCATCTTGTCGTCCAGATGGACGGCTTGTTGACAAGCTGCCCGACTTTTATCAATCCAGGAGAGATCTTTGCTGGTCTCATATTTTTTCCAATAAGCGTCGCCGAGACCCGCGTGGGCCAGAGCATAACGGGGGTCAAGAGCCAGCGCGCGTTCGAAGACTTGGATGGCACTATCAAGGTTTTCGACGCGGTCGTAATTCTGAAGATATCCTCTCCCCTGCAGATAGTAGTCATAGGCTCCGGCTACCTGTGTCCCATGATTCTCAAGAGCTTGTCGCTGGTGTCCCTGGATCTCGACTTCGAGCATCCGTATTGCTCCATTTACTGCCGCGTCTTCGGCAGCAAAGGAATCCATCGCTAGCAAAGTCAGGCTCTCAGAGCGCATTTGCCGGCGCGTCCGAGCATCCACGAGGATGTAATTGACGCGTACCTGCGACCCGGCTTTGTGTAAACTCCCTTCGAGAACCAGGTTCGCGCCAAACTCCTTGCGCGCTTCGTCCACTGTGGTGACGTGCTTAGCGCTTATCTCTGTGGCGGGAACAACTTGCAATAACGGGTCGCCGGTGAGTTGCGTGAGCTTGGCGGTTACGGTTTCAGTAAGGCCGGCTCCGAAAGCCGCCGTTTGTGCATCGCCGCCCACAATGGTGAGCGGCAGTACTGCGACCTGTTTCGTACTGGGCATTGGATAAGCACCCAGCCAATTCTTTCGTTGCCGCAAGGCGGGAGCATACACGGCCACCGCAACCAAGAGCGCCGCTACAATGAGTGCGGCCCAGGATAAGGCCCGTCGTCGTCTTGCTATTGGCAGCGGCTGATGTCTGCGAACTCGCACTCCAGATGGATCGAGCGCGATTTCCAAAGCACGCAGGTCAACCGCCAGATCGGCTGCTATCGAATACCTCTGAGTGGGATCCTTAGCTAACATCTTTGCAACAATACGGTCCAGCTCAGGAGGTGAGTTCGGATTCAGTTCGTGCAACGGAAGCAAATCATTGTACAGGATGCGATTGCAGGTTTCGAGAAAGCTGTCGGCGCGAAAGGGATTACTCCCCGTAACGGCTTCGTAAAATACAACTCCAAGGGAAAAGATGTCTGCACGTGCATCGGACTCCTTCTCGCGAACCACTTCGGGCGCCATGTAACTCAAAGTTCCTGCGAACGCCATGCCAGCTTCTGCACTCAAAGTCGTAGTTTGAGGAGAGCCAGGAAGGTTTTTTGCAACTCCGAAATCCAAAACCTTGACTTGACCCGCAGTAGTCAACATGATGTTTTCCGGCTTGATGTCGTGATGGAGTACACCGGCATTGTGTGCTGCAGCAAGGGCTAAGGCGCACTCCGTAGCGATGGGTAGGAATTCAGGGACTGAAATCGGATCGGCAAGACGTCGGCGCAAGGTCTGTCCTTCGACATACTCCATGACGATGAAAAGTTCGTTGCCTTCGTCGATCACGTCGTGAACTGCGGCGATGTGAGGATCACTGAGGCGAGAAGCCCATTCCGCCTCTTTCCACAGTCGCTCACGGGAGCCTTTGTCACCACGGAGGTGAGGTGCGATGCGTTTGAGCGCCACTTGACGCTTTAGACGAATATCACTCGCACGGTAGACTTCACCCATGCCCCCTTTCCCAAGCAGCTCCTGAATCGCAAATCTACCAACGATTGTTCCACTCAGATCTTGAGCAGAATTCACGGCGGGCTCGGATTGCATACGGGGCACGGGCATTGAGGGAAGAGCACCTAGCCCCAGTGGTCCTTCCTAGCTGCACTGGGAAATCGGCTGGCTCCTGCTTGGTGCCAAGGGAGCAGGTTGGCGGGCCGGAAGATTGTTTTTATCCTACTCCCGCTCGTATTCGAAGTAAACCATGAGGAGGCCGGGTAGGCCGGTTCAGTCCTAACTCCACCGACGTAGCCGACTAATACGGCAACCAATCTAATCGGGTTGTCGAAGATGTGGAGATCGAAAGCTCTGCGAAGCACGGCACACAATTCTTTGGTGGTTCGCGCTGGCATAAAGTCGGCGTACCGCTGTCGAAGGAAAGGATTGCTCTTTCATACTTCGACCGGCGCCCTGAGATAGCTTGCATCCCACGCTCCAGGCCATCGAACACGTGAAGGGGGCTTCAATATATTTCGCCGCTTCCGGGATCACTCATTTGCAAAAGTCGCAGTGTCCGGAAGTACTTCGGCACTTCTGGTCCGGCCACGCACCGAAACACGTTTCCGAGCGCTATACGAAACTCCGCGAAGAACGGGGTTCCAATTTGGGATGGGTCGAAAGGATCGGGCTCGGCTTCGATCTGCCGACCCCGATTGGGCAACTTGTGCAACTGCACGTCGTCCCGAAAGTCGCCTAAGTCATTGAAAAGATGGTGGACGAGACCGGGGTCGAACCGGCGACCTCATCGTTGCGAACGATGCGCTCTCCCAACTGAGCTACTCGCCCACGAGCAGCGCTTGCAAGTTTAACAAAGGACAAGAGTCTTTCCAACTCTGGAAAGAGAACGCGTTTCGTGTAAATCGCTCTAAAACCGAGTTATGGTTGATCGATTCCGGCGCCGGTGCGTTCTGATACAGAGCGCGTGCCTGGGGCATCGCCTCGATCCCTTTTTGTAGCTGCGGGTCAGCTTCCAGCAGGACCTTAAAGCCATCCTGCATGCCGAAAGTGGACATGAAAACTTCCTGTTTAATCTTGCGCTTGATCCAGTCCTGGTTCTCCGCCATTTCGGCTTCGGAGAAGCGCACGTTGTGCTTGGTCAGGTAGTTCCGGAATTGGTGCATTACTTCATCATCGGCGGTGAACTCGTGTGTGATGGTGGGCCGGGTACCAAGGTAGTAGCGTGTGAAGCCGCCTACGCCGGCTTCGGCTGGGTAGAAAACATCCGCGCGGAAAAGTTCCTGCTCGAACTTGGTGTATTTCGGGGAAGCCACGATGATGTCCGGAGTGATTCCGCCGCCACCGGTCACTTGCCGACCGCTGTCAGTCAGCTTGATTTCCGTGGGATGCTCGGGAACTTTGCGCTCGTAGTGGTATTCGTAAAGTGAAACGGTTTTGTAATCGCGCTGAATCAATCGTCCGCTGGGAGTGTAGTAGCGCGCGGTGGTGAGGGCCAGCCCGGTGTTTTCGCTCAGCGGCTGCACGGTCTGTACCAATCCCTTGCCAAACGTGGTCTCGCCGACGATCAATCCGCGGTCATGATCCTGCACGGCGCCGGAAACGATTTCTGTGGCGGAAGCGGAATTATTATTCACTATGATTACGAGCGGAATGGTCACACCTTGATTGCCGCGCACCGCATAGTAGCGGCGTTCCGGTGAACTCCGTCCGTGGTGCGAAACAATCAGCTGGTTTTTTTCGAGGAACACGTCGCCGACCGCGACCGCTTCGTTCAAAAGGCCGCCCGGATTTCCCCGCATGTCCAAAACTAGCCCGTCCAGATTGTTGACGTTGAGCTGCTTCAATGCCTCTTCGATTTCGCGATCGGTTGTCTCGTTGAACGAGGACAGCCGAATGTAGCCGATTCCCGGCTTGATCAAAAATGAAATGTCCACGGAGTGACGGGGAATTTCACCGCGGGTGACGGTAAATGAGAGTGGCTCGGTAAAGCCCTCGCGCGTGACGACAATCTTGACTACCGTGCCCTTGGGCCCCTTCAGCAGATCCGCAACCTCGGTAGTGGAAAGATTGTCGGTGGACTTTTCGTCGACCTTGACGATCATGTCGCCGGGGCGCAGGCCAGCGTTGTAAGCTGGTGCGCCAACGTACGGCGCCATCACTACGGTGTGATTTTCGCGCGGCGCGACGATCATTCCCACGCCGTAATACTTGCCGCGCTGGTCTTCGCGCAGCAGAGCAAACTGGCGGGCGTCAAAAAAACTGGAGTGAGGGTCCAGGACGCGCAGCATGCCGGGGATGGCGCCTTGGTACACCTCTTTGTCCACGTCCACTGGTTCGGCGTAGTTTGCCTGAACGACGTCAAGGATCGTGGTGAATTCGCGGACCGAAGACTGGCTGTCCTCAGCAGCCGAGGAGGTGGCTCGGACCGAAGGTCCGTAAATCCATCCAAACACGGCAGATGCGACCAAGACTGTGAAAATAACTACGAAGCCGCGACGATTCTGGTTCATTCGGCCCTCACGCGACCAGAGATTTTACCCGCTGCGATAAGAAAGTATATCACGGCTAGAGGAAAAGACTGGTTTGACAGTGTCCTATACCCTTTCTATGATGCCAGAGAGGCGTAACACGGCTACACCTGACCGTCCATGTTTAGCGTTCCCCATCTGGTCATCATCTTCATCGTGGTGCTGGTGGTCTTTGGACCGCACCGGCTGCCGGAACTCGCACGCGGCTTGGGCAAAATGATGGCTGAGTTTCGCAAGGCCTCGACCGATTTCAAGATGGCCTTTGAAGAAGAGATGCGGACCATTGAGAGGCAGACGCGCGACGCGGAATTCAAGAAATCTCAGGAAGCTGCAGCCGCAGCCAGCAGTGCGCAGCAGCCCGCGACGCTCGGAAGTCCTGCTGGAGCCGAAACGCCAAGAATCTTGTCGGAAACCGTGACGCCGCCTGAGCCTGTCATTTCGCCGGTCACGGAAGCGGTTTCGCGTGAAGCGCATTCCTCCGACGAGCCCGCCGCCACGGAACAAGCAGTCAGCGACCAACCGATTACAGAAGGAACTCCCGCAGAATCGGAAACGACGGAACCTGGCCCACGGCCCGCCAATGACCAGCGACAACCAGCCTGAAACAACTACAAGCGAACCTGTCGTGCCCGACGAGGGTGGCGGTCAGATGACGTTTTTCGAGCACCTGGTCGAGCTGCGCAAACGCATCATCAACTCGTTGATAGCAGTGCTGGTCGGCGCCGGGATTGGATGGTTCGCCGCGCCGAGATTCGTGAACATTATTACCGTGCCGATTCGAGTTGCCCTGAAGACGCACGATCTCAACCCGCAGCTGGTTTATACCGGACCCACCGACTACTTAAGCCTGCTGATCAAATTGAGCATCTACATCGGCATCGTCCTGGCTTCGCCGGTGATCCTGTATCAAGTTTGGTTGTTCGTTGCTCCAGCTTTGTATCGCAACGAAAAATCGGCGGTGACAGGATTTCTGTTCTCGACGGTCTTTTTGTTTCTGGCTGGAATTGCATTCGCTTATTTTCTGGCGCTGCCGCACATCCTGAACTTTCTTGTAGGCTTTCAAGGCCCGGTAGTGCCACTGATCAAGATTGACGATTATTTTGATTTGGTGCTTCTAGTAATCGTGGCGCTGGGACTGGTGTTTGAACTGCCGGTACTGATCTTTTTCCTGACTCTGTTTGGAATCGTTACGCCAAAGTTTCTGATTCAGAATACCAAGTACGCGATATTGGTGATTACGGTGGTTGCGGCGATTGTTACGCCAACTCCGGACGCTGTGACCATGCTTCTGGTAATGGGCGTGATGACCATTTTGTATTTCGTGGGCGTCGCGGTTTCCTGGGCGGTGGTGCGGCGAAAAGAAAAGCGGCTGGCAGCGGAAGCAAGGGGCTGAAACATGAAAAGCAAAATATGCTGGCAGACCCGGGAAGCACTGCGTTTGCGGTTGGCGATTTGCGGCGTATTGCTGTTGTCCGCGCTGGCAGGCTGCAAAGCAAATCGGACCGATGACCACGCCAGCGCGGCAAGCAAGCCGTCCACCTCTGTTCCCACAGCGGCTCCGCAAGTTGCGGACGATGCCTTGCCGGCGGAAAAAACCGGCGGATTTGATGGCAAGCTGGCCTACGATCACGTTGCAAAACTTGTCGGATTCGGCCCGCGGCCTTCCGGTTCGCAGGCCATTTTGCAGGCCCAGGATTACATCACCTCGCAGCTTTCCAGCTATGGGTGCACGGTGGATACCGATGCGTTTTCGTCGGATACGCCGGCTGGCCGCCTGGCCATGAAGAATATCGTGGTAAAGATTCCTGGCGAGCGGCAGGGAATTATTCTGTTGGGAACGCACTACGATACGAAAAGACTGGATAACTTTGTTGGCGCTGACGATGGCGGATCGTCGACGGGTTTGATGCTGGAGATGGCGCGGCGGATGTGCGAACAGCGTCCACGCTACTCAATCTGGATCGCGTTTCTCGACGGTGAAGAAGCCGTTCGGCGGCAATGGCAGGATCCGGACAATCGTTACGGAAGCCGGCAAATGGCGGCGAAAATGGCAGCCAGCGGCGATCTGAAAAAGATTCATGCCATGATTCTGGCGGACCTGGTCGGCGGGAAAAATTTACAACTGGAGCGGGAACAGTATTCGACGGCAACGCTGGTGGATCTGATTTGGAATACAGCGAAGCGCCTGGGGTATGGAGCGATATTTGTGGATCAGACGATGCCGGTGGACGACGACCATTTGTCTTTCTTGCAGAGAGGAGTGCCGTCGGCGGATATCATTGACCTGGTGAACTCCGCGGGGTATTGGCACACGCCACAGGACACGATGGACAAGGTCAGCGCGAAGAGCCTGGGAATTGTCGGGCACGTGATTCTGGAGAGTGTGCGGGAATTGCAGACGAAGTGAACTGAAGAGCAGAGTTCAGCGATCGGAGTTCGGAAAATTCCTCCCGTTCGGCGGTGCCCGCTCCTCCCCGAGGCTGTGCCACCCATCCGAGAGGTGGTTCGGATTTCGAGGGTGTGCCCGCCCGCTCGCCAGCAACAGCACCTCAAGATTCGGTTGTCGTCGCGGTAGGGAAGTTGGGCCCCACAGGAAGCTAAGCGCGACGGCGTTTGCGCACCTTTGCAGCTTGTTTAGCGAGGGCGGTGCGAGTCGCTTTGGGCAGATGTGCGATTGTGCGCTTTCTTTTTGCGGCGGCCGCTGCTTTCTTGATGTTTTTGCGAGCCGCGCTTCTTTGCCTGGCGCTGGCCATAAGTATCCATCCTTGATCCCTTGCGCTGAGGGATTCTGCAAAAATAAAAGAAAGGCGGCCTTCAGGTCGCCGCTACAAGCCGTGCTGCAATCATCGCAGCAGGGGAGCGGCGCGGCCATGGGGGAGTTCCAGTAGAAGATGGGCCGATGGAGTTTGAGAGCGCATCGAAAGGTGCGAGAGTGAACCCACTATGAAAGCGCCATGCGATGAGATGGTGATTCGTTCCGGAAGCCCGGGCAAGTTGTGCGCGGAAAAAGTGGGCCCGTGGATTCTGGCAGCGACGATTCTGGGATCGAGTATGGCGTTCATTGACAGCACGATCGTCAACGTTGCCGCGCCGAAATTTCAAAGTACGTTTCAGGCCAGTGTCGTGGATGTGCAATGGGTGATCGAATCGTACGGAATATTTCTCTCGTCGTTGATCCTTGCCGGTGGCGCCTTGGGAGACTGGCTGGGCCGGCGCCTGGTCTTTCTGGTTGGCGTCGGAGTGTTCGCGGCGGCCTCGGCAGGCTGCGGTTTGGCGCCAAGTATTCGCGTATTGATAATCGCGCGATCCGTACAGGGGATTGGGGCGGCGCTGCTGGTTCCCGGCAGCCTGGCGATCATCAGCGCGTCCTTCGAGGAAAAGACGCGAGGGCGTGCGATTGGAGTGTGGTCTGGCTTTACGGCGATGACAACGGCCCTCGGTCCTGTGCTTGGCGGTTGGCTGATCGAACAGGCCTCCTGGCGATGGGCGTTTTTTCTGAATGTTCCGGTGGGCGCTGCCGTTGCGGCGCTGTCGCTTTGGCACGTACCGGAAAGCCGGAATTCGCAGATGAAGCGACTCGATTGGGCCGGTGCTTTGCTTGCGACGGCGAGCCTGGGCGGGTTGGTTACGGGACTTCTTGAATCGTCGAAGGCGGGATGGGGCAGTCCTGTTGTCGTGGGCAGCCTGGCGGGAGGCGTGGTCCTTCTGATGGTCTTCTTGTGGGTCGAATCGCGCGTGCCCTCACCGATGGTCTCGCTGGCACTGTTCAAGTCGCCTTCGTTTCTTGGCGCGAACGTTTTGACGCTTTTTCTCTATGCGGCGATTGGCATTTTCTTCTTTTTATTTCCCATTGCATTGATGCAGGTATACGGATACTCGGCGACGGCCGCGGGTGCGGCCAGCCTGCCGGTGATCTTGCTGATGTTTTTCTTGTCGAGGTGGTCTGGCGGGTTGGTGGCCCGATATGGAGGAAAGATCCCATTGATTGTGGGGCCATTGTTAGCGGCTGCCGGCTTTGCAGTTTTTGCCATGATGTTGGCGAGTGCCGGCGGCTACTGGCATACGTTTTTCCCCGCGTCACTGGTACTCGGATTAGGAATGGCGGTGACGGTCGCACCGCTGACGACCGTGGTGATGAGTTCGGTAGACAAGGAGCACAGCGGTGCAGCATCGGGAATCAACAATGCGATGGCGCGTATCGCAGGAGTGCTGGCGATCGCCGTATTTGGGATCGTGATGGTGAAGATATTCGCGACGCATCTGGATCGACGTCTGCCATCCCTTTTGCTGGCGCCGGAAACCGCACAGGAAATTCGTTCGAAGGAAATTGAGCTTGCCGGAATGGAGTTGCCGCAGAGTTTGGATGCCAATGCGAGTTCGGCCCTGAAGAATGCCGTGTCGCAAGCATTTCTGGCGGGATTTCGGGTAGTTCTGTTTTCTTGCGTGGGGCTGGGCATCGGAAGTGCCGGAATCGCGTCGGTCCTGGTTTCGAAAAAGTGAGTTGCCGAACGCAATAGACGGAAAGTTGCCTTGAAGTGCCGCAGAAATAGCGGTTTTACGGTTCGAAGGTGACGTCTTTGGAACGTTGGATTAGGGAATGTTTTTGGAACAGATCGTCGTCGCGGTAGGGGAAGTCGGAGCGGTAGTGGCTGCCGCGGGATTCTTCGCGGGCCAGGGCGGAGCGGGCCATCAATGAGGCCAGGCTGTGGAGATTGGAGAGTTCGTAATCGTGGCGGCCGGTTGGTTCGGAGCGAGG
>WNFR01006333.1_pt1 | contig 12092 bp, 12 predicted proteins | sample 5400221 | NCBI WGS metagenome assembly WNFR01 (sample SAMN13153357, study PRJNA577476) | soil metagenome | isolation source: 40 cm soil under Madrone tree | place: USA:California | collected 2016-06-14 | reverse complement strand
ACTGGTCGAGAAAGCATTGGTCGTAATAGGTATAGAGGTCGGCCGCGCCGCAGCCGAAACTGGTGCGGTCGCGGGCCGCGGCGACGAGCACGATGCGGTTGGGCCGGCGCAGCGCGTTGGTCATGAAGGTGCCGCTGTGGCAGGCCGAGATCACCACGACGGTCGGTAGCGATCCGCAGCCGGCATCCAGCGCCTGCTCGAGCTGGAGCGGCTCGACAAATCGCCGGTCGGCCCGCAGGAAGAAGCCTTCCTCATTGCCATGGCTGGTGACGAACGCCAGGCAGGCATCGCCGCCGCCCAGGCCACGCAGGGCGCCGCGCACGTTGCCTGAAGAGGCGCGCGCCTCGCCCGCCGGTCGACCTGGATGGGGGCCGGCGTCGGCCGACAACACGCTGATATTCTTCACTCCGAGCGCCGCCAGTTTCTCGCGCAGCGACTCGACGCCATTGTCGAAGGCTGGACTGTTGTTATCACCAGCGACCAGAACCGCGCGCCAGCGATCGGCCGGAACGGATGTCACCACGGGCCCGGTGGTGGCCATGGAGGAGACATCGAGCTGCGGCCTGTCGCCATCGCTCGGCGTGCAGGCGGCAACCATCAGCGCTGCGAAGGCTGCGAACGCCGCGCGCATCGTCAAACGGTCGCCGGCTTGGCGCCCACCGAGCGCAGCGCGATGTCGGCATAGAGCTTCGCCATCTGCTCCTCGCTCAGCCGCCGGCCCGGCGCGTACCACATCGAGACATGGGTGCATTGATCGAGCAGCGCCATCGCCTGCGCGATGAGTTCCCGCCTTCCGTCGATCTGCGGGGGATCGAATACGTCCTCCTCGACGCCCCTGGTCAAAATGGCGACCAGAATATCGCGGATCACGCGGCGGCTGCGCCTGATGTCGGCCAAGCGCTCGGCATCGAGCCATCCGATCTCGCGATTGGCGACCAGCGCCTCGATCCGCATGCGGCAGTGGCGCACGACATAGACGCGCACGAAGGCCGCGAGCTGGGCGCGCGGATCATCACCCGCCTCGGCCACGGCGTGCTGACACAGCCGTTCCAGCTCCGCCTGGGTCGAAGCGATGATGTCGTGCAGCAGTTCGTCTTTGGACTTGAAATGATTGTAGAGCGCGCCCTGCGTGAGGCCGCAGGCCCGCATGATGTCGCGCACGGTCACCACTGGATAGCCGCGCTCGGCGAACTGCTTGAACGCGGCGGTACGGATCGCTTCGATCGGCGGTCGGCCTTCGCGCTCGACCGGCTTGGGTGACGCCGTCGCGCGCACGGTTTTGGGCTTGCTGCTCACGGTGCGGCTCACGACGTAATTCCCGCGCCGTTTTTGGCCAGCCCCTCAACCAGGCTCCAGCCGAGTTCGGCGGCCGGCCGCACCAATTTGCCCGAATCCGCGGCGCGGACATTGGAGGCAGTACCGTCGAGCGAGCGCGCATAGACGCCCTGGCGAATGCAGGAGACGCGAAACAGGTTGAAAGCCATATAAAATTCCCACAGCGCCGGTGACGGTTTGGGCCGTCCCGACAACTGGCAATAACAGGTGATCATCTGCTCCTCGGTCGGCAGACCGAGGCTGGCGAGGTGGTGGCCGAAGAGGCCGCCCCAGTCCTTGGGCGTACGCCACAGCATGCAGAGATAGGACAACTCGGCTAGCGGATCGCCCAGCGTCGAAATCTCCCAATCGATGATTCCAAGCACGCGAGGCTCGGTCGGATGGAAGATCATGTTGTCGAGGCGGTAATCGCCATGCACCAGCACGGTCTCGTCGTTGGTCGGCAGATGGGCCGGAAGCCATTCGAGCAGACGGTCCATGGCCTCGATCGTTTCCGTCTCCGACGCCTTGTACTGCTTGCCCCAGCGCGAGATCTGGCGGGCGACATAACTGCCGGGACGGCCGAAATCGCCGAGGCCGACGGCGGTGTAATCGACGGCATGAAGTCTGGCCAGCGTCTCGAAGGTCGCGCGATGGATGGCGGCGCGGCCCTCCCTGGGAACTTCGGGCAGCAGCGGATCCCACAGCACCCGGCCGTCGCAATATTCCATGATGTAGAACGCAGTGCCGACGATGCTGTCATCCTCGCACAGGGCATAGGCGCGCGGTGTCGGCACGTCGGTCTTGTTGAGGGCCGAGATGACGCGGAACTCCCGGTCGACCGCATGGGCCGAAGGTAGCAGCTTGCCCGGCGGCTTGCGGCGCAGCACGTAGCGGCGGCCGGCGCCGTCGGTCAGGCGATAGGTCGGGTTGGACTGACCGCCGCGGAACTGCTCGACGCTGAGCGGGGCGGCGAAGCCGGCGACTTTGTCCGCCATGAATTCCGCCAGTGCCCGCTCGTCGAATCGGTGCTTTTCCTGCACCGCCATCGTGCCGAGATAGTCCGCCCCCCGTCTTGCCACATACTACTCCTGAACGATTGTTCACCTCGGACGAGTTTGCTCGCCCGTTTACGGCCACGCAATATCCCGGCACAGGGCGTTCACGTGGCAAATCCGTTTTTGGCCTATCCGCCCACCGGGGTGGGCGCTTCTGCTCGCGACCACCATGAACATCGGTTTTGTCCGGGCGCTGGGCGTTGGCAGGCCGGCACGACGGCAGCGTTCCTGGCGGTGGGCTGGAACGACTCCGGCAAGCCCGCCAATGGGTTGGGCGACGTTGCGCTGTTCTGCGTAGCGGCCTTGTCCTTGCCTGCGCTCTTTGTCGCGCCCATCGTTGCGTGCTGGCCAGCACGGGTACCTGTCGTGCTATTGCGCCGTCTGTTCGCTCTGTGTCTGGCGCTGATCGCGGCCCGTTTGTTGACGATGCTGTAAACTTGGCCTTGGGCAAAGCGGCAAAATCGTGTTTATCTGTGTTTGGTTCCGGCAGGGAGGCTGGGGCCCAATATCACACTCAATCGTGCGTGTCGGGGAGGCATCGTTGAATCGATTCCTAAGCAAGGACTTCTTGTCCGGGCTGATGTTCATCGGCTTCGGCCTATCTGTGCTCTATTTCGGCCAGAAGCTCGCGGTCGGAACGTCGGTCCGCATGGGCCCCGGCTATGTGCCGCACATGCTGTCCTACATCCTCCTCGCGCTGGGAGGGATAATCTGCGTGGTCGCGCTGTACGCCGGCGGCGAAACCGTCGAGGCGCCGAAGTGGCGGCCGATCACCATGGTGACCATCGGCATCGTGGCCTTCGCGCTTCTTCTCGAGAGCTTCGGCCTCTTTCCGGCGCTGGTCGCGCTGGTCATCATCTCCTCGCTGGGTGGCGACGAGTTCAAGCTGACCGAGGTCATCGGCAACGTAATCGTACTCACCATTCTTTGCGTTCTGGTTTTCAAGGTCGGATTGGGCATGAACATATCCGTCCTGCAGGGAGTCTGGTGAAATGGAACTTCTCGACCACCTGGGACTCGGCCTGAGCGTCGCCCTCAGCCTGCAGAACCTGCTGTATTGCCTGATCGGCTGCATGGTCGGCACCCTGATCGGCGTGCTGCCCGGCATCGGCCCCGTGGCGACCATCGCCATGCTGCTGCCCATCACTTTCCATCTGCCGCCCACAGCGTCGCTGATCATGCTGGCCGGCATCTACTACGGCGCCCAGTATGGCGGCTCGACGACATCGATCCTGGTCAATCTCCCAGGCGAGGCCTCCTCGGTCGTGACCTGCATCGATGGCTACCAGATGGCGCGCAAGGGCCGCGCTGGCGCAGCGCTCTCGATCTCAGCCGTGGGATCGTTCTTCGCCGGCACGGTCGGCACCATCATCATCGTGATGTTCGCCGAGCCGCTGACGCGCATGGCGCAGAAATTCGGGCCCGCCGACTATTGCTCGCTGATGGCCCTGGGTCTCGTTGCCGCCGTGGTCCTGGCCAACGGCTCGGTGCTCAAGGCCATCGCCATGGTGTTCCTGGGCCTGCTGTTCGGACTGGTCGGCACCGACGTCAACACCGGCGCCCAGCGCTTCACCTTCGACATTCCCGAGCTCAGCGACGGCATCGATTTCGCACCGATCGCCATGGGCCTGTTCGGCATCGCCGAAATCGTTGTTAACCTAGAGAGACGAATGCAACGCTCCGGCGCGATCAAGGTCACTTCGCTGTGGCCGACGCGCGAGGAGATCAGGCGGGCGTGGCCCGCGGTACTGCGCGGCACGGCACTGGGCGCGATCCTGGGCGTACTGCCGGGCGGCGGCCCGACCCTGGGCGCATTCTCGGCCTACACTCTGGAGAAGAAGATCTCCCGGCGTCCGGAGGAGTTCGGCAAGGGCGCGGTCGAGGGCGTGGCAGCGCCGGAGGCGGCCAATAACGCCGCAGCCCAGACCTCGTTCATCCCCATGCTGACGCTTGGCATTCCGTCCAATGCCGTGATGGCCTTGATGGTCGGCGCTATGATCATCCAGGGCATCCAGCCGGGGCCCGAGGTCATGACCAAGAAACCCGACCTGTTCTGGGGCATGATCGTGTCGATGTGGCTTGGCAATCTGATGCTGGTCATCATCAACCTGCCAATGATCGGCATGTGGGTGAAGCTTCTCACCGTGCCCTACCGCTTCCTCGCTCCTGCGATCCTGCTGTTCTGCTGCGTCGGCGCCTACAGCCTGCAAAACAGTACGTTCCACGTGATGCAGGTCGCGATGTTCGGCGTGCTCGGCTACATCTTCGCGCGGCTTGGCTGCGAGGGTGCGCCGTTCCTGCTGGGGCTGGTGCTTGGACCTCAGATGGAGGAGTATTTCCGGCGTGCCATGCTGCTCTCGCGTGGCAATGCGAGTGTCTTCATCGAACGGCCGATCAGCCTCGGCCTCTTGATCGCCACCGCCATCCTGCTTGTTCTGATGGCCCTGCCGAGCATCAAGAAAGCGCGCGAGGAAGCATTCCAGGAAGAAGAGAGCTGATCGCGGAGGAATTCTGCCATGTCCGACCTGCCTAAGCGTGTGCTGATCGATGAGGAAGGCCCTCGCGAGGGCTTCCAGTCGGAGAAAAAGACGATCCCGGTCGAGGGCAAGGTTCGGCTCATCGAGGCCTTGGCCGAGACCGGACTGAAGCAGATCGCTTGCGTGTCCTACGTCAATCCGCGGCGTGTGCCGACCATGGCCGACGCCGAGGAAGTGGCGGCCAGGATCCGGCGCAAGCCCGGCATCCACTACAGCGCCCTGTATCTCAACCAGCAGGGTCTGGAGCGGGCGTTGGCAGGCCCGCTCGACGTCCATGGATCGATCCGCATCACCGCCTCCGACACCTTCTCGCGCAAGAATGTCGGCAAGTCGGTCGATGACGCGCTGGTCGAACAGCGCGCCTCGCTGGAGACCTTCAAGGACCGCGGCATGCCCGTCGAATGGGGCGTCGTGCTGGGCGCTTTCGGCTGCAACTTCGAAGGTGAACTCTCGACCGCGCTCATCCTGACGCGCGTGCAGCAGGTGCTCGACGAAGCCGAGCTGGCCGAATTGAAGCTCAAGGGCATCAAGCTCACCGACGCTATGGGCTGGGCCACGCCGCGCTCGGTCGAGCGGCTGATCGGCGCCATCCGTTCCAAGTGGCCGGAGCTCGAGATCTCCCTCCACCTGCACGACACGCGTGGCACCGGCATGGCCAGCGCCTACGCCGGCCTGCGGCTGGGCGTGACCAAATTCGACGCCTCGATCGCTGGCCTCGGCGGCTGCCCGTTCGCTGCCACCGACGGTGCGGCCGGCAACATCTGCACCGAGGACTTCGCCTTCCTGTGCGAGGAGATGGGCGTCGAGACCGGCCTCGACATCGATCGGCTGATCGAGGTCGCGCGTTTGGCCGAAGACGTTGTCGGCCGGCCCCTGCCCGGCCACGTCATGCGCGGTGGCACGCTCAAGGCTGCTCGCCAGGGAGCTTAAAAAGGGAGGCTGAACATGGATATCGCCATCGTTCCCGACTCGACCTATGTCGACGTCGCCAAGCTACCCTGGCAGCCCACCCGGTTTCCCGGCATCGACTCCAAGATCCTGATGGAGAACAAGGCCACCGGCATGTCGACCGTGCTGATGCGCTGGGCTCCCGGCGCTCGCCTTCCCCGGCACGAGCATGTGGCGATCGAGCAGACCTATGTCCTCGAAGGCTCCTTCGCCGACCATGATGGCGTCTGCCGCGCCGGACAGTATGTCTGGCGCCGCGAGGGCAGCCGGCACGATGCCTGGACCGACGAAGGCTGCCTGGTGATCGCCTTCTTCCTGAAACCCAACACCTTCTTCGATTAATCGGAATCCCTGCCCTCATCATATGGGGGAGGTATGATGCCGAGAGGACGCTTGAGCACTGGCCCCGGCGGACGGGACGTCGTATTTCGTCGTCCGGCTTGAAGAATTAGGGAAGGCAAAGGTCCATGGCCGGGGTACTCGAGGGCATTCGCGTTCTGGATTTCGGCCGCTACATCGCCGGACCGTTCTGCGGCACGATGTTGGGCGATCTCGGCGCGGAAGTGATCCGCATCGAGAAGCTCGAGGGTAGCGAGGACCGCTGGGTGACGCCGGTCGCCGAGGGCGGCGAAGGCGCGATGTTCCTGCAGATGGGCCGAAACAAGCTCGGCCTCACCCTTAACCCGATGAAGCCGGCCGGCCGCGAGATCGTGGAAAAGATGATCGCAGTCTCCGATATCGTCATCGCCAACCTGCCCTATGAAGACCTGCAGAAAATGGGCATCGACTACGAGACCATCTCGGCGGTCAACCCGCGCATCATCCTGGCCACCACCTCGACTTTCGGTTCCGAAGGCCCTTACGCCACGCGCGTCGGCTTCGACACGATCGGCCAGGCGATGTCGGGCGCCATGCATCTTTCAGGAGACGGCAAGGTACCGACGCGCATGAACGCGCCCTTCGTCGATTTCGGCACCGCTTTGCTCAGCACCGTGGGTGTCCTCGCCGCCCTCATGGACCGGGCCAAGAGCGGCAAGGGCCAGAAGGTCGAAACGGCGCTGCTGCGCACGGCGATCAACATCACCAACGGCCACCTCATCGAGCAGGCGATGCTCGATCTCAATCGCGTGGCAACGCTCAACCGCGGCTTCACCGCCGGCCCGTCCGACACTTTCAAGTGCAAGGACGGCTGGATCTACGCCATGACGATCGGCCAGCCGCTGTTCGTGCGCTGGTGCCGCCTGATGGGTGACGAGGGCCTGGCCAGGGACAAGCGCTTCAATGACGATCTCGCCCGCGGCGACAATGGCGAGGCGCTGTCGGAAATCATGCAGAAATGGTGTGAGGCCCGCACGGTGGCGGAGGCGCTGGCGGCACTCGAGGCCAATCGCATCCCCGCCGGTGCTGTCTATACACCGCAGCAGGCGCTCGACGATTCGCATGTCCAGGCGGCGCAGTTTTTCCATCAGATGGACTATCCCGGCGCCAAGAAGCCTGTTCCGGTGCTGCAGGAGCCGGTCAAGCTTTCGCGCACACCGCTCACGATCCGCCGCCGCGCACCGACGCTGGGCGAGCATACCGACCAGATCCTGCAGGAACTGGGCTACGATTCGGCCAGTATCTCTCAATTGAGGGCGGAACGTGTGGTCTGAGTCGGTCCTGCTCATTCGCACGCACTGCGGTTAAGGGTATGAGGGTCATGGGCAGGTTGATCGTCGGACTTCTTCTGATGCTGGTGGTTGGGCCGGCCTGGGCCAATACCGACGATTTTCCGTATGGCGACAAGATCGTGTTTTCCGCCTTCCGCAATGGCGAGAAGATCGGTCAGCACACCGTCACGTTCAAGCACGACGGTAATGAGTTCATTGTCACGACATCCGTCGATCTTGCCGTCAAGGTTATTGGAATGACGGTCTATCGCTACTCCCTGCACAGCAAGGAAGTGTGGTCCGGCCACACATTCCAGTCCCTCACCGCTGAGACCGACGACGACGGCAATAAATCCTTCGTGCATGCCCAACACACCGGCGCCGCGGTCATCGTCGACCGCGATGCTGCCGGAACGATGCGCGAAAGCATGCCCGGCAGCCTCATCCCGGCTTCGCACTGGAATATCCTTCAGACCACCGAGCAGGCGTTGCTGAACGCTCAGACGGGAAAGCAGGAGAAGGTGCGTGTCACTGCGCTTGGGCGCGAAACGATCAAAACCAGCTCCGGGCAAATTGAAGCCGACCATTTCCACTACGAGGGCGATCTTCCCATGGACCAGTGGTTCGACAGCAAAGGCCGCTGGGTGAAGATGGCGTTCAAGGTGAAATCGGATGGCTCGATCGTGGATTACATCCTGCAGAACTAACGAAATATCTCCCTACATGATCTGGAAGACTTCGTAGACTGGTCCGGTTGGGTCGCGCCGGCCGGTAGCCACGCAAATGATGCGGTTGAGGAAGCGATATTTCTGCGACGACGTTTCGAAAGTGGGCGCCGTACGGAAATAATACTGGCCGGGATCGACTTTCTCGCCCTTGTTGAGCTGCTCGATCACCCAAGGCGGCCCGTGCCGCATGCCGCGATAGCTCATATAGACCAGATGGCCGTCATGGGTCTTGAGGGTCAGGCGGACATCGAGCATCAGGATGCCGTCACGCCGCAGCAGCAACCAGTCGCCTCCGGGAGCCGGCAGGACTGTGCCCTGCAGCTCCTCGCCCTTGAAGCTGCCGCCGGTCACAGAGGCGATGCGCCGCCGGCCATAAGGCGTCTCGCCGAGATCGACGATTTCGGGACTGACTTCGAGCGTCAGGGTGAAAAGATGCGTTGAGCGCAGGCTCGGTTCAGTCATCGTTTCCTCAGATTTTGGCGCCGCGCCCCTCCCAGTAGGGCGCGCGCAATTCGCGTTTCATGATCTTGCCGATCGTGCTGCGCGGCAGCGAGTCGCGAAATTCGACGCCAGCCAGACGCTGCGTCTTGCTCAGTTGGCCGTTGGTCCATTCACGCACCGTATCCGGCGAAATTTTCGCACCGCGCCGCGGCACCGCCAAGGCCCAGGGCGACTCGCCCCATTGATCGCTCGGCACGCCGATCACCGCGACATCGACGATGTCGGGATGCTTCAGCAACAAGACCTCGATATCGGCAGCATAGACGTTGAAGCCGCCGGAAATGATCATGTCCTTCTTGCGATCGAGCAGAACGACGAAGCCATCCTCGTCGAGCTTGCCCATGTCGCCCGACTTGAAGAACAGCCGACCGTCACGGTCATACCAGAACAGTTCGCGCGTTTTCTCGACCTGCTTGTAGTAGCCCTTCATCATCATCGGCGCGCGGCCGGCGATCTCGCCAACTTCGCCCGGCCGCAGCTCCTCGCCCCGCTCGTCGAGGAACTTGAGCTCGACGCCATCGCCTGGCCGGCCCACCGTGTGCAGCTTGTCGGGATGGAGATTCGCCTCCAGCATGCAGCTCCCACCACCTTCGGTGAGGCCGTAGATTTCGATCAGGCGGCCCGGCCAGCGCTTCAGGCAATCGGCCTTGACCTGGCTGCGCAGGGGCGCGCTGGTCGACAGCTTGCACTTGAAGCTCGACAAGTCGTGCCGGTCGAATTCGGGATGCGCCAAAATCCGCTGATACTGGACCGGCACCAGCATGGCATGGGTGACGTGCTCGGCCTGGGCCAGATCGAGAAAGCACACGACGTCGAAGCGGCGCATCAGGATCGCCGTGCCGCCCAGCGCCAAGGTCGTCAGCAGCGCTACCAGCGTGGTGTTCGAATAGAGCGGCGTCGAGACCAGCGAGACCGTCTCGGGCGAGAAATCGAGCCCCACCCATTTCACTGCCAACTGGCTGCGCAGCGCGTGCGAGTGGAGAATGCCCTTGGGCAAGCCGGTCGTGCCTGAGCTGTAGATGATGTTGAAGTCGTCGAGCGGCTGCAGATCGACATCGACCGGCACATCGCTGGCGTCGCCCAGCCATTCCTCGAAATTGCGCCAGCCCGGACGCTCAAAATCATAAGCGATGCGGCCTCCGGGAATGAGCTTTGAAAGCCGGCCCTCATACGGCTCGACCAAGGCGCGGTACTGATCCGACAGGAACAAAACCTTGGCATCGCAATCGTCCAGCATTTTTTCGAGCGAGTCGGCCGCCGCCATGGTCGAGAGCGGCACGACGCAGACACCGGCGCGCAGGCCGCCCATGAAAGTCTCGAGATACTCGATCGAATTGGCAGCCAGCACCGCGATCTTGTCGCCGCGTCCCAACCCCATTTCGGCCAGGGTCCGCGCGATCTTGTTGAGGCGCCGGTCGAACGCGCCCCAATTGCGCACGACACCATCGCATTTCACCGCGGGTTGGTCGGGAAAGCGCGCGGCGTGGCGCGCCAGATAGGTCGGAATCGCGATGAATTCCGCGCTATCCTCGAGCACGGGCTGTGGCACGATTGGCTGGTCGGGCCTCATATCGGCGCGCCGGATTATTTCTTGGGTTCGACTTTGGCGACGGGACCGCCCGCCTTCTTCCAGGCGCCAAAGCCGCCCTCGAAATGGGCTACCGGCGCGAGGCCCATGTCCTGGGCCGTCTTGGTCGACAAGGCCGAACGCCAGGCGCCGGCGCAAAAGAAGACGAACTTGTTGCCGGTCTGGAAATAATCCTTGGCGTAGGGGCTTTCGGGATCGATCCACATCTCGAGCATGCCGCGCGTCACATTGATCGCGCCGGGGATCGTGCCGTCACGCCATAGCTCGCGCGGATCGCGGATATCGATGAAGGTCACGCCGGGCTGGCCGTGCAGTTTCATCGCCTGTTCGAGCGGCAACGTCTCGATTTCGGCATTGGCCTCGTCGACCAGCTGCTGCACGGTTTTCTTCATCTTGAGCATTGTTTCCCACCCTGCGACTCTCGGTCCGGCCGGAGCATACCGCATCGCTCGGGCCTACTCGATAGACTACCATCCTCCGCAATGCTTGATTTACGATAGACGAGCAGCACGAGCAAAAGAAACACAGGAAGGGGTTGGCACCCGTTGGACCAGAGCGACACCACCAAGCCAGGCGCATCGGCGGCGGCTATTCGCGCCCATTACGATGTCGGCAACGAGTTTTACCGGCTGTGGCTCGATGAGACGATGACCTACTCATCCGCGATGTGGCAGGACGAGCGGGACAAAGGCTCGCTGGCCGACGCGCAGCGGCGCAAGATCGCCTGGCACCTGCGCCATTCCGAGGCCGACCGGGCCGAGACCATGCTTGATATCGGCTGCGGCTGGGGCGGCATGCTGCGCGCGGCCGCCACGCATCGGGCGGAAGGCGCGTCGCGCCTGCGGCTCGGCGTCGGCCTCACCCTGAGCGACGCGCAGGCGGAACTCGCGCGCGGCTTCATCGCGCAGGACATGCCGAGCTTCGGCAATCCGCCGCCGCGGTTCGATATTCGCATCGAGAGCTGGGCCGACCACACGCCGCCGGAGCCCTATGGAGCCATCATTTCGGTCGGCGCGTTCGAGCATTTCACCAAGCCGGACGACGATTCGGCGGCCAAGATCGCCATCTACCGCCATTTTTTCTCACGCTGCCGCGACTGGCTGAAGCCCGACGGGCGCATGACCCTGCAATCGATTGCCTATGGCGACCCCAATGTCGATGCGCCGGCCGTCCCGCTGCTGAAGGATATCTTCCCCGACTCCGATCTGCCGCGCCTCAGTGAGGTCCTCGCGGCAACCGATGGCCTGTTCGAAGTCGAGCGGATACGGAACGACCGCGTCGATTACGGGCGCACCTGTGAGACCTGGGCCAACAATCTGCGCGCCCACCGCGCCGAGGCGGTGGCCCTGGTCGGCGCCGAGCAAACCCGGCGTTACGAGCGCTATCTGAAATTCTCGGGCTGGGGCTTCTGGTCCGGCCACCTGCACCTGCTGCGGTTCAGGCTGAAGCGGCGATAACGGCGGCCGATAAGGCTTTTGCGATGGTGGGCGCGACAGGGATTGAACCTGTGACCCCTGCCATGTCAAGGCAGTGGTAAGCGGGCTTCCAAGATTTTCCGACGCTTTCCCGAGTGCGCTGGTGCTTGAAACACCACGTATTTATGGCATTATCGGCAAATCCGAGAAAATCGGGGAAATCGCTGTCATTTTCTCCGTCCCGTGTCCCTATTGTGTCCCCAGCCAAGGGGGCCTGGGTCAACCCTTTGCGGAGGCCGTCATGCCCAAGCTGACCAAGCGATTCGTTGACGCGCTGAAGCCGGTCTCTCGCGA
>WNFR01006330.1_pt1 | contig 12094 bp, 8 predicted proteins | sample 5400221 | NCBI WGS metagenome assembly WNFR01 (sample SAMN13153357, study PRJNA577476) | soil metagenome | isolation source: 40 cm soil under Madrone tree | place: USA:California | collected 2016-06-14 | reverse complement strand
CCAAGGCCATGCCGGTGATCTAACTGGCGAGGAGTGCCACGCTTGGCTCGAGGCCGACGTGGAGACGGCGCTGAAGCTGCAGCGGCCGTTGCCGGATCATGGTGGTTTTCCGTGAAAGCCACCGTCCCCTTTTGTGCGCCGTTCCCGCTCTACTGGCCGTGACTTGCGCCTCTAACGCTCCTCCAGTTTTAGGTAGAGTCCGTCGACCGGAAGAAGATGGACGAGGAGGTCATTAAGCTCATCTCCAATATAACCCCTTGTCAGCAGGGCAAGGTTTCGATCTCCCTTATCCAACTGCCAGAAACGGTCGATCGAAAAACCAGGCCGCAATCAACCTGAAGGGTACGGGTTTGGAATCCCGGATGCGCCACACGATAGCTCCATGCTTTTAAAAACTCGTCCACGATATTGGGGACGTCCCCATTGGCGCGAAGATCTGCAACGCTGAAATATGGATGTGCGGCATCCAAAGCGATGGACCCCGGAACGGCAAAGCGAATAACTCTGGCCTTACCATCTAGCTGAAGAAGTTCTTTCCCCTCTGAACCAAGAAGCGCATGAGCTACGTGCTGATCGAATTCTGCCCCATGGGTAATGTAGTGATTAAAGCCGTTGGTCAATCCGGACCGCGAAAGTGTCAGATGAGCTTGGCCTTCTCTGCACCCAGCTCTAGCGCCCGCACCATAAGCTTCAATCGTTGCATCAAGGTTCCCGGCCACATCGGTCCATCGCTTATGCCGGGAAAGCGCTCTGATAAGTCGATCGCGGCGAGCTTCGGCGGCTAGGGTCAGTAGGCCCGTTGCCTGCACGCTAGCAACTTCATCATCGGTCAAGCGAGTTCCGTGATATCCCGCAACAGCGACGGAGCGTAGCCATTCCAAAGTCCTGTCAATGATCTCATCGCGGTCGTTCAGACTGAGGAGTATGTTGAGGGCGCGGTGAGGATCTTCCGGATTTGCGCTTTTAACCTCCGAAGAAGTTGCTTCTCTTAGGCAGCCGGATAGCACCTGTGACAGCCTAGGTGCCCAAATGTCGGAACTGTCAAAATCAATCATTCTTTAGCACTGTCCTTTTTACGCACCGGGACATTCACGGCCATCTGCTCCGGCCGGTTTATTCAGAATTACGCGGGCGCTTGAGCATTCCCCAGCACTTCCTCGACAAGCACTGAGGCCAGCTCCGATAACCGCGCGTCTGGTGAACAAGGCTATCAATTCTCCAGCAGACGATCGTAGGGGAGATTGAGGTTGCGGGTTTGCTCCGCGACGACGGTATGAACGCGCGACATAACGCGTTCATCGAAGCTAATGATTCCGACAGGCACAGCGGTTCCGTTCAGCGTGCCGATCGGCGCATGGACCAGGACAGCCGTCAGGACGCGAGGAATGACGAGCAGCTCGACCGCAGGCGGGAGGCGTGCGAAATCGCAGGTAACCACGCGGTCAAAAGCGCTCTCGATGTACTTTGCAGGGCGGCCCGCGATTAACGCGATGTTTTGGAAATCGGTTTCTTGGGCGGTGCTGCCGCTCTGGCCTTCGATGCGGGCCTTGATCTGGCCAAGGATCGCCGGCAGTGCACCGGTCGCGCCCCAGAAGGGCGTTTGCGGCGCAAGCCACACCGAGAAGGACGGCAGCCTTGAGGCTTGGCGCAGGCCGTAGTCCGCGACCTCGAGAAGACGTCTCGAGTTGTCTCGCGTCAGGAGTGAACCGACCACGGGAACGGTGGGCCGATCAATGCGGACATCACCCTCGCGGGTGAGCACCTCCCGGAAATATCGATCCACGGAAAGACCGTCGCGTCGCGCGAAGTCCTTGAGGTACTCAGGGGCCATATCGAGGAGAAGCTGGTATGCGTCACGATCGTCGGCGCGGCGCGAGACGCTGAGACTTTCCACGAAGCGGGCAGCGGACTCGGTGACCGCCGCCCGGTCGTCTCGCTCATGATCGCCTCTCCAGTCGCTGAGATCCGGCTCCGCAACGCTTGGGCGAGCGACCTTGGAGACGACCGAAATCCTCACAAGGCTGGAAAAACGATCTTTTGCTGCGACTTCGTCAACAGAATAGAGCGAGCGCTTGGTCGTCGCCGCTGGATCTCGACGGCTGATGATCTCCGCGTAGAACTTTCTGAACGCCCTCGGGATGTGCTTTGTGGCGAAGCTGGCGACTTCTGGATCGCGCAGCTTAAGCTCAGGCAAGCGGAGTTCAAACAGCTCCAGAGACCCTCGATCCTGCGGAGCAAGAGCGATGAGATCGAATCCAACGGTCTCTTGCCGTTCCTCTATCTCGTAGATTTCCGGGTATGGAGAAGCGCCACGGAAGAGCGCCTGGCCGAGTGGGGTCAGCCAGAGCTGGCCGTCCTTCCGGTCGACGTATCCGTGGGTATCGATTTCGTTTAGAACAAATGACATGTCTCGATTATCGAACCCAAAGAACGCGGCCACGTCAGTTTCGCTCATCCCATCGACCGACTTGAGAAGACGCAGCAGGAATTCGGCCGTGAGGGAGACGCGGCCGACTTCAGTGACCTTGTGATCGACGGTGTAGAGCCGGCAGGGCAAAAGGACGTCGTAGGTTCCGAGTATGACTGCGCGATCATCCGCCGGGTCGGCGCGTCTTAATGTCAGGATCGGGCGTTTGGTCTTTGCCACGGTCAGGCCTCCGTCGGTGCCGGAGTGGCGCCCGGTGCCGGTTTTTCCGACTGCCTTGCTCGAGGCAATGGGCTGCGGCGCTCCTCATAGATCTCCGGGGCCGGGATCACCCTGGCCTCCTTCAGCTCAACCTCTCCGGCAAACGCCTGGACGACGCGCGACATGGGACCACACGAAGGCCACCGGCCTTTAGAGCCCACGATCACCAAGCGGTCCATGGCGCGACTGATCGCCACGTTGATGCGGTTGTCCCTGGACATGAAGCCGGGATCGATGGTTGCAACCCCATTCTCCTGCGGTCCGTCGGCGTTGTTCCGGACGAGCGAAAGCACGACGATCGGGTTTTCCTTCCCCTGGTAACTGTCGACAGTGTCGATCTTGAGTGCGCCCTGTAGGGTCTCGCTGAGATTGGCTAGCTGTGTCTTCCTGCGAAGAAGATCGCGCTGCGCTGCGTAGGTGCAGATGATCCCGATTGGGCGGGCGTGTTTGGTCTGGGTGGCGAGCCACGTGCGGAACGGATTGTGCTCGTCCCATGCCCTGAGCAGTGAGGTGATGATGTCCGCTTCCATCGGATTACGGAGACTCGTGCCGGTGTCCTCGTGCTTTTGAAATGCCCGTTCGCCCAACTCGTCGGTCGCCACCCACGTAACGGCCTTGTCCAGCGTCCCCGGAAGCACCTCCGGGGGAATTTCTGGGTCGGTCCGGCCAGGTTCGAGGCCGTTGTTGTAGAAGCTGCTGGATACGATGCGGCCGATGGGCGGCAGCATTCGGTATTGTGTCTCGAGACGATGACCGGCTTGCTTGCCGTATGAGGATCTGAAGACACGGTCGAAGTCGCTCCGTATGACCTCTCGGCTCGTCGTCTTCAGCTCCCGGGCGATAGGCTGGACCAATTGGGCCTTGTGCTGCGGCTCGAGCTGGGCATGGTCGCCCACCAGGACGACCCACCGCCCGGCCTGAATGGGTACGGACAGCTCGCTTGCGGTGCACCGTGCCGCTTCATCCACGACCACCAGGTCGAACGGGGTCGTGGTCAGGCCGAGGGACAACCGTCCGAGCCCGACGCATGTGCCCACGACGACCTGCCGTGTGCCCGCCAGGAAAGTCTCGAACGAGCGTCGGGCGGTTGAGACGCTGCCGACAAAATCGCGGGCAAGAGCGGCGAGCGCCCTGATGCGGGCGATCTTGTCGGGACTCACCGCCTCTTCAGGTCCAACACGGCTTGATACGGCCAATGTGGCGAGGTCAAGGATTTCGTCCGAAGCTGCGTCGGCGATGGTCATGTCGGCAAGCTGGAGGGCTTCGAGCTGGCCGCGGAGTGTTTCCCGCAACCCGTCGATGCGCTGCTTGTCAGGGTCGGTGCCGGCGTCAAGCTCAGTCAATTTCCTTATGACAGGCCGTATTGCCGTCTCGATGAAGACGATGTCGTCGATGAGCTTGTCCCCAATGCCGAGCGCTCGGCCGCCGATCCTAAGCCGATCCCGAAGCGAGGCTTGGAACCGGTCTTTGCACAGCTGCTCGACCCGGGCGGTATGGAATGGCAGAAGCCGGTCCGATACCACTGCCTCCTGGCCGACGCGTAGAATGCTCGGCTGCTGGGTTTCCTTCGCGAACAGCTTGAGGATGGCTTCGGCCGCGTTGTTCACCGCCTCATGCGACTGGCTCGCGACGAGGATGTTGCGTGCCAAACTACTCGTGAGGGCATCGTGGACAAGCGCTGCGATGAAGACCGTCTTCCCAGTACCGGGAGGGCCCTGGACGAGCCCCACCGGTCGCAGCTCGCGCAGTTCGCTGAGCGCAACGGCCTGCTTTCGGTTGAGTCCGTACTTCTTTTCATAAACGGCGGGATCAACTTTCGTGGACCCGATCTGTGGAGTCTTACCGCTTGCCGGGTCAAAGATCTGAATGAGATCCGGTATCCTGCTCTGGCCTGCCAGAACGCGACTAATCGCTGTTTCGCGGCGCTGCAGGCTTGTGATCTCGAAATGGCTTCGAAACCGGAGGCGCTGCTCATCCTCGACAAGCTTCGTCTGCTGCGTGTAGAAGAACGCACTGGCGTCGATGGCAATGAGCTTGGGATTAGACCTTTTGATGTCGAGATGACCGATCGAGCGCCAGCGGCCTTTGGCATCGCGGCGTTCGACGAGCACCCGATCTTCGCGGTCAAAATCGAAGCTGCCGGTTTCGAGCTCGAACGGGACGACATGTCGCTGGCTTTCTCGTCGAAACGAGCTCTCCCCGGTCGCGACACCCTCGGTGGTGAGATCGCTCTCCGCATCGATGAGTCTGCGCCACAGGTGCTTGACGTCGACGACGCTCGCGACCGGCGGATCGGCGGCGATTTCGTCCGAAAGCTGGTCCTCCGCCCGGTCTTCGAAGGCGTCGGCCAGCGCAGGCTGCTCGTCCTCTGCCGAGGCGCCCGTCGTCCTTGATGCTTGTTCCGATCCTTGGATGTAGTCGGGATGGGAGAAGAGGACGTCCAGGCCAGCAAAATCGTTCATGTCCGCCCGGACGATTTCCACATCCGCGGGCAGCGACATGAATTCGTACCTAGCCTTGGCAGGAATCAGCTTCTGATCGATCTCGCGCCGGCGGCCCGCGACGGGCTTGCCCGAATTGTCCAGAACGATCTCGATCTCTTCACACGTGCCTCGGAGAAACAGTCGGGATCTGTCAGAGTAAAGCCGGATGAAAAACAGACCCTCGTCCGGCAGTACCGAGCCGGTCTGCGCCTGGAAGATCGAGATCCTGATCGCTGGCCGCGTGGCTGTCTCGGGGGGGCGAAGGGCTCGCGCGAGCTCCTCAAGCAGGGGTTGCAGGGTGCCGTTCGGCGGAACAGACGAACGACACTCGTCGATGCTGCGCTGAATACCCCTCGCCATACTCGGGTCCATCGTGCAGTCGCGCAGACGTTCTTCGGCTATTTTCGTGACCGCGAAACGATCCCGTTCTTGTCGGCCCCCGGTTGACGGCGCATAGGCGCTGGTCTGCACGTCGCCATCGGCCCCGGCGGTGAACTCCAGGAGATCGACGAGGACCGGCTCGGGTGCCGATCCATCCAGGACAAGAATGTTCTCCGGCTTGAGGTCTCCATGCGCGATGCGCAGGTCGTGGATGGCTGTCACGCGTTCCGCGAGAACCTTTAGGAATTCGAGAACGCGGGCGTTTTGGCCCCAGAGGTCCGGCGCGGCATTCACCTCCTTGGTGAGATTGGGCGCGTCGATCCAGTCCTGCAGAGTCACGATCGCATCGCCGAGCCACATGACCTCGCGAATGGCGGCGCAACCCGGTGGCGGCGACATGCTGAGGTCACGTCCGCGGGTGAGGAAATCCAGAATTCGCGGACCCTCGCGCGTCTGGTCGCCCCATGACGCACGTTTCCACATCTTTACAAGGCGAGACTGTCCATTCCGCTGGCTGCGCCACATGGCCGTTCGTTCGTCATCGCGCATGACATCGGTCGGAGGCCAAGCCGCGAAAAGCTGCATCTGTGATCGGATTGATGTCCGGAAGCGCTCGAGTCCTTCGATGACCTCCTTTACCGTGGGGCGGCTGGCCGTCGCGATGTTGAACGACTCCAGCGCGGCCCTCGCATCCGTGAAACGGTCGGACGGGAGCAACGCTAGGGCTGTCTCGAACCAGGAATGGAGTTCCGCGAATGTGCCGTCGGTATCGATCGAGGGCGACCATTCGACGGGCATGTCCTGTGTGGTGGCCTTGGGAGGTAGACCGAAGATGATCTGGTGGACGACGACGCCCAGCAGAAAGACGTCCTTACGTTTGAACTCCACCCGCCCGGATGCGCCCGTTCCGCCTAACACATCCTCGGGTACGTGCGCCGCGGATAGGAACTGGTATCGGTTCGGTCCAAGCGATCGCAGCTCCGAATAGCTCGCTGCCAAAAAATGCGAGATTTTCACTGTCGACGGCGTCTGTAGCCAGATGCTGTGTGAGCCGAGATCGAGATGCGCGGCGTCGACGAGATGAAACGCGCTGACCTTGGCGACGACCTGCCGGGCCAGTTCTATTCTGGCATCGCGGGACAGACTTGCCCCCTCCGTCCGCGAGAAGTTGGCGAGCCGCTTGATCCGCTTCCGACGGTCGTAAACCTCCCAGTGGAAGACACCCCGATCCGAGTCTTCGGCTTTCACGGGAAGCATCGCCAGCTCGCACTCCTCGCTGCGGTCGCGCAGGTAATCGACGACCTGTCGCTCGCGCCCGACGATCTCCGCGCGACCCTCTGCGGTCTGGAAGCGAGTATCCGCCTTGGTGAAGTCCCAGATCCGCAGCGTCCCCGCCGCATGCGCCGCGTTTTCGTCGATTGCTTCGTATTCCCTATAGATCCGGTCGGGATGCTCGAATTCCGCGGCGTTGGAGATCGCGACGAAGCCGCCATAGCGGCGCTGGCCGGGCTTGAACGGTCCGGTCTGGACATTGAAGAACTTGCCTAGCTGGTGCTTCCAGGCGTCCGAGGTGAGCGGGTTCGCCACGATACCCGGTGCGACGGCTCCGAAGGTCCTTACGCGCGGGCCAGGCGTGGCAGCCAGCCGCACAAAATCGTCGATGGTTATCACGCTACCGATTTCCGTCTGCGCGATGCTCGTCAGATCGGCCTTGGCCGTTATGACAACGAGACCTTGGACCTTGGGGATGTCGATCTTCTGGCCTTTCGCGTGCCTGCGCACGTCCGTGCCCAGCAGGAGCGCAACGTTCTTCGCGTTCTGATGGATTTTCGGGACGGGCGATGCACCGCAGTCCCTACCATTGTGCAGCCAGCGTCCCCCGCTGCTTTCGATGCGCCCCCCCCCAGTCCTTCAGATCGACGAGGAAGATCCGATCGTCCGCTATGATGATGACGTCAATCTCCCGGGACTTGCCGGGTGACATGGCTAGGTCAAGATTGGTGAATGCGTACCAATTGGCCGGCAACGCCTTGAGGCGATCGACGCCGACAACCTCGCGGCGATGAATGCCGCTCCCGCAATTGGTTATCTTCATTGACCTTGCCCCGACAGACCACACTTCTTAGCACACTAGCAAGGCAAGTAACAGTTGCACAATGACAGTGCAACCGTAGTGCCCCGCACGCCGGAAGGCAGTGCACGCAGCCGCCGTCTTCTACGCCACCCCGACCCGACCGTTATGCGCGGTGGCCGATGTTTGGACCGGTGGTTGGCGCCTGCCTCTGTGGCCGGCGCGCTGCCGGCGGCGAAGACCACAGCTAGATGACCGAATTCGTATGCGCATGGCTCGGCCGGCGCGAGCGCAACAACGAAGGTCGGGGTTCCATGGAAGACGGGTACTTCCGACGAATATTTCCGTTGGGAACCCAGGCGGCAGAAGAATAAAGCAGAACGCCGACGTGCGCGCGCTGGCGGTAATGTCGGCCGTTGCTAGTGCGCTAGAGTCAGGTGCTGAAGGACTTACCGGAATTGCGGATTGGCTGAACACATACGGCGTGGCAACTGCGCGGGAGGCAGCTAGCGCTGAAACTGTCCGGCGCACGCTGCATAGGCTGGCAAGCCTTGGCCATCCGAGCCTTGCATCAAGGTCCCGGCCGGCAGGGTAGTTTGCCCGGAACCGGTCGGCTCGCCTTCGAGAAGAGAAATTTAGGATGCTGGTGGCCCGTCGAACGGCGGAGCGAGCCGCCGCCGGCAAACCATGAAATCTCGATATCGCACAAGGTTGGCATCCGCCCTAAAGGCTGCATCGGGACGGGGATTGAGGTTAAATTAAGCGCTTAGGAGTGGCTCTTCTGGCATTCAGTCTGCGCACAGCCAGAAGCAGATGCTGGACGCAGAATGAGTCCACTGCCCGCGGACTACTCTAGGCGTCAGCTAGACTCATCACGCCAGCTCGTAGTTGCAAATGCTCGATGTACTCCGCGAGGGTTCTTCCATCCATGTACCAAAGGCCCATTGCCCGAGCGTATTTTTTCGCATTCGGATCGAAGTCGGATGTTGTCCAAAAAGCATAAAGTACCGGAGTCAGCGCGCCAACGCTCTGGGTAGCAAGCAACTCGTGACGCTTCAATGTAGCTGCTCCAACAAATCCGCGCAGCTGTGTCTCACTAATTAGGTTCGATTCACGATACCGCTTTGCTTGTCCGATGATGGCCGCGCGACATGCACTCGGGACCGTCAGCGCCGCAGGAACAATTTTGTAATTCACTCCATAGAAGTCAATTCCACCGTCGTTCGTCTGTTGCGTGGCTTGGGATGACGCTCCAAGTTTCTCTAAAATCCAAGCACAGACATTCTCAAACTCAAAAGGATCAATCGTGCGAAGCTTAGCCAGAATATCTTCTGAGCGACCTCCTACAGCCCGAATATAGGGTCTCTGCTCATTGTCGATTTCGAAACTTGGAGTTGTGCCGTCCATCCCGCAGTCGGACACATGATTCCTGAGCAGTTCCGCGACGTAGACAAGGGCTGCTTCTGCGTCATCCCACAACTCCTGCTCACTTTTGCGCAGATTTTGTTTTCTCATTGCCGCAACGCATACATCGACCAACGGCGTCCATTCTTCGGTGGTGACGGCTTCTCTCGTCCACAATGCAATAATCTGTGACGATGGGGCCGACACCTTCAGCCCGCCGTCATCAGTTTGTTCCGATCCTCCACCGCGAGGTCAATGCGTTGGCGCAACTCGCCGAGGCTCTTCAGAGTCACATCATCGATGTCGCGCAGCATATCTGGCGTGAGAGATTTAACTGCCGAAATCGCAGCGACAACTTTGGGGTACCAATCTTCTGGGTGATCCACTTCATATTTCGCCAGTGCACGACTCAGGGTTCCCTCCGGCCCTCTTAGAATATTTAGCGCGTTCTCGTCCGCCAATATTGCCGACAAGTCTCTCACGCTTTTCGCCTCGGGGAGCTTTGGTGACGGATCGTCCTCACCTTGAGGTACCATCCAACCATAGAACTCCCTAAGGTGGTCGTCGGCGACAAACTTCTCCTTTACCTCGTCCCAACTCAGCCACACGCGAAGGTTCGGCCGTTTAAAGACCTCTTCGAAGTAGCTATACATTCTCGGTTCCGCGTGCTCGCCAAATTCCTCGTCGCTCTTCATCTGCTCCAGCGCCAAAAAGCATCGGTAGGCGCTATTGGCGGCTCTTGTTGAAAGCCCTAGGCTTTGCGCCGCGTCCTGGGGGCTCATTCCACTCTTGCGCAGCGCATGTACCGCCTTTGCCTTTTGGTAGGCTCCCCACTCTTTGATGCCAGATACGTGTCTTAACCCTGGCAATATTAGTGTCGCTGACGGGGGGGCCAATTCGTCGTTCAACAAAAGGCATTCAAATCTTGTTAAGTTTTTCAGTTTGGCTTCTGTAAACGTTTCCTTTCCGCTGTCATGTAAGTTGAGGAGCCATTTTAATGCTGTTACGCGCCTGTTTCCCTCAATCACAAGAAATTTTTCGTGTCCGTCTGGTGCTTGGCCGCGCCATTTCCGCACGACGATTCTATCCATAGGGAGGAATCCGATCGTTTTAATCGTGTCGCGAAGCTCCGCGACGTCAAATATCGGGTTCTTCATTTTCTCAAACGCGCTTGCCTGTACTTTCTCGTCCCCAAATCGTCCGTCTGGGATTGGGTTTAATTCCTCCCCAAGCTCGGAAAACCGCGGGTTGTTCGGGTCCAGCAGCAGCTGATCCAACGCGACCGGTATTGGGGCCAACAGATTTGGCAAGTCGTTCATTTTGCTATCTCCTTACTCACCCGTTATTAGTAAAGCGGGTGACTTGTCCTCGGGCTTATTGTCCGACTCGGCCGTCCGCCATCTTCCCCTTATCAGCAGGAAGTGTCGCCAGTGTGACCTGCGCTGCGGCGGCCGTCCACACATGCGCTCCAAGTCTCATCCAGCGAAGAGTAGACCCTGTTCCTCATTTGAGCCTGTCTGGCTTGGTGGGGCGACGGGGCAGGGCGCGAAGCATCTAGCGAGCGCAGCGTCCCGTCATAGCCCCGGCTGAGGTGAGCCACTGCCTCTCGTCCGGCGATGGGCGTCACCATTTTATTCACCGAAATCCTTGAGCATGACCATGACATTGTCGAGCAGGCGACCAGCATTGTGACGGAACCCTGTCCTCATGGCTGCCGTGAGTCTGTTTCTCAAGGCTACTGATTAAATGGGCACGAGTGTTCCCGCGCCCTCACGCGTGAGGCTCACAAATTTGCAAGCAAGACTCAAGCCTCAACCTGGCTTTTAGCGAGATTAGCATGACATGAGTGTCCGCATGGGTGGCAGCCGCCGCTCCGCGTGGCGGAATTCCGCCGCCTTGGTGTCCTAGCGGCGCACCACGTCTTCGGAAGGCCTTTGCCAAGTCGCTGGGACCCTAACGCGGGTGCTGGGTCCCATAGGCACCCCCTGGGGACATCGCAGCGCGCCGGACTGCGCTGCACTGCGATTCGCTGACCCGGTGGCGTACCGGCGCCGAGCTATGAGCCTGACCACGCTATGGCCGGCCTGCGCGTCGCCTCCTGCCCTGCAAAACGCAACACCGCAACGGCTCACTTGGTTACACGTCATACCAAGGCGCGCCAGAGTCCGCCCGGCGCAGACCGAGCTGCTGTCATCGGTTTGAATGGCCGGGTGCTCCACCGAAGTGGGACCCCCTTCCAGGGCACTGGCGCGGCCTTAGCGGGCATCCGGTGACCAATGAAGCTAGACCACAAAAATCGCGAGCTACGGCGCCAGAAGCGAGCGGTAGAACCGGAATGCGGAAATTGAGTCGCTTGCTTCCCCGCGCTTGGTTCCTGGGTGGCATCGGCTTAAATTTTATGATTTACATGCTATATATCAGGTTGTTAGCTGGTGGGTGCGCCGGGGATCGAACCCGGGGCCTCCTGATTAATTCACATTTCCTAAACCATGTTCACAATCTCGTTTCATCGCCTTGCGGCGCGTGGATGCTTGCGTCATTTTTTTTGACATCTGGGACGCACAGACCACACCGGAAATAGAGCCCTAACCCATGAGAATTTCGACGCTGGGTGCGATCATCCTGATAGGCGCTGGCCTGATCAGCGGCCAGGCGGCCGGCGCCAATTCCGGCATCGTGACTCTCAAGCCCGGCGAGACGCAAACTGTCGATATCAGCCCGACCGGCCGCAATACGCGGGTCTGCAACGACTTCTTTAGCTCCGGCCCGGTCGTTGTGACGATTGGCAACAACGCCCCTCATGACCTGTCGTCAGGGGAATGTGCGGAGGATTTTGGCGAGCAGATGAGGATCCAGAGCCATGCCAGCGGCCTCGCTACAGTGAAGTTCCTAACTTACAATTATCGTCGGCGGCACTCATAGCGGGAATGGCGGAAGGCTAACATAGCAGTCCTATCGGGCGGCGATTTCGGGTAGCAGGTCTATGAAGTATCTCGTGCATGCGTATTTGCGGCGGCCGGGCGAAAGAGTGGCTAGGGACCTGGGTGTAATTGATATCGAATGGGGATT
>WNFR01006329.1_pt1 | contig 12095 bp, 10 predicted proteins | sample 5400221 | NCBI WGS metagenome assembly WNFR01 (sample SAMN13153357, study PRJNA577476) | soil metagenome | isolation source: 40 cm soil under Madrone tree | place: USA:California | collected 2016-06-14 | reverse complement strand
CGGTTGGGCAACTCCTGCGGCCATATCCGCAATACGCGAGCGTGGAACTGGCCGGCCAAGGCTCGTTCGCCAGCACGTATCACTCCTTGCAGGTCACTGCACGGCGCCGCTTCTCCGGAGCCGGTTCGCTTCTGGTGGCGTATACCAATTCCAAGCTGATCAGCAATACCGACACGCTGACGTCATGGCTGGAAACGGGCGTCGGCGCCTTGCAAGACAACAACAATCTGCGGCGTGAACGGTCTCTATCCTCGCAAGATGTGCCGCAGCGGTTGGTCATCAGCTACGTGCTGGACCTTCCATTCGGTCAAGGCAGGAAGTATTTGTCCAATGTGAATGGCGCGGTGAACTATCTTGTCGGAGGTTGGGGGCTCGATGGTGTCACTACGTTTCAAAGAGGCTTTCCGCTGGTGTTTCGTAACGGTCAGGCAAACGACGCTACCCTGTTCGGGGCTGGCTCCCGTCCAAACGTTTTGCCAGGGTGCCATAAATCGGCGGCAGCTAGCGGGACGCCGCAGCTTAACTCCTGGTTTAATACGGCATGTTTCGTGGCCCCGGCGGATTTTACTTTTGGCAATTCGCCGCGGGTCGATCCAACTCTGCGCTCTGATGGGGTCAACAATTTCGATGTTGCCGTTTTTAAGAACCTCCTGCTGGATCGTGAGGGGCGTGCGAGTCTGGAGTGGCGCGTCGAGTTTTTCAACCTTTTCAATCGGACTCAGTTTTCTGCACCAAATACCACATGTTGTTCGTCGAATAATGCAAATTTTGGCGTGGTCACGAGTACTGCACCGGGCACAAATCCTCGTCTCGTTCAATTTGCATTGAAATTTTTGTTCTAACTGTTGATCGAAGGGTGGTACTGAGGTACCAGTTTCGAGATGTGAGGAACCCTGGGGACGCTGAGCCGATTGTCCGCCGTTACCGGAATTCTCGTGGCGTTGGCCGCCACAGCTACGACTGGCGCGTCTTTATTCGAGGCGAAGCTGCCGCGCGGAATTGATTTTATCTTGCAGAACTCCCCCACTCCGCAGAAGCATCTGATCGAAACAATGCCCGGGGGTGTCGCCCTGCTCGACTATAACAACGACGGATTGCTCGATATCTTTTTTGTGAACGGGGGCCGACTGACCAGTCCCTTGTCAACGCCGGATGATTTCGACCGTCACGATCCCCGTTACTGGAATCGGCTCTACCGTCAGAATAAGGACGGAAGCTTTACCGATGTGACCGAGGAGGCGGGATTGTCAAACGCAGGGGATGGAAACTACGGCATGGGAGTAGCTGTGGGCGACTATGATAATGATGGGTATCCCGATGTGTACGTCACCAGTTATGGAAAGAACATTCTCTATCACAACAACGGCGACGGCACCTTCACCGACGTAACTACTAAAGCGGGAGTAGCGGCTGGCGGCTGGTCCGAATCCGCTGGATTTCTGGACTACGACAACGACGGCAAATTGGATCTGTTCGTTACTCGATATATGGAGTGGGACACTAAGCATAGTAGAGATTGCGGCGGCAATTTTCATACTTACTGTCCACCGGAAGAATTTCCCGCCACTACCACCATCCTGTATCACAACAACGGCGATGGAACCTTCACCGACGTGAGTCAGCGCGCTGGTATCGCGGCCCAAAAAGGTCGGGCTCTGGGTGTCGGTTTTGCCGATTACGATGGGGACGGATTTACGGACATATTTGTCGCCAACGATGGCATGCAGCAGTATCTTTACCACAACAATGGAAACGGAACGTTCACCGAGCTTGCGCTAGAGGCGGGCGCGGCACTTTCCGAGGACGGGAAGCGGATGTCGGGCATGGGCGTAGTTTTTCAGGACTACGACAACGATGGCCGGCCAGACATAGTGGTGACCGAGCTGCCCCGTGAAATCTATAGCGTGTATCACAATGACGGCGGCGGTTCGTTCAGTTATCGTAGTCTCCAAACCGGACTCGGCGTACTCTCCAGTGGAACCTCTGGCTGGAGCGTCGGCTTGGAGGACTTCGACAATGATGGCTGGAAAGACTTATTTGTCGCCCAGAGCCATGTCTTGGACAATGTGGAGAGCATCGACCCGTCGCTGCATTATCTTGAACTGCCGCTCCTGGCGATTAATCGTAATAACCGATTCGAAAGTGCTGATTCTGGCGTCACGACTCCTCTAGCCGCTCGTGGAGCCGCGTTCGGCGACTTGAACAACGACGGATGGGAAGATGTGGTGATGACGTGTCTGGGTGGCCATCCTCAAGTGCTGCTCAATCGTGGCGGCAAGACACACTGGCTGGTTATTTCGTTGCGCGGCACGCGCAGCAATCGTGATGGATATGGCGCGCGCGTGCAAGTGAATGGGCAGACACGATATGCAAGTTCAACCGTTGGTTATCTCTCTACAAGCGATAAGCGTCTTCATTTTGGACTCGGGACAGCCGATAAAGCTAAGGTGGAAATAGTATGGCCATCGGGTATCCACCAGACTTTGAATGAGGTTCATGCCGATCAATTCCTGGAAGTCCGGGAACCGAAGAAGCAGGATCGATGATCCGCGCAATATTAGTCTTGTGGTTCGCGCTGCAGACACTGTCGCCGGAGGCCGTCCGGCACATGCAAGCCGGAATCGCGGCGGACAAACAACGTCAATTCGACGTTGCCATTACCGAGTTCCGAAAAGTCACCGAGCTCGAACCTGCCTTTGCGGATGGCTTTACCAGCCTCGGCCAAGCCTACATGGAGAAGCACGACTTCGGTTCCGCCATTGCTTCGTTGAAACATGCTCTGGAGGTGAATCCGGACTCGACGCCCGCTCACCAGTTGCTCGGGTATGCACTGCTTGCACAGGGCTACCCGGCCCAGGCGATCCCACACCTCGAACGAGCAAAAGAGAAATCTGCCGTAGGAATTGCGCAGATCCAGACGGGACAATTGGCGGAGGCCGTCGCGAATCTGCAGGCGGCGTTGGCCGAGCATCCCAACGATCCCGACATCCTCTATTACCTCGGCCGCGCCAGTGGTTTGCTGTCGAAACAATCGATTGACACGCTGCTTGCCGCTTATCCCGACTCCGCCCGGGCGCATGAAGCGATGGGTGAAAATTATTCTGTACTCCGTAATATGCCGGATGCTGAACGGGAGTACCGCGAAGCATTGCGATTGCGGCCGGATGTGCCGGAAGTCCACTTGGAACTGGGTGAAGTGTATGCCGGCGCTTTCCAATGGGCCAAAGCGGAAGAAGAGTTTCGCGCGCAAGCCAGGCTGCAGCCGGGTAACGCTGAGGCGGCATACCGTCTGGGAGCTTCGTTGTTGGAACAAGGCAAAGTGCATGAGGCGCGAGCGGAACTCGTTCGTGCCGACAAGTTAATGCCTGACATGCCAGAGACGCTCTATTCGCTGGGGAAAGCTGCTTCGCTTGAAGGCGACACTGCCGCTGCCGAGAAAGACTGGATCAAGCTACTTACCATCGAGAAGGAGAGTCCACTCGCGGCGCAGGCCCACTTCGGGCTGGCAAGTCTCTACAGGAAACAGGGAAAGACGGAAGCCGCGAAGCATGAAATGCAGGAATTCCAAAGGCTGCAGAGCAATTCTAATCCGCCGCAAGCACCTGAAAAACAGGAGACTCCGCATTAGTCAGGTGTAACAAAGTTGTTGTAATTGCCTCGCCTCGACTTCACGGCTGAAACTTGACTTCTTGCGGCCGTCGATCTTCAGGATTCTCGTCGGGAACTCGCCCTATTCGCAACCGGCGAAGATGAGTGCGCAACCGCCGGCAGTATGGGAAAGCCCAACACTTCCAAGTCATTCTTGAGTCGTCCGATGAAGCTGAACTGAATCGCATGAATCCCTAGTATTCCGGCAGCACGAATGCTAGGCTCGCGGTCGTCTACAAACAAAGTTTCAGTTGCTCAAACGGCAAGGCCGCGAAGTGTGCTCATAGATGGCTGGGTCCGGCCGAACGGAAACATAATTGTGCAGGCTGACGGATCTTATAACAGGTTTGACCGTGGCGTTCACAGACACAAGTTTGAAAAGATCAAGCAACACTATGCTGTCGGTTGCGATACGAAGTCGAGAATGCTGACATCCCAAGAAATCAACCGTCTTGCTCCGGTATTTGTGGAGACCCTAGGTTCGATTGTTGGCACCCTGGGCGAGCGAGCACTTCCATCCGAAAGTCCCCGAATGACTCAGCCTCTGAGCCTCTGCCAGGTACTGCCATCGTCTTTGCAAATCGGCTTGGGAAGCTTTTAGATCTTCATTGGCTTTTTCAAGGGCAGCTGTTCGTTCAGCGTCCCGATCCTGCGAACCCTTACGCGATTCGGAGAGAAGTCTTCGATCTCGGCGCCAGCCACCCAACGCGGCAATTAACGCGATTGAAAGCGCAAGAATGATTAGAAACTGCACCATTGGCAATAGAAGCTCCGAATTCGATGAATCTTACCCTACCTGCTGGCGGCACGTCTCCGCCTTCGTCCTTAGACATGGAATGCCCTCAGAATTGCATCCGCCAAAAATTGGCGGGAGCGACGGGACTCGTAACCGCCGCCGTCCATCTCGTTGGTTGAAGTCCCGTTGACGCGAGCCGCTTTGTCTACACTCGATACTTTACGCACGATTTCCCAGAACGCGGTCCTTCACTCTTTGATCCAGCGCACATCGCCCGCTCCCCGCGAAGCGAAGTCCTTCTTCGGGAAGAGCCAGACGAGGAAGAGGACGATGAGGAAGATGAAGGAAACGTCACGGACGATGAGGGTGACGACGATGAAGAGGATGACGGAGGCTACTCGGTGCGGGTGTGCCGTTGTGTCAGTGGTGAAGGATGAAACGCGAAGATTTCGTCAAGGTTGCAGAAGAGACTTTGGACTCGCTGCCGGAAGAGTTCCGAATTCGCATCCAGAACGTCGCGATCCTCGTTGAAGATTTTCCTGCGAACCAGCGACCACCCAAGCTGGGGCAGCGCAGGCGACTGCTTCTAGGCATCTTTCACGGCGTGCCTGCGACGAAGAGGAGCGTCTTCAACCTCCCCACGGGACCGGATCACATCGTGCTTTATCAGAAGAATATTGAGGGGGTCTGCTCAAACGAGGCCGAAGTGCGTCATCAAATTCGCCAGACTCTCATACATGAACTGGGGCACTATTTTGGGATGACTGAGGAGCAACTGAAGGATGTGTAGCGGCAATGGCACCGGACATTGGATCACGCACTCCCCGATCACGCCCCCCGATTCGTCCGCTGCCAGTCGATTCGCCAACGTCCGCCTGCCATCGGAACCCAGAACAGCTTTTTCAGTGGTGTAGACCGCGCATAGTGGTAGAGCACGGCGGCTCTCTCGTAGAACCCGCGAGTGTGCCACGAGTCAACAAAGCCGAACTTCTTGAAGTCGAGATGATGGCAGAACTCGTGGCAGAGGGTGCTCAGAAACGTGCCGAACGACGTGACTTCCTTGCGCACTGCCGTTCGCATCCATACGCGGATGACTGAGGTTTCCGGATCGTAGTCACCGAAAAGCTCGAATGTTCCACGTTCGCGGGTGCGTAGAGGTCTCGCGGATAATACGCGGATGCCGCACGTCGGGACTTCATAGAAATTTGAGGCGGTCGCCAGAAAGTCGGAGCAGGTGTTCCGAACGTCCGACCCTTTCCCACCTTTCATCGCTGACTCAATGGACTTTGTGATCGAAGGCAAACGCCCATTTTTTGGCAGGTCGAGCGTCTTCATCTGGTCACTTTCGAGGAATTGTGCCCGGTTTGCCTTGCGCGGTGGAGCGTCGGTCAGCATGGCACGCTTAGGTGGTTGGAAATTCAGAAAATAATCTGGTCTGCGGGTTTCACCGTAATTACGTGATCCCCAGCGCCAAAATCATCAAGCACAAAGTTGTGATGCGCGATGATGTTCGCTGCGGTCAGCACTCCGTTGTCTCGCGTAAGGTGGGCATCGCCTGCGAGCATAACGTCATAACCCAAACTAGTCGCACGTCGGCAAGTGGTGTCCACACAATATTCCGTCATGCCTCCCCCAATGATTAGGCGCGTGATCCCTCTCTTTTCTAGTTCCTGCTGAAGGGTGGTTTCGAAGAAGGAATCCGATTCCCGCTTCCTCACGACGGACTCGGTGTCCAGCGGTTTTATTGACGGATGAATCTCCCAGCCTTTGGTATCCGTTTCCAGCGGATGACCCCTTGGCCCGTCATGCTGAATGTGAATCACGGGTGTCCCGGAAGCGCGGGCTCTGGATAGGAGAGTCTCGATTCTAGATATGACTCCAGCCCGAATTTCGGCGGGTATCAGTTTCACCAGACCGACTTGAACATCAATGATGAGCAGGGCGTTGTGAGACCGCTTAGCTTTTCCGGCGACAGTTTCCATGCCGCCATTCTAAGCCTGCGTAAGTTTTCCCCGGCGCTAACTTAACTCATATACCAGCCGCCATTCACCGAAAGTGTCTGTCCGGTCATGTAGGCATTCATCGCCAGCATCACAGCCACCGATGCGACATCGTCCACTGAACCAAAATGTCCCATCGGAATGAGATTCGGGTTCGCGTTGGGGTTGCTGGTAACCATATCGGTCTCAATCAGCGCGGGAGCAATAGCGTTCACGGTGATTCCGTCTCGAATGAGCGATGAAGCGCAGGAGTGCGTCAGCCCTATGATCCCCGCCTTGGACGCGGTGTAGTGCGCTCCCACTGTCCCGCCTGTCTGTGCGGCAACCGAGGACAAATTGATGATGCTCCCCATTTTCTTTGCCGCATCCCGCCGACGACCGCCTGCGTCACCAAGAAGACCGACTTTAGATTTACGGTGAGAACCTCGTCCCATTCCGTCTCGGTGATGTCCTCCAATTTGCGAGGATGGGCGATTGCAGGCGAACGGATACAGGTCTATGGCCGCACATCCTCGACCGTTTGAGTGCCAACTGCTTAGGCAGTCACCTTCTTCTTCTGCTCGATCCGTGTACATCCGAACCGGAAAATTGTTGAAACGAGTAGCGGACTCGAACCACTATCCGGAAGAGAACACATCGGCCTTAGATTGAAAGCTTGAAGACGAATCGTGCGAGATAACGTTTAAGACCGAAACCGCCGGTCGCGTTCGAAGGAGGCAAACTAGAAAGATCTGTTACGAAATCAGAACAGGATCCAATTTTTGCTTGCAATAACGCTGAAAGTAGTATAGTGCGTTCCGCGCACTCTGTACTCGTCGATCACATGGGCTAATTGAATGGCAGAGCTCCGCTAGCAGAGGTGGCGGTCATGCGTTGGGCCATAAAACGCGTTGGTGTGCTCTTCGCGATTGTCTGTCTTCAAGCCATTAACGCGGGCTCCGAGTCTGATATCAAGAATCGCGAGAGGAGTTGTTTAGCTCTTAGCGAGTGGTTCCCCCAAACTCCGCCACCGGCGAACACGCGACCTGATCCCAACTCAGAGTGCGAGTTTTACAGATGGGCCTGGCAAACATTCTTGTTTGTTACTCAGCCTGATCGTGAATCAAGCCCCCTCCCACGCTTCATCAACTTTCAGACTCCTTCAGCGCTGTTTGCGCCCAAGGCGGATGATAGTTCGACAATCACAAGCTTTATTCCGCACAATGTTGACGCCATCCTTCAGGCCGGGTCGTTGGGGATCGTGATCGACCAAAACGGCAGAGGACTGTACTACGCAACTCATTTGAGTCTCGAGTTTGTCGGGTTTGTCCGTCAGAATGCGCTGACGGAGCTGACCAAACTTCAGGTTGCTCCGGCCGACCTGCGCTTTCCTAAAGGAAGTTTGCAGTTGAAATCGTCCTGGAAGGTTGTTGGGCCCGGAGATGACGCAAGCCGTTTCTTCACAATCAGGACTGTTACTCCGGTATTCAATTCCACTAGCCACGGAGAGATCGTGGTGGATCCGACCAATGTCCACGAGGAAACGCTTGCCCTCGTTGGCTTGCACGTTGTCGGAGTGGTTGAGGGGCATCCCGAATTTATTTGGGCCACGTTTGAACACAACGACAACGCTCCCGATCTTCCGGTTGGTCTGAGTGCGCAGACTTCTCAGGCAGTGGACACAACCAGAAGCTGGAGCCTGTACGCCAGAGGCACGAGAGCCGTGGACTGCAACAAGAAGCCCGAGAACTCCACCTTTGTGGAACTATTTGGTCCACGCAAGCAAACCTCACCAGCGCCGGTATCCGTGTTTCGAGAATTTGCTTTTGGCGGTGATAACGAGCCGGACGTCATAAGAAGCCTGAATGACAGTGTGCACCGCCAGCTTCCTTCTGAGTTGGCGGTTTGGAAGAACTACAGCTTCATGGGCGCGATGTGGCTAAACGATCCTGAACGCGACTTTAGAGAGAACGAAGACTTTAACGGGGAGGCTGCCCTTCATCCGGATAAGAAGGTTCTGGGCGGGGATGTGAAGCTCTCGAACGCGACGATGGAAACGTTCACTCAGTCCATTCAGAACTGTTTCAGCTGCCACAACACCATGGCGAAGAGCGTGGGTAAGGGATTCTACGTTTCGGGAAAGCGGTTGAACATGAGCCATGCGCTCACCAGCGCTTACAGATATTTGTTGCCGGCACGAGAAAAGGTCATGGTGACTCGCAACTTCGCATCCCCGCCGGCATTGCAGCAAGTTGGGGCTCGCAGCCGCGAATAAAACGCGAATACGTGAGAGGAAGACCGCACAATTGAGAGGAGACGACCAATGAACGACTACCGCATACTTCACCGAAGTGCATTGCTTCTTGTTGTGGTCGCGCTGTTTGGTTTACCGGGATGTGTCAAATTGCGGCCGCCCACGGTTGGCCACGGTACGCCGGCTCCGATTCTTCCGCCGCCGATGGGCAAGCGCTCCCCCGCAAAGGTCGACCCAGCTCAGCTCCCGCCGGGAGCGCGTGGACAGTTTCCTGCCTACGACGGCGACTCTTTCCTTGTCAGTTTGCCCGTCAGCCAGGTCAATACTTTGACTGCAGATGAAGTCCGCGATCAGATTGTCGTTCCGACCTTGAGGGCTGTCGGATTTGAGCGCGGAATCAAAGGCCTGGCCATGCCTCCAACCAATGGTCTCGATCAACCGAAGGGTGATTTCAAGGGTTTGGCGCAAGCTGTGGCCTACGAATATGCGAACCATCGCCAACTCTTTCGCCGCGAGACCCAGGAGATGCTGGATGTTTTTCTTGGCAAGACACCACCCACACCTGACATCGACAAAGCGATCGAACAGGGCGAGGGAATGAACTTTGCACAGTTTGTGGCTGGTATCGAACGTCTTGAGATTCAATATCCATTTCAACAAGTAGAAGGAAACGTACCGATTGAGCACACACTCTTGATTGCCTCCCGCTGGCAGCAACAGGGGATCACCTCGATCTGGGGCTCGCTATTCAACAATTACACGGTTGCGAACAGCCGGCGGCTCAGTCCTGCCGATGCGACTCGGTTAGTCGGTCGCGGTTTGAGAGAAATCAAAGGAATTCGAGCGGTTTCAGTGTGTCAGCCACGGCCGCAGATTGTAGCGGAGAGGGCTACCACTCAAACGTCCCGGGCTGTGATTACACCTGGTTGCGAGATTGTCGACGGGCCCTATCTGGTCTTATTTCCCTATGCCACGGACTCGAGTGGCAAAGTGTTGCTTCGTTATTCGTACCGCATGCTTGTCAACGCAACTTGGTTCAACCAAACTGGGCCCTTCCTGCTTTGGCTCGACGCCGACACTGGCAAGCTCATTAAGGTCGATCCGCTGATTCACGATGCCGTGGGTGCCTCAGGTGCGGTTTACAACCGCGATCCTGGCATTGCGACGACAACCAACTTTTTTCAAGTCAATCCTTCGTCAGGTGGACAGTACACCCTGCAACTGACTGGCGTTCTTAACCGAGTCGATTACCAAGGGAACGGGTTTGATAGTAACGATGTAAGCATATCCGATAGCACAAACGGCAGCTCCGGCACGTCTGCTAATTTCAACCAATCACCCATCAATGACGCAAGCCAAGCGCTGTGCGCATCGGGTACAAATAAGGCCTTTCAACAAGTAAATTTTTACGGTGCGCTTTCTCGCTATTACCAGGTAGTGTTAAGCCAGGGCATCTACACACCATTTCCGACATCACCTTGGAATCCCAAGGTGGAGTCCGCAAGTGCCGGTTGCAACGCGTGGTCGAGCATGGATTATGGTGCGTGTCAGGGTTACTTCGATGCCTCATGCCCTAACTACGTAGGTCCCAGCCTCGCCTTCATGAATTTTGCCCACGACAACACGGTTGTGGGTCACGAATTCGCTCACAACATTACGCCGCGGCTTACCAATGCACGTCCTGCCGACTGGTGCGGTACTCCACCATGTGCAATCCCAATTGGTTGGGGCAACTTCCATGACCTTGCTGATTTCTGGGCGGATCACTTCGAGCAGACCAATTGCACTGCCGGTTGGGTTTCGAAGAATATCGGTGGGTCCGTTGATCATAGCCTGAATTGTGCCAGCAGCGACGAAGGTGGCTTCCTTCCACGCGATCATGTTGTATCCATACCGTTCAATCCTGCTGCGCCCAATGATCATTTTCCCGAGCACCGGAGTATCGCTACTGGCGACTACGCCGAGGGACAGATTGCAGCCGCAGCTCTCTGGCAGGTCAACCTGGGAATGCGCAGTAAGTGTCGCCCGTCGGGGTGGCCGCAATTTGGAGTTCGCTTCCAGAGAGCTCTCAAGAACACAGGCTTCCTGGGTTTTACGCCTGGATATCCTGGATCGGACACGGATAGTTTTCGACTGCTGTACGACCTAGAAGCCAAAATGGTTGACCAATGGGCCACATCCGGTTCGCCAGGTGGACCGCCGGCCTTTGCACATAATGGTCCTCATACCACGAATAAGGTAACTGCGGGTTTCGCAGCAACTGGATTGTTCCTCATTCCCTACCAGTGCTTGGACGGCAACAATGCTACGACAGACCCGACATCATGTCCCAGCGGAGAAAATGGCGGTGACTCCGTCGCGGATATCGACGATAACGATACGTCGAATGACATCACCGTGAACAATAATGTGACCATGTATACACACGACTTCTTGAAGCTCGGGGGCAACATCGCCATTTTCCGGGTGTGGACTGGACCGCGGTACAAACTGGACGGCGCATCGGGCGCAAGCACGTTGAACAATCCGGCGCCCTGCAATACCCAATTCAGTGTCGAGGTTTCAACCGATCCTGCGTTTCCTGCAGCATCCACGATCGTAAGTCCGTTTATCACTGTCAACACGGATCCCACGAACACTGCCACTCCCCAGTGCTTCGGAACATGGACGCCGAGCAATACCGACTGGGCTACATTGCAGGCCGGTGGCGCCGGAACGCGCATCTACTATCGTGCGCGCACGCGCGACGCCTCAAATGGCAATGAGCGCCTTTCGACTCAGCCCGGTGCTGGCCTGTGGACCGTGCCGCCACCGTACGCAGTTTTCACCACAGATGGCAACTCTGATTACTGACAGCGATCGACGAACGGAGTATCTGTCCGGCTGTTTTCGGACGCAATTGACAGTCATATTGGTTTTAGCCGCGGTCTTCGCACATGCGGAGACCGCGATGCCTGGCGGTTCCCCTGTTCCAGAAAACACGGTTGCTGCCTTCGCGGCTGTCCGCCACCCTGACACCATCGAGACCCGAGTCCCGTATCGTGTCGAAATTCGGCAGCTGTCGGGGCCGGATGCTGTAGGTGGGTACGCTGAATATACGGTCTGGAGCGCAGACGGCAAGAAAAACGGGTCTGGGAAGGTCAGACTTACTGCCTCGGACTCAACTTCGAAACTTTGGACTGCAACGCTTCCGCCGCAACCAATCGACTCGGTCATCAAGTACCACTACGTCCTATTCACAGCGGCGAAGAGAAAATTCCGCCATCCTTCCGATCCGTCCACCAACTACCGGTTTCAGGTCATTCCGTTTCACTTGTCCTCACTCCGGTTTCAAAAGGCAGAACTGGAAGCTGGGAACGAGGCGGAAATTGCTTTGAGTCTGGATACTAGGGACACGGTAACCGGCGACCTTGTGCTCCGAGTTCTTCCTCAAGCGACACGGGAAGCACAGGATGTTCATATTAGGTTGCAAACCGAA
>WNFR01008600.1_pt1 | contig 12097 bp, 12 predicted proteins | sample 5400221 | NCBI WGS metagenome assembly WNFR01 (sample SAMN13153357, study PRJNA577476) | soil metagenome | isolation source: 40 cm soil under Madrone tree | place: USA:California | collected 2016-06-14 | reverse complement strand
AGCGGCTGATGCCGATCTTTTTTCCCTTCAGTTGCTCCGGATTGCGAATACCGGCCGTCGCGATAAAAGTATAGGGCAGCAAATTCACCGCCCCACCGATGATTTTGATCTTCGCACCCTGCAAGTACGCATTGACGACCGGCGGTCCGCCGGTCATGAGTATGTCGAGGCTCTTGCCGATCAGGGCTTGGAGCGACAAAGACCCGCCGGGAATAAATATCATCTCCAAACTAAGTCCCTGCTTCTTGAAAATGCCAGCGTCTTGACCCAGATAAATCGGCGCGATCCCACCAAAGCCATTGAAAGCAACCCGCACGTTAGTGGTCTGGGCAAACGAGCATACGTTGCCGCCAATGATGGCACCGACCAGAATTACAACGATGCAAGTCTTCTTAAACGTCATTTTCTTCGCTTTCCGCTGAGACAAATGAGATCGAAACGTCCGTAAACGACTTGAATGTTTGGAACGATTGGAACAGATTTTTATTTAATTCCAAAGCGAAACCGCCATGCGCAATTTACCGTGCTCCAAATCCGCTAACGCTTCATTGATTTCATCGTAACGATAACTTTTCGTGATCAGACTTTTGAGCTCGATCCGGCCGAGCGTCGCCATCTGAAACACTTCCTCGATGTCGTTGGCCTGTCGGCTCGAGACTCCGGTTATCGTGATTTCGCTGGTCACAAAACGGCCGCTGCTGATCGTGAACGGTCCGTTGCCCAAGCCGCCGATGATCGTCGCCGTGCCCCCTGGGCGCGTCGCTTGGATAATTTGATCCGAAGTCTTGGGATTGCCGATCGCTTCGAACGCCTTGTCGACGCCGCCATCCGTCAATTTGATTACAGCTTTCACTGGATCTTCCGCCGTTGCGTTGATCGTATGCGTCGCACCGAAACTTTTAGCCGCCGCCAATTTCTCCTCGACGATGTCGACGGCGATGATTGGATACGCGCCGAAGCATTTGAGAAACTGAGTCATGTACGCCGGCACCGAAACATACTCGGCAAAGCCGCCGACGTTCCACCGCGTCACTATCGTGCCGTCGGTTTTCTTGAGAGTCGGCGGCGCGGGGCGGCGCTCGCAGAGATTTTCCCGCGCCGAAAGACAGTATCGGCAGCGGCCGCACTTGTAGCGCATACCGATGATCACCCGGTCGCCGGTCTTGAAGTCTTTGCAGCGCAACCCGATCTCCTCGACGGTCCCCGCCACTTCATGACCGAGAATCGTCGGCGGCGTAAAACGGTTTCTGCCTTCGACGACTTTCAAGTCGGTGTGGCACACGCCGCACGAGGCGACCTTAATCAACACGTCCTCCTCGTCGACGTCTGGCATCTTAAGCTCTTCGATCTTTAGCGGTTGGCGCGCTTCATAAAGCACAGCAGCTTTCATGGACGCTCCTTTATATTTTCACTTGTGGTTGGCAAAGGTCTATTACGCTCGACACAAAGCGTCAAGCGAATAACAAATCGGTTGGTGTTGACGGTTTTTGCGCCGGGAGATACCGTGCCCGCGTGTGCGGCGCACTAAACACCGCTTTGTCGATCACAAAAGGAGGCAATCCATGCCCAACAAACCGACACCCCAAGAAGTAACCGTCGATTCGAAAACGACCGCTCTACTCGTTCTCGATTTGAATTGCCGCTGCGAAGATCCTAAAGAACCATGCTACAAGCTGATCAATCCCGTGGCGAAGTTTCTCGGTCGCGCGCGCCAGGCAAACATGTTCATCCTGTACACCGCTGCCGATCGCTATAAAGACACGGCGGAAGCGCGTATGCCGCACGCGTTCAAACAACGCGCCGATGAGCCGACGATTTTTCCCGCGGCGTTCGACAAATTCTACAGTGGCGAGTTACAACCGACGCTGCAAAAGCACGGAATCAAGACAGTGATCGTCTGCGGCGCCTCAAGCAACCAGGCGGTCATGTACACGGCCACCGCTGCCGTGCGCCCCTTCGGCTACACTTGCGTGATTCCAGTAGACGGCTTAATCGCCCGCGGCGACTATGAGCACGAATTTACGCTGCACCAGTTCACGATCCTCCCCGGCGGCGCCGCGGAGAAGTTTCGGATCACGGAGTTCGATAAGATTAAGATCGTCTGAGTATGCGACCTAAGAATACAAGCTCACGGCAGCGTCTTCAGCCGCTCGCGCATTTCCTGGGCGCTCATCTCCGCCCCGTACAACGGCCCTCCTTGTTCAAAAAGCTTTGAGCTTTGGAGGGAGCCGACGATCACCGGATCGAAACCTGCGTCACGAACCAAGCCCGACGCGACTTTCAACGCTTCCGGGTCGTCACCGGCCATGGGCATGGCAATACGCCCTTCGGGGCGATTGGCATTGCTGGCAACTTTGCGAAAGCTCATTATGTTGAACGCGCGAACGATGCGCGCCCCGGCCAATAGTTTCGCCGAAGTTAGCGCAACGCCATTTTCCCGCGCCGGCTTTGCAATCTCCCCATCGCGCGCTAGAACCGCATTGCCCGCATCGAGCACGATCTTTCCGACAAACTCTTTGCCGTAATCCTTGGCGATCTGCGGATACGCCCCGTAGGGTACGCCGATAAAAATCACATCGCTGAACGTGAGCGCGTCGTGCACGGTCCCGGCGCGAGCGAGAGGGCCTAAACCATCAACGAGCGGTTTGAGTTCTTCCGGATGGCGCGAAGAGAACAGCACTTGATGGCCGGCTTTCACCCACAGCGTTCCCACCGTGCTGCCGATATTGCCGGAGCCGATGATGCCAATCTTCATGGCCGCGCTGCCGGTTGCCGCCTGCCCAAATACGGCTCCGGGCAGTGTTCCAAGAGCAAGAAACAAAGCGACCATCGCAACGATGTCGCAAAGAATCCGACGACCGTGACTAAATGAATTGTGATGCTTCATGACAGGCTTCCTTTCACTTACAGTGTTTCTATACTAAATTTTCAACGGCTTGAACGCCTTGAACCCTTCTTGAAGATTACCGCGGATAAAGCTCTTTGATAAACCCTTCCTTTGCCAGTTGCTCCAAGGGCGCCGGATCGTAAAATTGCCGCGCGTCGACTCCTTTGGCTTTGGGAGTTCTCGTCGCGATGTCTTCGATCATCGCCTCCATCTCCGGCAACGTCACGGTCGGGACATTGCGAATATAGCCTAGGACGTAGCTTTTAAACGCGCTCATCAGCAACTTCGTATCCGTGTTGCGAGTGTACTTGCCGAGAACACGAACGGTAAAGTCGGGATTGGCTTTGGCGTATTTGATTCCTTCGAGCGTCGCTTTCAAGAAGCGATTGATCGTCTGTGGTCGGCTCCGAACGAACGCATCGGTCGTCACCAGCGCTGTGCCGGGATAGCGGAATTTAACTTCGCTCAAGTTCATGAATTCTTTGTAGCCAAGTTCCTTGGCTTTCTCGAGCGTCGGCGACGAGATCAGTCCGCCTTTGATTACGCCCTGCTGCATGAACATGAGAATCTCCGGCACGCCACCGGTTTGAATCATCTTGATGTCTTTATTCGGATCGAGGCCAAATTCACCGACCGCTTTCCTCAAACCCAAGTCCGTGAGCGAACCGAAGCGGCTTACGCCAAAGGTCTTGCCTTTCAAATCTTGCGCAGTCGTGATGTCGGGCGTTGTCACCAAGCTCATCGGAATCACGTTAATCGTCGTGCCGATTACTGTCGCATCCGAGCCGGACAACCGCGACAGCGCCGCTGCCGCGCCCGAACCTTGGACGATCTGAGTATCGCCGGAAACCAACGTCGTTATCGCCTGCGCGCCGGCGACGTAGATGATCCTCACGTCGAGACCGTATTTTTTGTAAATCCCGGCTTCGTACGGCACCCAGGTGGTGATCGATGTGGCGGCGATGGAAGAATAGCAGACGTTGAGCTTTTCACCCTCGGCGCTCGGCGCGCTCGCCGCCATCAGGTTGAGCGGCACTAAAAGCAGAACTGCGGTCAGCAGCTTTAGGTGAACTTTCATGGTGAATATCCTCAATGATTGAATTTTGATTCCCATCTGCGATCCGCGCCGACGATAGGAAAGCCTTGGGCTGAAGTCAATCACCTCTCTCGATTCGTTGCTCTAGACCTTGCTCCGCCGACTTGGTATCGCTCTTTTGACACTAAGAATGATCCAGGAGACTCCGATGCCCAAAGCTCCGCAAGCAAGATTTGGCGTGTTGTTGCCGACACGAGAGGCCGTGATGACGGGCCGCACCGATCCGGAGAGCTTCTTTACGTTGGCCGAGCGCGCCGAGGCTTTGGAATTTCATTCATTGTGGGTCGGCGACAGTTTGACGGCCCGGCGCCGCGTTGACGCGTTAACGACTTTGGCCGCGGTCAGCGCGCGCACCCGTCGAGTGCGCTTGGGCACGGCGATCTTTCTCGCCGCGCTGCGCCATCCAGTCCTGCTCGCTTATCAGCTCGCCAGTCTCGACTGGATCAGCGGCGGGCGCATGGATCTCGGCATCGGCTTCGGCCGGCGCGGTGAGCCAAGTCAGGAGCATGAGTTTAAAATCCTCGGCTTGGACCCCGGCGCGCGGATGAAGATGAGCGAAGAAATTATCCACGTGATGCGTCGTCTTTGGTGCGAGGACGACGTTACTCACGAAGGCAAGTTCACGCGCTTCGATCATGTCACCATCGAGCCGAAGCCGGTGCAAGCGAACGGTGTGCCGATCTGGCTCGCGGCGAACAATGTCGAACCCGGTCTGAAGCGCGTCGGCCGCTTCGGCGACGCCTGGATCAACAACATCAAGAGCCCCGATCTTTTCGCTGAATGCTGGCAGAAAATTCGCGCCTACGCCGCCGATGCCGGCCGCAATTCCGACTCCCTTCAAGCGGGCATCTATTTCACGCTCGCCGCCGGCGGCAAAGACGCCGTCGTCGAAGGACAAACTTTTCTCGCGCGCTATTACAACCGCTCTTACGAAGCCATCGCAAACTCGATGCTGTGCGTCACGGGAACCTGGGATGAGGTGATCGACTGGATCGAAAAATACCTCGACGCGGGCGCGACCACCGTCGTCTTGCGCTTAGCCGCACTGGATCAACTGCGCACGCTCGAAGAGTGCGCCGAAGCGCTCAACCGGCGCGGCCTGCTCGGTTAGCGCACGAGGTTCGGTCCACTCTCCTCCGTTAAACGTTTTGAACTGTTTGAACGCTTTGAACGACTTGGCCGTTCCAAAACCACGAGCATCAGTCAGGTATACTTAAGACGACTTTGCCGAACTGTCTCGCCTCTTCGACGTAGTGCTGTGCCCTGCCGCCTTCGTTTAGCGGGAAAACCGTGTCGATGATAGGCTTGATGCCGGTCGCGTTCATGAAGCTGATCAGAAGACGGAAGTCTTCCCGACTGCCGAGAGTCGAGCCATAGATTTTCAGTTCCTTGGAATAGATCGCCGTGATGTCGTCGATCGGTTGGCCCCCGGCCGTCGCCCCGCAGGTCACCAGCCTTCCGCCGCGCGTCAAAGAAGCGAGGCTCTTCTGCCAGACTTCGCCGCCGACGCAATCGAGCACGACGTCCACGCCGTGGTTCCGGGTTAGTAATTTCACCTCGCTGGCGAAATCCTGTTTGCCGTGATTGATACCGTGATCGGCGCCAAGACTTCGGGCACGCTCCAGCTTCTCGTCGCTGCCCGATGTGACGATTACCCGCGCGCCGATTTTTTTCGCCAGCTGTAACGATGCGCTGGCAACACCGCCGCCGATGCCGATGATGAGGATGGTTTCTCCCGGTTTAAGTTTCGCGTTCGTGACCAGCATCCGCCAGAGTGTGATGAAGACCAGCGGAAAGGCGGCAGCTTCCTCAAAGGAATAGCCCTTTGGAATAGGAAAACAGTTTTGCGCCGGCAGTTTCACGTATTGTGCGTAGGTGCCCTCCAGTCTTTCACCAAGAACACGCAAGCGAAAACACATGAAATCGCGATCAGTCAAACAAAACTCGCATTGACCGCAACCGGTCGGCGGATAGAGACAGACGGCATCGCCGACTTTGACGTGCCTTGCTTTCGGGCCAACTTCGACGATGACGCCCGCGCCGTCTGCTCCGAGGATGTGCGGCATCGTCAGGGCAATGCCGGTCGCGCCCAAACGATTCCAGATATCGATATGATTGATCGCAGCGGCCCTTAACTTGACAATAACTTCGTCGGCCTCAATCAATTTAGGCTCAGCCGCATCCTCATAGAAGAGTTGCTCCACGCCGCCGTAGCCATGCATTCGAACCGCTTTCAAAAAGTCTCTCCTTGTCCGACAAATTCGCTAACAAGGCAAGGCGTGGATGTCAAATTTGGGGTCGTCGGAAATGATCTATCGACGTCAAAAAACAAATTGCTTTTGACGCCAATCTGCAATGCAAATGGGAGATTTTGTTTTTGGGGAGGGGTGTCCCCTCGCGGAGACACCCTGGGGTTATAGCGTCAAACATGAACCGAGGAGGGGAGTCCATGCTCGCGCTCGGGAACACCTTGTGCCGGCGAATATCCGGCAAGCCAAAAAAATTATTTATCTCATCCGGTTCAAGGCGAATTGAAGTTTTTTCAGTTCGCTCTGGAGATACATGTCTTTTAATTCATGACGATCCATATGCGCTTCGAGCAACTCCGCGGGAAACATTCTGGCGCCGCAGCGGTTACAGACGGCCGCGCGGAAGGTTTCCTTTTCATACTGGATGTCGTAAGAGTCGGTGCCGGCTAATGATTCCATTTGTCCCTCTCTGTCGATTAGTTGCACTGCAATGCACGCTGGGTACGGAGCAATCAACATGCCAGTCCGTGAGGCTCATGAACAATTCCGCCAACGTATTGATATTTCGTGGAATTGGCATGACATGGGGAAGCAGGCAAGCGAGTTGCTGAACAAAGTCGGCTAGCCACCGTTGTCAGCGGTTTACATTTTTGTGCCGCGATCGGTTAGGATTATACCAATGACGACTGCAAACCTTCATCCTGTTGCGACCGCCAATTTTTTGGCACAAAAAGCCGGACACTACACGATTGGGGTGATCGAATTGAACAATCCGCAAGCCCTCAACGCGGTCACGCTGGAAATGTTCCGTGCCATGGAAAAGCAATTGCTCGCCTGGCGGACCGAGGCAGACATTACATGCGTCGTCATTCATGCCAACTTAGGCAAAGCATTTTGCGCCGGCGGCGACGTTAAAGCCTTGGTTCAGGAGCTGAACGAAAAATCCGGCATGCAAATCGCGACCGATTTCTTCGTGACTGAATACTTCGTGGATTATCTGATTCACGTTTATCCCAAACCGATCCTCTGCTGGGCAGACGGCGTCACGATGGGCGGCGGCGTTGGCATTATGAATGGCGCGTCTTTTCGGATCGTGACCGAGCGCACAACGTTGGCGATGCCCGAGGTCGCCTTAGGTCTTTACCCCGACGTCGGCGCAACTTATTTTCTAAATCGCATGGCCGATGGAATCGGCCTATTCCTCGCTTTGACCGGAGCACGCATCAATGGCGCCGACGCGGTCGCCATCGGCATGGCCGACGGTTTGATACGCGCGGAGAAAAAGTCTGAATTCTTCGCCGGTATGAACAAGCTCAATTGGGTTAGCGATGCGCGGACCAATCGAGATACCTTGTGCGACTATGTCAAATCGTTTGCCGAGATCAACGCCAACTCGGAACTTATGCAGCGTCGCAGCACCATCAATCGCCTTACGGATCACTCGACGATTGAAGCGGTCGATAACGCCTTGCGCTGCTGGAAGGGTTCCGACGAATGGGTGAGACATGCAATTCAAGGTTACTTGGCCGGCTCGCCGACTTCCGCCAAGGCAACCTTTAAACAGCTGACGGAAGGTGGCAACTTAGCCTTGGAAGATGTGTTCCAGCGCGAATTGGATATGTCGCTAAACTTTTGCGTTCGTTCCGATTTCCGCGAAGGCGTGCGAGCAAGACTTATCGATAAAGACCACAAACCGCGGTGGCAACCGGCGACTCTCGCCGAAGTCACCAACGCAGAAATTCATCGGCTCTTTTCGAAACAGCACGGTCAGGAGAATTGTCTCGCGACAAAATTTTCCCGACTGCGGTCGCCGCCTGCTGGGGATGCACGGCGGGATTAAGCTATTCGGCGGCGCGCAACCATCCCACCGATCGCAACCACACATTCACTACCATCCCCGCCGAATTGCGCGCCGTAAGGGGACAAGCCGGACTGCTCTCGATCTCGAGACACGCGGTCGCGAAGACACCGCCAATTTTCGCCCACGCATGGCTTGACAGCAAAGGCAGGTCCGCGCAATTGTACGGTTGTTAAACGGCTCTTCGCAATAGAGTGAACTTATGAGTATCGATAGTTTGGAAGTTGAATTTCCGGTCATGCGCTACGACATTACCATGCCGCTCCTCGAAGGCCGTGTTCCTATCGACGGCGTCAAGCTGAAATCGGTCAAATCGTCGTCGATGGTCAATAAAGAAGATCCTAAAATGATGACCGGCGACTTCGGCTTGATGGATCTGAATATCGGTTACTTCCTGCCGGCCGTCGAAGCCGGCTGGGAAATCATCGGTCTGCCGGTTTTCTCCAAGCGCAAACCGGTTTATCAACTGATCTTCTGTCATGCCGATGCCGGGATCCGCACGCCCAAAGATCTCGAAGGCAAACGCATCGGCTCGCGCACCTATCGAACCGCGCTAACGGTTTGGGCAAGAGGTTTGCTGCGCGATCGCTACGGCGTCGACTTTGCCAAAGTTCAATGGGTGCTGCAGGCGAAGGAAGTTTTTCCCGTCCACGACCCAAACGCAAAGATCGAGTACGTCGACGAGTCCAAGAACATGTCGCAACGTCTCATCGCCGGCGAATTGGATGCGATCATCACGGACATCTCCGACACCAAAATGTTCGAAAACCTCGAAACTAGTCCCCAGATCAAGCGCTTGTTTGCGAACTATGTCGAAGAGGATCAAGAGCTTTACCGCGAGACGAGCATCTATACTCCGGTGCACATGATCGTCATGAGCCGCAAGCTCGACCGCGAGCGGCCCGAGCTCGCCGCCAAGTTCTACGCGGCTTTTGAAAAAGCCAAACAGATCGCATACGACGATATCTTGAGCGATCGCGGCGGTTTCTCTGTCGTATACTTGAGAGAGCGCATGAAAGAAGAAATCGCGGCATGGGGCGACCCGTGGAAGTACGGGATCATGGCGAATAAGCCAACCATCGACGCCTTTATCAAGTATAATGTTGAACAAGGCATGATCCGCTCGGCGCCGTCATACGTCGAGATTTTTGCCTCAGGCACGCTCGACACGTAGTTGATCTTCACAGCTCGAACTATTTGAACGACTTGAACGTTTTGAACCGTTGAATTGATTTAGCGAGGAGTCCTGCATGCTTGCCCGAGAAGATAACGAATTAGTCACGCAAACCAACCAGGGAACACCGATGGGCAACCTGCTGCGACGCTACTGGGTTCCGGCGTTGCTATCGGAAGAAATTCCCACTGCCGATTGTCCGCCGGTGCGGGCGAAATTGTTAGGTGAAGAGTTAGTCGCCTTCCGCGACACTCAAGGACGCATCGGTTTGATCGGCGAGCACTGCGCCCACCGCGGCACATCGCTTTTCTTCGGACGCAACGAAGAATGCGGCTTGCGCTGCGTATATCACGGCTGGAAATACGACATCGAGGGCAATGTCCTCGAAACTCCGGCGGAGCCGGCCGACAGCGACTTTCGCAAAAAGCTGCGCCACACGGCCTATCCCACCCACGAAGCCAACGGTGTCATTTACGCGTATCTCGGGCCGCGCGAAATAATACCGCTGTTTCCCAATTACGAATGGACGCAAGTACCGCCGGAATTCTCGTACGTGACCAAGGCCCTGCTGGAATGCAATTATCTCCAGGGTCTCGAGGGTGAATGCGACTCGTCGCACCTGTCCTTTTTGCACCGCACCTTTTCCAACGAGCGCAACCAGCCCCTCTACAAAAGCGATACCGCACCCTATTATGAAACCGAAGACACCGACTTCGGCGTCCGGCTGATCGCCACCCGCAACACCGACAATCAGCACTATATTCGCTTCTCAGCGTTCGTCATGCCGGTTTATGGATGTGTGCCGGCGGGCCGGGCGACCAATGAATTGGAAGGTTATGAAATTCATACGTATGTGCCGGCGGATGATACCCATTGCTGGCGCTACGACATCGGTTTTCGTCGCGACCGCGCCGTACGCGACGACGAAGTGCACCGGCGCAAGCAAATCAATCCCGACTACACGCGCATCCGCAACGCGCGCAATAATTATCTCCAAGACCGACAGATGCAAAAAAAAGTAAACTTCACGGGCATCGAAGACTTTCTCAACCACGACGCTTGCGCGACGGAGAGCATGGGCGCGATCTTCGACCGCAGTCGCGAGCATCTCGGCGTCAGTGACAAAGCCGTGATCGCCGTGCGCAAGTTTCTGCTCACCGCCGTGAAGGAGTTCGCTGCGGGCAAAGAACCGCCGCATCTGTTGCGCGACACCGCGAGCAACTGGTTTCCGCACATCGATTGTTTCGCGCATATGGTCGCCCGCGATGTGCCATGGCGCCAGCAATTTAATTACCTGACCCCCAAGGCGCTAAAAGATAATCCGGCGTCCTACGCCGCCCGCCGCAAGGCGGCTTCCTAAGAAGCGCGGTTTCAGGCTTCATCCATCGACTCACAAGAAAGAGAGAATCCATGAGCAAATCCGAAAAAGCAGCCAGCCACAAACTTAAGAAATCGATCAAGGCCATCGAGCAAGAGCTAAACACCGCCGCGAAGATCCTCGACTGGGAGATCGGCGATCTTTGGGGTCACGTGGGCACGCGGTTGCCCGGCAACAAAGGCATCGCCGTGAGAATGTTTCGCCGGGCGGAGCTCGATAAAAAGGACTGGCTGGTCCATTTCGACTTTTCATTGAAGAAGCTTGCCGGCGTCGGCACCATCCCGCGCGAGTCGGTGATCTACTCGGAAATTTTTAAGGCGCGCCCGGATGTCAACGCCATCGTGCATTGCCACGCTTCCATGTGCATCGCGCTCAGCCTGGCCGATAAACCCGTCGATTGGGTGCATATGCAGTCCTCGCGCTTCAACGCTTGGACGAGGAAGAAGGCGCCGACCTTGCCAAATGCCTAGGAAATGCATACGCCGTGATGATCAAAGGTCACGGTATCGTCACCGTCGGCGCGACGATCGATGAAGCTTGTATCAACGCGCTCTACATGGAGCGCACCGCCAAGATCATGGCCATCGCAGGCTTACATGGCTATCAGGGACCGACGCCGGACGCGATCGAGACGTTGACCGCCAGCCGCAAAAAACTTTTTCGCCGCCCGCGCGATGAGATGTTTCATTCCGCCGATTGTAACTACTACGCGGACAAAGTTAAAAAAGGCGAGCGCTGGACGCGCGGTTGGACATGATCCTAGTTTCGAGTTTTGAGTTCCTGGTTCCACGCCTCTCCTCTTTGACACTAGAAACCAGAAACTTGGAACTTGAAAGTTCTCACCTCCAAGCGCCGTCCTGCCGATGAAACGAGGTCACCCGCTATGCTAGCTCAATGGTTGTACACCGTCGTGCTCCTGTTGCTGCTTCCCATAAATCTGTTTGCGCAGGAAACCTATCTCGTCGCCTACGCGGGCTTCGCCGGCTTTCAAGCGCCGGTGTGGGCGCCGAAGGATTTGGGTTCGATGGCGAAGTACGGCTTCAACGGTGATGTCGTGCTTGTCCCCGGATCGGTCCGCCAAATCCAAGCCGTGCTCGGCGGCAGTATCCACCTCGCCCAGGTCGACGCGGCCACGGGGATCAACGCGATCAACCAAGGTGCGGATATTGTGATGATTTCGGGAACGCTCAACAACTTTCCCTATAGCTTTGTGACTCAGAAAGAAATTCGCAAACCGGAGGATTTGCCCGGCAAGAAGATCGGCATTCTAGCCGTCGGCGGCGCCACTGAGACCGCGACGTTCCTCGCCCTCAAAGCGTGGAATATACCGCGTCAGTCGGTGACGATTTTTCCCGCCGGCGATTCTGCGGCGCGTATCGTGGCGCTTTCAACCAGAGCTATCGACGGCACCATGTTGTCTTATCCCGACATCAACGAAGCGCTGCGCCTAGGAAT
>WNFR01006323.1_pt1 | contig 12100 bp, 9 predicted proteins | sample 5400221 | NCBI WGS metagenome assembly WNFR01 (sample SAMN13153357, study PRJNA577476) | soil metagenome | isolation source: 40 cm soil under Madrone tree | place: USA:California | collected 2016-06-14 | reverse complement strand
CAGATTGTCGACGAAGGTACCCTTGGGGAGATGGACGCCCAGCAGCTTGGGGACCTGGTCCAGCACAATAACGATCGCGATCCCTGCCTTGAAGCCGGTCAACACCGGTTCCGAAATGAAGTTGGCGATGAAGCCCAACCGCAGGAGCGAAGCCAGCAGGAGGATGGCTCCCACCAGGAGAGTCAGCGTTGCCGAGGCTCTCATCAATGACGCCGGATCGCCAGTCGCGGCAACGTGGCCGAGCTCGGCCGCCGCCAGGATCGCCAGCGTCGTGGTGGTGCTCATGCTGAGCGGCCGAGAAGTCCCAATTACCGCGTAGATGGCCATAGGCACCAGGACCGTGTAGAGCCCAACCTGCACCGGTAGCCCTGCGATCGTGGCGTAGGCCATCGCCTTCGGAATCACGACCGCGGCCGTTATCAAGCCAGCGATCAGGTCAAACCGCAGCCACTCCTTCTGGTAACCGAAGAGCCAACCCAGTATCGGGAAGGATCTGTGGTTGGGCGCCCTGGTTCTTCTCAAAGAAGCGTTCATGGACTTCGGAAGGTAGAAATTCGTGAAATAAGCAGGGGAATGGCTCCAACTAGAAAGAGAATTCCACTGGCAAGTTGACCTATCACTACGAATTGACCGTAGCCCGGCTTAGGAGAGAAATCAGTAAAGCCCAAGGTCAAGAGGCTGATGTAGAGCGCATCTGCTGGCGTTTTGCTGGATTGAAAAACCTCGGCTCCAACATACAGACCCGCAAAGCCAGAGATGATAGAGAGCAAGAGCAATCCAACGACGAAAAGCCCAGCCGTCCGTCTATGAGGAAAAATGCCGGTCATCCATGGGTGCCTGGTCGCAAAAGTGTCGTCATCGGAGAGAATTGCCGCGAACAGCAATACAAAGGAGAGATATGAGTCCGAAATAACTATTGCGATCCACGCAAGAGGCCGACAATCCACAAACAAGGATGTCATGCCGATTGCCGAAGCGATGGAGGTGATGATGAGGAGGACGAAATCCCTACTCATTTCTTTCCTCATGGTCAATCTGAAATACTTGCGATGTTGCTCAGGCGAGAAAGCGCCTCGCTACCTCTCGCGCTGACATGGGCCTAACGAGATAAAGCTCAGCCACCGCTGGCGGGGCCGAGCTCTCTGTTAAGTTTTCTTCTTTCTAATTTCACCTTCGTAACTTGCAAAACGTCCAGCGGTCGGCTGCATCGCCCGGTTAGGTGCATTGGTGTGGCTTCCACGGATCGTTCGCAGCTCGCTCTTCGATGACAATGCAGTAGATGCCGCTCCGCGAACGTTGCTGGCGCCAATTCGCTGGCCGGGCGCGTTCGGCTCGATGTAGTCTGCCGCTCGAACTGTATCGAGCAGCTCGTCGCAGTGTGGGCAGCGCGGCCAAGCGACGCCCGAAAATGTCCCTACTACTCTTTGGATTGAGTCCGCAGATCCAGCTTTTCGGGCCATTATTTTTCCCTTTTATCAGGTTGGTACAATCAACCGTTCTTGTCAATACATAGCAGTTCTTTGCGGAAAGTGTGGAGGTTATTAGAGAGCCGTATCAGCCGGCGTTTGGTGACCGCTTCCCGCTGCCATTTCGGCTGACAATCAGCCCGTTATGATCAGCACAGTGAGGGAAATCTCAAGAGAATCGCACTATCCAAGAACGAGAAAAAGCCGTTTTACCGAGTTTTTCGGAGCCACGGTAAAGATAGAAAATCCTGTAAGCTGCTGTGTGTTAATAGCTTACAGGATCGGAAAATATGATTGTCCCGAAATGCTGTTTATGGTTATCCCAAATTACCAATTATGATTGACCCGTAGGTTCAATTCCACGCAGGGTCTAGTGTTGGTTCGCAAGTTTGCCGATCAGGGTAAACAGTGGAAGGTACATGGCGATGACGATGGAACCGATGGTGACGCCGAGGAAGCCGATCAGCACGGGTTCAATCATGGTCAGGAGGTTGGCGATCGCAGAGTCGACTTCCTGTTCGTAGAAGTCTGCGATCTTGCCAAGCATTGCGTCCAGTGCGCCGGTCTGTTCGCCGATGCCGATCATCTGGGCGACCATGTTCGGAAAGACCTCAGTTGCTTTCAAGGGATCAACAAAGCTTTCGCCCCGTTCGACGCCAGCGCGAACCTGCAGGATCGCATTTTCGATAACCACGTTGCCGGCTGTGCGAGCAGTGATGTCCAGCGACTGCAGAATCGGAACTCCGGAGGAGAGAAGCGTCGAGAGAGTCCGAGAGAATCGTGCAACCGCAATTTTCTGAAGAATCGGGCCAAAGATGGGTAGCTTCAGGGTAATCGTATCAATAACTTTACGGCCCTTTGGAGTTGCGTAGTAAAACTTAAGACCAACGGCTGCGCCGATCAATCCGACCAGGATCGCCAGACCGCCCCAACTCGCGAGAAAGTTACTGATGCCAACGACAATTCGCGTCGGAAGTGGCAACTGTTCGCCGGGACCAAGAAGACCCAAAAAGATATTCTGGAACTGCGGAATAACAAAGACCATGATCACCGCGATTGCAGCAATTGCCATGAATATAACTGCGGTCGGGTAGATCAGGGCCGAGACGACATCGCGTTTTAGTTTGACCAGCTTCTCGATAAAGGTAGACAGGCGCTGGAGGATCAGGTCAAGAATACCGCCGGTCTCGCCAGCTTCGACCATGTTTGAATAGAGTTGATCGAACACCTTTGGATGCCGGGACATTGCTTTTGCAAGTGTCGATCCCTCCTCAACATCCTGTCGAACCTGACTAAGGACCTGCTGAAAGAACTTGTTGTCCTGTTGTTGCGCAAGGATATCCAGGCACTGAACCAGCGGGAGGCCGGCGTCAATCATCACAGAAAACTGACGTGTAAAAATAGAGAGGTCCTTGGCTTTCACCTTCTTGCTGCCACCAAGGCGAGGGATGCCAATCTCACGGCCCTTTTCTTTGACTGAAGTTAACGTTACCTGCTCGCGTCGCAAAAGCTGGCGTAAGGACTCGCGGTTCTCCGCGGTTCGTTCGCCGGCGACGATTTCATTAAGCCGGTTTCGTCCTTTGAAAACATATGTGGGCATCTGTCGGAGCTCCTAACTGAAAAGTGACGAGTGTCAATATGGGGAAAGTTCACCGACCTCCGGGTCTGGCACCCACCGGCCTGCCCTGTGCATATGGGCTTGGATGTGTCCCGGGGCGTGGGGCTCCGGGACCACCGGCGCCATTCTGATTCAGTCCTGAACCGCGTTCGATCAGTTCCTTTAACTCATCAGTGTTGGATGAACGCTGCATTGCCATTTCGAGGGTGATCTGACGTTTGTGATACAGAGTGGCGAGCGCCTGATTGAACGTTTGCATCCCGTATTTGTCCTGACCGGTTTGCATCATCGAATAGATCTGGTGAACCTTGTCTTCGCGGATAAGGTTTCGGATAGCAGAGTTTGGAATAAGAATTTCCAGCGCCATTGCCCGGCCGTGACCGTCAGCCTTTTGAATAAGCGACTGACACATGATGCCTTCGAGCACCAGTGACAATTGTGCGCGAATCTGTGCCTGTTGATCAGCAGGGAAGACATCGATGATTCGATTGATCGTCGAAGCCGCACTGTTTGTGTGTAACGTCGCAAATGTTAAGTGGCCGGTTTCGGCGATTCGCAAAGCCGACTCGATGGTTTCGAGATCACGCATTTCACCCACCAGCACCACGTCCGGATCCTGTCGTAAAGCTGTTCGAAGCGCGCTGGAAAAGCTGTGGGTATCGGCATTGACCTCTCGCTGATTAACCAGGCAGTTTTTGTGGTTATGGAGAAATTCAATCGGGTCTTCGATTGTCAGGATGTGTTCGTGCCGGTCATTGTTGATCTTGTCAATCATCGCGGCCAGAGTCGTCGACTTGCCGGACCCGGTTGGTCCGGTTACAAGGATCAGCCCGCGTGGCTTATCGCACATCGTCTTTACAACCGCCGGCAGGCCAAGGGCTTCAAAGGGTTTGATCTCGTACGGTATGGCGCGGAAGACCGCACCAACCGCACCGCGCTGATTAAAAATGTTGGCGCGAAATCGAGACAGGCCTTTCACGCCAAAAGAAAAGTCCAGCTCGAGGTTTTCTTCAAAACGGTGCTTCTGAGCATCTGTGAGTACTGAATAGGCAAGCTGCTTGGTATCCGCGGAGGTTAAAACACGATACCCTTCGAGCGGGCTGAGTTCACCGTGCACGCGCACCTGTGGCGCCGTGTTCGTAGTGACATGAAGGTCCGATCCGCCCAGCTCTGTGAGTTTCTTCAACAGATCTGAAAGAGAAATATGGGGGGCTGCCTCATTCGTTGCCATGAGAATTGAGTACTCCAGGTTGCGAGAAGTTTAAAGGGGCTTTCATGTTACCGTTCCGAAGGAGGCAAACTGGCTGTGGGCCGTGTTGTGCCTTTGAAGGAACCCAGCAATTGTTGTGAGCCGAAATCTGCCTGGTCAAAGAACTCGACCGGCGCTGTAGTTGACAGGCTATAAACTTTCCCGTCCACCTCGGTAAAATAGAAGGACCAGGACTGTGGGCCGGCACTTCCGTCGGGCGAGTTTCCAGTCTGCGCGACAACGATAAAGACGCGTTTGCCGTCAATCGTTCGTTCGTAATCGTTGGTCACCCATCCGTTGGAAACGATCATTTTGTCAATCACCGTCTTGCGCAGGTCGCTGAAGGACACATCGCCGATGTATCGACGTGCTTTAGACGCGAGCATCGGTTTGGGTGACGCAGGCACGTTTACACCGGCCAGGGCAGAATAACCGGCCGGCTTTCCATCAGCTGCAAAGATTCTAAATTTCACTTCACCGTTTGATGGCGCGGTTCGACTGTTCCAGCCTGCTGGTAGAGTTACACTCCATCGTCCACTCGGATCCACATAAAGACCGCTCTCAGCAGTAACATGATGTGCCAGGACTTCGGGCTTCGCAGCGTTGGTCAACCCATTCGTCACAGGTTGGAGGTTACGCATTCTAAGCCGGGCCATTCGCTTTTGACGTCGTTTCCGCGCATGGTAGCGACGCCACCAGGCTCTGGAATGATGATGTTTGCGATGGCCGAAGTGTTTCCGGTCATTATGCGCAGAGGAATCCATGATCGGTATGATCACAGCGATTGAAAAAAGAACCAGCATCGATAATGCAATAGCACGTTTCATAAAGCCCCTCCAAGGTCAGGCTACGGTTTCCCGTACGACTTCTTCCAGGGATGTTACCCCGGCGCGAATTTTGTGAATTCCTGACTGACGAAGCGTGATCATGCCGTCGTCAACGGCTTTCTTGCGCAGTTCCAAAGAGGAAGCGCCAATCATGATCAATTCGCGAATCTCGTCAGTTATTTCCATTACTTCGTAAAGTCCAATGCGCCCTTTGTATCCGGTGTTATTACAGGTCTGGCATCCCCGTCCCTTGAAAGTCTTCACTTGGCGTGCTTCATCAGGCTTGAAGCCAACCTCAATAAGGGCTTCCATGGGCGCTTGCTGTTCAGTCTTGCAATCTTTACAGACGCGGCGGATCAGACGTTGAGCCTGAATCAGGTTGACGCTGGTCGCCACCAGAAAAGGCTCGATACCCATGTTCATAAGACGCGAGATAGTGGAGGGTGCGTCGTTCGTATGGAGGGTTGAAAGGACAAGGTGTCCGGTAAGAGCGGCTTTGATGGCTATTTCAGCGGTCTCAAAGTCGCGAATTTCGCCGACGAGGACAATGTTGGGATCCTGTCGGAGGAAGGAACGAAGTGCGGCAGCAAAATTCAGTCCAATCTGTTCTTTCATCTGGACCTGATTTATGCCGTGAAGATTGAATTCAACCGGGTCTTCGGCAGTCATAATGTTCGTGTCTTCACGATTCAACGACTGCAAAGCGGAATAAAGAGTGTTTGTCTTACCACTACCTGTCGGACCGGTTACCAGCACCATGCCGTATGGACGCGCGATGTTACGCTGGAATTTGACAAGCGATTCCTCTTCGAATCCAAGTTTGGTCATGTCAAGCATCAGGTTGTCCTTATCAAGGAGTCTGAGCACGACTTTTTCGCCGAACAAGGTGGGCAAACTGGAGACACGAAAATCCAGTTCGCGAGAACGCCCTTCGATTTTTACCTTAATCTTAATGCGTCCGTCCTGCGGCAGACGTTTCTCTGAAATGTCGAGTTTCGCCATGATCTTCAAACGAGAAATCAGCGCATCGCGCATACGCATGGGCGGGTGCATAACGTCATAGAGCATGCCGTCGATGCGAAATCGGATTCGCATGTCTTTCTCGTAGGGCTCGATGTGTATGTCGGAGGCGCCACGGCGGAGCGAATCGACGAGCAACACATTGACCAATCGAACCACGGGAGCGTCTTCACTCATCCGAGCGAGACTTGAAAGGTCGATTTCCTCGTTGTCGTCAATTACTTCTAATCCCTCGACTGTCCCAGTGTCGAGATCGAGGGTGTCGAGCGTTACAAGGTCAGATTTATGGCCGTTTGAGCCGTTTCCATTCGAATGGCCGTTTCCGTTGTAATTTTTGCCGCCGACAGCATCGAAGGTGAGATCTGCTATCGACGCGAGTTCGATCTCGCGGGTGGTGTCGTAATATTTCGCGATTGCTTCCTGGACACTTGCCTCAGAAACCACAACCGGCTCGATATTGAGTCCTGTCATGAACTTAATATCGTCCATCGCAAAGACGTTGGTCGGATCGACCATTGCCAGCGTCAGGGTTGCGCCTACCCGGGAAAGTGGTAATACGGAGTATTTTTGTGCAACTTCCTGTGGTATCAGGCGGAGAACGGGGCCGTCAATATCAAATAACTCAAGATTTACGGATGGCACGCCATATTGTCTGGAGAGAACAGCCGTGATCATGTCATCTGAAACAAGTCCGAGCTTTACGAGATTGAACCCCAAACGACCACCATGCTCGCGCTGGTAGTCGAGGGCTTCGCGCAATTGCTGCGCGGTCAGGAGATTTTCTCGGACGAGGATTTCGCCTAATTTGGCTGACATTTGATCTGTTCCAGCGGTGCGAAAAGCAATAGAGGGAGGGCGATTGAAGACCAACATGTAGCGCCGCTTCAGTGAGCCGCACACCAACACGCAACAATTATGCGCCTGCGGTGTTTTGCACCGTTTGGCCAAAGTATAATAAGTTTAAACATACGGGATGTCAATATGCTTTGCAGGATAGGTCAAAATGACAGAAGCCGGAGAGTTGAACTCTCCGGCTTCCGGTCAATGCAGATGAGTGATTTTTAGCCCCGGCGGCGGGTATTTGTCGGTTTTTCGGCTTTAATCTTCTGGTTTTCCTTTATGTTATCGAGCACCGACTTCGCGTCGTTCTTCAAAGGGTGCGTGTCAGGAGCGTGATCATAGAACTGTTGCAGGTAATTTGCAGCCTCCTGATATTGGGCTTTATCGTCTTTTAAAGCGCCCATGTTAAACAAGGAAAGTCCGCAATAGACCAAAGCATCAGGTTCGTCAGGCTTTTTCGCGAGAATCTTTTTGTAAGCCGCGAGCGCCCTGTCGAATTCGTTGGCATCGAACAAGAGCTTGGCTTCCTGCAATTCCGCGGTATCTTTTCTCTTTTGGTCGCTTTCGATCGCAATATACTCATCGAAAGCCTTGACGCCTTCGTCAACTTTGCTATGGTCAACTATCGAGACATACAAACGCATGGCGTCTGAATAAACAACATAAGCCGCGACCTTATTTGAATTGTTCCGCGCTTGTTCAGCAGAGTCGGTCGGTGGAGTTCCTGACTTAATAATCTGGACGCCTTTGCCGGCTGCCTCAGCTCCTGCCTGGATGTCTGCCTTGCCTGTATCCTTTTCGCCCTTGTTATATCGTTCAACGCCGCGTGCGAGCAATGCCCTACCCTTATTTGTCCATAGAGCCTGCTGTTCAGGGTCGGCGGCCAATCCTTCGTCATAGGCAGTAACTGCCTCGTCGTAGTGCTTGGCCAGCAGCGCCTCGTTTCCGGCCTTGAATGTTCGCCCGACGACCTCGTTAATATTCTTATTTTTCTCGTTCTGGGCGAGGATTTCTTTATTCTTCCGTAGTAGTTCCTCGCGCTTAGCCTTGTCCTCGGCGCTTTCCTTTCCGGATGAATTCGCTGCCGGGGTGGAGGCGCCACCTCTTTTTGCTTCTTCCTCCGTAATCCGCTTACCATCGCCTGGATCAAGAATAAAAGAAAGATCCTTTTCACCGCCGGGTCTAACGTCTGACTGGAACGTCGGGGTTGCGCCAGGGGCACTGATCGCAACGATATAATGTCCAGTTAAAGGCAAACCCGCGTAGACGAAATTACCTTTCTTGTCCGTCGTTGTTGGGTACTTGCCAGGCAGATCCGTCCGATAGACGTCTACCTGGGCGCCGGCGACCGGTACCAACTTACCGTCGGCCTGTTTCATTTGAACCTGGCCGCGTAGCTGAGCCACCTGGGCCGAGGCCATCGTGCTACAGATAAACAGCAGAACCGCAGCCACAGCCGCGGGTAAAATATAGTTGAGTCGCATTACGAATCCTCCACTGAAATACTAGCCACAGGTAAGAAAGCCCAAAAAATGAGATGCTACATCAAGCGCACGAGGTTGTAATCTTTCGGGATTAGGCTTATCGCACCCCTATAGTATTATAACTATTATATATATTGTTGAAAATTTAGCCCACGACGGCCGTCATGTCAAAGCCCAACCCGTTGTGTCCGATGCACATCGTAATGTTGTGCAATTATCAGATTTGCAAAAGCTGTGAGCCGCACTCGTAATACAATAAGCTTTACCGTAATGTCCAATTGACCAGATATCCGGAGCAGCATCTGAAATCCAGGCTTGAAACAGAACTTGAACTGGGCGCGAAGAGACTCTTGTCTCGCGCTGAAGAGTCGTATGGGCTCAAGCTTGAGGTCGTTTCCGAACGGCTGCGAAAGGGAATCGAGAAATATCTCGTGTCAGATGATCCGGATACGAAGGCGCAGGAGATTGCGCAATTCCTGGACGGAATTCACGCGAATGACTTGTGTATTGTGGTTGCCTGTGAAACAGGAGACGAGAAGGCATGGAGCGATTTGATAACCCGATTTGGCGCCACAGTACGGTCCGCAGCGAGATCCGTTGCGGGTACCGAGGATGCAGCGGAGGATCTGTCGCAGTCGATTTGGGCTGAACTTCACGGGCTGAGAACTCGCGACGACAAACCCAGTGGCAAGATCGGCTATTACTCGGGGCGCGGTTCACTGGGTGGATGGCTTCGGGCGGTGGTCGGCCAAATGGCGATCGATCAGCATCGGAAACAATCGCGGTTTGTACAAACGGAAGAGGATGGGGAACTGGATCGGCTTTCAAATTCGTCCGAAGACAGACAGGATATTCCAGGCACGATTTCGACTACGCCAGACCCCGAAGCCACTCTGCTTTCGGTGCGGTCCGCATCCGCGGTGGAGTCTGCGTTGGAAAAGGCGATTAGCAGCCTAAGCGGAGAGGATCGGATGCTGGTCAAACTATATTATTTTGACGGGCTCAGGTTACGGGAAGCCGGCGCAGTTCTTGGAGTTCACGAGGCAACGGCGAGTCGTCGTTTGAGCCGCGTACACACGGAAATCAGGAAGTGCGTGGAAGAGTCATTGATAAATGAACATAAGTGGACGATATCGGATGTACAAACTGGCCTTTCGCAAGTTGCCGCGATACTGCAGTCTGACGTCGAAGCGATGTTGTCCGGACATGACCCTCCGATAGAAAGTGCACAGATGAAAATGTGATTTCACGACTGAAGCAACCCGGTTAGAGGCCACGAAACGCAAGGAACGACACCCCGGCTCGTTCATATAACAGGGAACCTGGATTGGATATATAAAATGGAAAACGGCCAGGAAAAAGAGATGGATTTGCTGCTACGCGCGATGGGGAGGCGCGTGGCGGCTTCACCTTCTCCGGTGAATGCCGGAGGAAGCGAAAATCCGTCGTCCGAACATCTGGACGCAGATGCACTGATTGCTTTTGCGGAGAATGCTTTGCCTGTGAAGGCGCGTAGCCGGTATTTAGAACACCTGGCCGATTGTAATCGTTGCAGGTCGATTCTGATTGGGCTCTCCGCGAATTCCGAGATTGAACCAGAGAAGACCGAGGTTAAGTTAACTGCCAAATCATCCACACTGATCGAACGGATTATGGCCGTGCTTCGAATGCCGGCGTTTCAATACGGTTTACCCGTTGCTGCGGTTTTAGTGCTGGTTTCTGCAGTTCTGTACACGACGATGAGGATGAATAAGCAATCGCTTGTGGCAGTTAGCCAGCGTGCCCCTGAACCGGCAACAAAATCAATTCAGGAGGACTCGAATCCTGAGTCGAAGGTGACAAATCATGGGGTCGCTGTCGGCAACACGAATAACAGGGAGCAACGGTTACAACCGGAAGCAGGCCAGCCTGAACCAAAGCCCAATAGCACTGGCATCGCGGAGGAAACGAAACACGCTGCAAGAGCACAGGATGATGAAAAGACTGTCGCCCAGGCAAAGGATACTGATTCGGTGGACAGATTGTCCGAAAAGAACAAGCAAGAGGGCGAAGATAAACTGGAAGGATACTCTTCCAACGCTCCAATTTCGGTGACACGTTCAGCGCCGCAGGGACCGCCGCCTCCCGCGGCAAAGGCGGCCGAGCCCGAGCAGCGCAGAGATAAAGAGCTTGATGACGTCTCCAGGGTGGATCAGCCGGCCGACCAGGCAAAAAAGGCGGACACAAAAAAGCCAGGGTTGGCAAAATTGGGCACACTGACGGTGAATGGGGAGCCTGCACGACGTAAAGAGCCTTCCGAGTCGGAAAACGAGCGAGGCGCTGCGACCGGAAGTGCGGGTGGAGCCCTGTCCTCTGGCGAGGCGGTACGAACCGTAGGCGGAAAGCGATTCCGAAAAGAGGACGGGGGGTGGGTGGATACTTCGTTTAGTTCGTCTGCTTCGGCGATCAACATCAGACGGGGTTCCGAACAGTATCGTGCCCTTCTTGCAGACGAGCCGGGTTTGCGAGTGTTCGCTGAGCAACTTGCCGGTCCGGTAATAGTAGTTTGGAAAGGTCACGCATACAGGTTTCATTGATAGGCTGACGTCAATAGCCTTGCCTGCCTAAGGTTCTCACCATTTTTGTTTCCTGGTTGATTGACGGCTTCTTTGGGGTTAACCTGAATGGAGCTATCCCACTTCTTTCAACGTTTCGGAAACCTAAATGAAAATGAATCGTTTTGCGCGTTCGACTGCTGCAACTCTTTGGGCTGTTCTTCTTCTATTTCCAATCTTCAATTTTGCCTCCGTGGGTCAAGCCCGACAACCCGTGCGGCACGTTCGGCCGAGCGGGGCGCCACCAGCTCGTACAAATCTCGAAATACGTAAAATGCTAGCCAATATCGAGCAGGCGAATATTGAACGGACAATCAGGAAACTCGTTTCATTCGGCACACGAAACTCGCTTTCAGATCAAAACAACCCCCAGCGCGGCATTGGCGCGGCCTCAGAATGGCTATACGGTGAATTCGTGAAAGTCAGTCAGAATTCGGGTGGAAGAATGACGGTGGAAAAGCAGACGTTTGAACAGGGGAAAGCCCCGCGCATTCCCGAACCGGTTCAAATGACAAACATCATCGCCACTTTGAAAGGAACAATGCCGGATTCCGCCAACCGATATTATGTGGTCAGCGGACACTACGATTCGATGTGTACCAGCCCAACTGATGCGAAATGTGATGCGCCCGGCGCAAATGACGACGCATCGGGGACTGCGGCTGTGTTGGAGATGGCGCGCGTGATGGCTGCGCATAAGTTTGATGCAACTATTGTCTTTATGACAGTGCCGGGAGAAGAACAGGGATTGCTTGGGTCCACGCATTACGCGGAAGAAGCAAAGAAGCAGAAACTTGACATTGAAGCAATGTTCACCAACGACATCATCGGCAGTTCGATTGGTGGCAATGGCGTGCGCGATCGAAAATCCATCCGAGTATTCTCTGAAGGTGTGCAGTCGAACGAGACACCTGAAGAAGCGGTTGCGCGGCGCGGGGTAGGAGGTGAAAACGATTCAACGTCTCGTCAGCTTTCGCGTTTTATCAAGGAGACAGCAGCTCG